>ENA-OFDM01000001-OFDM01000001.1-metagenomes-genome-assembly--contig:-NODE-1-length-133419-cov-3.309364_pt1 | contig 133419 bp, 118 predicted proteins | sample MGYA00153385_OFDM01 | MGnify analysis MGYA00153385
AATAAAATTCAATTTTTTACTTTTTGTCGTCCTCTTGAACTAATTATCATATTCTCTTATTAGTTCTTATTTCGCTTATTTTTGAATTTTATAATTATTGTTAGTGTGACAAAATGACTTTTTTACTCATTTGTTTATTTAAAATAAAGCATCTAATATTTTTTATTAAAAAAGGTGTAAAAATATTAAATATTAAAAAAGGTATATCTAATGATTGTAGTTAAAAATGTTAGGCTTGAGAAGTGAATATGATAAGCGCTTTTATTTTTAAAATTTCTTGCTAGAATGACCAAAAATTCATTTCTTTTATTATTCTATTATCGGTCTATTTTCTTGATGACGCTCAGGATTTTTCAAATAAGGGTAAAGATTTTTGGTTCGGGTATGGAAATCATGTAAGGATGTTTAATGCAGGAGTGGCTGAAACATTGGAGACTTATTTTACATCTTATGTGAATACAACAGGAAACATTATAGTAAGCAGTATCAATTCCCCCCAGACGTTTTCAGCAACTGCAATCCAAATTACAGTTGTAAATATTTCAAGAACCGCAGTACGGGTTTATTTATGTTAACTCTATACCCTACTCAATTGTTTTTTTGCCTCTAACACACTATTGGAAAAATATTTTTCTTTAAACTGCAAAAGGATACTTAATTTGATCAATGCGTATTCCTACTTCTTTGTTCAAAAAGTGAAGCCATGTTGAACGATCATAGAAATATTTCTTTCTACAAGTGCTTGCTTTTGTATTGCAGCTACAAAAAAAATAAATTTACATGTATTGCTAAATGCTACTAATACATTACAGGCAACCACAACTATTAGGGGCACATATTAATACCAAATTACAGTACAGAGATAAGGCTTGGAGAGGTGGAAGTTACCGTTACTCAGATTTTCTTGCAGGTTATTCTGCACTTGCAGGTTTCAATATTTCCAATATCTTAAACGTAAGCTATTCTTACAAAGTAGCCACTACAAGTCGTTTAAGAACATATTCAGCCAATACAAATGAAATAATGGTAGGATTTACGTAAGGAAACAAATACGGTGATGCATGCCCGGAAACGTGTTTTAAAATTGTATTTTTTATAATTAATTATCTCAATTTAAAATGCCAAATTCTATAACTGAATTGAACGATGCAAACACATTAAAAATATGTATAAAAATATAGGCTGCTCAAAATTTTTGAGACAGCCTAAGTTTTGCTTGTAAAGGCTAATTTATTTAAATTCTTTTTCAGCTTTTTTCCAAAAGGAAAAAAATGAATTGAAATTTCCTGTTGTATTCGGAGCGAGCCAATCTCTGCTATCACATATTCCTTTGTAATGCACGAAAGCCGGATGCTCCTTAAAAATTATTTGTTCTTTTTTACCATTATACAATAATTCTAATTCTTTAAACTCTCCCTTAAAAATAATTATGCCGGGAATGTTTTTTGAAAGTTTTAAAATAAATTCAATTACTTTTTCATTGACAGGATATTTTATAAAATGTGATGGTTCCAACAGCAAAACCCTGTTTACATTTTTATCCTTCCGCCAAAGTGGATCTAAATTATAACTGTTGTAAACACATGTTGGTATTGTAGTGTCAATTTTTAATGCGGCAGTTATAGGTAAAATTGTAGTTAAATCTGGTGCCGACGTTTCCTTTAAAATATCCGGTATGTCCATTTCAGCAAGGGTTTCATAGTCTTCTGCTAAAAAAGATCTTACCTGATTGCTGCCTGTATATTTACTGATGTTTGCCTGATCGCAATAGTATTTTTTTGAAGAAGCACTACCACATGTCCATTGCCAACTAAGATGATTGCTTGCAATATCTCCATCCAGTAAATTAAAATATAACCATTGTGCAGGTAACAGCCAATGCGATTTTGCAATATTGCAAACTATACTTGCCAGGTACATTCTTACATGATTGTGCATGTATCCCTGTTCATATAATTGTTCAATATATTTATCTATCGCATCAATACGTGTTTGATGATAAAGAACTGCTGCAGGTAATTTTCTATTTACAAAATCGGGCTGTGTTTGTTTTAAATCAGATAAAATTTCGTCTCCTTTGCTTTGCCAAATGCGCTGCCAATATTCCCGCCATGCAAGCTCCTGTATAAATTTTTCTATTTCATACAGTTTATACCCACGTTTAAAAATAATATCTTTAATCATTTTTACGCTTATAACTCCTCGGGAGATATAGGGTGATAAATAAGTTACGTCGCCATCAATAAAGTTTCGGCTTCGGGCATATTTTACAGGATCTATTTCATCTATTCTTTTTAAAATACTTTCCCAGTCTGTGGGAAAAATATAGTCTACTCTCTTACTCATCGCCTTTTACTTATTTTATTCATGCTAATGCTGCGTTGAAGTGTACATTTAAACCTATTAATTCCTTCTTCTCTTTTTGCGAGGTGTTTTTGGCTTACTCCGCTGTGTGTGCGTTTGCGCCATAAATTGAAACTGCTCCGTTTTAAATTTTTGCGCATCAGCGCTACAGTTTCCATTTCACTTAAGCCAAATTGAAATTCAATGGCTTCAAAAGGCGTGCGATCTTCCCAAGCCATTTCAATAATTCTGTCAGTATCAATTACAGAAAATTGATTTAATGCTCCTGATGATTTACTCATTTTTAAGAAAAATATGTTATAATAAAATTTATTTATTTGTGCTGATTTGCAAATGTACATTTATGTTTTACGGAGAGGCTACGACGTTAAAACAATTCCCTATTTCGCTCAGAAATCAAAAAAACAAAGCAGGTAAGAATATAAAAAATATGAAAGTTTGAGGATTACTGTATTTCAGTAAGTCTTTTTATAAGCGAAGAATCAAAACTGATTTTTTTAGCCGTGCTGTCTTTTGTTTCTACAATCATCCATTGAAGTATAAATATCCAGGTGCCGTTTTTTTGGATGAGTTTGTAAGACTGCGTAACTGTGCTAGACTGAGTTTCAATATTGTAAATAACTTCTTTAGCACTGTCTATAGTTTCCTCAAAGCTGACCGGCGTAAAAATATTATTATCATCAATATTTTGCGCTTCATTTATACTTTTCGTAACTGTGTTTGTTGTGATATTGGTTTTAATTTTTACCCCTAAAATTGCTCTGTTTTTGGTTGAAGATGTATTTTTTGGAAAGGGGAGGCTAGCGGTAACAAATGATTTTCGTTCTGACACAGGATTCGTCAAATATGTTGAAGAAGAGAAAAGCGGTACTTGTAAAGTAGATTTTTTTGGAATAATAAAAAACCCAATTGCACAGATAAAACAAATGAGGATAGTTATAAAAAACAAGTTTCCTGATTTTGAATAAATCAAATTTTTATCATCTGAGAAATACCTGATGCGTTTGTACAATTGAGAACTGTTTTTAAAAGCACCCAACTGAAAACCTTTTAAAATAATGTTGTTATGGGCTATTTTATACAACGTTTCTGCATATTCTAACTTGCCATATTGATAATTTAAAATCTGTACATCACAATTCTTTTCCCTTTCGAGTCTTAAAATATTAGCAAGTATTTTTATGAATGGGTTAAAGAAATAAATGACTTCCATGAGCAGTAAAAACCAGTTGTACAAATAATCCCTGCTTTTGATATGCACAAGTTCGTGAAGTATTATTAATTCTGCCTGTTCCGTACTGATATTGTTTATTAACGATATTGGCAATAATATTATAGGTTTAAAAAAACCAAAAGTTACCGGTGTTTTAATGCTGTTGCTAAACCAAAGTGTAACGCTGTTGTTTATGGATAATCGGTTTGCATGCAACTCAGTAAAATTTTTTAGTACAGCGTTAGGTGTTATAATTTGTTGTATGTAATTATTTCTAAAATCTGACCACTGAATTATAATCTGTAAAATTTTTATAACTACAATGCCTGCATATAGAGCGAATAAAATTTCGTAGTAATTTTCTAAAAATTCAAAGTGACAGCTTTGAAACGGAATAGTGAGACCAATGGTTAAGCCAAAACCTTTAAAAAAACTTAAAAAAGTAACAACTGAAATACAAAATTGAGAAAGGAGAAGAAGGTATAAAAAATTTCTTTTTTGTAAAGGATGATAATTTCTTTCAATATTATTTACAAACAAATAAACGCACAAAAGTATAACAGCCTGCCACATGCTGTGCAACATTGTTTCTATAAATGAGTAAAAGAAAGTCATTCTTTTAAGCTTTTATTTTTTTGCTTTTAAAGTTTTTATTAAATCTTCAATTTTTTTGAGTTCTGCAGCTGTTGTGTTGTTGTCGCCCAAAGCCTGCATCACCATATCTGCAGGGGAACCTGCAAATAAACTACTTATCATTTTATTTACTATTTGCAACTGTGTTTTTTGTTTGTCAATTGCAGGAATGTAAATATGTGTTTTGCTTTCTGTATTTCTGGTTACCAGTCCTTTTTCATGCATTATCTGCATTAATTTAAGTGTGGTAGTATAACCGGCTTCCTTCGTTTTTGTCAGTTCTTCGTGTACAGTTCTCACCGTTGCTTCACCATTAGCCCAAAGCACTGTCAAAATCTCCAATTCACTTTCAGTGGGTTTTATAACCTTTGTATTTCTCATGTTTACGATTAAGTTCGTATTACAATTTACGACTTTATTCGTAATAGTAAAAAATTATTTATTATCGAAAAACAATCCCCATTATATCTCCAACTTTAATATTGTTGTTTGTAGTTTGAACTTTTAGCTGCTGTTGTTTTATTTTAATAAGAACCTCAAAATAATTACCCATAAATTTTACAGATAAGATAATTCCGCAAAAATCTCCTTCACTTTCTTTTACCAACTGTATATCTTCAGGACGAATAATCTTTTCAGTTAAAGAGATGTTTTTATCCAATAAATTATAACTTCCTGACAACCCGGCTACGTAGTCGTTTATGGGGCTTTTATAAACTTCTACTGCAGTTCCTTCCTGTAAAACCTTTCCATTTTTTAAAACAATTATCTTATCTGCCCAGGGCAAAACATCTGCAGGTTCATGCGAAGTGATGATAATAGAAATTTCATATTTGTTACAAATATTTTCAACTATTTCTTTTAATATATTTCTGTGAATGAGATCAAGATTTGAATAAGGCTCATCCAGTATTAAAAGTTTTGGTTTTGTTATCAGCAACCTGGCAAGTGCAATTCTTTGTTTTTCTCCACCCGACAGTTCGTAGGAATTTCTTTGCATTAAATGATCTATTCGGCAAAACCTGTAAAGTTCATTTGCTTCCTGTTGTGTAAATTCATTGGCATACATCAGGAGTTCTTCCATTCTGTAATTATTGCGTAATTCAAAATGCTGGGATAAATAAGCAATTCCTTTTTGCCCTGCAACAAGCTGCCAATCTGGCCCCATAACTTTTTCTCCGTCAAATAAAATCGTTCCTCTTGTTGGTTGTATTAATCCTGCAATTGTTTTTAGTAAGGTGGATTTACCCGAACCCGTTTCGCCAATAAGTGCAATTTTTTCAAATTTTTGCTGCGTAAAATTTATATTTTCCAGGGAGAAATTGCCAAGCAGTTCTTCAGAGGAAAGGTTAGAAACGGAGAGGACTTGCATAAGTGTAAAAATAATTAATGTAGATGGTTTTTAAGATAAAAAAACCTCCAAAGAATAATCGATGGAGGCTTGTATAAAATTTAAAAACTTTTTACTTTTTTATAATTCTTACTGCTATTCTTCTATTTTGTGCCAAACATCCAGCAGAATTATCAGTATTACAAATTGGGTGCATTGGGCCATAACCTTCAGCTTCAATTCTATCAGCTGCCAAGCCCAATTTAGCCAATGCAGTTTTTGCAGTTTCGGCTCTTTGCTGGCTCAATGCTACGTTTTTTGCACTGTCACCGGTGTTGTCAGTATAACCGCCAAGCTTTACATTTAAATTGTAAGCATTGGCCATTTCGTACAAGCTTTTCAGCGTGTTTTCTGAACCTGCTTTTAATTTATTGCTGCCACTTTCAAAATAAAGATCTTCTAGAACAAACCAGTTGTTTTTATCTAAAAGACCTGCATCATTTGCTTTTATTTTTTCATATAACCTGTTTAAATCACTTGCTGCACCTAAAGAAATCTTCGCATCATTTGGTAAATCAATTACGCTTACTGTACCGGTATTGTAAACATAATCTCCTGCTGCGTTTACATTTCCTGCAACAGCTGTTACTCCAGTTTTAGTGCCTTGCGCATCTTTTAATAAATCACCCGTTTCAGCAACTACAGCAGTTTTACCCATTATTTTATTTAAATTTTCTAGTTGTACTTTTCTTGTTGCTTGAATATCCAAAGCAATGTAAGGTGCTATTACAAGAGAGACAATGCTCATCAGTTTGATTAATATATTCATTGATGGGCCAGATGTATCTTTAAATGGATCTCCAACAGTGTCACCCGTTACAGAAGATTTGTGTGGTTCTGATTTCTTGTAGAACATTTCACCGTTTATCAAAACTCCTTTTTCAAAAGATTTTTTTGCATTATCCCATGCGCCACCTGCATTCGATTGAAAGATTCCCATTAGTACGCCTGATACGGTCACACCTGCCAATAAGCCTCCTAAAACCTCTGGACCAAACACAAAACCAACAACAACAGGAGTTATCAATGCAATAGCCCCGGGCAACATCATTTCTTTTATAGAAGCTTTAGTAGAAATAGCTACACACTTATCGTATTCAGGCTTGGCTTTGTATTCCATAATACCCGGAATTTCTCTAAACTGGCGACGAACTTCCTGTACCATTTCCATAGCAGCTTTACCAACTGCTTGTATGCAAAGTGCAGAAAATACAAACGGTATCATACCACCTACAAACAAACCAGCTAATACCGGTGCTTTATATATGTCTATCGCATCAATACCCGCAATGCCCACAAATGCAGCAAACAAAGCCAATGAAGTTAAAGCAGCAGAAGCAATTGCAAATCCTTTACCTGTAGCAGCAGTTGTGTTACCCACAGCATCTAAATTATCTGTGCGTTCTCTTACTTCAGGAGGTAATTGACTCATTTCAGCAATACCGCCCGCATTATCGGCAATAGGACCAAATGCATCTATTGCTAATTGCATTGCTGTGGTAGCCATCATACCTGCTGCTGCAATTGCTACACCATATAAACCTGCAAAATGATAAGAACCCATAATTCCGGCAGCCAAAGTTAAAATTGGAATTACGGTAGATTTCATGCCCACAGACAAACCCGCAATTATATTTGTAGCATGGCCTGTTGAAGATTGTTGTATGATTGACATTACAGGTTTTTTACCCATAGCTGTGTAATATTCTGTAACAATACTCATAATTGCACCAACTCCTGTACCTACTAAAATAGCATAGAAAACACCCATTTTTGTAAACGTTACAGAACGTAGCGTAATATCTCCATCAGGTAACATATAAACTACAATAAAATAAGAAGCTATTACTGTTAGTGCCATTGAAGCCCAGTTGCCAAGGTTCAACGCATTTTGTACATTTGATTTTTCGTCTTTAATGGTGACAAACCAGGTACCAACTATTGAAAAAAGAATTCCTAAACCACAAATTACCATTGGTAACAGGATAGGAGACATTCCACCAAAAGCATCAGTAACTTTTATTTCTTGACCAAGTACCATTGTTGCTAATATAGTAGCCACATACGATCCAAAAAGATCCGCACCCATTCCGGCTACGTCACCAACATTATCACCTACGTTATCTGCAATTGTTGCAGGGTTACGCACATCATCTTCAGGGATGCCGGCTTCCACCTTACCAACTAAATCTGCACCTACATCAGCGGCTTTTGTATAAATACCACCACCAACTCTTGCAAATAAAGCAATAGATTCAGCACCCAACGAAAAGCCTGTCAACACTTCAATGGCAGTTTTCATTTGGTCACTATCAACTGTTAATACGTTAAATATTTTAAGAAGAACAATAAATAAACCGCCTAGTCCGAAAACAGCCAGCCCAGCAACACCCAAACCCATTACAGTACCACCTGTGAAGGAAACTTTTAAAGCAAGTTTTAAACTTGTCCGGGCGGCTTGAGTAGTACGAACATTTGCTTTTGTAGCTACTTTCATACCTATATAACCAGCCGTTGCAGAAAACACTGCACCAATAATAAATGCGATGGCTATTACCCAACTACCATGAATTGGCTTGCCATTAATTTCATGTATTGTACCTGAATATGCAAGCAACGCTGCAGCAAAAACAACAAAAATGCTGAGAACTTTCCACTCTGCTTTTAAAAAAGCCATGGCACCATCTGCAATGTAACCCGCAAGTTCCTGCATATTTTTATCGCCTGCATCTTGTTTCGTTACCCATGCAGATTTTATTGCCATTACTATTAATCCTACAATACCTAATGCAGGTACTACATAAATCAAGTTTTCCATCATATAAAATTGTGTTTTTTGGTGGGCAAAAATAGGGAAAAAGAGGGGAGAAAATCCATTTTTGATCTAACATATGAGACCGTACTCATAATAATTAAAACTAGGTTAATGCGTGTTTAAGAAATACATTGTCTTTTCGGCAAAATCACACGAGCATAATTGAGAAGCTTGTAATGTGGATTTACAAGTAAAGAACTAAATAATTTTATGTAAAATTTAATTTTATTAATCATCAATTTTTTTGGCTTTTTTTAGAATTTTTACAGCAACTTCATACCATAATAACCTGTGAGCGTAAACACTATACACCTTGCAATTACACCCATACAGCACCAAAACACAAGTTTGTTTAAAGATGCATTTAAGCCTACACCAACAGCAATGCTAATAGGTGCACCTACTGTAAAAGTTCCAAAAAATCCCAGTCCAATTACACCAAACTTATTCCATATTCTGTGAGCAAGTGTATCTGTTTTTACTTCTTTTACTTTTGGTTTTTTATACCTGGCAACAATATTCCTTATTTTATCGCCTAAAAAAGCGGCGACGAAAACGCCTGTGAGCCCACCAATTACACTTGAAAAAAATATAATCCATGGAGATAAACCCATAGCAAAACCCGTAGGTATTGCAACATAAATTTCGAAAGTGGCTAAACCCGCTACCGTTAGTATTTTTAAAATCATCTTTCTTTTGTTTTGCAAATCTAAATCAGCCTCAACTTTTGTAAAAACAGTTTAATAAACCTTACTTTTATTAAAATACGAATGTATCCTAAAAACAACAAAGAGGTTTCAACATCAAAATGATTTTTTAAGCTTGTGGCAAATTAATTTTTATAGTTTGGAAAATATAAATAGTTTAAAACGTATATTAACGTTACCAAAAAAACTAGCTATGAAATTTTTCAGCATTTTATGCATTGCAACTGTTGCATTTTTCACATCCTGCAACAATAAATCTTCAGGTATTGCAGATAATAATTATTTTTTAGATACTGATACAGCTGCTGTAAAAACAGGCGGCATTCAAATGGTTTCTATAAATACACCTAAAGGGAAATTTAATGTATGGACCAAAAAATTTGGTAATAACCCCAAAATAAAAGTCTTGTTATTGCACGGTGGCCCGGGCAGTAGCCATGAATATTTTGAAAGTTTCGAAAGCTTTTTACCTAAAGAAGGAATTGAGTTTATTTATTACGATCAACTAGGAAGCTATTTAAGCGATAAACCAACAGATACGAGTCTTTGGGTAACAGATCGTTTCGTTGAAGAAGTAGAACAGGTAAGGCAGGCGCTTCATTTAGACAGTACTAATTTTTATTTATTAGGTCACAGCTGGGGCGGAATTCTTGCTATGGAATATGCATTAAAATATCAGCAAAACCTAAAGGGATTAATTATAAGTAACATGATGAGCAGTTGCCCTGCGTATGCAGATTACAATAAAAATGTACTGCAAAAACAAATGGATCCCAAAATTGTAGACAGTATATTAAATTTTGAAAAAGAAAATAAAATTGCAGATCCACTTTATATGAATTTGTTGATGAATAATTATTACAATAAACATATATGCAGAATTTACCCTTTTCCAGAGCCACTTAACAGAATGTTTGGGCACATAAATAATCAAGTCTACACAATAATGCAGGGCCCATCAGAATTTGGTATTAGCGGTCGCCTTACTACATGGGACCGTACTGCGGATCTTTATAAAATTAAAGTACCAACGCTTGTTATTAGAGGAATGCATGATACCATGGACCCTGATTTTATGAAAATGATGAGTGAAAAACTTGGTAACGGACAATTGGCAACATGCCCTAATGGAAGCCATTGCAGTATGTGGGATGACCAACCCAATTATTTTAAAGGACTGATTACATTTTTAAAAAGTAATAAAAAGGGATAGTTTTTCTATTTAAAAATATTAAAGTTTAAAGCGTAATGCAAAAAACTAAAATAAAAATGCTACCGGATCTGTCAACAGAAAAGTCATTAAAGACGCTCGTTGAAAACAGAAAAATTTATGGATTGAATAATTGTGAAATGAATGTGTTTGAAACACACCAGCAGGCATCACTTGTGCCATTAAAATTTAACGATTTTATTGTTACAAGTATGTTGCGAGGCAAAAAAGTAATGCATTTATTCGATAAGCCAGGTTTTGATTACTTACCAGGTGAAACTGTGATTGTACCCTCAAATATAGAAATGAAAATTGATTTCCCTGAGGCTTCAAAAGAGGATCCTACACAATGCCTTGCGCTGGCAATTCATCAAAGTAAAATTGAAGAAACGACATGTTTTTTAAATGAAAAATATGCAATTAGCCAGCCATGGAAACTTGATTATGACAGGTATTTTTTTTACAATAATGAAGAATTGGCTACTACCATAAATAAGTTATTGGGAATTTGCCTTTCAGATAAAAAAAACAAAGATATTTTTGCAGATTTAGCTTTACAGGAATTGATTATACGCATTGTACAGTCGCAAAACCTAGAGGCTGCACAATGCAATGAATCTAAAAATAGAAATAGTAGTTTTTCTGCAATTGTTTCATATATCAAAATAAATTTGTTTAAAAAGCTTAATCTCAAAACGCTTACAAATGAAGCCTGCATGAGTTCTCCAAGTTTGTACCGAATGTTTAAAAGAGAAATAGGTGTTAGCCCGATAGAATTTATTTTGACAGAGAAATTAAATTTTGCAAAGAAATTATTACAAAATCCAACAATTCAAATTAATGAAGTTTGTTACGAATCGGGTTTTGAAGATTGTAATTATTTTATCAGAATATTTAAGAAAATGGAAGGTGTTACGCCAAAGCAATATCAACTTTTAATGATGAATAATTTTTAATCTTCTAAAAATTTTAAAGGTTCTAATTGTGTAAGTTCAGCCTCTGTAAACAAACGGGACTGTGTTAAAAAACGAAGCCCCATCGGTATTTCTATAGAAAAACTGGAACCTCTGCCTTCCATAATATGAATATGCAGTTGAGAATATTGCCAGTATTCAAACTGGTCTTTGTTCATCCAAAATTCACAATCATCAATAACGCCGAGGCATACATCACTGTACCCAATTTTAAAATCGCCTTTTTCAAAGCACATTGGTTGTGAGCCATCGCAGCAACCACCGCTTTGATGAAACATTAGCGGACCAAATTTTTTCTTTAAAGTTGCAATTAGTTTGCTCGCATTTTCACTTACAGAAACTCTTTTAATCATTGTGTAAATTTATCAACTACTAAATACAGCATTAAAAATGATTGGCTACAATTCTTTAATACCGGTAAGTTGAAAGGATGAAATAAACAGGTAAAAACAATTTTTACCATCCCAACAACTTACCGGAAAACTGATTTTAATAAAATTTTTTAAATTTTATTGTAAGTACCTTGGATTTCCTAAAAAAAGCCTAACTTATTTTTATCATAACTAATGAGCATATTTTTTGTCTGCCGGTAATGGCCCAACATCATTTTATGGTTTTCTCTGCCGAAACCGGATTTTTTATAACCGCCAAAAGGTGCATGAGCAGGATAGTGGTGGTAACAGTTTACCCAAACACGGCCTGCCTGTATTTGCCTTGGTGCCTGGTAAAGCTGGTGCGCATCCCTCGTCCAAACACCTGCACCCAAGCCATATAAAGTATCGTTTGCGATTTCTAATGCTTCATTAAAATCCTTGAATGTAGTTACACAACAAACTGGGCCAAAAATTTCTTCCTGAAAAATTCTCATTTTATTGTGCCCTTTAAAAAGTGTTGGTTGAATGTAATATCCGGTGGCAAGCTCACCATCAAAAGTTTGTTTTTCCCCACCAACCAAAACCTCTGCACCTTCTTCTCTACCAATCTTTAGATACGATAATATTTTTTCGTATTGGTCATTGCTCGCCTGTGCACCCATCATCACCGTACCATCTAAAGGGTTTCCAACTTTTATTGCTTTTATGCGGGCTATCACTTTCTCAATAAACCTATCGTAAATACTTTCCTGTATAAGCATGCGACTTGGACAGGTACAAATTTCACCTTGGTTTAAGGCAAACATAACCGCTCCTTCAACAGCTTTATCTAAAAATTCATCATCATGGTCCATTACAGATTCAAAAAATACATTTGGCGATTTGCCACCTAATTCCATTGTAACAGGAATAAGGTTTTCAGATGCATATTGCATAATTAACCTGCCTGTTGTTGTTTCTCCTGTAAAAGCAACCTTCGCAATTCTGGATGAAGTAGCCAATGGTTTTCCGGCTTCTGCCCCAAATCCTGTTACGATATTTAAAACGCCCGGGGGTAAAATATCTTTTATAAGTTCCATTAAAATAATGAGCGATGTAGGCGTTTGCTCAGCAGGTTTTACTATACTGCAACAACCCGAAGCGAGTGCCGGTGCTATCTTCCAGGTTGCCATTAGCAAAGGAAAATTCCATGGTATAATCTGTGCAACAACACCCAAAGGTTCAGGAAGATTTATGCTTACAGTAGTTGCATCATGTTCAGAAATTGTTCCTTCTTCGGCTCTTATTACACCGGCAAAATACCTAAAATGATCTACAACCAACGGCAAATCTGCTGCACGTGTTTCTCTTAAGGCTTTGCCATTGTCAATACATTCTACAACTGCCAAATATTCCAAATTGGCTTCTATAACATCAGCTATTTTTAGCAAAATATTACTTCTATATGTTGCACTGGAGGAGCCCCATGTTTTAAAGGCTTCCAAAGCAGCGTCTATGGCCAGCTCTACATCTTCTTTTGTTGATCGGGCCGCTTTCGTAAATACTTTTCCATCAATAGGAGAAATATTATCGAAATATTCTCCTTTTACCGGAGGTACAAATTTTCCTCCAATAAAATTATCGTACTGAGGTTTAAATTCAGGTTTTTGTGCAGTTGTACTCATTTTTTGTTTGATTTTATATTTCAAAGGTTCTTTTAAATTTTACTAAACAGTAGCATGTTTCATTCAATTTATAGCATCATCTTTTCAATTTTACTTTTTCGATTATAGAAAAATATTTGTAGTAAAAAAACATCAAAGCCTTAACAGTATTGCTTATCAGCTAAACAAACTCCGTTTAACAAAATATTATTACCATTTAGCCATTCAAATAATCTTGTAACTTAATTTTTACGTTAATTTTACGACATGCACCAAATTGCATCATTTATGATGAGTAAAAAATTTATTCCCGTAATGCTCGTATTGATGAGCGTTGGATTATTTATTGGTTTTAAATCTATGGGTAAATCAGAAAGTAGCAAAGAAGAAAACCCTAAATTACGATACGCAAAAATTTTAAAGAACGTAGGTATATTATTGGAAGAAGGGCATTTTAGTCCAAAGAAAATTGATGATGAATTTAGCAAAGCTGTACTTAAAAGATTTGAAGAAGATCTTGACGGAGAGAAAAACATTTTCTTTCAAGCAGATATTAATGAATTATCCAAATACAACAACCGAATTGATGATGAAATACATGGAGCTGAAATTGAATCTTTTTATGCAGTAAATACACTTTATTTAAAAAGACAAAACGAAGTTTCCTTGTTGTATCAAAAGATTCTTGCAAAACCTTTTGATTTTACTGTAAATGAATTTGTAGAATCAAATCCTGAAAAACTTTCTTTTCCTAAAAACGAAGTAGAACGTACTGATTTGTGGAGAAAGAGAATGAAGTATATGTCTCTTGGCAAATACTCAGATCTTTTAGAGGAAAGAATAAAAAATAAAGATAAAAAAGATTTTAAGATAAAAGTTGATTCAACATTGGAAAGAGAAGCCCGGGATTTTGTTAGAAAGCAGCTGGAGCGTTACTTTACAACTAAAAAAAACAGAGAAACAATTGATGAGAATTTCAGCACTTTTGTAAATGATATTGCTGGAAGTATGGATCCGCACACCGATTATTTTGCGCCTATAGAGCTACGTGGATTTAATGAATCTATGAAAGGAAGTTTTTATGGTATTGGTGCACAGCTAAAAGAAGAAGACGGAAAAATAAAGATTACAAGCTTGGTAAGCGGTATGCCCGCATGGAGAAGTGGTGAATTGAAAGAAAACGATGAAATAATAAAAATTGCACAGGGTGCACAGGAACCGATTGACGTAACCGGATATTCTGTGACAGATGCCGTAAAAATAATAAGAGGCTCCGAAAAAGGATCTGAAGTAAGATTAACCATCCGCAGAATAGACGGTAGTACTAAAGTAGTTTCTTTATTACGTGATGAAATAAATATTGATGAAACATTTGCAAGATCTGTTATCATAAATAGCGATCATAAAATCGGTTATATTTACTTACCTGAGTTTTATGCAGATTTTCAAAATCCCTCTAAACCAAGATGTGCTGCAGATGTAGCCAAAGAGATTGAAAAATTAAAAAAAGAAAATGTAGACGGAATTGTACTTGACCTTAGAAATAACGGTGGTGGTTCTTTATATGATGTTGTGCAAATGGCGGGTTTATTTATTGAAGATGGGCCAATTGTGCAGGTTAAAAGCAGAGATGATAAACCATCAATTTTAAGAGACAGAGACAAATCAATTCAATATTCAGGCCCCTTTGCAGTAATGGTTGATGAAACAAGTGCTTCAGCATCTGAAATATTTGCAGCGGCAATTCAGGATTATAAAAGAGGAATTATTATAGGGAGCACAAGCACATACGGCAAAGGAACAGTGCAGAGAACTATTCCTCTAAACCCTGAAAGTGAGAACAGTTTGATCAGTACTAACAAAGCGGAAGATCTTGGTTCATTAAAATTAACGCTACAAAAATTTTACCGAATAAATGGAGGAGCTACACAAATTAAAGGAGTAACTCCCGATGTAGTTTTACCTGATAGACTTGAATATCTAAAATTTAGAGAGAAAGACAATAAATATGCATTGAAGTGGGATGAAATTGAAAAGGTAGATTATAAACCATGGGAAAATTACACGAACTTAAGTGCCGTTATTAGTGCAGCAAATACTCAGACAGCTACAAGTCCAAATTTTATAAAAATAAAGAACAGCGTTAAAATTTTAGAAAATAATGCTAACAAGCCTTTTAGTTTAAATCTTAAACAATACGAGAACGAAAAAAAGCAATTGAAGGCTGTTTACAAACAACTGGAGGAGGCTTATAAGTTAGCAAAAGCTATGGATGTAAAAAACATTGTTGCCGATACTGTTAATATCAATAAAACAAAAGAAAAAATAGACAGAAACAAACAGTTTATGAAAAGAGTAGGGGAAGATATCTACATTGATGAATCGGTGAAGATTTTAAACAAAATGATTGTAAATGATAAAATGGCTAAAAGAAACTAAGTTGGAAACATTATAAAAAAAGCCGCCATATATTTTATATGGCAGCTTTTATTCAGTTTAAATATCTTTCGTTTGCAACATTTAGGTGATGGTAAAAATGACCTACGATAATATTACCAATTGTTTTAACAGTAGCAGTTGCAGCACTAAAATTACCGGCGGTGTTTTGCATTTCTTCTGTGAAAGAACTAAATAAAAGGGTTGTACTTTCTCTTACAATTTTCATTTCGTTTACAAGCCCGGCCCATGTTCTTTTATTAGCAAAGGAATTTGCTGCATAAGAATTTTCATCAAATCCGTTAAGTGTAACAGTTTCTTTTCGTGCAATTGATAATGCCCTGAAACCAAATATTCTTTCCGTATCAATCAGGTGTTGCAGCATTTCTTTCAAAGTCCACTTACCTGCTGCATATGCATATTCAGCTTTTTCTTCAGAAACAGATCCAAAAAAATCATTCAATATTTTTGACTGGTTTAATAACGCAGATAAAATATCTTTTTCTGGAACCAGGGCTGTGTATTTCTCAAAATAATTTTTGTAAACCGTAGGTTCGATCATAGTTTTTTAATTTTTTCAAATGTACCGTTTAAGCAAATAAAAACCGCTTCAATAAAGTTGAAGCGGTTTCTTGTGAATCAAATTTTAGATTCGTTATTTTTTTATCCTTTTTTTGAAGACTTAATTTTTGTCTGAGGTATTTTTATTGATTTCTTAGTCTGTTGCATATTGCCTGCATATTTCATGGCTTCGTATGCATTTAAAAAACCGCCAGTTTTAGATAAATCACTCAACGAAACTTTTTCTTTTGTTTCTGGGTTGTTTACTTTTTCCTTTGGAATTACAGCAGATTTTTCTATTGCTTCTTTTAATTGAACAGCCGTAAGGTTGGGATAATACTCCAATAATAAGGCTGCAGTACCGGCAACTACCGGGCAAGCCATAGATGTTCCGCTTAAATTACCATAATTATTGCCACCCGGTAATGTTGAATATATATTTACTCCAGGTGCAAATACATCAACTTCTTTTTTGCCATAGTTGCTGAAACTTGCTGTAAGTCCACCATTTTTCAAATCTCCTGATGCACCAACAGTGATTACATTTTCTGCTCTGCCTTTTCCGTTCACATAAAATGGATTGGGAAAGTTATACGTTGTATCTACATTTTTAGAGTCGTTTCCGGCGGCATGTACAATCAAAACATTTTTACTTGCGGCATATCTAAATGCATCATCTACCCATTCTTTTTCAGGTGAAAAATCTTTTCCAAAACTCATGCTGATTATCTGTGCTCCATTGTCAACAGCATATCGAATAGCATTAGCAATATCTTTATCATGTTCATCGCCATCAGGTACAGCACGTACAGCCATTATTCTTACATTATCGGCAATTCCATCCATTCCCTTACCGTTATTTCTTACGGCTCCTATAATACCGGCACAATGGGTACCGTGCATTGGTGTATTTGCCAATAAATCATTGTTGCCGTAATTGCGATCATTGATGTTTGTTTCATCATCTTTTACAATATCTTTTCTGTATTCAACAGGTGCTTTTAATGCAGACTCACCTTTGCGAAGTTCGCCACTCAACTCTTCAATTAACTGCTCATTGGTAATATCAGTAGAGTTGTTCGCTTTTGAAATATTTATTAAAATCGCTTTAGTCATTGTAGCATCTGCATCAGTGGGTTTGTATGTCTCCATATCCACACTGGTGTATGAACTTTTACCAAGTTCTTTTCTGATAACCAAGTCTCCTTTTACAACCTTAGCGTACATAAATTCTATTTGCTTTGACTGTTGCGGATCTACATCTCCAACTGTTTTTTGTTTGGCTCTTTCGAAGTCTGCAAATTCTTTTTTATCCGTTGCAGATATTGCATCGGCAGCTGTTTTACCTTCCCATTTGTTTTTCAATTTATGGTAAACCCTTGCGCCTTCGTAGCTGTCTTCCTTTACATTTCTGCCATCTTTGCCACCCAGAAAGTTCCAGCCGTGTACATCGTCTATGTATCCATTTTTATCATCATCAATTCCATTACCTGGAATTTCTTTAGGATTCGTCCAAAGTATAGGTTTTAGATCTTCGTGTGTTGTATCTATTCCACTATCTATAACTGCAACGATTACTCTTTTGCTTTTAAGTTTTTTCGTTTTTACAAGATCGTAAGCTTTTTGTAAACTGATGCCGTTGTAACCAGTAGTTGCCGGATCAAGCTGGTACCAGTTTTTTGGCACTTCATTTTTGCTATTTTGTGCAAATGCTGTTGCTCCCAAAAACAAAGCAGCAATGACAATTGTAGTAATTTTGTTCATACTTTTTATTAGATTTTTTTTATCTTACGAAAATAATAAATACATTCAAGCAAATGTTAGCTTTTACATATTTTTAAGAAATTTTGTGAGACAGCAGACGAAATAAAAAGACTAAGAACCACAGATGATCGACGAATTGCCATCTTCAATTTATAGATTCATACGATTTATTAGATTCATAAGTCATGAACTATTCAAAGTTTGCATTTGTGATTAAACATTACACGTTCACCATTCCCATTTAGTTTTTTACAAATCAAACCTGATTCCCTGTGCTAATGGTAATTTGTCGGTGTAATTAATAGTGTTTGTTTGTCTGCGCATGTAAACCTTCCATGCATCGCTGCCACTTTCTCTACCGCCACCGGTTTCTTTTTCACCGCCAAATGCACCACCAATTTCTGCGCCTGAAGTTCCAATATTTACATTTGCAATGCCACAATCACTTCCGCCCTGCGATAAAAACAGTTCTGCTTCCCGTAAATTGTTAGTGATTACTGAAGACGACAAACCTTGTGGAACGCCATTTTGTAATGCTATTGCCTCTTCTATTGTTTTATATTTCATGATATACAATATCGGAGCAAAAGTTTCGTGCTGTACAATTTCAAAACTGTTTTTTGCCTCAGCTATGCATGGTTTTACATAACAGCCACTTTCAAAGGTTTTACCTTTTAAAACTCCGGGTTCTACAATATAATTTCCACCCTGTTCTTTGCATTTTGTTACAGCGCTGAGGTAATTATTTACCGCATCCTTGTCAATTAATGGACCCACATGCATTTTTTCATTCAATGGATTTCCGATTTTTAATTGACCGTATGCATTTACGAGACGCTCTTTAAATTTATTATAAATTTTTTCGTGAATAATTAATCTGCGTGTAGTGGTACATCTTTGTCCTGCTGTACCAACCGCACCAAAAACTGCAGCTGTAATGGCAATATTAATATCAGCTTCGCTGGAAATAATGATGGCATTGTTACCACCCAGCTCCAACAAACTTCTGCCAAGTCTTTCGCCAACAACAGCACCTACGGCTTTCCCCATACGTGTGCTTCCAGTTGCACTTATTAGTGGCATTCTTTTATCTGCACTCATCCATTCACCAACTTGTCTGCCACCGCTTATTAAACCGCAAACACCTTCGGGCACATTGTTATTTTTAAACACTGATTGAATTATTTGTTGACACGCAACACCACACAACGGCGTTTTTTCACTTGGCTTCCAAACAGTAACATCGCCGCAAACCCATGCCAACATGCTGTTCCATGCCCATACAGCTACAGGAAAATTAAATGCAGAAATAATCCCTACAATACCGAGTGGATGGTATTGGTCGTACATTCTATGTCCCGGTCTTTCACTATGCATTGTTGTGCCATGGAGTTGGCGGGAAAGTCCAACTGCAAAATCGCATATGTCAATCATTTCCTGTACTTCGCCCATTCCTTCCTGCAGGCTTTTGCCCATTTCATAACTTACAAGTGTACCAAGTTCGGTTTTAAATTTCCTCAATTCCATTCCTACGAGTCTTACGATTTCTCCACGTTTTGGCGCAGGCCACAGGCGCCATTCTGTAAAACCTTCCTGTGCTTTTTCAATAACAGTATCATAAGCCAACCGATCTGCAGCAGTTACAGTTCCAATTAAAACACCATCAACAGGGGAGAAGGATGAAAGTTTTTCACCTTTTGATTTTACCCATTGAACACCGGTTGAAATGCCTTTGTTATTGGCAGAAATATTTAATGTTTTTAAGAAATCCATGGTCGTTATTTTAAATAATTTAAATGAGTGTCCTTGATTGTTTACTTTGATTATTTGGCCACCACTTTTAGCAGCTGCTTTATTTGATTTGCTTTATGTAAAAGTTCCTGTGGTTCATTGCTTAAAATAGTAACATGCCCCATTTTTCTACCGGGCTTCGTCATTTTTTTTCCGTAGATATGAACGAATACATTATCCATTGCAAGTACTTCTTTCAGTCCGGTATATTCAGCTTCACCGGTATGGTTTTCTTCACCAACCAGATTCACAATTGCTGCAGGTAAGATATGATCAGTATTCCCTAAGGGATAACCAAGCATTACCCGCCACAACATATCAAACTGGCTGCTATAACAGGCTTCAATACTGTGGTGACCGCTGTTGTGTACACGTGGCGCAGTTTCATTTACATAAATATTATCCTGCTGGTCTGTAAAAAGTTCCACCGCAAAAATGCCTGCACTCTTTAATTCTTTAACCACTTTTAAAGCTACGGCTTCTGCTTTCCACATTATACTTTCCGGAATTACAGCAGGACAGATCTGGTAGCTTAATAAATTCAAACGTTGATCTACCACCATATCTACGGGTTCGTATAAAACGATTTCACCCGTTTGGCTTACCGCAATTATCATTGACAATTCCTTTTTTATGTCGACCATTTTTTCCAACACAGCAGGTGCATCAAAACCTTTTTCAAAATCAGCACTTGTATGCATTAATTCAACACCTTTACCATCGTAACCACCTTTTGCAATTTTGTGCACTGCCGGTAAAAAGTTTGTGTGTTGATGAAGATCAGTCTTTAAATTGGTGACTACAAATTCCCCGGAAGGCACTTCAATGGCTCTATAAAATTCTTTTTGCAGAATTTTACTTTTAATAATTTTTAAGGCAGCAACGTTTGGAAAAATAATTACACCTTCATTTTCCAGTTGCTGCAAAGCATCTTCATTTACATGTTCAATTTCTATGGTAATAACATCAAGGTCTTTACCAAAATTATAAACATTATCAAAATTTGCAATATCACCCTTGATGAAATGATGGCAAAGATGTGCAGCTGGGCAAGCTGAATCATTTTCTAAAATAAAAGTTTCAACAGGGTAATTTGCAGCTGCCTGCAATAACATTCTGCCCAGTTGACCACCACCAAGTATTCCTGCTTTTATCATAGCTCCAAAGATAAGGCAGTATAAAATTGTTTTTAACAAACTATAGCACCATCCTTTGTTTTTGATTATTTTTGTAATTGAATTCCTAACTTTTTTTAAATAATAAAACTGCAATGAGATCAACCACCAAAAAATGGCTATTAATTAGTATTGTATTATTTTGTTCTGTCAATATCTTGGCTCAAAGGCCTGGAAACAAAGCACCCGCTGATACGGCAACAGCTATATCTGACACTTCAAAAAATGCCAAAGCCAAACCTGTATCTAAAGGCCCAAAACCCTACTCAGAAATTATTACAGCAAAAGCAAAAACGAGTTTAGGTATGTTTAAAGTTCACTTTTTGGACGATAAATATTTTTTTGAAATACCTAATAATATATTAAAAAGGGAAATTCTTGTAGTAAACAGAATTTCAAAAGCACCAACAGCAGGGAGAAATTCCGGGCTTTCTTATGCAGGCGATGATATTGGACAAAATGTTATATGGTTTGAAAGAGGGCCAAACGATAATATATTTTTGCGCACGATTTCTTATGCAGAATATACAAAAGATTCTACGTCGCCCATGTTTATGTCAGTTAATAATTCAAACATACAGCCTATTGAATTTGCTTTTGATATTAAAGCATTTTCAAAAGATTCATCTGCTGTTGTCATAGATGTAACAGATTTGGTTAATGGTGATAACGATGTATTGTTTTTAGACAATAGTACTAAAAAAAGAGCCAACCTTACTTCAATACAAAAAGATAAATCTTATGTTGTAACCGTAAAAACTTTTCCTATAAATGTAGAGGTTGTAACCGTAAAAACATATGCAAGTTCACCTGTGGGGCCTAATGATGGAAATGTAACTTTAGAATTAAACAGCTCCATGGTATTATTGCCTCAAAACCCTATGCAGGCTCGATATTATGATCCCCGAGTAGGATATTTTAATGTGGGCTACACCGATTTTGATTTAAATCCTCAAGGTGTAAAAAGAGTTTCTATTGTAAAACGCTGGCGCTTGGAACCTAAGGAGGAAGACATGGATAAATATAAAAGAGGTGAGTTGGTTGAACCTAAAAAACCAATTATTTTTTATATAGATCCTGCTACACCTGCAAAATGGATACCTTATCTTATACAAGGTGTAAATGACTGGCAAACTGCTTTTGAACAAGCCGGTTTTAAAAACGCCATCATGGCAAAAAAAGCCCCTACCAAAGAAGAAAATCCTGAATGGAGTCTGGAAGATTCACGCTTTTCTGCAATCGTCTACAAACCATCAACAATACCAAATGCAAGCGGGCCAAGTGTTGCTGATCCACGCAGTGGGGAAATAATGGAAAGCCATATAAATTGGTATCATAATGTAATGCAGTTAATACGCAACTGGTATTTTGTGCAGGCATCTCCCTTAGATAGCCGTGCAAGGAAAATGGTTTTTGATGATGAATTGATGGGCCAATTAATTCGTTTTGTTTCTTCTCACGAAGTTGGACATACGCTGGGATTGAGACATAATTTCGGGTCTTCTTCAACTGTACCGGTTGAAAAATTAAGAGACAAAGCCTGGGTAGAAGCTAATGGTCATACTCCTTCTATTATGGATTATGCCCGTTTTAATTATGTTGCACAGCCGGAAGATAATATTAGTACAAGAGGAATTTTCCCAAGAATAGGAGATTATGATGAATGGGCAATTGCCTGGGGATACCGCCGATTTGCTGAGTACAAAAGTGCTGATGCAGAAAAAACAGCAATGAACAAATGGGTGATGGAAAAAATGAAAAACAAACGCCTATGGTTTGGGGATGGTGAAACAAACAGGGATGATCCCCGTAACCAAACAGAACAGGTAGGAGACGATGCTGTAAAAGGAAGTTTGTATGGCATTAAAAATTTGAAAAGAATTATACCTAACCTAAATGAATGGACAAAAGAACCTAACGAAGATTACGCAAATCTTGAAATGATGTACGGTGAAGTTATAACCCAGTTTAACAGATATAACAACCATGTCTTAAGAACAATTGGAGGTATAATGAAAACACCAAAAGTAACAGAAGAGCCGGGTATGGTTTATGAAACTGTTGCCAAAGCAAAGCAGAAAGAAGCTGTAAACTATTTAAATGAAAACCTTTTTAAAACACCGATGTGGCTTGTAAATAATGATATTTACGGCAAAACCGGATTGAACGGTTTAAAAGTAATTGGAGATTTACAGGAAGGAATTATAGGGAATATGTTTAGGTCCTCAACATTAAATCACCTGGTACAGGCAGCAACTTTCCCAGGAGCTGAAACATACACAATTCCTGAATTGCTTACTGATGTGAAAAAAGGGGTATGGAGTGAATTGCCTGCTCATAAAGCAATAGATGTTTACCGCAGACAATTACAACAAACATATGTAGATAGAATGGATGTAGTTTTAAATCCTCCTCCTTTAGTAATTCCTCAAGGCATTACATTTGGTCGTGGATTTACTCCACCTGTTGACAATGATTATGTTGATGTACAGGCTTCGGTACGTGCACATTTAATTTCTTTAAAAGCAGAAGTAAATTCAGCTACAGCAACTTCAACTGATCAAATGACAAAAATTCATTTAAGAGAAATGAGCAGGAGGATTGAAAAAGCGCTTAATCCTAAAAAGTAAATCTTATCCAGAATTTTTTTAAAAAAGAGACTTTAAACGGTCTCTTTTTTTTAATTTATTTTAAATCATATTTTATTACATAATTTTTTTGTAATCTTTTTATTAGCTAATAATATTAAATTTGTTTTTTATGATTCCTGATTACTCCCATAAAATTTTTACCGACAAGCGCTGCAACTACAATTTGTTGATGGAGGTACTTGCCATTGATGGAGAAAAATAAAATTTTCTGCAAACGCATCTTTTTCCACGCAAATATTTTAAACAAAATTCTTTATAGAGTCCAATATAAAATGTTGTTTTCTATGTTTTTCCTAAAATGTGTTAAAATGACAAATCTTAATTGCCTCATTTGCTGGAAATAACTCTGTTTTAGTCAGCTTAAAAATATTTATATGGAAAATACAGGAATAATTGATGAAAAAAACATCGCTTCAAAAGCAGATTTTTTACCGTTAATGGGTACCGATTATATTGAGTTTTATGTTGGTAACGCAAAGCAATCTGCACATTTTTATAAAACTGCCTTTGGATTTCAAAGTCTTGCCTATGCGGGACCTGAAACGGGATTAATGGACAGAGTAAGTTATGTTATCCGCCAAAATAAATTGACTTTTGTATTAACAACAGCATTGCGGCAAGACCATGAAATTGCTGCCCATGTAAATAAACATGGAGATGGCGTAAAAGTATTGGCTCTAATGGTGGAAAATGCAAATGATGCCTGGGAACAAACTACAAAACGGGGCGGTAAAAGTTATAAAGAGCCCAAAAGACTAACTGACGAAAATGGAGAAGTTGTAATAAGTGGTATACATACATACGGGGAAACGGTTCATCTTTTTATTGAAAGAAAAAATTACAACGGAGTATTTATGCCGGGTTTTAAAAAAATGGAGAGTACATACAATCCTGTATCAACAGGTTTGTTGTATGTTGACCATTGTGTTGGAAATGTGGGATGGAACCGGATGAACCCATGGGTAAAATTTTATGAAGAAGTTATGGGATTTAAAAATATTTTAAGCTTTGATGACAATGATATTTCAACCGAATATTCTGCGTTAATGAGTAAGGTAATGAGCAATGGAAACGGGTTTGTAAAATTCCCTATTAATGAACCTGCAGAAGGAAAGAAAAAAAGCCAGGTAGAAGAATACCTTGATTTTTATAATGGTGAAGGGGTACAACATGTAGCCATTGCAACTGCTGATATTGTAACGACAGTGAAAGATTTGCAAGGCCGTGGAATTGAATTTTTAAAAATTCCCATGAGTTATTATGCAGATGTTATGGATAGAGTAGGCAAAATTGATGAAGACCTTTTACCCTTAAGTGAATTGGGTATTTTGATTGACAAAGATGAAGAAGGTTATTTACTGCAAATTTTTAGTAAACCTTTACAGGATAGACCTACAATATTTTTTGAAATCATACAGCGTAAAGGTGCTAAAAGTTTTGGAAAAGGAAATTTTAAAGCATTGTTTGAAGCATTGGAAAGAGAACAGGATGCAAGAGGAAATTTATAATGTGGGTATTGTGAATTTAAAACGACGAATTTTTAACACACTTGTTTAAATATTTTTGATATTTTAGTGTAAACTAATGATTAAATACCCTTTATTTAATGAAGAATTTGCGTAAGTTCTGCTTTTTACTTTTTATTTTATTGTTTTCAACTTTAGCTGTTTCAGCTCAATCTGAAACAGGGCCGAGATATTTTTTAAAGTCGCCGGAGGCTGCTAACCGTTTGGAAGATTCCCTAAAAAAACAATTTGAAAAGCAAAACTTAATATGGCCACCAAAGGCTATGTATCTGCGTTCTTTTAAGTATGACAGACAACTTGAAATTTGGGTAAAATCATCAACCAAAGAACCCTACAAATTATTTAAGACATATAAAGTTTGCCAGCAAAGTGGAGCTATGGGCCCAAAGAGAATTGAAGGAGACTATCAGGTGCCTGAAGGTTTTTATTACATAAATGAATTTAACCCTAACAGCAATTACCATCTTTCGTTAGGGCTTAATTATCCCAATGCTTCGGACAGGATATTAAGTGACGAAAAACGACCTGGCAGTGCAATTTATATTCATGGCAATTGTGTTTCTACAGGTTGTATTCCTATTACAGACGCACCAATTGAAGAATTGTATTTTTTAGCAAGTAATGTAAGAAACCAGGGACAGGAATTTATACCCGTGCATGTATTCCCTATAAAATACAGTGTAAAAAAGTCTGTGGAATTTTTAGAAAATTCTATGAAAGACAACAGTTACATGCAACACTTTAACAGCAATCTAAAAGAAGTTTTTGATTTTTTTGAGATGAAAAAAGAATTGCCTATAATTATGGTAAACAAAAAAGGAGAATATGTCGTTAATTAAAATATCGTCAATAACAAAATAGCCGCAAAACATTTTTTGCGGCTATTTTGTTTAGTTCCGCATGACAGCCTGCAAAGTTTCAGGGGTTCTTTGTTCAAGAATAGTATTTTTATCTTTGGTAAGTTTTCCAATTGTTGCATTATCATAATGGCGAATTGTAAGGAGCGATAAATCTCTTTCAACATCTACATCAAAAAGCAAAGAAGCATCTGCGGCTATCTGACCGGTTTTTTCTGCATGACCATCAAAACAGCAAACAAATGAAATAGCAGTATTTTGTGTAAGATTTGGCTGCAACTTTACAGCATTAAATATTTTATGCAATTGCCCCAAAGCTCTTCCTTCCATAAATGAAAAATCTTTCGAACGAAAATGAATTAAAACCTGCTGTCCTTTTAATACAATAATAGGAGGGAGATTTGATGTTTTATCAGCATTAATAATGGTTCCCGGCAATTCAGTATCCAAAAAACTTTTTACATAAAGCGGGATATTTTTATTTTGTAAAGGCTTTATTGTTTTTGGGTGAATAACCTGAGCACCGTAATAAGCCATTTCAATAACTTCAGTATAATTCAATAAAGGAATGTTTACCGCATCTTTAAATTTGTTTGGATCTGCATTCATAACCGCCGGCACATCTTTCCAAATTGTGAGTGATTTAGCATTCATAATATTTGCAAAAATTGCTGCAGAGTAATCACTTCCTTCTCTGCCCAGTGTGGTACTTTCATTTTCATCTGTAGAGCCTATAAATCCCTGTGTCATTATTACATCAAAGTCATTGTATAATGGTAAAATACTGTTCTTTATTTTTGACGTTGTAAAATCAAAATCGACACTTGCGTCTCTAAAATTATTATCAGTTCTAAAAATGTCCCTGACATCTACCCATTTTACTTTTACTTTTTGTTCGGCTAAATAATGGGCTACAATGCAGGTACTGAATAACTCTCCACAGCAAACAATCTGATCATAATAATAATCATAAATGCGGACAGGTTTGTCGTGGAGCATCCATTCAATTTCTGTAAAAAAATCTTTTAACTGGTCCTCAGCAGCTTTCCAATTGTGAACCAATAAAAATTTTACCACTTCCAGGTGATTCTTTTTAACCTTTTCAAAAAGTGTAAGTGCATCATCTTTTCGGTTATCAAAATAAGCTTCTGCAATTTTTTCCAAAGCATTGGTTGTTTTGCCCATGGCAGATACTACCACTAATAATTTCTGATCTGCATTATCTCTTATAATATTAGAAGTGTTTTTTATTCGCTCAATATTATTTATCGATGCTCCGCCAAACTTGAAAACAAACATGTTTTTTTTTCTATTTTAAGTGTATGTTGTAAAATTTTTTTGCTGCGCTTTTAAAGCTGCCATTGTTGCGAATTTAATTGCTCAGCATCAAACTTTAAAATCTAATATACATGCATCATACAACACTTACCAACCTGTTAAGTCATTTTTTCTAAAATTATAATTACTTTGCATTTCCCATACAATTGTAGACTTATGTTTTTTTATTATTTAAAATCTGCAATTATTAATTTTAAATCGAGTACATGGCTATAAACAGAAATATCCTTACCCTTGACGAATTTACCATTCAGGAAATGCGTGCTTTTCCTTTAGCAACTGGAGAATTGGCGGGGCTTTTAAGAGATATTGGTCTTGCCTGCAAAAGAGTAAACGTAGAAGTTAATAAAGCAGGACTGGTAGATATTTTGGGCGACCACGGCACTACTAATATACAGGGTGAAGAAGTAAAAAAACTGGATATTTTTGCAAACGACCAACTCGTGGGGGTTTTGAGACATGGTATAAGCTGTGCAGGAATTGGCAGCGAAGAGTTAGATGACATTGTGATATTTGATGATGAAACAAGCAACAAATCAAAATATGTTTGTCTGTTTGATCCTTTGGATGGAAGTTCTAATATCGATGTAAATGTTTCCATCGGTACTATTTTCAGTATTTACAGGCGTGTAAGTGAACTGGGAAAGCCGGCAACCAAAGCAGATTTTTTACAGCCAGGTAATAAGCAGGTGGCTGCGGGTTACGTTGTATTTGGTTCCTCTACTATGTTGGTATATGCAACAAAACGGGGCGTTAATGGCTTTACTCTCGACAGACAAATCGGTGAATATTTAATGAGCCATCAAAACATACAATGTCCTCCGGCAGGTAAAATGTATTCTGTAAATCACGGTAATTTTTTTAGGTACGTACAACCTGTTAAGGAATATATTACCGCATGTCAGAAAAAAGACAAATCAAACGGCGGCCCTTACACACAACGTTACATTGGCAGCATGGTATCTGATGTGCACCGCAATCTTATAAAAGGCGGAATTTTTATGTATCCCGGCACCACTGATAAACCGGGCGGCAAACTAAGGTTGTTGTACGAGTGTAATCCATTTGCATACATTGTTGAAAAAGCCGGAGGAAAAGCTACGAATGGAAAAATTAATATTTTAGATATTGTTCCAACAGAACTGCACCAGCGCACACCTTTCTTTGTAGGAAGTATTAATATGATGGAAGAACTGGAAAGTTATTTATTTGCAGCTCTAAACGATGCAGCAGTTTAATTTTGTAATGCTGTTTTAAATATATCATTACATAACTTTACTCCAATGTCAAATTCAATAATAAGAGTTGTAAATCTTGTAAAAAATTACGGCCAGTTTGAAGCTGTAAAATCTGTTTCATTTAATGTTGAGGAAGGTGAAATCTTTGGACTGCTTGGCCCAAATGGTGCAGGTAAAAGTACAACACTGGAAATTATAGAAACCCTTAGGCCCAAAACCTCAGGTAAAGTTTTTGTAAATGGGTTTGATCTTGATCTAGAACCCGGAGAAATAAAAAAAATTATCGGTGTTCAGTTGCAGACTTCAGGATTTTATCCTGGCTTAAATTTGTTGGAGCTTATCAGACTTTTTAGCGGGCTTTACAACAGAGATGTAAATGCAATCGAACTACTAAAAAAGGTAAACTTAGTTGATAAGGCAAAAAATAAAAGCAAGGAATTAAGTGGAGGTCAAAAACAACGATTCTCTATTGCAACTACTTTAATAAATAACCCCAAAATTATTTTTTTAGATGAGCCTACAACCGGTTTGGATCCTCAGGCCCGTAGAAATTTATGGGATTTAATTCGTGAAATAAGAGCAGCAGGTACAACAGTAATTCTCACTACACATTACATGGATGAAGCAGAACAACTCTGCGACAGAATTGCCATTATGGATGAAGGAAAAATAATAAAACTTGATACGCCCGATAAGATGATAGATGAATTGGTTGCCACAGGATTTGAAAGGCCTAAACAGGTAAAAGCCGCTAACCTCGAAGATGTTTTTATTCATTTAACAGGAAAAGAAATGCGGCCTGATTAAATTTTATTTGTAAAAAATTAATAACCTATAATATAAAAATGAAGAAATTAATGTTAACCGCTTTTGCAGCTACTATTTTAATAAATGTGAATGCACAAAAGAAAGCGTTGCCTGTAAAAAAAACTTCTCCTGTAGTAGTAAAATCAAATGCTTTTAAAAATGCGGTCGATAGTTTTAGTTACGCAGCCGGAATGAATATTGCTGCAAGCCTAATGCAGGCAGGCGCTACAAAAATAAATTCCATATTATTTGCAAAAGCTTTAAATGACGTGTATTCCAAATCAAAAACCGATTTCACCATAGAACAGGCAGGCAAAACACTGCAGGAAAAATTACAGTCATTTACAAAAAAGAAAACAGACGCAGAAAAGCAGGAAGGTCAAAACTTTCTTAACCAAAATAAAAAGCGCAGCAGCGTTATTGCGTTGGCAAATGGCTTACAATACGAAGTTATAAAAGCCGGTGATCCTAATGGTGCAAAACCAAAAGTAATTGATACTGTAGTAGTAAATTATGTCGGCACACTAACCAATGGCACTGAGTTTGACAATTCCTTTAAACGTGGGCAGGCAACTTCTTTCCCGCTAAATGGTGTTATTAAAGGGTGGACAGAAATTTTACAGTTAATGACAAAAGGCTCTCACTGGAAAGTTTATATACCTGGCGATTTAGCATATGGCGAATACCCTCCGCAAGGCTCACCCATTTTACCAAATGCTGTACTTATTTTCGAAATAACTTTAGAAGATATAAAGCCTGCTGCAACAAAATAAATATGCAAGATTTAAGTTACCCAATAGGTAAATATATTGAACAGCCATTCTCTCAACAACAGTTGAAGGAATGGCTGCAAGATATTGAGGTATTGCCAAAAGCTTTGGAATATGCCATCATAAATTTAGATGCTGTGCAGCTCGAAGAACCTTATCGCCCGGGCGGTTGGAACAGCAGGGAAGTAGTACATCATGTTGCCGACAGCCACATCAATGCTTTTATGCGTTTTAAACTTGCGCTCACAGAAGATAATCCAACCATAAAATCTTACAATCAACAAGCATTTACAGAGCTGAGCGATGTGAGAAATATTCCTATAAATGTATCGCTCACATTATTGCATGCGTTGCATGCACGCATGCTCGAGGTTTTAAAAAACATTAAAGATGATGAGTGGAACCGCACCGTTGAACATCCCGAATATGGAAAGCAAATGAGCGTTTGGTATTTACTCGGTCAATATGCATGGCATGGCAAACACCACACTGCACATATAAATAAATTACGGGAACGTATGGGTTGGATTTAAATTTTTAAAGCTTTTGGGGCTGTCAACAATTATTCATTTCTAAGCATTTGTTCGGGCTGTTTGTTACAATCTTTTGTTCGTACCTCACAAAAGTATTTCCACTTCTATCCCGCAGCCTTTGTTCAGTAAATCTTTTTTCAACTTTATTATGCAATAGATTTCAATTTATTTTCCTTTAAAAATTTTGCAATGCCTTTTACAATACTCTCAAAAGAATACATCAGTAATCACCCATATTTTACTGCCCGAAAAGACAGTTACAAAACCCCATCCGGTAAAATTGTAGATCCTTATTTTGTAGTTGAATTGCCGGAATGTGTGTTGGCACTCGCCATTACAAAAGAAAATGAGGTCTTGTTGATAGAGCAATATCGACATGCTATACAGGAACAGTCTATTGAGTTCCCTGGTGGTTTTATAGATGAAAACGAAACCCCTGAAACAGCTATTGTTCGTGAGTTACGGGAAGAAACCGGTTATAGTTTTTCAGGTTACCATTATCTTGGCAAAACCTATTCTAATCCAGGGGTTTTAACCAATGCCACGCATTTATTCATAGCAACCGGAGGAGAAAAAACATCAAATCAATCCCTTGATGCAAATGAAGAAATAACGATTATGTTGAAACCTTTGGAGGAAGTAAGAACCATCGTGCAGACGTATCAATTTAAACAAAGCATGCACGAACTTTGTTTTTACAGGGCTACAGAATTTTTAAATAAATTATAAAAGTTCGCTTTCAGCAATTATAAAAAAACTGCCGCAAATCATAATTACATCTGTTACTGCGGCAACTTTTTTTGCAGCATTAACAGCTTCATCTACGGTTTCAAAACATTCACCAACCAATCCGGTTTTCGCAGCTTTTTCCTGAAGTTCAGTATTTACCAATGCCCGGGGTATATGCGCATTTGTAAAATAATATTTTGCATTATCCGGAAACAGTTTTAAAACATCTTCAACATCCTTGTCTCTTACAAACCCCAACACAAAATGAAGTTGAGTAGTCAAGTGAGTTGTAATTAATTGATCCATTACCTGTTTTATGCCATCTTTATTGTGGGCTACATCCGCAATGATGGTTGGATGTTGCTGTAAAATTTCCCATCTTCCACGCAAGCCGGTAATTTTTTTTACTTTCTCAATACCGTTATGTAGAGCAGCTTCAGGAATATTAATATCCATTTTTCTAAGTTCTTTTACAGCTGCCAAAACCGTACAAATGTTTTTTGCCTGGTACAATCCTGACAGGCCACACCTGAACTTTTCAGTTACATTTTCTTCAATATCTTTTACATTACAAAGCAATAATTCTCCCTCAGAATCTATGTAAGAGGTAATAAAATTCTCTTCAGCAAAATGTATTGTAGCTTTTTTCCTTGAGGCAGTTGCAATAAAAATAGGTTTTGTTTCAGGTAAAGTTTCCCCAATTACAACGGGTACATTTTCTTTTATTATACCCGCTTTTTGCGTAGCAATTTCTTCCAATGTATTTCCTAAAATATTTTGGTGGTCATAACCAATATTCGTTATTACCGAAAGTATGGGGGTTATAATATTTGTACTGTCGAGCAAGCCACCAAGCCCGGTTTCTATTACCGCAAAATCTACCTGCTGTTCTGCAAAATATTCGAAAGCCATGGCTACCGTCATTTCAAAAAAAGATGGTTCTATTTCTTTAGTTATAGCTTTTGTTTTTTCTGTAAAATCAACTACAAATTTTTCAGCAATCATTTTGCCATTAACTCTAATGCGCTCTCTAAAATCTTTTATATGCGGAGAAGTGTAGAGCCCGGTTTTATAACCCGCCTCCTGTAAAATTGCTGCTAGCATGTGCGAAGTACTACCTTTACCATTTGTGCCCGCTACATGTATAGTTTTATATTTTTGTTGGGGATTATCAATGCTGTTGCATAATGCAATGGCATTATGTAAATCTGTTTTATAAGCGGCACTGCCAATTCTGCTAAACATGGGCAGCTGGCTGTAGAGATAATCCAATGTTTCTTGGTAGGTCATCATTGGTTAAAAGTATAATATTAAAACAATGTGTGAGGAAGCTAAAATAAAATCTACTGCACATTAAAATTAAACTGTACAGTCACCACACTTTCATCATCGGCTTTATCAAACTGCATCGTTCTTAAATAGCCAGATATTGCTGTTGCGTAATCTCTGCTAAAACTTGTGCTGCCCAGGCCAATCCGAACAAAAGAACCAACTCCGCTGGGTGTAACTTTTATTACTGCATTGATCGTTGCTTTTGCTAGTTCACCGGTAAAAGAATAATAGCGCACTACTTTTCTGTTACCACTTATTACTTTTGGTCCGCCTACTTTACCACCAGGTGTATTACCGTACGAATCTTTATTGCCCGTTGGGTCACCTGCATCACCTTTTCCATTCTTATTATTTCCCTGCATCGTATATCCATTATCCTGTGTAGCATTATTGCCGTTTTGTTTGCTGGGACCATTGTAAACCAATTTGGGTGTTTTAGGTTTTGGTTCAGGCAATATTGAAGTAGTAGGGATGGGTGTATTTATTTTTACAGGAATAGATTTTTTTGCTGATTTTACAATCGGTGCTGCAGTTTCTTCCGCATTATCATCAGGCGTAATTTTTTCTTCTGCCACTTCTTCTTTTGCAGGTGAAGATTGTGGCTGTTCAGCAATTTCTTTTTCCGGTTTTCCCGGTCCTTTTATGAGTGGTTGTTCTTCGCCAAAACCTTCATCATTGTTGCCTAAATTAATTTCTATTAAATCCTGCACTACGGGTGGTGCAGGAGGCAAAACCGTCCAGCTGATAAAAATAAACATGAGCAGCAAAGCCCCACAAATAATTGCGGTGTAGGTTAATGCTTTTTTGTGTCTTTCTTTATCAAGATTATTGGCCATATTATAAAGTTATATTTCTCTTTTGTATTAGGTGATAATTTTTTAAATTATTGACAGACCATAAAATCATTTTAACAAAATTAATTAAGTGAAACATTCTGCATGATAAAAGGTATGATGGAATTAAAATTTTTTAAAAAAGTTGAAAAAAGATTTTACTGTTCAACTGTAGCCCCGATTGAAGTGGCTATCCTTTTTTGCCTGTCTTTGGGGCAAAAAAGATAATAACGTAAAGCGGGACCGCTGTTGAAAAAGGAAATACAGTTCCGCTTCAAAAAAAATAAGATATACTTGTTTTTTTTTTTTTTTTCTAATAATCCACCCCGCCCTTTGGGCATCCCTCCAAGGAGGGGAATAAGGGAATTAGTACTGCTCCGTTTCGTTGGGGAAATCGCTGCTTTTTATATCGGTAATATATTGTTTAACAGCACCTGTAATCTGCTCATCCATATTTAAATATTTGCGCAAAAAACGGGGTTTAAATTCTGAGTTTATGCCAAGCATATCATGCATTACCAACACCTGTCCGTCGCAACCATTGCCGGCACCAATACCAATTGTTGGTATGTGTAAACTTGCCGTAACTTCTGCTGCAAGGCTGGCGGGAATTTTCTCCAACACAATCGCAAAGCAACCTGCTTCCTGTAATAAAAGTGCATCTTTTTTAAGCTGCTCTGCCTCTGCATCTTCTTTTGCACGAACTGTGTAAGTACCGAATTTATAAATGCTCTGCGGAGTTAAACCTAAGTGCCCCATTACCGGAACACCACTGTTTACAATGCGCTTTATAGATTCTACTTCTTGCTCGCCACCTTCCAGCTTTACTGCATGTCCACCCGTTTCTTTCATTATCCTTATAGCATTGTTTAGCGCCTCTTTGCTGTTGCCCTGGTAAGAACCAAAAGGCATATCTACCACAACCAAACACCGGTCGATTCCTCTTACCACACTTTGCGCATGGTATATCATTTGATCCATCGTAATGGGTAAGGTAGTTTCGTTACCGGCCATTACGTTACTTGCGCTGTCGCCTACCAAAATAACTTCTATGCCAGCGGCATCAAATATTTTTGCGAAAGAAAAATCATAAGCGGTAAGCATAGATATTTTGTCGCCGCCGGCTTTCATTTTCTGCAGCGTATTGGTTGTAATTTTTTTTACTTCTTTGTGTATGGACATGTGTTATAATGGATAATTGTAAAATGGATAAATAATAATGGTGCTACAGGAGGAATAAATGACCATATCTAAAATCTAAAATCTGATATCTAAAATCTCAAATCTACTTCTTTACTTCTTCCCACAAATGCTGTATCAATCCATCTGCAAGACCAATTTTAGGAACGTAGATTTCCTGTGCACCGGCCCACCGCATTGCATTTACATAAATTTGTAAAGCCGGTACAATTACATCTGCACGGTCATCTCTTAAACTATATTTTAAAATGCGTTGTCTAATTGTCATAGGCTCAAGTTCGTCCAAATATTCTTTCAATAATTCCAGAGACAATGGTCTGCCTTCTTTGCGCTTGCTTAAGCTGAATACTTTATTAATGTTGCCGCCGCTACCAATTGCAACCACTTCTTTCTGATCTTTTGTTACAGCTTTTATAGTATTTTTTAATTCTTCCCAATGAGCAGATGTTACCATATTTTTTAAAATACGAATGGTGCCAATATTAAATGATTTTTTGTAGATTAAAATACCATTACTAAAAAAAGAAATCTCTGTACTGCCACCACCAACATCAATGTACATGTAACTATGATCATTATCCATATTTTCTGCCACATGGTTTTCATAAATGAGATTGGCTTCCATATCTCCATCAATAACTTCAATAAAAACTCCTGCTTCTTTTTGTACAGTTGCAATTATTTCCTTTGCATTTTCAGCATCTCTCATGGCACTGGTTGCGCAAGCTTTTAATGCTTCTACATTGTAAGCATTCATAAGGTGTCTAAAAGATTTCATCGTCTCCACCAACATTAGTTTCTTTTCAGGTGAAATTATTTTGCTGCCAAAAACATCAAACCCCAATCTTAGTGGAACCCTTACAAGGTTAAGTTTATTAAAAGCTGGCTTACCATCCTTTACTTTTTGTACATCGCTTATGAGCAATCGTGCGGCATTACTACCAATATCTATTGCGGCTAAAATCAAAATATAAAGAGTTAAAAAGTTAGAATACTAAATTGAGTCATTAAATTTAATAATGGCTTAAAAATTCTAAAAATCTTTCAACAAAAATTTGTTTTTGGTTATGGTTGATTAAATATTTTATGATGCAAGAAGTTTGTGTCTATTTTTTTAAAATTAATGGTATAAAAGAAATTATTTTGAACTGGTTGCTCTGTTTAAATAATTAAAAATTTCAATCTGCGATCTTATTTTTTTTGTATTGCGAGGATTAATATATTGGTTGCTTAATTCATTGTCAAGTTCCCGGGCTTTGATGTTGTCCTTTAATTGAATGTCAATTATATTAATTATTTCGTCTCTCAAATCTTTCTCTAAAACCGGACAGGCTACTTCAATCCTGTGGTTAATATTTCTCACCATCCAGTCTGCTGAAGAAATAAAAACTTTAGGATCACTGTTGTTTTCAAAAATCATTACACGGGCATGCTCTAAATATTCGTCAATAATGCTGATGGCTTCAATGGGTTTTTTAAATTTTCTATTTTCGGTAAACATGCAACAAATTCCTCTTATAATTAATTTTATCTGCACACCTGCTTTTGCAGCTTCTGTAAGTTTTTCAATAAGAAGCCCATCACTTAAAGAATTAAATTTTAAAGTTATACCTGCAGGTTTTTTATGTTTTGCGAATTTTATTTCTTTATTAATGAGTTGATTGATTTGCCTCCTCATGTTTACGGGCCCTACGATTAATAGTTTACAGGCTTTCAGCAAGCCTAATCTTATGGAAGGATTTTCTAAGTATGTAAAAATTCGGTTTACATCCGCCATTAAATTTCTGTCAGATGTCAGCAGGCAATGATCGCCGTAAAGCTTTGCTGTTTTTTCATTTAAGTTACCTGTACTTATAAAGCCGTAATGTGTAGTAACATTTTTTACCCGTTTTTTTATAAGACAAAGCTTTGCATGAACTTTGAAATCTGGCACGCCCAACAGAACTTTTACGCCAGCTTCTTCCAGTTCATCTTTCCATTCAAGATTTGCTTCTTCATCAAAACGGGCCCTTAATTCCAGCATGACCGTTACCTGTTTTCCATTTCGCACAGCATTGGTAAGTGCGTTAATAACTTTTGATCTTGATGCAAGTCTGTAACAGGTTATTTTTATGCTTACAACTTCAGGATCAATAGCAGCCTCTCTCAAAAAATCAATAATGCTGTCGTATGAATGATATGGAAAATGCAGCATTACATCTTTTTCCATTACCACTGCCGTTACACTGTTGCTGTTTTTTAAAAGCGGGTGTGTAAAAGGTTTTTTTCTAAGACTTTTTTGCTTAAAAACACTTTCTGGGAAATTTATAAAATCTTTGTAATTATGAATACTGCCACCAGGAATCATATTCTCATTATGGGTGAGACCAAGTCTTTTTACGAGATAAGTTAGCAATGCAGGCTCAATATCCTTATCATAAACAAACCGAACCGGTTTGCCTTTTTTCCTGTTTTTTAATCCCTTTTGTATTTTTTGTATAAGTGATCCTGAAACATCATTGTCAACATCAATTTCAGCATCTCTTGTTACTTTAATAATATGAGATGAGAATCTATCGTAACCAAAAAAGGAGAAAATATTTGGTAAACAAAAACGAATTACATCTTCCAGTAAAATTACATATTGTTCTTCACCACGTGCAGGTAAAATTAAAAATCTGGAAAGATGTCGGGTAGGAACTGATACCAATGCAAACCGCTGAGGTATTGATCTGTCCTGCTTTGCAAGCCTACAAGCAAGGTAGATTGATTTGTCGTTTAAAACCGGAAACTGGTGTAAACTTTCAATCATTAAAGGAATAATATAGCTGCGAACTTCTTCATTAAAATAATCAAGAATAAATTTTTGATGTAATACCGAAAGTTTTTTTTCGTTAACGATTTGAATCTTTTCTTTTTTTAATTCCCGCAAAATTTCTTTCCAAATTCTTTCAAACTCCCTTTGTTGGGTGATTACTTTTTCCTGAATTTCGTCCAATATATGTTGTGGGTCAACTTCCAGGTGCATTTTAGCTTTGTTGCCTAGCTCTATCATTTTTTTTAGCCCAGCTACTCTAACCCTAAAAAACTCATCAAGGTTATTGGAAAAAATTCCTAGAAATTTTATACGCTCTTTTAATGGAACTGAATCGTCTGCAGCCTCCTGCAGCACACGACTGTTGAAAGATAACCAGCTTATATCTCTTACAATTGTTTTTTTATGAGACATTATATTGTTTTAATGAAAAAATTGAAAGTACAATTTTTAAAAAGGGTAGTTAAAATTTGGTATTAATTATAAAAAAATTCTAATTATTGCCTATCATTTTTGCGATGATTTCGGTTGTGGAAATTCCTTCAATAATATTTGCAATTATTACTTTACCACCATTGGCAGTTACTTCTTTTGCTCCTGCAATTTGTTCTTCAGTATAATCTCCTCCTTTCACCAATACATCAGGCATTACCGCTTTAATTAATTCAAGTGGAGTATCTTCTTCAAATAAAATGATCGCATCGGTTTGCAAAAGGGAAGCCAGTACTAGAGCTCGTGCGTTTTCATCATTAACTGGTCGGGTAGGGCCTTTAAGTTTTGTTACAGATGCATTCGTATTTATAGCCACAATAAGTATTTCGCCGTACGACGCTGCTTCAGTTAAAGATGCTATATGACCTTTGTGAATTATATCGAAAACACCATTAGTAAAAACTATTTTTTTACCCAGCATTTTCCAGATAAAAACCTGTTTACTTAATGTTTGCCGGTCGTAAATTTTATTGGGAATTTGTGCTGATGCCCGCATACTTTTTCTTGTTTAAATAAGGTAAAACTATCAGTGAAATTAAGCCGGCAGCAATTATGATACCTGTACTTACTCCCCAAATAAGCCAGCCAAATGCATTGCCCTCAGAATCCTGAATTAAATATAACAAAAGCGTTTCTTTTACAAATATTGGAAATGATCCTATACCACCAGGTGTTACTATCATTGCTAAAGTTGATAATGACAAGACTGAGCATGCAGCTTTTAAGTCAAGATAGGCAGTAGCTTCCATTGCCTTAAAGCCAATATAAATTTGTAATAAATACATACTCCATATAAATATGGTATGCAATATAAAAGCTCTTTTATTTTTTAAATTTTTTATAGCTATAAATCCTTTGCCAATTCCTGAGCCAAAGCTTTTTATTTTTTGTAAAGTTTTATTATTTGGATAAATTGAAAATATTTTTTTTATGATGATTACAAAAAGCAATACTGTAAGGCATATAATTAATATTTTTAACCAAAGAGGCATAATTCCAGGAGCTACAAAAGCCTGAAGTTTTTCTTTTACAAAACTGCCCACTATATCAATTTGAATAATTACAGTAAAAACTATAAAAAAAACATAAGTAAGCAAATCAAAAGTTCTTTCAATAAGTATAGTACCAATAAGGTTGTCAGCCTTTAAATTTTCATATTTTGCCAAAAGGGTACATTTAATTACTTCTCCCAGTCTTGGTATTGCTGAGTTTGCGAGATAGCCAACCATAGTGGCTCCAAAAACATTTTTTAATGATGGATTGTAACCAAGTGGTTCCATCAATAATTTCCATCTCATAGATCTGCTTAAATGACTTAACAGATTTATGATAACAACAGGTATTATAAGATAATAATTAGCTTTTGCAAATGCATTTTTAAATTGTAATTCCTGCTCGGGAGTCATGCTGTGCAGTTGCCACCAAACAAGCAAAATCCCTGCTCCTAAGAAAATTACGTATTGCAATAAATAAAGTATTTTTTTGCCCATTCACTCACTATTGTTTGTCGTTATAAAATCATGTTGTCTATAAGACGAACGTTATTCAAATAGGCTGCCACAAGTGCTACCAGCTTTACCTTGCCATCCCAGTTGCTAACAATTTCGAGCGTTGCTGCATCTGCAATTTCAGTATAATCTACTTTGTAACCGTTTTTTGTTAGGTATTTTGTTGCTTTTATTTTTATTTCTTCAAGGTTTCCGGGCTTAATATATTTTTTTATATTTATTAGTATTTCTATTATTTTTAAAGCATCAATTCTTTCTACTTCATTTAATCTTAGATTTCTACTGCTCATGGCAAGGCCCAGTGGTTCTCTTATAGTGTTACATATTTCAAGCCTTACTTCATACTTTTTATCTGAAATCATTTTATTTATAACCATACATTGCTGGTAATCTTTTTTGCCAAGATAAAGCGTGTTTGGTTTTATGGCTTTCAATAATTTATCAACTATCGTACACACACCCTGAAAATGTCCAGGTCTGTATTTTCCTTCCAAAATATGCTCCAGCATACCTAAATCATAATGTTCATTTACTTCATCATTTAAATACATTTCATCTGTAGATGGCAAAAACAAAACATCGCATGCTGCCATTTCAAGTTTATCAATATCACTTTCCAGGGTAACAGGATATTTATTTAAATCAATTACATTATTGAATTGTGTTGGGTTTACATAAATGCTGCAAATGGTTAAAGAATTCTGTGATTTTGATTTTTTTATGAGGGAAATATGACCATCGTGAAGTGCACCCATAGTTGGAACAAAGCCAATTTTTTTACCTCCAAGGTGAAATTCACTTATAAAATCTTTTATTGTTTGGGTACGCTTTATTATGATCATGGTTGCCACCTTTAGTTGTAGTTCAGTGTAAATAGCTGTTTTCTCAAAAAGATATGCTACTTTTGCAGCCGTTTCAAAATTTCTTTTTGCACTTAATTTTGCTTATCAATGTCTACAAAGAAAAGGATTTTATTTATTGCTAACGAAATGTCACCTTATGTAGATGGTACTTCGTTTGCGGAAATTGTAAACAAACTTGCTGTTTTGTCTAACGATAATAATATGGAAGTTAGGTGCATTATGCCAAAATTTGGTACCATTAATGAACGCAGACATCGTTTACATGAAGTTGTAAGACTATCAGGAATAAATGTATCTATTGATAATGATGATTACCCTCTAATAATAAAAGTAGCTTCTTTACCAAATGCCCGCCTGCAGGTGTACTTTTTAGATAATGAGGATTTTTTCAAACGCAAATGGGTTTTCTCTGATGAAACCGGTAAATTTTTTGATGATAATGGTTTAAGATCTGTTCTATTTTGTAAAGGAGCTTTGGAAACCGTGAAAAAATTTGGCTGGCCTCCGGATATTATCCATTGCAGCGGGTGGATGACAGGTTTAATACCGATGTTCATACGATCTGCTTATAAAAAAGAGCCTGTGTTCAGCCATTGTAAAGTTGTTTACACAATAGGCGATACAACTTTTAAAGACAAGCTCAGTGCAGATTTTTTAAAGTTGGCTACCATTAACGATAATGTTACAAAAAAGGAGCTTGAGCCGTTTAAGGATCTAAACAATATTGCTATGTTTAGGGGTGGGGCAACTTATGCAGATGCAGTCACGTTTGGAACAGCAAAACCCGATAAAAAACTGGCGGAAGAATTTGCAAAAGTGCGTGGTAAAAAAGTTTTAAAATACAATGCAGAAACTGATTTAACAGAGTATTTACAATTATATGCCGATCTTTCGAAATAATTTTCATTAGTGTTTTTCTAAAAATTTATTGTTTTGCATATAAGATTTTTACTAGCTGCAGCTTCAGCAGCTTTATTGTTAATAGCCTTAAGTATAGGTTGTACAAAATTGGACACAACTACATTAGGTGCTGATTTAATCACTGTTGATAATGTTAATACCTTTGCAGATACACTTACGGTAAATGCAACTCAGGGCATATTTAACGACAGCACAATTTTACAAAAAGGCGATAACCATGCAATAGGTGTAATAACTAATGATCCATTATTTGGCAAAACTGATGCAAGGATTTACATGCAATTTAAACCAACTTTTTATCCTTTTTATTTTGGTGGGGCCGGTGATACAACAAAATTTGATCCTAATAATAAAGCAGGTTTTGATTCAGCATTTGTTTGTTTATCATACAAAGGGGCTTGGGGAGACACTTCGATTGCAGGAAACATACCCCAAACATTTGAAGTAAGAGCTATAAATGATGATAATTTTAGATTAAAAACAGATACCATTAGACAACTAGGTTCAATCCCACCAATTGTTGATAATAATATCTTGGGTTCGGCCATAGTAACTCCTCAAATAATTTCAAAAAAGGTGATATTGGCAAAAGGTAGAGATTCCGTCAGCAACCAAATTAGAATTAAGCTTACTGGTGATGGTGCTTTATTTGCAGCAACATTATTTAATGGTCAGGATACTATCGCATCGGGTACAAATAATGGGTTTTTTTCTGATTCAATTTTTAGAAAAAAATACAACGGCTTTGAAATAAGAGTCACAAATGCAGCATCAGGCAACACACTTTATTATGTAAATCTTGCAGAATCAAAATCGAGATTTGAATTTCATTTTCATAAAACAAAAAACGGAATAAAGGATACTGTTGTTCAAAGCCTGCAGATGTACACTACAAGGGTAGGAATTATTGCAGCATCTTCAAGTATGAATTTTATAAAAAGAGACTATTCAGGTGTTACTCTGCCTCAGCCAAATACTGCAACAAATAACGTTTTTTTACAAACATCTCCTGGCACATTCTCCAACTTAAGTATTCCGGGCCTTACCGGTTATAGCAACAAGATAGTGCACAGAGCATTTTTAATAGTAGAGCAAACCCCTGATAATGCTGCAACAGATAATATCTACACACCGCCTCCTTATTTATATTTAGATTTAAAAGATACACTGTTAAGTTCTCCACAACGTTATAAGCCTGTTTATTTTGATCTTACTTCTGCGGTTCCCTATAATCCGGATGTAACTACTGTTAATGGACGTTACCATCCTTTTCCTTTGGGAAATGTAGATGTAGGTTCTTTTGGTGGCGCTGCATTAAGAAGATTTGAACCGGCAGGAAATGTTTTTTATCGGTATGAAATAAATTTAACCCGGTACGTACAGCATATTGTTACCAACGGGTACAAGAATTATGATTTGCGCTTGTATGTACCTTTCAATTATTATTATCCCCAATATTTAGGTACACAATACATCATACCTTTTTACAATCCCATAGCATTGGGTAGAGTAAGGGTAGGATCCGGTTTAAATATTAATCACAAAATGAAAATGGTGGTAATTTATTCTAAAGTATAATTTACCTTATTTATGAAGCCTCTTATTTTTGTAGAAGGCTAATTCATACAAAATTAACAGCCCTTATATTTGCAACCTTTAAAAAAAAAAAATGCCTTATTTATTTACATCTGAATCTGTTAGTGAAGGACACCCAGATAAAATTGCTGACCAAATAAGCGATGCACTTATTGATAATTTTTTAGCTTTTGATCCTACGAGTAAAGTGGCCTGCGAAACACTTGTAACTACAGGACAGGTTGTGCTTGCGGGGGAAGTAAAAAGTAAAGCTTATTTGGATGTCCAGGAAATTGCAAGAGGTGTTATACGCAAAATTGGCTATACGAAAAGTGAGTACATGTTTGAAGCCAATTCATGTGGTATTATTTCTGCTATTCACGAACAATCTCCGGACATAAATCAAGGAGTTGATAAAATGAAAAAAGAAGATCAGGGTGCCGGTGATCAAGGAATGATGTTTGGTTATGCCACAAATGAAACTGAGAATTATATGCCCTTGGCTTTAGCATTGTCTCATGATATTTTAAAAGAACTTGCAGCTGTAAGAAGAGAAAATACAGAAATTAAATATCTAAGACCGGATGCTAAAAGCCAGGTTACATTGGAGTATGATGATAACAATAAACCCGTAAGAATTGAAGCTATTGTAGTATCAACACAGCATGATGATTTTGCAAAAGATGAAAGCATGCTTGCTAAAATAAAAAAAGATATTATTAATATAGTTATTCCAAGGGTTAGAGCATTGTATCCTAAATACGATCATCTTTTTACAAATAAAATTAAATACCACATCAATCCAACCGGAAAGTTTGTTATAGGGGGACCACATGGTGATACAGGCCTTACTGGCCGTAAAATTATTGTAGATACTTACGGTGGTAAAGGAGCACACGGGGGTGGAGCTTTTAGCGGAAAAGATCCCAGTAAAGTAGATAGGAGTGCAGCTTACGCAACGAGACACATTGCAAAAAACTTGGTGGCTGCTGGGCTCTGTGAAGAAGTATTAGTACAGGTAAGTTATGCAATTGGTGTGGCACAACCTACAAGTATAAATGTTGTTACTTATGGCACGGCAAAAGTAAATATGACTGATGGCGAAATTGCAAAAGCTATAATGAAAATGGAGTGTTTTGATATGAGGCCATATTTTATTGAAAATAGGTTGAAGCTTCGCAACCCAATATACAGCGAAACTGCGGCTTATGGTCACATGGGTAGAACTCCTGAAAAAGTTGAAAAAATATTTACTTCACCTTCCGGTGTAGTGGTAAAGAAAAAAGTGGAATTATTTACCTGGGAAAAATTAGATGCAGTTAAAGAGGTTAAGAAAGTTTTTGGGCTTAAATAAAAGTTATTAAATTTCTTTGTTGGATTTGTAAAGACCATAAGTTCTTAAGGTACTTATGGTCTTTTAATATCTAGTTAATTTTACAATATGAAAGATTTTAGACATCAACATAAACGACCAAAAAAAAATACCTTAGTTGTGGGCAGAACAGCTGTTATTAATGCATTGAAAGAAGGCAAACAGCTGGATAGAATTTACATGCAAACTGCTGTGCACGGCGAAACAATTGATGAGATTAGAATTTTAGCGGAGCGTTATATGGTACCAATTAATAAAGTACCAATTGAAAAACTTAATAATTTTAATGTAAGCAATCATGAAGGGTGCATTGCACAAATATCTAAAATTCAATATCAAAATTTACAGGATGTAATTTCTTTTGTTGTTGAAAACGGAGAAGTTCCTTTGTTTATTATTTTGGATGGAATAACAGATATCAGAAATATTGGGGCAATTGCCCGAAGCGCTTATTGTTTTGGTGTGCATGCAATCATTATTCCTGATAAAGGTGTTGGTTCTTTAAATGAAGATGCTATTTTAACCTCTGCAGGAGCGTTGGAAAACATAGCAGTATGTAGAGTAAACAGTTTAATGAAAGCCGTAGATGATTTACATTTAAATGGAATTAAAGTTTTTGCAAGTGTAATGGGTGCAACAACAAATTCTTACGATTGTAATTTTGCTGAGCCTTCAGCTATTGTGATGGGTGCAGAGGAAAAAGGTATTTACCCTGCATTAATGAAAGTGTGCGATGAAAAATTTGCAATACCAATGACTGGAGATTTTGATTCCTTAAACGTCAGTGTGGCAACAGGAATAATTTTATATGAAGTTTCAAAACAAAGGAGTCAGCTTATTTAATAACTACTTCCTTAATAATTTTTTCGCCAAGTTCTGAATTTACCATTTCAATTATTTTTTCTTTCTGGTAAAGTAATTCATTTTTAAGGGGAGCTACAACAGTATTTACAAATAATGTTGAGCCAACTATTTGCAGCTTGTCTGTGTATTTCGCCACGGTTTTACCCATAATTTTTTCCCATACATCTTCAATCTGCATGGCTTGTATACCCGTTTTTAATTTGCTTTTTTTTAAAAATTGTTGAAGCGCTTCAGCCATAGATATTTCTGCCATTTTTATAATTTTTAGAGTTCAATTATTTGCCCATCTATATTAAGTTGCTCAAATATATTTTCCAGCCTTTGTTTATGTGTGTCAGTTATAAAAACCTGTCCTCCGTTTTCATTGCATACCCAATGTAACAAACGGTTCATTCTTTTTTCATCAAGCTTCTCAAACACATCGTCCAGCAACAAAATAGGACTGTAAGATTTATAATTTTTTAATAATTGATACTGGGCAATTTTTAATGCAAATAAAAGACTTTTTCGCTGTCCCTGACTGGCAATACTTTTAAACATTTGCCCATTTAAAGTGAAGTGAATATCATCTTTGTGTATGCCTTCAGTTGTTCTTTGAATAATTCTGTCTTTTTCAAACGATTGTGTCAAAATTTCTTTAAAACTTTCAGTTTGAAGTTTACTTGTATAAACAAAATTTACCAGCTCATTATTATCAGCAATATTGTGATAAAAGTCTTCAATAAGAGGAATTAATTTTTGCGTAAAAATCATTCGTTTTTCAAAAACAAACTCAGCAGGCGCAATAAGCTGGTTATTTATAACATCCAGTAATTCATTGTCAGTTTTACCTTGTTCTGCAAACCTTTTTAACAAGCTGTTTCGTTGCAGTAAAACCTTATTGTAAATAATAAGTTGCTGTAGGTATTCAACATCAAGCTGGCAAATAACGGAATCTAAATATCTTCTTCTTCCCTCACTACCACCAATAATTATCTCAACATCATCCGGCGCAATTATTACAGCCGGCAATACACCAATATGTTTTGCGAGTTTTTCATACTGAATATCATTAATAGAGAATTCTTTTTTTCCGGTTCCCCGGTTTATGCAAATTACTTTTTGGGTACCGGTATTATTTTCAAAATCACTTTCAAGTCTAAACCCATCTTTTTCAAAATTTATATTAAGCGAATCGGTATTGGTAAAATAACTTTTTGTAAAGCAGCAATAGTAAACAGCATCGAGCAGATTTGTTTTTCCCATTCCATTTAAGCCACATATGCCGATCACATTTTTTGTAAACTCAAATGAAGAGAGTTCATAATTTTTAAAATATGTAATAATGATTTTTCGTAGACGAAGCATTGGCTGTAAAGATAAACTATCGCAAATCTAAAATTAAAATAATGGAATAATTATAGGTCAATAATTATAGTTTGATGCAACGTCCCCGGCCAATAATAAGTTCACATTTTATGCAATTATCTAAACGCAAATTTCCTATATTTGCAACTTAAATTAAACACTATTGGCTACAAAGTTTTCTAAAGAAACTTACCTTTATTGGTACGAGATGATGCTGCTGCTTCGCCGCTTTGAAGAAAAGACCGGTCAGCTGTACGGAATGCAAAAAATTCGAGGATTTTGCCATTTATACATTGGACAGGAAGCAGTTGCTGCCGGCTGCATGACCGCAACCACGCCTGATGATAAATTCATAACTGCATATCGTGACCATGCATTGGCAATTGCAAAAGGCGTGAGTGCTAAAAGCTGTATGGCTGAATTGTATGGAAAAGCTACAGGTTGCAGTAAAGGAAAAGGTGGAAGTATGCACTTTTTTGGAGTTGAGCAAGGCTTTTTTGGTGGACATGGCATTGTGGGCGCACAAATAGGAACCGGTGCAGGGTTGGCTTTTGCCGAAAGATACAGAGGTACTAAAAATGTAGTGCTTTGCTTTTTTGGTGATGGTGCAGCTCGGCAGGGAATGCTGCACGAAACTTTTAACATGGCTATGCTTTGGGATTTGCCTGTGGTATTTATATGTGAAAATAATGGTTATGCAATGGGTACTTCCGTAAAAAGAACAAGTAAAACATTGGACATTTATAAAATGGCGGATGCATACGAAATGCCCGCAGATACTGTTGATGGCATGAGCCCCGAAGATGTTCATAATGCAATTTTAAGAGCGGTAAACAGGGCAAGAGAAAAAGGTGGACCTACACTTTTAGAAATTAAAACTTATCGCTTCAAAGGTCACAGCATGAGTGACCCACAAAAATACAGAACTAAAGAAGAGCTTGAAGAATACAAAACAAGAGATCCTATTGAGCATGTGTTAAAAGTTTTACAAACAGATTTTAATATTTCTGAAGAAGATATAGAAGCCATCAATCAAAGAGTAAAGGCTGAAGTAGAAGAAGCTGTAAAATTTGCAGAAGAAAGTCCATGGCCTAATGATGATGAACTTTTAAAAGATGTGTATACCCAAGAAGATTATCCATTTATTACAGACTAAAAAAATGCTTTAACCAATAAATTTTTCATATACCAATAACTAACATGGCAGACAACAAACCTACGGTAACTACAGAAGTTAATATAACTACCGAAACGTATACTGTAAAAAAGAATTTTCGGGAAACATACAGCAAACCTATAATTTATATGGGTGGTGCATTAATAATTATTTTGGTAGCCTATTTTGGTTATCAAAAATTGGTAAGTGAACCAAAAGAAATTGATGCCGCTGCTTTAATTTTTCCTGCAGAATCCTTATTTGATAAAATGGCTCAAACCGGTTTTAACAAAGATTCAGTAAACATTGTTTTAAACGGCGGCGTAAGTGATGGAGTAAATGTTACCGGACTTTTGAAAGTTGCAAGTAAGTATAGCGGTACCTTAAATGGTAACCGCGCAGAATACATGATTGGAGCCTGTTATTTGCATATTAAAGAGTTTGATAAAGCAATACAGCATTTAAAAGATTACAATTCAAATGGTGCAACACAGGTAGAAATAAAAAAATATATTTTACTTGGCAATGCTTACGCAGAACAAAAGAAAACTGAAGATGCTTTAAGTGCGTACAAAAAAGCTGCTGCTATAAATGAAAAAGATGAGGCATTTACAGCAGATGCTTTGATAACTGCTGCAGCTTATGCGGATTATATTGGCAAGCCGAAAGAAGCAATTGAACTTTACCAAAAAGCACAGGATAATTTTCCAAATTTTCAAACTGTGCAGAGTGGTGAAGTAGAAAAACATCTTGCAAAACTAGGTGTAACAAAATAAAAAGATTTAATGGCAATAAGTAACGAAAATCTAACTGATACAACAGGCATCCAATTTACAAAGGATGCCTTTGTTGTTATTATAAAAACTGAATGGAATGCGCATGTTGTTTATCTTTTAGAGGAAGGGTGTAAGAAAATTTTAGAACAGCATAAAGTCGATTTTAAAATTATAGAAGTGCCTGGAGCTTTTGAAATACCCTTTGCAGTAAATAAATACTGGAGTAAAGCTTTAAAATTAAATAATATTAAACTTCCTGATGCATTTATTGCGCTTGGTTGTGTTATTCGAGGGGATACACCACATTTTGAATATGTTTGCGAAGGTGTTACCCAAGGGATAATGAATCTAAATATTACATTACCAGTGCCCGTTATATATGGGGTTCTCACAGTAAATAATCACGTTCAGGCAGATGAAAGACTTGGGGGACGTCATGGTCACAAAGGTGAAGAAGCAGCAGCTGCCGCTATAAAAATGATTGCCTTTTCGCGGTCTGTTTAATAAATTTTGAAAATGAATGTTCAACTGTTTATACCCTGTTTTGTAGACCAGCTTTACCCACAAACTGCTTTTAATATGGTAAAGGTTTTAAAAAAAGCAGGTTGCAACGTTTTATATAATACCAATCAAACCTGTTGCGGTCAACCGGCTTTTAATGCAGGCTTCTGTGATGAATCCAGGGCTGTTGCTGAAAAGTTTTTAAATGATTTTAATACTGCGGATTACATCGTTGCTCCAAGTGCAAGTTGTGTAGGTTTCATAAGAAATTACTATCCGGATTTATTTGAAAAAAGTATTCATCAAAATAAAATTAAAGCTATTGGTAAACGTACATTTGAATTAAGTGAATTCTTGATTGATGTTCTAAAAATGGAAGACTTTGGCGCATCATTTAATGGAAAAATTACTTACCACGACAGTTGTGCTGCATTGCGTGAGTGTAAAATTAAAGAAGGACCAAGACGACTATTGAATAATGTAAAAGGTTTAGAGTTAATAGAAATGGATGAAGTAGAAACCTGTTGCGGATTTGGAGGTACTTTTTCAGTAAAGTTTGAAGGTATTTCAATCGCTATGGCTGAGCAAAAACTTACCAATATTATTGCTACGGGTGCAAATTGTGTTGTATCTACAGATTGTAGTTGCTTAATGCAAATTGGCGGTATCATACAAAATAAAAATTTACAAATAGAAACCCTTCATCTTGCAGATATATTGGCGAGCGGATGGTAAGTCATAAATTTAAAAAAGAATTAAATAACAAAGCATCCATTTTAAGGATGCTTTGTTATTTTAATTGATTTATTGTCTTACACAATAAAAGGATCTACAAGCAACAATACTTGAGCCTTTGTTAATGGCTCATCAATAGAAGCTGTAGCTGCATCCAAAGAAGTGTTACCGGGAATGCTTATAATATTTACACCACCCTGAACAATATTTTCGTCACCATTATAATTTCCCTGCACAGCTGCTGCATATTGTGCAAATCCAATATTGCTGTCTTTTTGATTTATCCATGGTTTTATTGAACCTGAATGTAAAGCTGTATTTGCCGTAGCAGTACCACGGGCACGACGCATTTGACCTGCATGCGAAGCATGCCTTGCTTCTACTCAATGCACATTTAGAGTTGCCGTTAAAACAGTTTTATTATTTATTAATCTTTTTGCGTTGCCTTTAAAAGCTCTCACACCTATATCTTCTAGAGTTTGCGATACTGCTAAAAAAACATAATAGTTGGTATCCCAACCCTCAAAAGGTTCAACAACCGGAACACCTCTTTCACCTGTAAACCCAAAAGTGGTCTTTGTAATAGGAGTAGAGCCCAGTGAAGTTATTACAGACCTGAAAAAAGCAAAGTGTGTGTTTTCATGATCACGAATTTTAGAAAATGCTGCAATACCCGCTGCACCCGCATTTGTCTGAACTCCGCTGCGAGCAACACCTAATGTATAAAATTCAGTTTCCAAATATTCAAGTGTTAATGTAAATTGTAAAACATCTACCATATCGGCAGGCGTTTGTCCGTAGGCTTTTTTAAACATTGAACCAAGTGCTAACGGCATTGCAGCCAATGCAACTTTTCCGGAAAAATTTGCAAATTCTTTCATTGCAGAACGGCGGGAATCCATTCTGTTATAAACATCTGTATCTACTTTTTCTATTTCAGAAAATTTATTTTGTAAATTCATTATTATTCTTGTGGCATGCTGTACCTAGAGCAACAACTGCTGCTGGTGCTCCAAAAATTTTTAACATGTTTCTCCTTTGAATTCTAAAGGATCAAATTAATTTCTCGACCTGCAACGGAGGAGATGACATTTGTCTTTTCATAAAATTTATTTAATTATTAAAAGTGTTGTATAATTGACAATCAGAAATTTTTACAACTACGATTAAGTTTAGGTTTTAGATATAATCGAGTTTAAAAATGTGGATAAAATAAGATTTGCAGGGGAAATTTGGTAATTTTAAATTGAGGAAATATTTATACATAAAATTCAAAAAAACAAATATGGCTTATTGGTTATTAAAATCCGAACCGTTTAAATACAGTTGGGACCAGTTAGTAAAAGATAAAAAAACGCATTGGGATGGTGTGAGAAATTATCTGGCAAGAAATCATTTAAAGGCAATGAAAAAAGGAGAAAAAATATTTTTTTATCACAGCAATGAAGGTCTGGAAATAGTAGGCATAGCAAAAGTTGTAAAAGAATATTATCAAGATCCAACAACTCCTGAACCGGCGTGGGTTGTGGTAGATATTGCTCCTGTAAAAAAATTAAAAAAAACAGTTACGCTTACTCAGGTTAAGGCAGAAAAAGATTTGCAGGAGATGTCTTTAATAAAATCAATGCGTTTATCGGTACAGCCGGTAAGAGAAGAAGAATGGAAAATAATTTTACAAATGGCCGGTGAGAAAAATGTTTAAAATGAAAAAACATATTGTTATTTTAACCGGCGCAGGGATAAGTGCAGAAAGCGGTATTAAAACTTTTAGGGACAGTGACGGACTTTGGATGGGGCATGATATTAATGATGTAGCTACACCCCGAGGATTTGCAAAAAATCCTGCCTTGGTGTTGGACTTTTATAACCAGAGGAGGAGAGAAGTAAAAAAAGCTAATCCAAATTTAGCTCATACAGGGCTCGCTGATTTGGAAGAAAAATTTGAAGTAACAATTATTACACAAAATATAGATGACCTCCATGAAAGGGGTGGTTCCAAAAATGTGCTGCACCTGCATGGTGAAATTTTTAAAATGAGAGGTTGCAAAAACAACTCAAAAATTTTCAATATTCTAGATGATATTACTGTTGGAGATTTTGCAGAAGATGGAAGCCAGTTAAGGCCACACATTGTTTGGTTTGAAGAAGATGTACCGATGATAGAAACTGCAGTGGAAGTTGTTAGGAATGCAGATATTTTCGTCGTTATCGGTACATCCTTACAGGTCTATCCTGCGGCTGGTTTAATTGATTTGGTAAAAGATGAAGTGCCTAAATACATCATAGATAAAAAAATCCCTCCAATCCATCATTTTAAAAATATTGTTTTATTAGAAAGAACAGCATCAAAAGGAGTGGAGCGTTTGAAGAAACTATTACAGTTTTAAAATATTTTGTCCTAAATTATTTTTCTCTTTCAATAAAAGAAACTCCATTCATTCTAAGTTCTTTTAACACAGGTTCATAAATTTCTTTTACAATTGGAATGTGTAGTCCTGGTAATTTGATTGTTCCGTTTAAAATAAGTTTGGCTGCAATACCTAAAGGCAAACCAACCGTTTTTGCCATTGCTGTATGAATGCTGTCTTTTCCTAAAACGATTAATGATGAAATAACCCGGTGATGCAGACTGTTTAACTCATACTCAATATCGTGCTGCATTACAACCATATCTTTATCAGCAGGCGCTAAAGCGAGTTTATTTTCCAGTACAAACTGCAATCCTTCTGCTGCACTAATAATGCCTTTATTGATGACTGTACACTCATCATCCATTCCCAAAAAATACAATTGTTGTAAAACTTTGTTTCCGTCATGTGCACCCGCAACAAGATCAATTTGAGTGGGATCTTCTAATGCTGCTTCATCTTTGGTAAATAACTCCCCTGTCTCGTTTACAACTAAATTATTACTATTAGGTTTTGCATCAAGATTTTTTGTTATAATTTTTATTACCTCACTTGTGTAAGCTTCATTTTCTTTCAGTTCATCCATTAACCTTTGAGTTAGATTGTGCAGGTTCATATGTTCCTGAAAAAAGCCCGCAATGGAAAGTCCATCACTGTCATATGCAGGCATTTCGTTTGTAAGCTTTAAGTCAATAATGTTTTTCCAACCAAGCATAAAATCTCTATATCGCAAGGTTGTGCGTAAAAAAGTTTTTGCATCATGAAGGTTGTAAAGATCAATATAAGAAAGACTATTTCTGTTGGGATAATAACTTAATGAACCAATACTTGCATCCTCCGTTTCTATAGTTCTGTTGGCATCAAACAGTTCTTCGTAACCTTCCCCAATTATTTTTCCATCAAGTTTATATTCCGCACCTGCTTTTCCTGCCAATACAACATTTCGTGGGTTCCAGCTTATTTTATAATGCCATGGATTGTTATCACTTTCAGGTGCAACCAATCCGCCGCAATGGCTTTTAAAAGAAGTAATATTTCCTCCCTTTTGCTTAATCTCATCAATAAGTTTCATGGCACTCATATGGTCAATGCCGGGGTCTAATCCCATTTCGCATAATAAAATAATACCTTTACTTTTAGCCTCTGCTGCAAGTAAATTTATCTCATCATCTGCATAAGAAGCAGTAAGTAAATGTTTGCTGTAATGCACACAATCTCGGGCTATCAGAATATGCAAAAAAGCCGGCATCATAGATATTACGAGGTCACAGTTTTGAATCAATGCCTTTCTTATTTCATCTTCAGTAATATCCGCTCCTATTGCAGTTGATGACACACTGTTTTTTGTTTTCTGCTCGATAAGATTTTTATCGGAATCAACGACTGTAATATGCCATACATTTTCAACTGCATTTTCAATTAAATATTCTATTAAAACGGAAGCTGATTTGCCTGCACCAAAAAGAAGTATATTTTTCAAAATAGTTTTTTGTGCAAGATAGAAAAAATAAAATTTCCTCCTTTTCTGGTCGTAAAACAATTGAGTATAATTTTAATTATCAACGTGAACAGTTCTTAAACAATAACATTATAAAAGTTAGAAAATGCGATACTGCTAACGAGCGGCAGGATAGATATGGAAAGCCCACAGCACTGCCGAAAGGCAGTGCGAGGACTTGTAATTGATAGCCTGAACAAAAGTTAAAAAAAGATCCAAAGCTAACCGCACAATTATCTAAAAAACTTAACCCGTAACCTTATCCACACTCCGAAAAAATATGTGTAAAACAAAGGTAAAAAACACTTGTCTACAAGCGGAAAAACAGTTGAAAATCGGTACTTTCGCAGACATTCGAAACTTATGGAAAACAACGAAATAAACGACGGCGAACTGAACGAACAAAACAACTCAGGAAACGCTAATAACAGGGGCAAAATTATACCTGTTGTTATAGAGGAGCAAATGAAAACTTTTTACATTGATTACTCCATGAGTGTGATTGTAGGAAGAGCTCTGCCCGATGTACGTGATGGTTTAAAACCTGTACACAGAAGAGTGCTATTTGGCATGAATGAATTGAATAATGCAAGTAACAAACCATACAAAAAATCTGCCCGTATAGTAGGTGAGGTTATGGGTAAGTTTCACCCACATGGTGATGCTTCCATATATGATACAATGGTGCGTATGGCTCAGGAGTGGAGCATGCGATATACCATGATTGACGGACAGGGAAACTTTGGTAGCCAGGATGGTGATGAGCCTGCAGCTATGCGTTACACAGAGGTGCGTATGGAAAAGTTTACTGAGGCTATGATGGATGATATTGACAAGGACACAGTAGATTTTCAATTGAATTTTGATGATTCTTTGAAAGAGCCTACAGTTCTTCCTTCAAAAATTCCGCAATTGTTGGTTAATGGTGCAAGCGGTATTGCAGTGGGTATGGCAACCAATATGATGCCCCATAACCTTACTGAAGTTATAGACGGCTGTATTGCATACATTGAAAACAATGACATTGATATTGAAGATTTAATTAAGATTGTAAAAGCGCCTGATTTTCCTACCGGTGGAATAATTTATGGTTACGAAGGTGTGAAGGCAGGATTGTTGACAGGCCGTGGGAGAGTGGTTCTTAGAGGAAAAACAAATATAGAAACAGATGCAAGAGGGAGAGAAAAGATCATTATTACTGAAGTGCCTTATCAGGTAAACAGAGATTCGCTTACCGCCAAAATTGGTGAATTGGTTAGTGAAAAAATTGTTGAAGGCATAAGTGATGTCAACAATGAAAGTAATAGTAAAGAAGGAACCCGGATTGTTGTAGAGCTAAAAAAAGATGCTGTAGCGCAGGTTGTAATAAACCATTTATTCAAGCATTCTGAATTACAGACTTCTTATGGTATAAACAATGTGGCGCTTGTAAATGGCAGACCTAAAATTTTAAATGTAAAAGATCTAATTGCCGAGTTTATAGCATTTAGGCATGAAGTAGTTACACGAAGAACGGAGTTTGAATTGCGCAAAGCAAAAGAGCGTGCACACATATTAGAAGGATTTATTATTGCACTTGATAACCTTGATGCAGTTATAAAATTGATTAGAGAAAGTGCTACTCCGAACATGGCCCAAGAAGGTTTAATTAGCAGTTTTGGCATGAGCGAAATACAGGCAAAAGCTGTATTGGAACTGCGTTTGCAGCGCTTAACTGGAATGGAGATTGATAAAATTAGAGAAGAGTATGCAGAAATTATGGCGTTAATTGGAAGATTGGAAGAAATATTAGCCAGCAAAGAATTGCGTTTTGACATTATAAAAACAGAATTGGTTGATGTAAAAACGAGGTTTGGTGATGAGCGTAAAAGTGAAATTGAATATGCCGATGACGAAGTGAACATGCTTGATTTTATTGTTGAAGAAGATGTGGTTGTTACCATATCCCACATGGGTTATATTAAACGTACATCAGTAAACGAATACCGCCAACAGCGCCGGGGTGGCCGTGGGGCAAAAGGAAGCAGTACAAGGCAGGAAGATTATATTGAGAAATTATTTATAGCAAGTACGCACCATACATTAATGTTCTTTACTGAAAAAGGAAGGTGTTTTTGGTTGAAAGTATACCAGATTCCCGAAGGTGAAAAAACCAATAAGGGCCGTGCATTGCAGAATATGATTCAAATACCGGCAGATGATAAAGTGCGGGCAATTATTGATGTCAAAAACTTTGATGATGAAGATTATGTAAAAAATCATTACATCGTTTTGTGTACAAAACATGGTATCATTAAGAAAACAGATCTTAAAGATTTTAGCAGACCAAGACAGGGCGGTATTAATGCCATCAACATTAGAGAAGGTGATGAATTAATACAGGCAAGCATGACAGATGGTAACTGCGAAATTATGATGGCTGTAAAAAGTGGTCGTGCTATTCGTTTTCCTGAAAGTAAAGTGCGTAGTACAGGCCGGGGTGGTATTGGTGTTTCAGGAATTGAAGTTGATGAGAGCACAGATGAAGTAATAGGAATGGTTTGTGTGAACAAAGAAGATAAAACCAGGACGATTTTAGTGGTTAGTGAAAAAGGTTACGGCAAACGTACTTTTATGGATGACCCTGAAACCGGTGAAGCAAATTACAGAATCACAAACCGTGGCGGTAAAGGTGTTCGTACAATTAAGATCACTGAAAAAACGGGTGGACTTGCAGGTTTGCTTGACGTAGCAGAAACACAGGATTTGATGATTACCTGCGAAAGTGGAATTACCATTCGTATGGCGGTAAATAAAGTAAGTGAACAAAGTCGTGCAACACAAGGCGTGAAATTGATTCGTATCGACGATAAAGATAAAATTGCTGCAATTACGCAAATTGATGAACAGGAAGAAACGGAAGAAATTGTAGAAGGAATTGTAACAAATGAATTAGAAACAGGATCTGAAAATTTAGCTGCAGAGAATGGTGCTGAAGATCTAATTGGTGATGATAAAGTTGATGAGGAATCGAATGAAGAAGAAGCTGATGACAAAGAAGTTGAATAAAAATGAAATATTTTTTTCGAAAAAATGACCGCTTGAAAGAGGGGTCATTTTTATGTAGTAATAAAGGGAATAAACAAATAGGTATTTATAAATAAAATTATCTACTTAACATAATATTAATTATAGGATAAATAATAACATAATTTTCTAACCTGTCAATTATCAAAATTTACGCATTAAACATTATCACTGTACAAAGGCTATCTTCGCAAAATGAACATATCAGAAACCAATAAGCAGCAATTTCTTGACAGGTTAAAGATCAAAGAATTAAATGAAATGCAGATCTCTACCATTGATGCTGTTGAAAAAAATAATCAAATTGTATTATTATCGGCCACAGGTTCAGGAAAAACACTGGCTTTTTTACTTCCGGTTATAAATGCTTTGGATTCAGACATAAGAAAAGTCCAGGCTTTGATTTTAGTACCAAGTCGTGAACTTGCCCTTCAGATTGAATCTGTTTTAAAACAAATGCAGACGGGTTATAAAATAACTGCATGTTATGGCGGCCATAAAAGAGAAACTGAAGAAAATAACTTGGTTCAGCCACCGGCGATAATTATTGGTACTGCCGGTCGCATGGCTGATCACATAAGAAGAGATAACATTGATACTGAATTTATAAAGTTTTTAGTTTTAGATGAGTTTGATAAAAGTCTTGAACTTGGATTCATTGAAGAAATGCAGTTCATTCTTGGCTCATTACCAAACGTTGAAAAGAGAATGCTTACATCTGCAACAAATACTGTGGATATTCCACCATTTGTAAAAATGCGTGATCCGGTTACTCTTAATTTTCTCCCCGAAAATCCTACAGATAATGAAAGTCTGCGCATAAATACTTTACTAAGCGATGATAAAGATAAATTACAAACCCTTTTACAATTGGTATGTTATTGCAACAATACTTCCACCATTATTTTTTGTAACCACAGAGATGCAGTTGAAAGAACAAGCGAATTTTTGGCAGATCAGGGAATTGTAAATGTTTTTTACCATGGTGGTATGGAGCAGTTAGACCGTGAAGTTGCACTCACTAAATTTAGAAACACAACATCAAATATTCTTGTAACCACCGACCTTGCAAGCCGCGGTTTGGATATTGCAGACATCAGAAATATTGTACATTATCATTTGCCACATGTGGAAGCTGAATTTACCCACCGCAATGGTCGGACTGCCCGTATGAATGCCACGGGTAATGTTTATGTTATTTGGAGCGAAGACGAGAAACTACCGGCTTACATTACAAATGACGCCGTAACTTTTGAATTGCCTGAAAAACTTTCCTTACCTGAAAAACCAAAATGGAGCACCTTATTCATTGACGCCGGAAAAAAAGACAAGATAAATAAAATTGATATTGTTGGGTTTCTATCTCATGTATGCCATCTTAAAAAGGATGAAATTGGCTTAATAGAAGTGAAAGATTTTACAGCTTTTGCTGCAGTAAGAAAATCTAAAATTGGAAATGTTGTTGAACTTGCTAAAGATGAAAGAATAAAAAATAAAAAGGTAAAAATTGCAGTAGCAAAATAGTATCGGGAGAAAAATCGATTAAGATCTGTGAATACTCAATGGTGATTATCCATTTCCTTAATTATCACAATCTTAAAATTTTTTAAAAATTTTATTGTTAAATTTTAAGTTACTGTGCTAAAACCAGAAATATAGTCTAATATAAGATGGTTTAATTTTAAACTTTCATTAAACAATATGTACGTTTTTACAGGAAGAGCATAAATAGGTAGTTCAACCAATTCTTTTTCAAACTTCTTTAATCTTACAGCATCTTTTTCAGTGGTAAGAATTATTTTATCAGTTGATTTTATTTTATCGAAATGCTTTAAAATATCTTTTAAATCGGTGCTTGAAAAAATATGGTGGTCAGGATAATGAAGCATATCAAAACTGTGGATATGTTCAGCTAAAAAAGATTTCATTGGTTTAGGATTAGCAATGCCGGTAATGAGTAATAAATCAGTGCTCTCAGTCATAGCATAATTGCTTTTATTAAAAATATGGGAAGGAGCAGAATATAAAATTTCTGAAAAAAACAAATTTTGGTGAGATAACAGCTTTAACTCTTTTGCAATTAATTTTTTTTCATGTTCATCTATTCCAGTTTTACATTTTGTTACAATTATTATTTGTGCCCGCTTACTACTAAGCCTTACATCTCTCAAATCTCCTGCAGGCATCATAAAATCCCTGCTGTATAAATTATTGTATTCAGTTAATAAAATGTTTAATCCTGCATTTACGCTTCTGTGTTGAAAAGCATCATCTAAAATAATTACTTCGGTTTTAGGGTACTCATGCAAAATTTGCGGGATCGCTTCAAAACGTTCCTCTCCAACTGCTACCGTAACTTTTGGAAATTTTTCATGGAACTGCATGGGTTCATCACCGATTTCGAGTGCTGTAGTTTTTGAATTGGCTATTGCAAAACCTTTTGTTTTTCTTTTGTAACCTCTGCTTAAAGTAGCAACGGCATATTTTTGTTGCAGCAGTTCTATTAAATATTCTGTCATAGGTGTTTTACCCGTTCCACCAACTGCAATATTACCCACACATATTAGGGGAAAATTAAAAGAGGCTGACTTGAATATTTTTTTATCAAACAAAAAATTACGGAATAATATTACAGCGCCGTAAATAAGTGAAAACGGAAACAACAGATACCTGAAACTTTTAAGCAAATGATTAATTTTAAAACTGATAAATACGCTGAGGAGTTATGCAAAAATCTATTTTTTTATCAAACTCATTTACCTCATTTATTTCAATATGTTCAAAAAAACTAAACCCAATTTTAAGCATACCTCTGGTACAAGTTTCAATCAATTTATCGTAAAATCCTTTGCCATAGCCTACTCGGTATCCGTTTAAATCAAAGCCCAACAAGGGTATAAACATTAATTGTATAGATATCGGCAAAACCGGCGTACCATTAATTGGCTCATTTATTTGAAATTCGGTTACCTCAAAAATAGTATCTTCTTTTGTTGCAACAGGGATTAAACAGTTGTTTTTAAAATTTGTTACAGGGTATATTAAATTTGCAGCAGGGTTTTTAAAAAAGCAATATTCCTCTATTAAAATAGGATTGTATTCGTTGTAGTTTTCTATTGGCAAAAAACTCATTATATTATCCGGTATATCTAAATGCAGACTTTGAAACTGTATCAGCAAAAGATCTTCAAGCTGGCTTTTTTCACCTGCTGACAAGTCCATTCTTTTTTGTCTGTGTAATTTTCTAATTTCGGCTTTTGTCATATCTATTTAAACTGTTTCATTAAAATCAGTTATCACCGCTCGTTCATTCCTTTTATAAAATCACTTACCAGATAACTTATTAATTTTCCGGTTGTTTCATCTTTCCTGCCATCTGCCATTTGTGTAGCGCCTTCACAAATATGTAAATATGCAGCTTTGGAATGACGGGCTGTATAAGTAATAAATTGTCTGGCCAAAAGTAAACTAACCCCTGAAGGAGATTGTGCACTGCACAGTGCATGCTGTATACAATCTACATCCAGTTCAATACCCGTATAATTATCATGTGTAAAATCTACACCCTGGCCTACAGCCTGTATAAAACTTTTCTTTTCCCTCAAAAAAATATCTTCGTAAGATGTAAATTGTATAAATGGATTTGATAACACATCGACCAAAACATTCTGCGAAATATAATTTTCCTGTAAACCTACAATGCTGTATTTACCCAAATATCCATCAGATTCTGCATACCTAAAACCATTACCGCTATGCCGGCCTTCCATTGTTCTGTAATCTGAATGTGCATCTAAATTAATGGCATTCATTTGTGCAAGTGGTATTAACTCTTTTTTTAATAACCCTTTTGCAGTACCTTTTAATAGTGGATAAGCATTGTTATGCCCACCTCCTATTACGATTGGAATTTTTCCCGATGCTGAAATTGTTTTTACGATATTTTCAACTTCATCATCTATTGTATTAACCCCATGCCGATAAGCATCTATTTTTTCTTCTTCGTTGTAAGCATTATTTTCTATAAGATATTTTATATCGCCAAAATCAAAATGCCCCAGTAATAACACATCTTCGCCACTGCAAAAATCATTGCTTTGTATGTTTAAAAATGCATGTAAAAATGGATACCAGTTTGAATCTGCACCACCTGTGCCATAGTTTGCTTTTATACCAATGTCTTCCGGAATACCAACCACTACATACTTTGCAGCATTTTCCTGCAAAACTTCAGGCCATTCTCCTTTTGCCAAATACTGAATTCGTTCACCAAGTTTTGTTTCAAAACGTCGCAATTTTGTAAGCGAAACAATATCCTTTTTTTCGTAAAATTTAAAGTGTTTCATTTGATGGTTTGAGCGAATGATTTTATGTAAATTTTAGATTACGATATTTAAAATAATATTATTTGATATTAAATCTTAAACCCATTTGCCTTTCAACATTACCCTTTCGATGTTATTGATGCTAAAGCTATAAAACAAATAGGCAACAGAAGGTATTTTTTTGGTCAAAATTAAATCGGCTCTTTTACCAATCATTATCGAGCCTGTTTCATTTTCGCAATTCATTGCGCAAGCACCGTTTATAGTTGCTGCATTTATAACTTCTTCGGGCAGCATTTTCATTTGTATACAACTTAGTGCGGTTACAAAATTCATATTGCCAGACGGTGAAGAGCCGGGATTGTAATCAGATCCCAGTGTTACGGCAGCTCCTGCGTTTATTAATTTTCGAGCGGGTTGCAGGGGCATTCTTAAAAAAAATGCAGCGGTTGGTAAAAGTGTGCTGCATCCTTTAAAATCTCCTAATAAAGAAATTTCTAATTCAGATAATGTTTCAAGATGATCAAGGGAAAGCGCATTGTTTTTTATTCCTATTTCTATGCCGCCAATGCTGTTTAATTGATTTACATGCAATTTTGGTTGTAAACCCACGGCAGCGCCGGCAATACAAATTTCTTCCATTTCTTCAAGTGAAAAAAAGCCGGTTTCACAAAATACATCTATAAAATCGGCGAGATTTTCCCGGGCAATAATTGGCAGCATTTCATTTATTATACAATCAATATAACCTTTGTGATTTTCTTTATACTCAGCAGGATAAGCATGTCCAGCCAGAAAGGTTGACTTAATTAAAAGATCTGAATTTTCTTTTAATCGTTTAATAACCCGTAACATTTTAATTTCTCCTTCAACAGATAATCCATACCCACTTTTAATTTCTACAGAGCCTGTTCCAAGTTGAGAAATTTCTTTCAATCTAGCCATGGCAGCTTCAAACAATTCTTCTTCAGAAGTTTGATTTAATTTTTGCGCAGAGTTTAAAATACCGCCACCTTTTGCTGCAATTTCTGCATAGGTTAGGCCTTTTAATTTGTCAACAAATTCATCTTCTCTGCTGCCTGTAAACACAAGATGGGTATGGCTGTCGCACCAACAAGGCAAAATAAACTGTCCGCTTACGTCTATAACATTTTTAGGGAATTGTGGAACTCTAATTTCAAGTTCAAACATTGCACCAAAATCTGTAATAATACCATTCTTTATCAATAAAAAAGCATCTTCCAATATGGGTAATTTTGCCAAATCAGTTCCTCTAACAAGTTTATTTTGCTCTCTTACATTAACCAGTTTAGCAATATTTATAAAAAGTATTTCATCATGCATGATTGCTATAATTGTTCGTAAATATTTTTACTAAAAAATTCCAGTTCCGGATCTCTGGCTCCCATTAAAAGTAAAACGCAATCATCTGTAAAATGGGATTTTAATTCCTCTAAAAGGTTATTTCTATCTTCCACAAAAAAAGCATTTTTGCCAAGTTTTTTTATTTCACTTATCAAATCATTTGCAGAAATATCTTTAACTGCAGTTCCACCGGCATAAAAAATTTCACTCATCCAAATTTCATCGTTGGGTCGAAGTGATTCAGCAATTTCTTTTATAAAATCGTTTTTTAAAAATCTTGTCGGCCCATAACCGTGTGGCTGAAACCATGCAATTACTTTGGGTGCTATTGGTTGGCAGGCTCTTATGGATGCAGCACATTTTGCAGGATTATGCGCATAATCATCAATTACTTTAACCCCTTTTTTTTCACCCAGTAACTGGTGCCTTCTGTAAATTCCTTCGTATTCTTTCAGGCCTTCAGCAGACTGTTCTAATGAAATGCCAATAAGGCTTGCAACGGTTGCAGCAGCTAATGCATTTTCCATATTGTGCTTTCCAATTGTTTTTAAATGAAATGGAATATTGTTGATTTTGAAATTAATATTCATACCATTTTGTACTAAATCAGTAGCTTTAAATCCGGCAACATTTGCATCAGATGAAAAATCATCTTCTGAATTTGAAGAAAGTTTTTTCGCTAACTTATTGGAAGCATTAACAACAAATTTTCTTGTTGTATTTTCTTTAAAAATTGAAAATATTTCCATCAACTCCATAATCTCCTGGTGGTCTTTATCAATGTTTAAAAGCAACCCAATTTCCGGATGGTATTTTACTATAGAGCCATCACTTTCATCGGCTTCAATAATAAGCCACTCCCCTTTTCCCACTTTTGCATTGCCTATTTTTCCTTCCTGTATAATATTTACCAAACCTGCACCGCTTATTATGCCGGGCTCGTAACCTGCAATTTGTAGTATCTGAAAAAGCATGCCACCGGTTGTGCTTTTGCCGGAGGTGCCGCCAACAGCAATTGTTCTTTTTGTTGCAGCAATTAAAGCAAGTAAATCGCTTCTTTTTATGATCGGAATATCTAGTTCTTTTGCCATTACAACCTCCTGCACGGTATCTTCTACGGCAGTTGAAACTATAATTAATTGAACTTTTTTATTTATGCCAGTTCCATTTTGCGGATAACATTTAATTCCTTCGGCTTCCAGCTTTATCTGGGTTTCATTTTTGCCTTCTTCAGTAAAATATCTGTCACTGCCGCTGATGGTTTTTCCGGACCCTGCCAGAAACTGAGCAAGTGCACTCATTCCTGAACCGGCTATTCCTATGAAAAAAATATGCTCAATACCGTTTAAAGAAGTAATTTTTTCCAATTTCTAAAATCTTTAAAATTTTAATGTAGGGTTATAATTTAAAGTAATTGTTAATCAAGATTTTCAAGCATTTTTAAATAATCATACTGCTCTTCTTCATGCATTAAATCAACTGCTTTACGTAATTTTTTTATTTGTGAAAAGTAAATGTTTTGTAATGCAGTGTTCTTCTGCAAATTTAAATTAAGCTCATTTATCTTTTCACAAATGTGCAGTAATAAATCGGGCTCGGTAGTTTTGCAATTGCTGTATTTAATATACCTGTTTGCTATTCTTACAATTTTGCGGATCGTTTTTTTAGCAAAATATAACTGTGTCTTATTAACCGTTAAAAATAACTCATCTAATATTTCCTTTACACTTTGTACGTAAGATTTTTCATCATGGGCTTCAAATAATAAATAAGTAAGCAGTTCTTTATTTTCTTTTTTAAATTTTGTAAGTTTAATGCACAAATCCAGCAACATTGCAGGAGGTACATTTTCCAGTTCAGTTTTTATTTCTTTTAAAGATGCTGTTTTCATATTCGTACTGAAAGACAAACTAAAAGGCAGAAACCTTTTCAGTCTGCTCCTCTTTGATGTAAGTATTTATACACTTTTTTATGTCCAAAGAAACGTTGTAAATAAAAGTAAACTGATCTGTAACTGATTTTGTTTCAATAAATTTTGTTTTGGTATCAGTTTCAAAATTGCCTTCTAAAATCTCAGTTTTTCTTGTTTGTAAAAGCAATTCGGTTTCTGTGCGAAAATATTCCTTCATATTTAAAACATTTTCAGCTAAAGAATTTACGTTTATGCCATTAAGCATATCATTAACCGATTTTAAATTGTTTGTTGTATTATCCATCACCGATAAAAATACATCAGATTTAAATGAGCTTTTATTTTCTGTAAGATAGTAGGATAAAGCAGAAAAATGTGAAGTTAAAATATGATTTAATACAACGAATCTATATACCTGTTCTACATTTTTTTGAAATCTTTTTGGCTCAGATAACATCCTGTTAAAAGCATCAGATACGTTGGCTAAAGCTGTTAGTGCCTGTTGCCGGGTATGTTTTAATTCATCTCTATTTAATATACTTACTTGTGTATAGTTTACTGCAAGTTTATTATAATATTGAATATTTTTTTGGGTAACCGCCTGCATGTATTTTTTTATAGTTGTATGCTCCCAAATAGGTACAAAAAATAAACTTGCTACAAATGCAATGGCAGATCCTAAACTTGTATCCAGCAGCCTGTCATACAATAATGATGTAATAGCTGAAGGATAAATTAAATGAAAAAAAATAACCAGATACGGTGTCATCAATAAAACGCTTATAAAATATTTTGTTCTTATAAACATGTAACAACCTGCCATAAAAACCAACATTATAAACATCAATGCAAAATTGTTTTTTACAATAAATAAAATTAAAACCCCAATTATTACCCCAATAAAAGTACCAATAAGACGATCTTTATTTCTCGATTTTGTAAGGCTGTACGCCGGTTTTAATATTACAATTATGGTAAGTAAAATCCAGTAGTTGTGTCCTATATGAAACAGCAGCGATATTAAATATCCGGCTAATAATGATGTGGCGACCCTTAAAGAGTGCCTAAAAATATTTGAGCTGAAATTTAAATTATTTAAAAATAAATCGGGATCAATATTTTGAGCTTCATTAAAGTTTTGTGCCGATAAAACAGTCTCTTTAGTTTTACGCTGGCTCTTTTCGTAATGTGTATAATAATGAAGTCCGTTTATTTTTTCAGTAAGCCCTTTAATATTATTTAAAATTCTTCCAAGACCAATAAAATCATTTAAGTTTTTTTCAATCATGAAATTTTGTCTTAGGTGCTCAAATCTTTCACTTATAAAAGTTAGGTTTATGGTAGATGAATCGTTGTTTTTTGATGCATTACCTGCTGCTACTGCATTTGCTATCAGATGCAGTTCTGCCGATAATATTATCAATTGTTTGCGGAATTCTTCCAGTATTCCTGTTTCATCAAATCTTTTATGCAATACTTCGTATTGCTGGTAAGTACTCATTATACTTTCAAAAAGATCAGCTACATCTAAATAAATTTTTAGTAATGAGCGCCCGGCTTTGGTTGAATTTTTTGTTATTGCTCTCGTTTTAAAAAGGATTTCGTTTAAGGATTCCTGTTGTGCCTGTATTTGAATTTGCTGTAGCAATAAAGATTTATATGTTCTATCATAATCCGGATGATCATCATAAAAGGAAGCACGTGTTTTTAAATAATCTGCAACACCTGTAAGAAATTCACCAGAAAGTTGTTGTATAATTTTATATGGTTTTAGGCTGTTAAGCGTTAGGCTAAATATTAGATACCAAATGCCACCAATTATTAAATATGCTGCATGTAAAAAAATTGCTGAGCCAGCGAGTGGTGTTTGCATACTGAGCACCATAATTAGCAAAGCAGATAAACCAATGGAAGACACTCTTGCGTTGTAAATGCTTAGCATAGAAAATACAAAACCAAATACAAAAATGATTAAGGCTGTAAAAAGAGCTGAAAAAAGTGCAAAGCTTGTTATAACAAATACAAGCGAAATAATTAATATACAAAACATCATTCCAATTGCACGATGTTTAACTGGTCCGGCACTATCGGTTATACTTACACAAAGCGCACCTGTTGATAAAGCAATACCAATTGGTAGTTTGTTAAAAAATCCAAATAAAAATGCAGGAATAACAATACCAAACGTAATTCTTAAGCCTTCACTAAAAAACCTGCCGTTAATAAAATTTTTATAAGCTCTTGAATTTATCATAGGTTAAAGCACTGAACTGATTCAAATTTAAACTGCTTTTTAATACGGTGGCAATATAATTAGCACATTGAGTTATATCTTTGGCACAGTTTTTAAAGTATGTGTGCTACTAAACTAACTAAAATTAAAAAAACAAGTATGAAACACTTAACAATAATACTATTAGCAACTATCGTTTTCGCTTCGTGCAAAAGCAAAGACAACCTTCAAACCGATAAAAATATCGTAATTATGACTGATACCAGCAGGGCAGCCGGAAGTTATTTAAATGATACTGGTCTGGCTAAAAAGCCGGTTGCAGTAGCACCTGTTGCAGCTGCTCCTGCACCTACAAGAAGAACTACAACAACTAGACAACGTTCAAGTACCAGATATGGTAATTCATCTTCATCAACTACTAACAATAATTCAACAGTTAACAACACGGGGTCAGGTACTTCAACGCCACAGAGAAATAGAAAAGCCGGAATTAGTAAAGGGGCTAAAGGTGCAATTATTGGTGGTGTAGGCGGTGCAGTAATTGGTGGAGTAATCGGAAAAAATGTAAAAGGTGCGGTAATTGGTGGTGCAGTTGGTGCAGCTGGTGGTTACATTATAGGACGTTCAAAAGATAGAAAAGACGGAAGAATACCTTAGTCTTAAATTGTTTAAATTTATAGTTTCAAATTATAAAATCCATTTCTCTTTTAGGAATGGATTTTTCATACAAAAAAAATATAAAAATGTCAGCATGTAATTTTTCAATACCGTTCACTAAATCTGTAACAGAGGTATTAGCAAAAGCAAAAAAAACAGTAGAAGCGCAGGGTGGAAATTTTAGTGGTGATGAAAATGAAGGTAATTTCAATGTAAGTATTTTTGGAAATACAGTAATTGGATCATATGCTTTGAACGGACAGGAATTAAATATTGATATAACTGAAAAACCTTTTTTAGTTCCTTGTAACATGATTGAAAATTTTTTAAAAAGCCAACTTAATTAATTACTTTTTATAAAAAAGTTTATAATTGAAGCACCCTTTCGTGCTTCTTTTTTATTAATTATAAAAGCGTATTTTTACAATGAATTTGGTTTGCTGTTATTAGTTTAGCAGTAATTAAAAGGGAATCCCGTGAAATTCGGGAGCTATCCCCGTAGCTGTAATATCGTTTTACTGACGTAAAAAAAGTTTAAGCATTTATACCACTGTTTAATAAACGGGAAGGTTGTTTAAATACGATAAGCCAGAAGACCTGCCATTTTCAAAATAATCAAAGCTTTCGGGTGAAAGGCTGTAGATGTAACTTAATGCTGCATTTGCATACGCCTGCTCATACCTTAAGCTGTACATTTTAAACAGCTTTTTTTGAAATTTTTATATTTTATATTTTTCACATTACTGTCTGTACTTTGTTTTGGCCAAAAACATGATATACTTAATAATATTCAGGTTTTGGCTAACAGAAAAAAAACTGCCACTAAAAGTTCTACCCCTGTTCAAATATTAAATACTGTTGATCCTTCAAAGACGAACAGTATTTCGGTAGCTGATGCATTAAAACATTTTGCAGGAGTTTCTGTAAAAGATTTTGGTGGAATTGGAGGTCTAAAAACCATATCAGTAAGAAGCTTGGGTGCTAACCATACAGGAATATTATATGATGGTATTGCTTTGGGAAATGCACAGGCTGGGCAAATAGATCTTGGTAAGTTTTCCCTTGATAATATTTATGAAATAGTATTGCATAATAGTGGTCCGGCTGATTTGCTTTCAACTGCAAAAGCTTTCTCGTATGCTTCATTATTAACTTTGAAAACTATATCCGGAGTTAACAAAATTGATACTACAAACGCCACTAATTTAAAAATTCAAAGTGGTTCATTTGGTTATATTTCACCTTCCTTGGCGATTCAAAAAAAAATTAATAACCGCTTTAATGTGTCTTTAAGTGCTCAGTATCAAAATGCTATTTCAGATTATCCTTTTATTTCTTACGAAAACAATAAAAGCCGCTTAAGGCGTATTAATTCCGGCATAAATTCATTTAGAATGGAAACAGACGTAGGTTTTCAGGTTAATGAACACAATAAAATTAATTTTAAATCTTATTTCTATAATTCTAAAAGAGGATTGCCTGGAGCTATTGTGTTTTTCAATACGATAAGTAATCAACAGCTTAATGAAAAAGAAATGTTTGTGCAGGGTTCATGGCAAAAATCAGTATCACTAAAAAGTGAAATTCTTTTCAGTAGTAAATATGAGCAGGATTTAAGCTATTATCTTGATCCATCATATCCGAATAATTTCGGAAAATTAGATAATGAATTTCATCAAAAAGAAATTTACCTGTCAGGTGTTTATAGTTATAAGTTTAGCAATAATCTTAAAATAAGTTTTGCAGCTGATGCATTTAATAATAAACTTACCCGGACAGATATTTTTGCCCAGAATTTTGCTACACCAACACGTAATTCCTTACTTAATAATATCGCTTTTCAATTTAAGAAGAATCATTATGAATTTACCGGAAATTTACTTTATACAATAATTAATGAAAAGGTAAAAAAGGGTGAATCTGCAAATAATTTTAATCGCTTTTCAAACGGATTGGCTTTTAGCATACAGCCTTTTAAAACCCTACCATTTCGTACAAGATTATTTTACAAACATATTTTTAGAGCACCTACGTTTAATGATCTGTATTATACTAATGTTGGCAATACAAAACTTCGTCCGGAGTCTGCCAATCAATATAACGTTGGTTTTACCTACGAAAAAGATCAGTTGCTTATTCTTAAACGGAGTTGGATTACAATAGATGCTTATTACAACGAAGTACGGGATAAAATTTTGGCAGCTCCCAGACAAAATCTTTTTCAATGGTCTGTGCAAAATATAGGTAATGTAAAAATAAAAGGTATTGATATTGCCCATCATACAGTATTAAAAGACTGGAAAAATATACAGGTAAATACAGATATTACTTACACCTTTCAACAGGCATTAGATGTAACGGATGCAGCTTCTCCCCTTTACAAAACACAATTATCTTATACTCCAAAACATAGTGGTAGTGGTACTTTAAGCGTTCAGTACAAAAAAATTCTTTTAAATTATAATATTTTATTTTCTTCCTATCGTTATAAGCAGGGGGATCAGGTTTATGAAAATTTCTTGCAGCCGTTTACAACCAATGATTTTTCTATTTCTTATTTTTTTAAGAAAAAATATGCTTTTTACAAATTAATTTTTGAAGCCAATAATATTTTTAATAAGCAATATGAAATTATAAAGTATTACCCGATGCCTCTTTCAAATTACAGATTAACATTAAATATTTCTTTTAAACAAAAAAAAACCAAATAAGATGAATTTTAGAAAAACCAGTATTGCTTTTGTAAGTGTTTTAACCATTCTCGCAGCCTGTAAAAAAGTGGATGTTCCTGTTGCAGTTGTGCCCGTACTATTGTCGCCTGCTGTGGGAGAATATATTTTAAGTGAAGGAAGTTTTGGGGGCAACAATACAAAATTGGCTTTTTACACAAATAATACAGTTGCGACAATTGGCGATTTCTTTCTGCAACAAAATCCAACCTTAACAGCGGGACTTGGTGAAATCGGTAATGATGCTATTATTTACGGCAGTAAAATGTATGTTGTAATGAATGGTTCTGGAAGAGTAACTGTTTTAAATGCCGCAAGCGCAATCTTAATTAAAAATATTTCTTTCTTAAACAATACTGTAAATAAACAGCCAAGATATGCTGTGGGAGCAAAAGGTAAAGTTTATGTTACATCTTATGATAACACAGTAAGTGTAATTGATACAACATCTCTTGCAATAATAAAATCAATAATCGTGGGTGCAAATCCTGAAGGTATTGCAGCTTCTTCAAATTACTTATATGTAGCAAATTCCGGAGGTTTTAATACAACTCCTGATTCAACTGTATCTGTAATAGACTTAAATACTGAACAGGAAATAAGGAAAATAAAAGTTGGCGTTAATCCTTACAAAATAGAAATTAATACCGCAGGAAATATCTTTGTTAGTGCTTACGGTAACTACGGTAATATACCTGCGTCTATTTCTGTAATTAATGGGTTAACCAATACTATAAGCCTGGATTTAGGTAAAAGTTTTGCTTACTCAAATATTAGAATCTTTGGAGATATTGCTTATTTGTATAATAATTATGGTGGTACAGGAACAGCACAAGTTTATAATACTGCAACAAACACAGTAGTTAGAAATGAATTTATTACTGATAACACTGCTGTACAAACACCTTATGGAGTAAATATTGATGAACAGAATGGAGATGTTTATATTGCTGATGCAGGTAATTTTACGACTGCGGGCAAAGTAATTTGTTTTAACAGTATGGGTGTAAAAAAATTCTCTTTTTCTACAGCACCGGGAATAAATCCAAACAAAATATTATTTAAACGATAAATTATATTTATTAGATTATTTAAATGCCCCGAGTGATTGGGGCATTTTTATTAAATTAATTTTTAAGTTGATTGTAATTTTTATGATATTTTACTGTGTCAAATTTGTTTGCCTAACAGAATATTTATTTTACAACTAAAGACAACGAAATGAACAATTTATTTAAAACCTTAATTGCAGGTTATGGTGCAAAAAAATTAGGTGGCGGCTGTTTCTCTACTGTGATTATTTTTATACTTATTTATTGGGCTCTGGGCACTTGTAATAAACAAACAAATACAGGTAATAGTACACAACAGAGAGCCGGTTATATTCAGCATCAGATAAAGACAAGCAAAAGTTAGTTTACTTGTTGAATTTTTTATTTTTTATTAGCCATGCTGCAGCCTGGTAAAAGGAAGTAGCCATCTTTACCAAACTATCATTTGTGTTGGTAACGGTGGCTGTTCCGGTTTTAAAATCGGGTTTATACTGATTTACTTTTCTTACCGGTGACTGAATTAACAATTGCCCATCTTTAATAAAACCCAAACCCTGATAAGTACTTATAAAAGCTCTTCTTTTGAGTGTAGAAGTCTTAAATATATCCTGTCCAAAAAATTTTGAATTATAACTAAACCCAAGCAATCCAAAAACAGTTGGGGCAATGTCTATTTGTGCAGTTAAATCATTTACCTGCAAAGGCAAAATATTTTTTGGTGAAAATATCAACAACGGAATATGATAACCTGTAACTGGAAGCTGAACGCTACCGGCACTACCGGCACAATGGTCAGCCACAATTACAAAAATGGTACTATCAAACCAAGGCTTTATTACCGCTTCTTTTAAAAATTTATTTATACAATAATCTGTATATTTTACTGCACCGCTTCGTGATTGGGTAGCAGCAGCAATATCAATTCTTCCATCCGGATAGGTGAAAGGACGATGATTTGAGACTGTCATTATATGCGTGAAAAATAATTTTTGTTGCTGATAATTTCTATCAATTATGTTTAGTGCAAGTGTAAACTCATCTTCATCTGAAACACCCCAAATATTTTGATAATGAATGTCTGCGGGCTTTATCACAGTTCTGTCAATAACTTCATAGCCATTACCAATAAAGAAAGCCTGCATATTATCAAAATAACTGTAGCCTCCGTAAATAAACTGGGTGACATAGCCTTTACTTTGAAATACTGAACCTATAGTAAACATATTGGCATTATCAGGTCGCTTAATAATGCTTTGCCCGGGCACAGGGGGTAAAGATAAAGTCAATGCTTCCAGTCCTCTAACCGTTCTTGTACCCGATGCATAAAGGTTTGTAAAAAATAAACTTTTATCTGCGAGAGAATCTAAGTACGGCGTTATGTTTTCAGTGCTGCCAAAATGCTGCATAAAACTTGCACTTAAACTTTCAACACTTATCATTACGACATTTAATTTTTTTTCGGCTTTGCCGGAAATTATTTTTCTTTCAATGTTATAAGCATCATTTGTAGTAAAAGTGCTGTTGCTGTCGCCAAGTTGTTCTTTAACAATTTTAAAAGCTTCGCTATCAGGTATCGTTTTATAAAATTTGTAAAAATCTAGATCATTGTTTTTAAAGGCTACGCCAAACTGGTAAATTCCATTTCCTGCAAGCTCATTGGCAAATTCATTTTTGCTAAAGTGATGCCATTTCTCCTGAACGGTAAAATAAAAAACTATCGGCAAAGCTAATAACAGCAATGCTTTCCAGGTTCTTTGTTGTATGCTTTCGCAGATGTAGGCCCAATGTGTAATTATTTTTCTTATTAAAAATAGTAAAGCAAACACAACAATTAAAAGTATAGTAACAATTAAATATATAGGGTACGATTCTTTGATATTGCCTATCACTTCATTTGTGTAAATAAGATAATCTACTGCTATAAAATTATATCGTGTAGAAAACTCTTCCCAGAAAAACCATTCGCTTACTGTATTAAAAATGATCATCATTAATGTAACCAGCAGCATTATATCTATTAAAACTATTCTTATTTTAGCTCTTGTAGCAGTACTTACAAAAGCCATAAAAACATACAAAGCAAAACGAAAAATAATATAATAAAGAAGGATTTTAAAAACCAGTGCATTAAATTCTTTAGGAATAATATTGGTAAATATTAATAATCCGATTACAATGATAAATACTGCTATTATCAAAGGGATCATTTTTTTGCGGTAGATCAAATCATTTTGCAACCAAACGTAAACTACAAAAGGAACTATGGCAAATAAGGCAACAGAAATATCATATAAAATTCCTACCACAAAGGAACCTGCATATTCTCCCAAATTCATACGTGCATTTAACCCGGATTGAAACATGAGTGCTAACCGAAGCAAAACTGAAACAGCTATAAAAATTATAAAAACAAAACCGACAGGGAAAAATTTTTTACTAAAAATATTAATCAACTTTTTTAGGCTTTTAGGTTATCTGAAATCAAATAATTGAAGCAAGTTAACCACTTAAAAAATATTCTGTTTTAATATCTGTATTTAATTAAAAAGCCGGATGTTTTTACACCCGGCTTTAAATTATCTAATTAAATTTTTTAAAAACTTTCTTTCTTTTCTTCCATCCATTTATTTCTTCCCCAGTTTTTTATTACATGTTTTTCGCTGTGGTATGATGATCTTACCAAAGGTCCACTTTCCACATAATCCAATCCTAACTGGTAACCTATTTCTCTGTATTCTGCAAACTCATCAGGATGAATAAATCTTTCTACAGCCAAATGTTTTTTTGTAGGCTGTAGGTACTGGCCAATAGTAACAACATCTACCCCACTGTTATATAAATCTTTCAATGTTTGAACAACTTCTTCTTTAGCTTCTCCCAAACCTAACATTATACCGCTTTTAGTACGCATGCCGCCTTCTTTTAAAATTTTTAAAGTCTCCATGCTCTGCCAATATTTGGCTTGTATGCGAACCTGTTTCGTAAGCCTTTCAGTTGTTTCAATGTTGTGGCTTACTACATGTGGTGCAGCATCTATTATTCTTTGAATGTTGTGCTTTTCAGCTTTAAAGTCTGGTATTAGTGTTTCTAAAGTTGTATCAGGATTTAAAGCGTAAACAGCTTTAATGGTATTTTCCCAAATAATGCTTCCACCATCTTTTAGTTCATCTCTATCAACAGAAGTAATAACTGCATGTTTTACTTTCATTAAATGAATAGCCTCTGCAACACGTTGTGGTTCGTCCCAATCCACTGCGTCAGGTCTTCCTGTTGCTACAGCACAAAACCCACAACTGCGTGTACATATGTTTCCAAGAATCATGAATGTTGCAGTGCCCGCACCCCAACATTCACCCATGTTAGGGCAATTTCCACTCTCGCAGATTGTATGAAGTTTATGGGTGTCTACCAGATTTCTAACATGCTTGTATTCTTCGCCAATAGGAAGTTTTACACGTAGCCAATTTGGTTTTTTTATTTTTTGTTCTTCTGTTGATATATTGGAATCCATACTTGGGTTATAATTTCATTATGCGCAAAGATACAGCGGATGCACTATTTTCTTTTGCCAAACATAATCGTTACGTATGCTGAAAAGAAAAACTTTTCGTGTTTGGTAAAAGCCATTTGAGGAATTGCTTTGCTGTAAACTTCTGCTACTACGCCAACTTCCAGCGCATTAATCATTTCATTATATTTTCCGTAATCAAAACGCAAACCGGCTTTTGCATATGCACCTGGTGTTACTTTTAATTTATTAAAACCGGTGCCAAAGTTTGGTCCACTTACAGGGTCTTGAGTTAAAAACCTTGTGCTGTCATCTGCTAAACCTTTAAAAATTTGTATGCCTGCACTGTCGTAACCCAGTAAATATGGTCTTAACAAACCAACAGTTATACCTCCGCCAACATTTCCACTTATGCTTACACCATTTTTATTGCCTTTGTTACCCAACAAAAATTGTTGCTGTACCCCTAATTTTATGGGATAGAAATAATTAATCTTTCCATAAATAAATGGTCCTGCGTTACTGCTTTGGCTAAATTGTTTTTCTTCTTTTGGATGTTTTCTTTCAGAAATATCCAGCTGAAAAAGCAAAGCTTTTTTTACAGACTGAGCTCTGCCGATTTCCAAAAAACCACCATATCCATCCGTTGTAAGTTTAATTCCACCTAAAAAATGTTTATTGTAAGTAATAACACCTTCTTCTTCCTGCCTCGCAATTGCAGTTATTCTTTCTTTACGTATTTCTTTTTTTTGTTCTTTTGCACTTTTAGTTTTTTCTTGTGCCATTAATTGGACAGAAACGGATAAGACGAGGAGCGAAAAAAATATTTTCTTCATGTAGAATATTTATCTGAGTAAATTTATACAAAAATATACTGTTAGCACCGAGTATTGCGTAATTTAATCCTGACAAAATCAAAATAAAATCTTAAAGTATGACTGCAAATATAATTTATAAAGGTACACTTAGATGTGAGGCAAAACACCTGCAAAGTGGAAGTGTAATAGAAACGGATGCACCAACGGATAACCGTGGAAAAGGGGAGCGTTTTAGCCCTACTGACCTTTTGTGTGTATCGCTTGCAACCTGTATTGCAACTACGATGGGTATTAAAGCAGATGATATGAAAATTAACCTTAATGATACAACTATTGAAGTAACAAAACACATGCTGCCTGACCCAAGGAGAGTAGCAAAAATTGAAGTAAAATTAAATATGCCTTCCACACTTCAGTTAGATGAAAAAGATAAAACTATTTTAGAAAGAGTTGGAAATAATTGCCCCGTAACCAAAAGCCTCCATCCAGATTTGGAAGTAAATATTGAATACATTTGGTAACCCTTAATTAACGGTTTCTTTTTTTAAAATACTGTTGCCTACCGCACAATCCAGACACCTTTTTTTGTCGCAGTATTTATTTTTTAACTGAATAATTACCTGAGAATCGAAGGCGGATTTATTTTCAATACCCAGTTCTGCAAAACCTTTTGTAATAAAATTCTGTTCAGGTAATAATTGCGACGCCCACAACAATGCTTTTTCTTTATAATGTTCAGCATTGTTGTACCAGCCATATGCGTATAAAAATGGCAAAACAGTATTCACAATGATATTTTGAATCATTTGCCTGCCAAGTGTTTTCTTTTTAAAAACAGTTTCATCATCAAATAAATAATGATAATGCCAGTAGTCGTTTGCAGCTACATCAAATAACTTTTCTACATTTTTTAAATTAGTTGATTCTTTAATGATTGAAAATAAATGACTGCTGTTATTTACTAACGAAGCTAATTGAGACAATCTTATTGTAGGAAAATTTGCCGGCCGCATGCGTAAAAAATGAATGGGGATATGCGTTGGCTGAAGATTATATTTCTTTTGAAGAAACCTGTATTCTTTTTGTAACATTAGGGCATAATCATCATTAAAATCTTTGTTTAAAAGCCCGCATTGCCCCATCAGCATTGCTTCCAGCTGATGAAGTTGATTTTTATGTTTTGCCAACATACTAATGGGAATAGATTCGGCCATACTTTCAAAGGCATCGCTGTTTATTTTAATTCCGAAATTTTTAGCCAGTAACTGCCAGAATATTTCTTCCCAATGGTTATTGTATTTTTTTAATTTTTCTGAAATGATTGCAGCTTTTTCCTGTAACCTTTCCACCATCAATCTTTCTTTCCATGCTGTGAAAGTAAAATCATTAACGGTTGCAATCTGTTCCTCGCAAGGAATAAAATTGCGGTTCATCATTAGTTTTTCATACGTAGTAAGCAATAGACTTGTGACCCTACTGTTTAATTCAAGTGTAGGTATATCAACAGCTAATGTTTTATCGTTCGTCCATACTACATGTAAAATTACATTGTTGTAATTACTGTCGCTGCTGTGTTTGTGTAAAGTCCATTCGCCTGCGTTTATGTGTATCTCAATACTTCCGGCAAGAGTAGTATCTGCAATTTTAATTCTGGCATTTAAAAAATCCGGTCCTTGGTTGCTGTTGTGAAAACCTGGATGGATGATCTGTATTTCTTCTCCTTTACTAGAAATTAAATTGCTTTTATTGTAATACTGAAACTGCCATATAAATTGAAGAAGTTGTTCGGTCATAAACAAATTATTAACCAAATGTAATATATTATATGATAAGATTTAGGATATAGATGTTGTGGTTGGTGGGGTATTTTATTTAAAAGAAAATTGCTGTAAAGCCTCTACTACCCTGCTTATTGGCAGACCCATTACATTGTAGAAATCACCATTAATATTTTTAATTCCCACGGCTCCTATCCATTCCTGTATGGCATATGCACCGGCTTTATCAAAAGGCTTATACTTACTTACGTAGTATTTAATTTGTGTTTGTGTAAGGCTGTGAAATGTAACATCAGTTACATCAGCGAAAAAAATTTCTTTCGTTTTTTGAACCATGTAAACTCCCGTTATAACGCTGTGTTTATTTCCTGAAAGTTTAGAAATAATATTAACAGCATCCTCTTCATTTATTGGTTTACCAATTACTTCCCCATCACAAATTACGATGGTATCAGCCGCAATAATTATTTTATCTGTTGTGTTTTGATGAGCTACGGCAAGTGCTTTGTTTCTGGCAATGTGTATGGCAATCTCTTCAAAAGATAAATCTGCTGGGTAACTTTCATCTGTATCTGCAATAATAACATCAAAATCAATTTCTGCTAAATGCAATAATTCTCTTCGCCTTGGCGATTGTGAAGCAAGTATTATTTTTTGATTGAACATTATAAAATGAATTTTACAAACAACATAGATAATATTCCTGCAAGCATTACAAGTTTTACAATATTACTCAACGAATGGTAATGTATAGAACTAGAAGCTTTATATAGTTTGAGAAGTAAAATAACTAAGGGCAAAACAGTAAAAAAAAGAATATAAACAGCTGCCCACCACCACCCGGATTGCCATGCATATAATTGTAAAACTGCAAGTATTGAAATGCAAACAAATATCCAGACAGCCGTAAATATTTTTGCTGCGGGCACTCCCCACAAAATTGGCATAGTTGTACAATTATATTTTCTATCGCCTTCCATATCTTCTAAATCCTTAATTACTTCTCTTATTAAAGTCATAATAAATGCAAAAGATGTGTACAGCAAAGTAAATTTAAAAAACCTGCGAACATTTAAAGTTGAAACTGCTGAAGACCAACCTTGGAGTGAAAATATTTCTGCCCCGCCAAAAAGATAAACTACTAAAATAACCCAACCTGTAAGAGCAGCAATGATGAAATTACCAGATAAAAGTTTTCTTTTAAATGTAGTTGAATAAAATAAGAGAATGGCAACACAAAAAACATTTACCAATGTAATAAGCCATTCGCCTGTTTTTAGACTTACGTAAAAACTTAGCATAACACCTATTGCAGAAAGTAATAAATGCCAAACAATAGCCCATCGCCTTTTTATAAATTTGTTAATGACAATTTTTTGTGGCTTATTTATTATGTCAATCTGAATATCAAAATAATCATTAATAATATAGCCTGCTGCTGCAATAAAGATTGATGCTGCCATTAAAATAAAGAAAAGAAACTGGTTATTTTTTGTCGGGAAATTTACGAGCAACGGCGTATAAATACAATAATAAAAAAGCGCCTGCGTTATGGCAATAAAAATGAGATTGGGCCATCTTATTAACCTGAAAAATGCAATTACTAACTTCATTTATTTTATTGTCAGGTAAAAGATTTATTGTTTACATGGAAGATAAAGTATTAGGTTCATTCCAATGACCATTAAGTTTTAAAACTTTTTCAATTACATCTCTCACACATCCTTTGCCGCCTAAAGCAGGAGAAATGTAATGAGCAATACTTTTTATTTCGGAAACTGCATCTGCAGGTGCACAGGCTACTCCGGCTTCTTTCATTGGTAAAAGATCGGGTAGATCATCACCCATATATAAGACCTCTTCTTTTTTTAAACGATGCTCTGCAATAAAATTTAAAAAAAGATTCTTCTTATCAGGCACGCCAAGAAAAATATGTTGTATACCTAATTTTTGGAGCCTAATTTTTACAGCGCAGGAGTTGCCGCCTGATAAAATTAAAATAACGTAACCATGCTTTATTGCGAGTTGTAAAGCATACCCATCTTTTGTGTTCATTTGCCTTGCCATTTCGCCATTGTCGAGTAAAATGAGTGAGCCATCTGTAAGTACGCCATCCACATCAAAAACAAACAGCTTTATGTTTTTTAAAAGGGATAAAACATTCATACTTTTTTATTTTTGGTTATCTCTCCACTCGTAAACCCATGTACTTTGTATCATTTCTAAATGACCTTCATTGCTTTCTTCTCTTGTGCCAACAAAACTTGGAATTTCCAATATCCAGTTTAAAAGATCTGTAAAACGAAGCCTGTAAATTTTGCCCTCATTAAAATCATCTCCAAATTTCTCGTATAATTTAATAGCTATATCTTCGTAGTCGTTCCAATGTATGGGTAATTCAAAACTCATAAAAATGTGTGCTTATATTTTAAATTAATGCTATTAATTATTCCCCTAAAAACTGTGATTGATCAGGTAGTGTAACTTTAATTACTCCTCCATCTTCTACTAAAACACATTGGCATCCCAGCCTGGAGTTTAATCTGGGATTAATAGCTCTGTCAATAAAATCTTCTTCCCTGTCACTTATTTCTTCAATTAAACCTTCTCCTTTATCTACATATAAATGGCAGGTACTGCATGCGCAAACCCCACCGCAGTTGTGGTGCAGATCAATGTTGTTTTTTAAGGCAACTTCTAAAATAGACTGTCCTGATGAAACATTGGAAACTGTTATTGGATCTAAACCCTTTTGTTCAAAATTAAAAGTAATGCTATACATGATGCTGTTTTCGGAGTGCAAACCTACTGTAAATTAGCTGTTATCAAAAATATCGAACAATAAAACTATACTATCCGTAAAATTTAATTGCTATTTTGCAAGCTCATAAAATTCTAAAAAATGAAATTTTATTCTTCTGTAATTTTAATAATATTTTTTTCAGTAGTGTTTTTAAGTTGCAAAGATAGCAAGGAAAAACCTCCACCTCCGCCGCCATTGGTAAAAAAAGAAACTGTTACAAATAATAAAACTGAAATACCACAGAAAGGTCCAATTATTAATATAGTCGATACTGTTGAGATTAAGAGAATTGTGCTTTGCGTTAAAGACAGTTCAGCCACAAGCGCATATATGAGTACAAAACTTAGTAATATCTACAATAAAAAAATCCCTGATGCAATTGCAGCTGCAAAATTAAAAAGAGCTGGTCAGCCAATGGCATGGTATAAATCGCAAAAAGCACCTTTCTTTTTTGAAGTTGGTATACCCGTAGATAAAGTTCCTGTAAAAATGGCCAAAGGTTTTTTTATAAAAAAGACCGGTGGCGACAGTGCATTGGTAGCCCATTTTTTTGGTCCTAATGTAATGACTAATATTGGTTATGATGCTGTAACAGAAATGTTGAAGGAACGAAACAGAAAAAAAGCTGCGCCGGCTTATGAAATTTATATCGATAATCCATTTGAAGTTAAAAAAGGGAAGCCGGATCCTTATAAACAGCAGACAGATATTGTGCTGCCATATAAATAAATTAATTTATTTTTTACTATCTCCCATCCACCATTTATAAAATGAAGGAAACCATTTGCGCCAGGTTTGCTCATTGTGTGCACCATTTGCATCTGTATTAAATGAAAAATCATTTTTTACATTTTTTGTAATATTATTTTTTATCTTTTTCATGTCAGGTATCATATCGCTGTTTTCTTTTTCACCGGCGTAGAACCAATAACGGGCTGCTGTTTTTTTTGTTAACGACTTTGTCAATTGGTCTATAGAAGGTGCTATCCAATATGCAGGGGAAAAAATGCCAGCTGTGCCAAAAGTTTCGGGATGTTTTAAAACTGCATATGTACTTATTAAACCCCCTAAGCTACTGCCGGCAATAGCTGTATTTGATTTACCTTTTTTTGTTCTGTATTTTTTATCAATAAATGGTTTTAATGTAGTTGCTAAAAAATCAACATATTTCTCTCCTTCTGCTGCTCCGTATTTGGTATTGTCTTCAAAATTATATTCAGTTATCCTCTTCTCATTACCATGGTCTATTGCTACAACAATTGCATATTTACCTGTTTGTTTTTGGAGCGTGTCAAGTGCCTCATCAATTCCCCATTCACCAAACGGAGCAATGTGTTCATCAAATAAATTCTGTCCGTCATGCATATAAAGTACAGGATAACGCTCGTTTGAATTTTTATAACTTGAAGGAAGATAAATAGAGATTTTTCTGTAACGGGCCAGTTCAGGAATGTAAAAGGAATCTGTTATTTGGTATACGTTGTTGCTCGCCGTATGTTTTTTTGGTAGGAAGGGTTGATTTTTCCAACCATAAATATTTACCTGTATCGAGGAACCCTTATCAATTTCTAATGTGTGATTACCTACATTTTCTCCGGTTGCTGTAACTTCTACTTTATCCCACTCTCCCTGTGTAAATTTATAATTGAAAGTGCCACCGGGTAAATCCTTTAAAAGGATTTCCCATTTGTTGGAATCTGATTTTTGTAAAGCATATTTAGCTTCTCCGGGATTCCAACTATTAAACGTACCGGTTATAAAAATCTTTGTGGCTTTTTGCTTGGACAAATCATTTAGAATTATTTTTATGTTGTTTTGGCGATAAACATTTAAGTTCCAAAATAAAATAAATAACATCCAGCTTTTGTTCTCCAAAACTTTAAATTTTATGGTTTTAAAAGAGATGTTTTAATCATTCATAATTCCGTCAGACAGTCTCATGTAAAGTGTACGTAATTTAGGATAGTCAATCAGCAATCGCAGATGTTTATCGAGTGTTGTAATATCACCTCTAACTGCAGGGCCTGTTTGCATACTCCTTGGTGAGTGATATTGCACCTTTTCAGAAGTTTGTTTTATTAGGGGCAACAACAATTTAAAGTCAACCTTTTCATCAGTACAAAATTTTTCAGCTACGCTAAAAAGATAGTTGGTAAAATTATTTACAATAACTGCAGAGGTATGAAGCCTAAGGCGCTCTTCAGCTGTTTGAACAACTACTGTTTTACTTAAAGTTTCAGCAAATGTTTTTATAAATATCATTGTTTCATCATTATTACCTTCTATTAAGAAGGGGATTTCAGGAATGATCTCCATTTCTTTTTTTAAACTTTGAAGTGGGTATAACACGCCAAAGTTTGAGGACATGTTTTGTAATACTTTCATATCGCATGAACCTGCTGTATGCATAACATGCACATTTCCAAAATTGATATTAAAAATAGCTTCTGGCAATGAATTATCGGAAAGGGCAACAATTACAAGATCAGTATTTTTATTGGGCTGCTCATTAAAATTTACCAGTTCACATTTAAATTTCCTGGCAAACTCCTCGCCTGAAATTTTATTTCGGGCAATTACCTGTTGTATGTTGTGCCCTTTGTTTGTGCATAGCCTACCCAATACAGTAGCTACATTACCACAACCAACAAAAGTTATTTTCATTTAAGTATTGATTAAAGTACGGAGTGATTAAAAATTTTAAAAACAATTCTTGTTATAATAAAATACGTAATTAAATATATACATATGATTGCCAAAAAAATCAATTAAATCAGCAATTTTTCATTTTTCATTTAATATTGCACAAACTTTGTAGCTTGAATATCCGTAAGGTTATGCAAGTATGAGAGAAATAAGCTTAAGAGGAATATAAAAAATATTATGGCTAAAAATTTATTAATAGTGGAGTCTCCGGCAAAAGCTAAAACCATTGAAGCAATTCTTGGTAAAGACTTTGAGGTGAAAAGTTGTTTCGGTCATATAAGAGATTTGGATAAAAATGATATGGGTATTGACGTAAACAATAATTTTGTACCCAAATATATTATTCCTGCTGATAAAGACAGGGTGGTAAAAGATTTAATCAGCGCTGCTAAAAAATCAGATGAAGTTTGGCTGGCGTCTGATGAGGACCGGGAAGGTGAAGCTATCAGCTGGCATTTGGCTGAGGTTTTAAAACTGGATCCTAAAACAACCAAGCGTATTGTTTTCCATGAAATTACAAAGCCGGCTATACAAAAAGCTGTTGCTAACCCGAGGCTGATCAATATGAATCTTGTAAATGCTCAGCAGGCAAGAAGAGTTGTAGACAGGATTGTGGGTTTTGAATTAAGCCCGGTACTCTGGAAAAAAATTGGTATGCAGGGTGGTTTAAGTGCCGGTCGTGTACAAAGTGTAGCTGTAAAACTTATTGCAGAAAAAGAAAGAGAAATAAACCAGTTTAATGCCGTAAGCAGTTTTAAAATTGAGGCAATGCTTGGTGCTACAGACCTTAATGAACGCACCTTGAATTTTAAAGCAGAAGGGTCAAAATTTGACCAGCAGGATAACGCTGAACAGTTCTTACAAACATGTATTGGGGCAGATTATACGGTAAAAGATATTCAGGTAAAGCCGGGTAAGCGCACACCTGCAGCGCCATTTACAACTTCTACTTTGCAACAGGAAGCAAGTAGAAAACTTGGCTACGGTGTAAGTAAGACTATGCTGCTTGCTCAAAAATTATACGAAAGCGGAAAGATAACTTATATGAGAACAGATAGTGTTAACCTTGGGGAAACGGCCATGGATGCTATTAAAAAAGAAGTTAACAGTAGCTTTGGCGATAAATATCTGCAGGTAAGGAAATATAAAAATAAAAATGAAAGTGCACAGGAAGCTCATGAAGCTATCCGCCCGACTTACATGGATGCACGTGCAGTAGCAGACCAGGAGCTTAACCGTTTGTATGAATTAATTTGGAAACGTACTATTGCTTCTCAAATGAGTGATGCCATATTTGAAAAGACAACAGCAAAAATTGAAATAAGTACAAATAAACAGGATTTAAGTGCCAGTGGTGAAGTATTAAAATTTGATGGTTTCTTAAAAGTCTATTTAGAAAGTACGGATGATGAAGAAGAAAATGAAAATGAAGAAGGTGAAAGCAGGTTGCCGAATTTAACAGTAGGACAAAAACTTGCATTCAGAGAAATGACTGGGTCAGAAAGATTTACAAGACCTGGCGCACGTTACACAGAAGCATCATTGGTAAAAAAACTGGAGGAGTTGGGTATTGGCAGACCTAGTACTTATGCACCCACGATATCAACCATTGCAAAAAGAAACTATGTAATAAAGAAGGATAAAGAACCAACAAAAAGAACAGTGCGTTTAGTTATTTTAAAAAATAATACCATAACCAAAACAGCATCTCTAGAAAATACCGGTGCCGAAAAAGGAAAATTATTTCCGACAGATTTAGGACTTGTTGTAACAGATTTTTTAAGCGAGCATTTTAAAAGGATAATGGATTATTCTTTTACTGCAAATATTGAGGAAGAATTTGATGCAATCGCTGATGGAAAAATGGTATGGAATAAAATGGTTGGAGATTGGTATATTCCTTTTCATACCGGAGTTGAATATACTTTGGAGACTGCAGAAAGAGCAAAAGGAGAAAGAATTTTAGGTGCTGATGAGGCAACGGGAAAACCTATAAGTGCTCGTATGGGCCGCTTTGGTCCCATGGTGCAGATTGGTGCCCAAACTGACGAAGAGAAGCCAAGGTTTGCAAAACTTACTGCACAGCAAAGTATAGAAACCATAACGCTTGATGAAGCTTTGGAACTGTTTAAACTAGGTACACCATTAGGCGAATATGAAGGACAGGATGTTACAACGGGTATTGGCAGATTTGGGCCTTATGTAAAATTTGGAGATGCATTTATTTCTATGCCGAAAGGTGAACAGGCTGCCTCGGTTGATATGAACAGAGCTATAGAAATTATCATAGCAAAAAGAGTGGAAGATGCGCCGATAGCCCATTATGAAGAAAAGCCAATAACAAAGGGTAAGGGTAGATTTGGTCCATTTATAAAGTGGAATGATATGTATATAAATATACCCCGGGCATACGATTTTGATATACTTACACAACAGGATTGTAATGAATTAATAGAAAAGAAATTAGAAAAAGAGTCAAACCGTATCATTCAAAACTGGCCTGAAGAAAAAATTACTTTAGAAAACGGGCAATGGGGGCCAATTATAAAATTTAATAAAAAGAAGCTGAAGGTGATTGGTGCCGGTGCTAACGGAAAATATTCAGTTGAAGAACTTGCTGTTATTGATTTCGACAGCATTAAAAAAATGATACTTATACAAGACCCAAAAGCTTTTGATAAAAAAGCTCCGGCAAAAAAGAAAGCAGCAACAAAATCAGCAACAAAAAAAGCTGCTCCTAAAAAAGCAGCCACCAGAAAATAATAATGGTCTCTTTAAAATATATCCTTACCAAAGATGACTACATCAAATTTTACACACATGTTTTTTGGGAAGAAGGTAAAAAGAAACGCATGGTAAATTTTTTAAAACAGGGAGGTTTTTTAATTACTTTTTTAATTGTGCTTTATTTTGCGGGAGGTTTGGGCTCATTTAATAATTTTTCTATTGCAATTTATAGTCTTATTTTTTTATCCACTTTACTCCCAATAATCAGCGGCAGATCTTCTATTATCAGAAGTGCTGAAAAAATAGCTGACAATCCTGACAACGATTCTTTGTTTACAGAATATAATCTTACTGCCATTGACAGTGAACTATTGATTAAAACTGAATTTACTGAAACAAAATATTACTGGAAATCCATCATAAAAAAAACGGAAACGGATACGCATTATTTCTTATTTGAAAATTCTTTGCAGGCAATTATAATTCCTAAAAGTGCTTGTAAAAGTGAAGAAGAAAAATTAGCTTTGAATAAAGTTCTTTCCAGAAATTTATCGCTGGATGCTGAATTTAATCAAATACAAAACTGATGCAGGAAAATAAAGAAATACAGGCACTGCTAAAACTGATTGACGATCCTGATGAAATTGTTTATGAAACAGTCAGTAATAAAATAATTTCTTTCGGCAAAGATATTATTCCAAATCTTGAAAATTATAGCGAAACCTTTATAAATGCTGCGCTTCAGGACAGAATTGAATCTCTAATAAAACGATTACATTTCGAAGATATTAAAGAGGATTTTTTAAAATGGTCTTCCGGTACTGCCGATTTATTGGCAGGTTGTTTATTACTCTCAAAATATGTTCATCCAAATATGGATGCAACAGTTATTTTTAAGGAAATCGAAAAATTAAGAAGAAATATCTGGCTGGAAATGAACAGCTATCTCACTCCAATGGAACAGATAAATGTTATTGGAAGTATTGTATATAATTACTACAAGCAAAAAGGAATAGAAATTAATTATGAAAATGCTGACGGATTTCTTTTAAATAAAACGCTTGAACTGCGCAAGGGAAACGCTTTTGGTAATGGCACGCTTCTGCTCATACTTTGCGGTTTACTCGATGTTCCTGTTTATGCAATAAATATTCCGAAACAATTTATACTTGGCTATTTTGACCAGCATTACGATGTATTAAACCCGAAAGGACATGCTTCTGAGAAAATTAAATTTTACATAGATCCTGTAAACGGACAAATGTACTCTCATAAAGATGTAGAAAATTATTTTAAGAAAATGTCCCTACCTCCTACTTCCTCCTTTTTTAAACCATTTGATAATAAATCAATCATGGTTTTAATGTTATCAGAATTGAAAAAGTGTTTTGAAAACGAGGCCCAATATCTAAAAATAAAAGAGATAAATTCTCTTATAGAAATGTTGGAATTATGATCTACCATATAACGACCAAACAGCAGTGGAAATCAGCTCAGGAAAAAGGTTTTTTTGATGAACCTTCTTTGCATACTGAAGGGTTTATACACAATAGTACAGAAGCTCAGGTAACCGGCGTTTTAGAAAGATATTATGAAGGCAAGGCAGATCTTTTATTAATGTATATTGATGAAACAAAATTAGAGGCTGAATTAAAATATGAATTGGCATCCTCTGTTAATGAATTTTTTCCACATGTATTTGGAAATATAAATTTAGACGCTGTTGTAAAAACCACCAAAATATGATTTCTTGGGAAGATTTTGAAAAGCTGGATATGCGCACGGGTACAATACTTGAAGCCCAGCTTTTTGTAAAAGCAAAAAAGCCCGCCTATAAACTGAAAATAGATTTTGGAAAAGAAGGTATAAAAAATTCATCTGCACAAATAACAACTCTGTATGAAATAAATGAATTGATTGGCAAACAAATTATTGCTGTAATTAATTTCCCGTCAAAACAAATAGCAGATTTTATAAGTGAATGCCTGGTACTCGGTGTTTACAATAAAAACAAAGATGTTATTTTATTACAACCGGAAAGACAAACTGATAATGGTAATAAAATTGGATAATTGCAACCGTAAAAAAGGTTATTTCATACTCTCGCTGCCAAAAGAAAAAGGTAAAAGTTGAGAGGCACTTTCAATAACAATAACTTTCCCCTCCATACCTGATAATATTAATCGCATTGGCTGATTTGTGCGTGCTTCATATTCTGCAAGACTTTGCCTGCAAATGCCACATGGCGAAATCGGGATATTGCTATTTCCTGTTCTAGAAAGATTATTATAACTTATTGCCATCGTTTTAATGGGTACATCGGTTTGTATCATACTTGCAGATGCTAGCAGTACTCGCTCTGCACAAATTCCTACAGGGTAAGATGCGTTCTCCTGGTTGGTACCGTAAACTTTTTCTCCATTATTAAAAAGTGCTGCTGCACCAACTAAAAAATTACTGTAAGGAGCATAGGCTTTTTGTGTTGTTTTTCTGGCTTCTTCCAGTAAGGCTGTATCTTCTTTGTTAAGCTCGCTTATATCATCAAATATTTCAAAACCAAAACTATGTTGTTGCTGCATTTTTTATTTTTATTTAAACATTTAAATGACATCATTTTTAAACTTATTGTCAAATTAAAAATTAAAAGTAATTGAGACAAAAAATCCCCTCTGCGTTTAGCTGAGAGGATTTTCCTATTCAGATGAAGTTAAGCAATTTTTATAAATTATTTAATGCTGTTAAATAATCGTTTCCACCTCGGTCCGTTTTCCCAACTAAACCAAATAAGAGAGGCTTTTCCTACAACATGATCTTCTGGGACAAAACCCCAATATCTGCTGTCAAGAGAATTATGTCTGTTGTCTCCCATCATCCAAAAATAATTCATTTTAAATGTGTAGGAAGTTGCAGCAACATCATTAATAAAATACTGACCGTTTCTGTTTTCAAATTTATTGCCTTCATAAACTTGAATACAACGCTGGTAGCGGATTAGATTATCCGGTGTTAATTGAATAGTTGAACCTTTTTGTGGAATTGTTAATGGACCATAATTATCAGCAGACCAGCGACTGGTAGTATCGTAATAAGGGAAAAGTTGTTTGTCGGGTGACATGATATAATCAGTAATGCTGTAACCAGCAGGGAGTTTTAATTTTGGCTTTTCTTCGTTGGTTATATTAACCAGCCAATTTGATTGATCAATTTGCCTAACATCAAATTGATCAATTCGTGCATAAATTCCCATTGCAGCAAGAGTTTCCTTATCTACAAAACTGTTGGCAGGTACTGTCATTACTGAATATCTTTCAGACTCAGAAAAAGCAGGTTGTGGCTGACCATTAATAATAACTTTTCCATTTGCAACCTGTAATACATCGCCACCAATGGCTACACATCTTTTAATAAAATTTTCTCTTTTATCTACAGGCCTTGTAATAATATCTGAGCCATACCGGTTCCATGTTTCTTCTCTACCAATATCTCTTTCTACCTGGTAATAAGTGGTCTGGCTTCCAAATTGCTGGTCTTTGTCATTGATCAACGTATCATTAACCGGAAAATTAAAAACAACTACGTCATTTCTTTTTACTGGTGATGCCAACCATCTTGTATATGGAATATGAATTGCTTCTGAATAAGATTTTACAGGAACAAAAGGCATTGTGTGGTGCACAAAAGGCATTGCAATCGGAGTGTTTGGAATTCGGGGACCGTAAGAAAATTTACTCACAAATAAAAAGTCATTTACCAGTAATGTTTTTTCCATTGACGGCGTTGGAATGGTATAAGCCTCAAAAACAAATGTGCGTATAATAGTTGCGGCTACCACTGCAAATGCAGCAGCATCTATCCATTCCCGTGAACCTGATTTTTTGTAATTGTCTACCACTTTTTTGCCTGCATATCTTTCATTTGCAGAAAAACCCAAATAAGGAAAATAGATAAATGGAAGAAAGACGGCAGCTGCATGATGCCCTAAGCCAAACCTTCCAAAATATTCTGTAAATTTTATTGTAATCCAGATGGTGATGAATGTTCCGGCTACTGGAATAAACTGTGCATAAAACCACCATTTTTGCAACTCCATTTTTTCTACCATACACCAGGTGTTGTAAAATGGAACAAGTGCTTTCCAAGGTTCAATACCCGCTTTTTTAAACATTCCGTACATACCAACATGCCAGCCAATCGCAGCCACTATAAAAATTAACCAACCAATACTCATAAACAGGGTTTTATTAGCTTCAAAAGTAATATTTGAAAATTACAATAGAAGAGATTTAACATTTAAATAGTTGCAGTCTGTTTAAAACTAAGGAGCAGCATAGGTTTTTACATCATCAGCGGTTATTGTTTTGCCTCCCATTATTATCAATCTTTCAATAACATTTCTCAGTTCTCTTATATTACCCCCCCAGTTATAACTTTTTAAAATGGCCATTGCATCTTTGTCAATTTCCTTTTTTGGCTGACCATATTCCGCTGCAATTATTTTAGTAAAGTGTACTGCAAGTTTAGGAATATCATCCTGCCTTTCTTTTAAAGAAGGAACATGAATAATAATTACACCGAGTCTGTGATAAAGATCCAACCTAAAATTTTTGTCGTCCACTTCTTTTAATAGATCTTTATTTGTAGCAGCTACTACCCTTACATCAACACTAATATCTTTATCTGCTCCTACCCTTGTAATTTTTCCTTCCTGCAATGCACGCAATACTTTTGCCTGTGCATTTAAACTCATATCGCCTATTTCATCTAAAAATAAAGTTCCACCGCTGGCTTGTTCAAATTTTCCAATTCTTTGTTTTATAGCTGAAGTAAATGAACCTTTTTCATGGCCGAATAATTCGCTCTCAATTAATTCTCCAGGTATAGCTGCACAGTTTACTTCAACCATTGGCCCGGTATTGCGGTTGCTTTTTTCATGAATCCATCTGGCCACCAGTTCTTTGCCTACACCATTTTCACCGGTTATTAAAACACGTGCATCAGTAGGTGCAACTTTTTCAATGGTGTGTTTTATTTTTTCCATGGCAGGGCTGTCGCCAACCATGTCATTCATTTTATTCACTTTACGTTTCAGCACTTTTGTTTCTGCCGTTAGATTTGTGCGGTCAATTGCATTGCGCAGGGTAATGAGTAGTCTGTTAAGATCCGGCGGTTTGCTGATGTAATCAAAAGCACCTTTTTTTACAGCTTCTACAGCTGTTTCAAGGTTTCCATGCCCGCTGATCATTATAATCGGAATATCGGCGTTAATCACTTTTGCCTTTTGCAAAAATTCAATTCCGTCAATCTTCGGCATCTTGATATCGCATAAAACAACATCGTAATTTTTTAAACCAAATTTTTTTAACCCATCTTCGCCATCAGCAGCTTCTTCAATTGTATAGCCTTCAAAAGATAAAATTTCAGAAAGTGTTTTTCTGATTGCCTTTTCATCATCAATAATTAATATATCTGCCATCTTATGATTTTATTTACAAAGATTAAAAATACTATTTAAATTTTTGTATTTGCTTCCTTCTTTGTGTGGTGGGTTAATAAATTAAGATTGCATAAATCAAATCAAGCCATTTTGTACTGGCATCTTTCTTATCTTTAAAATAAAAAAAATGAACCGCAAACATTTTCTTAAAATCAGTTCACTTGGTTTGTCTGCTTTGTCAATTAATAAAATAAATGCATTTACAGCTGCTCCAAATATGCCAATTGTAATTTCAACTTGGGATAGTGGGATGGCGGTAAACGAAGCTGCGTGGACTGTTTTAGAAAAAGGTGGTCGTGCACTTGATGCCATAGAAAAGGGTGCTATTTCTATTGAAAATAAAATTGACTGTTGTGTGGGGCTCGGAGGTTATCCTGATAGAGATGGTATTGTAACACTTGATGCCTGTGTGATGGATGATCACTCCAACTGCGGCGCAGTAGCGGGATTGGAAGATATAAAGCATCCTATTTCTGTTGCAAGAAAAGTAATGGAAAATACGCCGCATGTTCTGCTGGTGGGTAATGGTGCACAACAGTTCGCTTTAGAAAATGGTTTTGCAAAAGAGCCTAAAGTATTATCAAAAGAAGCACAAAATGCATACAATGTTTGGCTAAAGAAAAACGATTATAAACCTGAGGTAAATATTGAAAGCAGGAAAGGATCCGGCGGTCCTTTTGCCCCCGCTTTTTTTGATGATGGCACACCCAATCATGATACGATGGGTTTGCTGGCAATGGATAAAAAAGGAAATATGAGTGGTGGTGTTACTACAAGTGGTATGGCGTTTAAAGTGCATGGCCGTGTGGGTGATTCTCCCGTAATTGGTGCAGGACTTTTTGTTGATAATGAAATTGGCTGCGCAACCTGCAGCGGCGTTGGCGAAGAAGTAATACGGATTTGCGGAACACATTTAGTGGTCGAATTTATGCGGCAGGGTTACAGCCCTGAAAATGCCTGCAGAAAAGCGGTTGAGCGGATTGTAAACCGAGATAAAGCCAAAGCAAAAACATTACAGGTTGGTTTTTTGGCCATGAATAAGAAAGGTGAGCATGGGGCATATGCTATACAAAAAGGTTTTGTTTATAGCTTAAAAACGGCTAATGAAAATAAAATTATTAAGGCAAAATATATTATTGGTTAGTTACTAATTTAATTAATTCTCTAAAAAATCTTTTGATTGAAATACATATTAGAAACCATTGCATTTAATGTTGAAAGTTGCAAGATTGCGCAGGCTGCGGGAGCACACCGAATAGAGTTGTGTGATAATTCTGGGGAAGGCGGCACTACTCCTTCTTACGGTTTTATAAAAGCTGCAAGGCAGGTTTTAACCATCGATTTATTTACTATAATTCGGCCAAGGGGCGGCGATTTTTTTTACAGTGATGAAGAATTTGAAATAATGAAAACCGACATACAGGTTTGTAAAGAACTGGGCTGCGATGGCGTTATATTTGGTATATTAATGGAAGATGCAACTGTTGATAAAGTAAGATGTAAAATATTTGTTCAACTTGCATATCCAATGAGCGTAACATTTCACAGAGCATTTGATCGTGTAACAGATCCATCGCAGGCATTGGAAGATATTATTGAATGTGGTTTTGAAAGAATACTTACATCAGGATTTTACCCAACGGCAATGGAAGGGGCTGATAATTTAAAAAAACTTATTCAGGTTGCTGATGAACGAATCATTATCATGCCGGGTAGTGGAATACGTGCTTCCAACATAAAACAATTAATGGAAACTACGAATGCTGTTGAGTTTCACAGCTCGGCGAGAAAATTGCAAAACAGCAACATGAAGGTTTTAAATAATAACCTGAATGAAAATTTACAATCTGTAGGGGTTGATGAGGAAGAAATAAAAGGCATTGTGAATATATTTACACAGCAAAATATTTTATCTTAATTAAGTAAATGATTCGCTTTTTTAAACTTATATTTTTATTGTTTTTATGTAGCAATTTATTGGCGCAAAATGCAAATATTAACTTAAATAAAAACTGGCAATTTACAAATGCTAATAATATACATTGGTACATAGCGTCTGTACCGGGAACGGTTCATACAGATTTGTTGGCTAATAAAATTATACCAGATCCATTTTTTGGAGACAACGAAAAAAGAATGCAATGGATTGATACCTGCGACTGGATTTACAAAACCACATTTACAGTTGATGAAAAACAATTAAGCAGCAAAAACGCAGATTTAGTTTTTGATGGGCTTGACACATATGCAGATGTTTACTTCAACCAAAAACTTTTACTTAAAGCCAATAACATGTTTCGGGGCTGGAATGTTGATGTGAAACCTTATTTAAAAACAGGAAAAAATATTCTTAAAATATATTTTCATTCTGCAAAAAATACTGTTGACAGTATTGCAAAAGCTGCTCTCCCACTAGTTCTACCAGATAATAATCGTGTGTATGCACGAAAAGCGCACTTTCAGTTTGGCTGGGATTGGGGCCCGGTTTTTATTGGGTGTGGGATTTGGAAAAAAGTGCAATTAAATTTTAATGAGGCAAAAAAAATAGACAGTCATATTAATTATGAGCCTATCATGGCAAAACTCTTGCAACAGAAAGATACTATTGGTGAGTCATTTTATTTTGAAAAGGAGGGAAAACCCTTTTATGTAAAAGGTGCTAACTGGATCCCTGCAAATATTTTCTTGCCAAGCGTAAAAAAAAGAGACTATGTAGAATTGCTGTTAAAGGCAAAAAATGCCAACATGAATATGCTGCGTGTTTGGGGTGGTGGCGTTTATGAAGATGATTATTTTTATGATTTATGCGACAGCCTTGGCATAATGGTTTGGCAGGATTTTATGTTTGCAAATGGTATGTATCCTGCAGATAGTGCCTTCATAAAAAATGTAAAGGCAGAAGTTATTTACCAGATTACAAGACTAAAAAAACATCCCTGCATATTATTGTGGTGTGGCAATAATGAAATAGATGAAGCCTGGCATAACTGGGGTTGGCAAAACCAGTTTAATCTTCATGGTGTTGATTCAGCAAAGGTTTGGAACAATTACAAAATGTTATTTGTAGACAGTTTAAAAAGTTGGGTAAATGACTTTGATGGTAGAAGACCTTATATTTCTTCATCTCCAAAACTAGGTTGGGGTAATAAAAAAAGTCTAACGGAAGGCGACAGCCATTACTGGGGTTTGTGGTGGGGAATGGAAGATTGGGAAACGTTTAAAACACATACCGGCAGGTTTGTAAGCGAATATGGTATGCAGGCAATGCCGAATGTTGAAACATCAAAAACTTATTTACCTGCAACCGATTTTAAATATAAATCTTCTGCTGTACAATGGCACCAAAAAGCATCAAATGGCTTCTATAAATTAAACTTTTATCTTGATAAATATTTTATTGATTCATCAAAACTTTCAAAATTATCTCTGCAGAAATATACTTATTTAACGCAGTGTTTACAATACTACATTTTAAAGAATTGTATAGCTGTACAACGAAATAAAATGCCTTACAATATGGGTACATTATTATGGCAACTCAATGATTGTTGGCCTGCTACAAGCTGGAGCATTACTGACTTTAGCCGATCTGCAAAAGTAGCGTGGTATGCTGTTAGAGAGAGTTATAGAGATGATATGATGCCTATAAATGATACAGTTTATCCCAAAAAACTTTTATTATTAAAACCCGGCTTTACCATTTTGCCCGAAGTCGATAATACCTTCAGCATACAGAGTAATAAAGATGCCAAATACGTTTATATAAATGTTGGGAAAGGAAGTGAAAATATTTCCGATAATTATTTTGACTTGAAAGCAGGAGAAAAAAAACTATTGTCTTTTTCTGACAGAGATTTTTCGCCGACATCAGCAAAATCAATGAAAATAATTTCTTTGTATGATGTGCTTTCTAAATAAAAAAACATCAATATTTATAAATTATTTTTATGCAAAATTACTACCGGTGAGCCTTGTGCCATAAATACAGTATCAGGTTCGTTCTCATTTAAAAAGGCAAACTGCTTGCCGTAAAGTTTTTCAAAATCGCATACAATATTGTATTTTTTTACTGTGTGCACAAGCCATGATGGATGTTGTACTGCATATTCAAAAGTTGTACTGTTGCTGTATTTTGCATATCCCCAATAATGCTCTGCAATAAATTCCTGTTTACTACCCGGTTTCATTCTACTGCTTTCTTTCTCAACTGTAGCCTCCAGTTTATTCCATATTCCTTTATATTTCCAGTGATAGCCAAGTTCAATATTTCCATTTATTTCTTTGTAAAAACTTTTCGTTGGCAGCGTTACATATTTTTCCCTGTACAAAGTATTCGCAACAAAACTAATGGCAAATTTAGGGACAATTTCTTTTATAAACACAGCACCGCGTTTCCATGTATTTCCATCTTTTACCCTTACATAAAAACGTAGATTTATCTCTTCAAAATTTACATGAAACGGAACACTCAGACCAAGTATTTTTGTCTTCTCAAACATGAAGCCAATAAGGCTTACATAACATTCTCCGTTATAAAAATCTAATTCGGTGTTATTGGGTAAATAGGGCAACAAAATTGCAGGGTCAATTAAATAATTCGCCATTATCAAATTGTTCCATTCTGCGGTAAGAAATTTTTTATTCATGTTTAAACTTATCAGAAAAACTTTGGTAATTATTAAAATAGAGTATCAACAAAAAAGAGAAAATATAATCACAATAGTCAAAAAAAATCAATTTTCGTTCTCGTCATTTTATCCGCTCTTTATAATTTACCTTAAAAATTAGTCTTAAATTCTGGTCTTTTGTAAAATAATTATAAAACCAGTTAATGAAAACGGAGAGCCTGTTTTTTACCCCGAGTATCAGCATCAAATGAAGAAACATCCAAACAAGCCATGCTAAAAAACCACCAAAATGTAATTTTGGTTTTGGCACATCAACCACTGCGAGTTTTCTGCCAACTGTAGCCATAGCACCTTTATCATTATAAACAAATTCCATCATGCGGTCGTTGTTACTTTTCATCTGAATTAAATTCAGGTTATTAACAAGCATATCGGCATGTTGTATAGCTACGGGTGCAACCTGAGGGTGACCATGTGGATATAAAGCATCAGTTTCCATAAAAGCAACATCACCTATCGCATATACATTTTCAAATCCATTTACGAGGCAGTGTTGGTTTACTTTAATTCTGTTGCCTTTTGCAATAATTGCATTATCAATACCGGGTAAAACATTGCCTTTAACACCTGCTGCCCAAATGACCAAGGCTGTTTCAATTTGGCTACCATCTTTTAAAACAGCCGTTTTTCCATCATAAGAGTTTAAGGTACTGTTAGTTTTTACCAACACTCCTAAATCTTGTAAATATTGCTGAGATTGCTGGCTGCTTTTTTCACTCATTGCAGCAAGTGTTTTAGAAGATCCTTCTAGCAAAATAATTTTCATTTTACTAAAATCGAGTTCAGGATAATCTTTTGGCAATACAAACCTGCGCATATCTGCAATAGCACCACTTAATTCTACACCGGTAGGCCCGCCACCTACAATCACAACCGTCATAAGTCTTTCAAGTTCTAACAAGTCTTTTGTTGATGCAGCATCTTCAAAATTTTTAAGCAATCTGTGGCGAAGTTGGATTGCTTCAACTGTACTCTTCATAGGCATTGCATTTGCCGCCATTAACTCATTACCAAAAAAATTGGTATCGGCACCGGTGGCAATTACCAATTGATCATATTCAAAATCACCTATGTCGGTTATTACTTTGTTTTGGGTATGTACAATTTCCTTCACTTCTGCCATACAAAATCGTACATTTTTGCTGTGGTGAAATACTTTTCGCAGAGGAAAAGATATGTTGCTGGGATCAAGCCCGGCAGTTGCTACCTGATAAAAGAGTGGTTGAAACTGATGATAATTAAATCTATCCAGTAAAGTAATTTCAAATCCAGCTTTATTGCTTAATTCCCGGGCTAGCCGTAAACCCCCAAAACCACCACCTATTATTAAAAGTTTCATAATGAAAATTTAGATTGCAAAGTTAAATCAATTTTCAATATTTATTGAAAATTCAGAAATTAGTACAAGACTCTTACTTTCTTTGTACCCTTCACGCTTTTAAGCAATTCCATTGCATTTTTACTTAGGCTCTTGTCTAAATCTAAAACAACATAGCCTGTACTGTCATTTGTTTTTAAATATTGACCCAAAATATTAATTTTATTTTTACTTAATAACGTGTTGATATTACTTAGCACACCTGGTACATTATTGTGTATGTGTAAAATACGGTGAGCTCCTTCCTGCGGAGGCAAAGCAAGTGCAGGAATGCTGTGAGAACCAGTGCTGATACCTTTTTCCAAGTAATTAAATAATTTTGTACTTACATCCAAACCAATATTATTTTGTGCCTCCTGTGTACTTCCACCAATATGCGGAGTAAGAATTACATTAGGCAAATTCTGTAAAACTGATACAAAAGAATCGCCGTTTTTCTCCGGTTCATCAGGAAAAACATCTACAGCTGCGCCACCAATATGACCACTTAAAATTGCTTTCCGTAATGCAGGTAAATCAATTACTGTGCCCCTTGCATAATTAATAATTATTGCACCCTGTTTGCAATTTGCTAAAGTTTGTCTGTTAATTAAATTTCTTGTCGAATCAATTTCGGGCACATGGAGTGTAACGATATCTGATTTTTGTAACAATTCTTTTAATGATTTACTGTCTGATGCATTGCCTAATGGAAGTTTTGTTTCTGCATCATAAAAAATTACTTTCATTCCCAATGCTTCAGCTAAAACACTAACCTGGCTTCCAATATTTCCATAGCCAATAATACCGAGTGTCTTTCCACGCAGTTCATGGCTCCCTGTTGCATCCTTCATCCATTTACCTTCATGTGCAGCTTTATTTTTATCAATAATTTTTCTGATCAATAAAATTGATGCACCAATTACCAATTCCGCTACACTTCTAGTGTTGCTGTACGGAGCATTAAATACAGCAATACCATTTGCTGATGCAGCCTCAATATCTACCTGGTTTATACCAATACAAAAACAACCTATAGCCTGTAACTTAGTAGCAGCCTGCAATACCGCTGCAGTTATTTGTGTTTTACTTCTTATACCAAGTATATGGATATTTTTAATTTCTTTGATAAGATCTGCCTCACTTATTGCTCCGCTAATTTTTTTTACAGCGGTATAACCTGATGAAGTAAATTGTTGTGTAGCTGCATCACTTATATTCTCTAAAAATAAAATATTTATTTTTTCTTTTGGGTAGCTGGTTTTTTTTTTATCTGCCATAATATAAAGTCCTTATTTTGCACAAATATATCTCATAGTACTGTTTTTAAATATGCTTATATATCAATTCTAAATATTCTTCTTCCTTTCAAAACTATAAAATTGAATAAAATAAAAATATTTTTTTGTGTATCAATATTATTTCTGATTACCGGCTGTTCATCCAAAAAAAACGATTTAAAAAACGCTAAAGAGCAGGATAAAAAGCAAACTTATATTATTCCGCCACCTTCCGTTTTAGCTGTTGTAGAACGGCAGAGAATACAATCGCAAAGTGAAATATTTTACGATTCGCTGCTGGATGGTTCAGGTTTTAACGGCGGAATGATTGTAGCAAAGGGAGGAAATATAATCTTTGAAAAATACAAAGGGTTTGTAAATAGTGACGGAAAAGATTCTATAAACGCTTCAACATCTTTACATATTGCTTCTGTATCTAAAACCTTTACTGCTATGGCTGTGCTCAAACTGCAGGAATTAGGTAAGCTAAATATTGATGACTCTGTAACGCATTTTTTCCCTGATTTTAATTATCCCGGTGTTACCGTAAAAACTTTGCTGAACCATAGAAGTGGCTTACCAAATTATTTGTATTTTATGGAAGATGCGGGTTGGAACAAAGACTCTGTTATCGAAAATAAAGATGTTCTGAAATGGCTTGTTTTTAAAAAAGGAATGCTAAAAAATATTGCTTCTCCTAATAAAAGATTTACTTATTGTAATACAAACTTTGCATTGCTTGCATTAATTATTGAAAAGGTTTCAGGGGAAACCTATCCACATTTTATGCAAGAAAATATATTCGATCCTTTGGGGATGAAAAATACTTTTGTGCATTTTAAAGGCGATAATAAAATACGGTCAAAAAGTTTTGACTGGAGAGGAAGAGAAATACCTGATAATTTTTTGGATGATGTTTATGGTGATAAAAATATTTACAGCACCCCAAGAGATTTATTAATATGGGACAGGGCTTTATCTGATACTGTTTTTCTAACTGCAAAGTCTTTGGAACTTGCATACACACCTTACAGCAATGAAAAGCCCGGCATAAAAAATTACGGATTAGGATGGCGTATGAATAATTATGTCGATGGTAAAAAAATTATTTTTCACAATGGCTGGTGGCATGGCAATAATGCCGCATTCATAAGGGTTTTAAAGGATGATGCTACTATAATACTAATCAGTAACCGTTATGCAAGCGCAGTTTACAAAGCTAAAAATCTTGTAAATATTTTTGATCGCTATTTCGAAACTGATACAGAGGATATTGAAAATGCAGTTCCTGCAACTACACCTGAAATTTTACCTGCAGACAAAAAAGATAAAAGGAAATAGTAATTTAAGATTCTGCTTTTCTCTTAGCCAAAGAAAAAATAACACAATGTAATTGCAGTAAGAATGCCTACCAAATCTGCGAGCAACATTGCACCAACAGCATACCTTGTATTTTTGACTGCAACGGCACCAAAATAAACAGCTATAACATAAAAAGTGGTATCTGATGAGCCTTGTAAAATACAGGACAATCTCCCAGCAAAAGAATCTGCACCATAAGTTTTCATGGTGTCGACCATCATTCCCCGTGCAGCCCCACCACTAAAAGGTTTTACCAATGCCGTTGGTAATCCATCTACAAAACGGGTGTCTGCGCCCATTGCAGCAAACATGTTTTTGATGCTGTCAATTACCACATCAAAAGTGCCGCTTGTACGCAATAAACTAATTGCTACCAGCATACCAACGAGGTATGGAATTATGCGGACTGCAGTTTCGAAACCACCTTTTGCTCCTGTAATAAATGCATCAAATACATCTATCTTTTTATAAATTCCGCCAAGAATGATCAGTAAAAAAATCAACAGAATTAAACCGTTGCTTAATGCCCCTGAAAAGAATTGTAAACTATCTGCATTCAACGATTTTAAATATACCATCAACAAAGAAATGATAGCGGTAATGCTTCCCACCCATAACAATATTGTGGGCTGAAATACATTTATTTTTTGTTTGATAGATACAATCAGCATTGCTGCTATAGTTGCTACAAATGTGGCAATCATACAGGGTATAAAAATATCTAAAGGATTTGCAGCTTTTGCAGAAGCACGCAATGCAATAATGCTTACAGGTATTAGCGTAAGTCCGCTTGCATGCAGGCATAAAAACATGATCTGTGCATTACTTGCCGTTTCTTTATTTGGGTTTAATGTCTGCAGGCTTTCCATTGCTTTTATGCCGAAAGGTGTGGCTGCATTATCTAACCCCAAAAGGTTGGCAGAAAAATTCATCATCATATGTCCCACTGCAGGATGGCCTTTTGGAACATCAGGAAATATTTTTGAAAAGAAAGGTCCGATTATTCTGCTGAGTAAATTGATGCCGCCTGCTTGTTCAGCTATTGCCAAAAAACCCATAAACAATGCAAGTAATCCTATCAATCCAATACATAACTCTACTGCGGATTTACAGGTATCTACTACCCCATTTGCGGTTTGAATTTTGTATGAAACATATTTGCCCGAACCGTTTTTAAATGTTGAAATGCCGCTTGTTGTATCTATTTTTTTAGAGTTGACTGCTGTAATAATTCGAGCACTAACCAATCCAGAATCCTGTGTATTTATTTTAATCGTATCCCCAGCTTTTCCAATAACCATGTTGGAAAAAATATTTTTATTTTCTTTTTGAAAAACAAAACCTTTTATGCAAGCAAGGCCTATAGCAATTATTATGAAGGCAGACCAGATGCGACTTAAAGCCATGACGAGATTTTAGATGTAAGATTTTGGATGTAAGATTTTTGTACACCCAAGGTTAGTAATGACAGATTCGAAAATTATGAATTTAATTTGAGAATAAGGATTTTGTTTAAGTCGCTTATTTAAAGAAAAGGAAACATGGAATGTTTACACTCCTGTTGATTAATACTTTCAATGTTTAATAAACCCCAGACTGCATAATTAAAGCCAAATATTTAATTGAAGATGAAATGTGCGACGCCACCGAAGATGGATATTGCTGCTTCTTTGTTGGGCTAAAACATCACCCCCAACTCTCCTACGGAGAGTAGCCGAACTATGACGAGATAAAAACTCTTTAAAGTTGTGGAGTTTAAAATAAACCTTCTGGGGATTTAGGGGACCTCAAAGTTGTTTCCGTTTCTTACCTTCGCAGCCGTTTCAAAAGAGATGTAAAAGTTCGTTAATCAGTTCAATTTTATTGAATCGTCTAATCTTACATCTTACATCTAAAAACTAAAATTCTTTTATGGCGCTCAAAGCAGGTATCGTAGGCTTACCAAACGTAGGAAAATCAACCCTTTTTAATGCAGTAAGCAACAGTGCAAAAGCACAGGCTAGCAATTACCGTTTTTGTACGATTGAGCCCAATACCGGTTTGGTAAATGTGCCGGATGAGCGCATAGATAAATTGGCTGCTTTGGTATCGCCAGAACGTACCGTGCCTACTCAAATTGAAATTGTAGATATTGCCGGACTTGTACGTGGTGCAAGCAAAGGCGAAGGTTTGGGCAATAAATTTTTAGCAAATATTCGTGAAGTGGATGCAATTATACAGGTAATCCGTTGTTTTGAAGACGATAATATCTTACGTGAAGAAGGCCCAATAAACCCGGTTGGCGATAAAGAAATTATTGAAACAGAACTTCAGTTAAAAGACCTTGACAGCGTTGAGAGAAAACTGCAGAAAGCCGAAAAACTGGCAAAGACAGATCCTAAAGCAAAAGTGGAAGCAGAAATTTTAGCTAAATGTAAATTTCATTTAGAGCAGGGTAAAAATATTATTACGCTGGGTTTAAGCAAGGAAGATAAACTGGCTATTGCCGATTTGTTTTTACTTACAGACAAACTCGTTTTATATGTTGCCAATGTAGATGTATCAAGCATGCACACCGGAAATAAATATTCTGATGCTTTAATTGAAGCGGTAAAAAATGAAGGCAATGAAGTTATTGTAATGACAAATGCGGTAGAAGCTGAGATTGCAGAGTTTGAAGATCCCGATGATAAAGCCATGTTTATGGAAGAGTATAAAATGAAAGAACCTGCTCTTGACCGTTTAATACACAGCACATATAAACTTTTAAATCTTTCTACTTATTTCACTGTCGGTGTACAGGAAGTGCGTGCATGGACTATACACAAAGGCTGGAAAGCACCACAGGCTGCAAGTGTTATACACACAGATTTTGAAAAGGGTTTTATTAAAGCAGAGGTAATTTCTTACAAAGACTTTATAAGTCTAGGTTCAGAAGCTGCGTGCCGTGAAGTTGGTAAACTTCGCATAGAAGGTAAAGATTATTTGGTGCAAGATGGCGACTGCATGCATTTTCGATTTAATGTTTAAAATATAAATTTTATAATAAATTATTAAAACGTGCGATTTAAACATTCGCACGTTTTTTGTTGGATTTTTTTGAACGTAAGCTAAAATCTTTATTCAGCTTCTGTCTCTCTTTAGGCTAGGATCTTTTTTACCTCAAAGCCAGGCAAAAAAAGATAGCCGCTGCAACTTGCCTAACCGCAGGCATGTCGGGTGAAGAAGCTGAACTTTAGAATTTTTTTTGAACATTTTTTGGCGCAAAAAAAAGTGCAGTTAAATGCACTTCTTTTTGTTTAAATTATTTCTGTGTTTTTGCTTTCGTTTTCTTAGCAGATTTTCCCGGTTTTAAAATTACTTTGGTCCATCCTTTATCTCTATCATCAAAATGTTTGTATGCTCCCGGTGCTTCCTCCAGAGAAATTTCATGCGAAATAATTTTTGATGGCCTTGCTTTACCTGCAGAAATTAATGTATAAAGCTGACGGTTGTATGATTTTACATTTGCCTGTCCGGTTGCTATTCGCTGGCCTTTCATTCAAAAATTTCCAACGTCAAAATCCATATGTCCGACCTTTTGAAGTTTATCTTTGGATTTTGGATCTTTAGGAACAAATACACCAACAACGCCAATTGAACCGGCAGCTTTTACAGTCATCACTAACTCATTCATGGTAATATTAGAATGTTCTACTCCATGCTTATCGCAACACTGGTAACCAACACACTCGCAACCTCTGTCAGCTCCTTTGCCATCTATAAGTTCTAATATTTGATCTATTGCAGGGGCTTTAGAAAAGTCAATAGCGATAGCTCCAAATTCTTCTGCCAATTTTAGTCTGTCTTTATGATTATCAACCACCATAACTTTTGAAGCTCCTTTTATAATTGCAGAATGTGCTGCCATTAGCCCTACCGGGCCTGCACCGTATACAACTACAGAATCTCTGGGTTTTACGCCTGCAAGTTCAGTTGCATGATAACCTGTTAGAAAAATATCAGACAACATTACATAATCATTTTCTTTTTCACTCGCATCTTCTGGTAATTTTAAACAATTAAAATCTCCAAATGGTACTCTTAAATATTCTGCCTGTCCGCCACTGTATGGTCCCATTCCTGCAAAACCATATGCCGCTCCTGCAAATCCTGGATTCATTTTTAAACAATAGCCTGTAAAGTCACTTTCACAATTCTGGCAGTGTCCGCATCCAATATTAAACGGAAGGCAAACCATATCCCCAACTTTAATTTGAGTCACTGCATTTCGTATCTCAATAACTTTACCCATATTTTCGTGCCCCATAATTTTCCCTGATTCCATGCCAGTTCTTCCCTCATACATATGAAGATCAGATCCACAAATATTTGTATTTGATATTTTTACCAATACATCTGTTGGTTATTCAATTTTTGCGTCAGGCATTTCAGAAATTCTGACATCAAAAGGCCCATAATAGACAAGTGCTTTCATAAAAAAATTTTAAATTAACAATAATATTATCAGTTAAAAAAAACAAAAGTTATACCGAGAAATATCAATTTGTTACTTTTGCTAGTAGGTTATTTTTAGGAAGATATTGGCTCATTAGATAGATAAATGAGTTTTATGTTCATCAATTCAAAAAACGTAAATAGGCATCAATAATTTCTAGAAAATTTTTTTCGTAATTGTTGGAATAATTTTTGTTCAACGCACTTTTATTTAGAAAAATTAAATATGATATCCATGAAAATTATACTTTTCTTTCTTTTAGCATCAGGGCCTTTATTTGGTTTTAGTCAAAATCTTCATGCAAATTTATTTGCAGGTATTGCTAATTATCAAGGTGATTTACAAAATAAAAGGTTTACGCTGGACCAATCAAACCCTTCATTTGGCTTAGGACTATCTTACGATCTGTCTTCTAAGGTTAGTATTAGAAGTGGTTTTACTTATGGTAAAGTAGAAGGCGACGATAAAAAAAATACAGGCGTAAAAGGCAATGATTTAAGAAATTTAAATTTTAAATCTGCGATATCCGAATTGCATGTTGGGTTAGAATACAATTTGCTTAATCTTGAAGATTCTAGGCTTACACCATATGTTTTTGGCGCTATGGCGGTTTTTCACTTTAATCCATATACGAAAGACAAAGAAGGCAATAAAATATATTTGCAGCCACTAAGTACCGAAGGTCAGGGGTTATCTGCATATCCTGATAGGAAGGAATATAAACTTACACAAGTTTCAATACCGTTTGGTGGAGGTTTAAAGTTTAGATTATCTGAAACGCTACAGGTAGGTCTCGAGTTGGGAATAAGAAAATTATTTACAGATTATTTAGATGATGTGAGTTCCACTTACGTTGACCAAAATATTTTATTGAGTGCTAAAGGAAGCAAAGCTGTCGAACTTGCCTTTAGAGGAAATGAAATTAATACCAGCGCTGTTTACCCGGCAAGTGGTGAACAAAGAGGAAATCCTAAAAGGAAAGATTTATATTATTTTTCAGGAATAAGAGTGAGTAAATTATTAAATGCAAATGCAGGAAATAGCGGCCGAGGAAAAAGTAAAACCGGTTGCCCAAGAAGCGTATTTTAATTTTTTTTATTTTAAATCAGATACTTTAAACCTTTCTGCTTTTATTTATCTTTTTATCAACTGCTTTTTTTATCGATTCGCAGAATTCGTCATTTGCATTTGCATGCATGTTCATCGTCAGGTTAATCAATTTTTGTTCCATCAACAAAATAACATTTTCCATTTATTCTGACAGCAAGGTCACAACTTTTACCCGCTATTTCAAACTGGTATTCCTAACAAGAAAAGATGGCACTTTCAATTTATTGTGGTCTCGAAAATGTTAATAGAATAAAAATTCTTTTGTACAAATCCTTTTATAATTAACCCTGTATACCCATTATCTTAATTTTGAAAATCATACAAATTTTCCCATATTATAAAGATTTTATTTTTTAAAAATAAAATCACACGTTTTTTAGGAATTATTGCGAGTATTACACGAGCATTTTACAATCTAATTAATTGCCTAAAAATTAAATTCTCTTCTTTGAATATTAAGTCTAAAGCCTAAATTATAAAAAATGACTGCGCTATTAGTTTGGTTAGAAACATTGTAGGATCTATGCGATGCACTAAAATCAAAAAAAGCATTTTCAAATATTTCATAACTAGCATAAAAAGCAGCAGAAGTACTGTGTACGGGAATACCCGAGCCAATGAAATAACTATAATCTCTGGTACGGGTTGAATAACTGCGAAAGATATTGCTTCCCATATTTACGCCGGAAGAATCTAACCCTTGTTCAAAACTGATGAGTTTTGCCGTTAAATATAACTTTGGCAATGGATGATAGTTTAAGACTGCTATTGCTTCTTTCACACTTGCACCTAATGGATGCGCCAATGGTTGGTTGTAGTGCGTAAAATTAGTTGTGCTATCGTAGTTGGTGTAAGTAAAAGGCCGTATATAATTAGCCTCCAACTGTAAATCAAGATTTTTTATGCCTAAAGCATTTACATATTTAACCCCTGCTTGAATGGCTTGTTTGTTCACAAACGCTCCATCACTGTAATGCAAAATTTCATGAATGTGAAATTCATTTATCAAAAGTTGAGAATAAAATTGAAACTTATGTGCAATATTTGCTTTTAAATCTATACCGATACTTGCTTTACCAGAAGCTCCCAAATTAGATTCTGCAGCTCTATAAAATATAAGCGGATTTAAATAACTAAGTTGTAATCCATTGTTACCATTTTCCATAATATTTTCGTATAAACCTAGGTTTAACCATTTTGTAGCCTGAAAACTTAGATGATGCAAAGACATGTAATTTTTTGCTTTCATTTCTCTTTGAACCTGCGGCACGGATTGCATGGTTTGTGCAATAACCATTTCGTACTTGAGTTTCCAAAGCCTTGTATTTAACCGCAGAAATAAATAGTTGTTGGCAAAATCGCTCAAGAATAAACTGCGGACTCCATTTCCAATAAATAATTTATCATAGGCATATTGAAAGTGAATATACTTAGCAAGTGTAAATGAAATACCTCCTCTAAAGTCAAAAAAATCGAATGCTTTGCCATCTTTGCCATAAGGTTTATAAAATCCTACGCCAGGCACCGCATTATAAGCTGCAGCAAATTGTCTTACATACAAAGGATCTTTTTCTTGGTTATCTGACAGATAAGAATAAAAACCAACTTTCTTATTTATGCTACCTCTAATTAAAAGACCTCTAGTATTCGTAAAAGTATTACCGGTACCGTCATTAGACTGCCCATATTGTAAATTTAAAACCGGGTCAATTTCCATTGCAAGAATTTTATCTTTCACAACATAAAAATGTGCAGGTGTGCGATAGAAATTGTGCAATACCGGATTTTTAGATTTAAATGATTCCTTAAAATGGTCTGTCCAGGTGGCATTATCCATTAAAAATCTTGAAATAGAATTACGGTCAATCTCAGTTAGCTGTACAGATAATTTACCGGCTTTATCCAATGAATCAATGTATTCAATTTGCTTGGTTACGCTTTTCCTATCCACTGGCTTCACTGTATTAAAATTTAGTATAGAATCATTTTGCAATAAAATATCCAATCTATTTAAAAAGGCAAGCTCTTTACTGCCAAGTGATATATTATCTGACTGTGCCAGTATTTTAAAGGGGCAAAATGAAATACTTAGAAATAAAATTAAAAAAAATTTTTTTATATTTTCGTTATTCATAATTTTCTTATTTCTTTCAAAATTATATTAAATAAAATCAAAAATGTTATAGAAATAGGCGTTTGGAGATATAATTTTGAAACTAGATATTCTAGCTAGTGAAGGTTCTTTTAAATAAAAATTTTTTACAAATAAATCAATAGTCCGTCATACTAAAATGGATAATAATTACCAAGATATTGTTGCAGGATACAAGGATGAAGAATTACTTATTATGGTTTATCAATTTGATCAATGGGATACAGAAATGTTGATTGCAGTAGAAAATGAACTAAACGAAAGAAATATTTTACCTGATAATTTACAACTGAAGAAAAATACACTGATACAAAACGAACATGAGTTTTTATTAATCGGCAAAGAAGCAACTTTTTCTCAGCAGTTTCTTGGGTGGATAGGTATAGTAGGTATTTTAGGAATAATAATAGGTTATGAGTTATATTTTTCAAAAACCAAAAGCCGCTATACTGATACAGAATATTTCAAATACAATGTAGAATCAAGAGAAAGTGGTAGGTTTATGTTTTATATATCCATGGCATTTATAGGTTGTTTTTTATTTTATAAAATTTCAGTTTATATAGAAAACCAATTTTGATTTTATCTTAAATATTTGTCGAACCAATTAATGATAATTTTTTCTTCTTTCTCATCATTTTTCCAGCCGTGAACACCACCCGCTTTTATAATTAATTCGTTCTTTATCCCAGCATCTATTAATTTTTTTATGAGACTTTGGGACTGTTGCAATGGGACTATTGGATCTGCATCTCCATGAAAAATTAAAACAGGTGGATCATCAGAAGAAACTAAATTAACAGGTGAATTCTCAAACGTAAGCTTCTTTAAATTTTCATCATTAAGTATATGGTCATACATTCCGGTACTGTCACTTAAAGTTTTAAAATCAAAAGCCCCTGCAACCATTTTTCTTAATTTTACAACATCAACATTACTTTTTGAACCACCCCAGTTTGCAAAATCTGTTGGTGGAAAAAATACTGCTACTGCTTGTATCCTTGATGAGTTTTTGTCTATTGGATCAATTGCATTTACTTTAATTTTATCATCGCTAAGAGCGGAAACTAATGCTAAATGCCCTCCGGATGATGAGCCTGCAATACCAATGTGTTCTGCATCAACTCCATAATTTTTTGCATTATACCTTATAAAACGAACTGCCCTTTTTATATCCTCCACCTCATCATTTATTGCATAACGTGGTTGAGAACTATGTATAATAAAGAATACCGTAAACCCACTATTAACCAGATAAATTGATTTGAGTATATACCTGCCTGCCATACTGAAATTTGAGATCCAGTTGCCACTTACCAAACTAAATATGGCTTTTCCTTTTCCATTTTTTTTAGGTGTTAACTTTATAAATGTGAGCGCCATTCCATCTTTTCTGCCATAAATAATTTCAGACGTTGTATAACTGCTGCTATCTTGTGCTGCAACTGTTACTACAAAAATGAACATTACCAATGTTGGCAATATTTTCATATACATTTTTTGCATAATTGAAATCCTTATTTAAAATCAATAAACGAATATAATTATTGTATCAAAGTTTGCAGTATCTGCAAATTAAAAAGCTTCCAATTTGGAAGCTTTTTAATTTTTGATATTATTGAGGAAATAATATTTGTGTTATTTTATGAAGCGTTCCATTAATATAGAACTGGTCGCTCGAACCATTTGGTGCTGCTGTAGCATCAATCAAGATGTTTGCGGCCATAGCATTTCCTAATCCTTTTATTGTTGCAGCTGATACAAATGCACCGGTAAATGTTGCTGTTAATTCTACTCCTGGATGTGATGGCACTGCAGAATTTAAGAGCGTTGGATATTTTGTAGCTGTCATTGGAAAATTAACTGTAAACGCTGTGTTACTAAATAAATGATATACCATTATACCTCTTACCGTAGTAGCTGTCAATGTACCATATAATGCAGGATTGGAAAATACTCCAGGTGTTGATGCAAGGAACGAAGCTTGTGCGGAAGCAGTTGCAGGTGGTACTCCCTGTGCAATCAGACCTTGTGTTATCAAGGCAGTTAGTGTACCTTGAAACACAGTATCAGTTGGAGCAAATACCGTAAGGTTTGCAGCGGCATTTGACAAAGCAGACTCAAGTACCCCCGGTCTTGCAGTTCCACCTGCGTTACTTGCACTGTCAGCTCTAATAATTGCTGCTTTTAAATAAGTAAGTCCTGTAGAAGGTGCAACATCTGTATTAATTCTGTTCCATAAAAAACTTTGCGCAGGTGGTGCTACCATGGTAGCTACATGTTGTATGATTCCATTAGATGCAAATACATTTAGTGGGGTGGTCATTGGAATTGTATTTACTCGCAAAATTCCGGTACGCTTGGATGGAAAGGTTCGAAAGGTTAAAAATGGTACGCTTGGCGCAGGAAATATTAAAGTTCCGACAGGAAAATTTGGAAACACATTAGGTATTGATGCCGTATCATAAACCTGTGGTATTGTATTGTATGCAACGAGACCAAAGGCGGAACTTACGGGTATGTACGCATTTATAAATCCAGCAAAAACTGCGTCGGGTGCAGCCAATGGTACAAGCCCACCGGATATTGCATTGATAAATATTTTCATACCATTATTATCGGGAACAAAAAGGGTGTACTGATTGGAAACAGTTGTGGCTTTAAATAAGTTCACAAAATTTGTGGGTCCTAAACTTGCTTTTTTTACTAACAGGTAATATAAACTATCACTGGCAGTGGCACGCAAAGTAGAATCTAAAGTGATATTAGATAAGGCAGGAGCGCTTGCAGGTATGGCAAATTGTTGCACATCCTTGTTACAAGAGGCTAATAGAACAGCTACCGTAAGTACAGGTAAAAATGCAAATCTCATTTTATTTTTTATTGTGTTCATTTTATAATTTTTAAGATTTTTATTAATACAGGTTAAAGCCGATGCTTACATAATATAAACCACCCACTACAGAATTTCCGGTAGCATTTCTGTAATACTGGTTTAATAAATTATTAGCACCAACCTTTAATAAAGTTTTGGTTGCAGGCATTTTCATACTAACCTGTGCATCCACAGTTTGTACTGCAGGTATATCACCACTAGCAAAATCTCCCTGAAAATTAAATCCATCCTGATAACGGTATGTTACATTAAAGCCATAAACTTTGTTTTTTCCAAAACCATTGTTAGCCAGCGAAATATTTGTTCTGTATTTTGGTGAATTAAAGAAAGAATAAAACCCGAGATCAACATCACCAATTTCATCAGATGAAAAGTTACCGCTTACAATAAAATTTTTCGGAAGCCTGTAATCTAAACTGATTCCGTAACCGCTTGTTTTCACTTTTTTTGAATTGTTTACCGGAATTGAATACGTAAATCCTTTTGAAGTATCTGATTGAGTTATTGGAGCATTTGTTCTTGATTGTACAATAATGGTACGGCTGATAAAATCTTTATACTGACCATAATAACCATAAATATCAATTAATAATTTATCGTTTAAATGCAAACCCTTGTAACCAATTTCGTATGTAGAAACGGATTCTGGTCTAAAACTAAAATCAGTAACTTTTACCGGAGTGCCTTGTTGAAGACTTGTGTACGAATAAGTAGGATTGGAAATGAAATTATATTTGTTGGCAAGCAAAGCATTACCACCTGTTAAACGGGTACCACCGCCAACAGAAAGATCAATAAATTGTTGCTGTGTAGATGGGAAACGATAAGCTGTTTGATATGATAACCGAATATTTTTATTTTCTGCAACTTTAATTAGAGCAGTTGCTCTTGGGGTAAAACGTCCTTTAAAATTTTCATTTTTGTCGTATCGGCCTGCAACGGTAAGTTTTAATCTTGAAATTATCTGGCGGCTCACCTGGGCATATCCACCATATTCATTTATACCAATTTTACCTGCAGTATCTGCAAACAATGTACCCTCGGAGTTTAAGAGATATCTTTTAAAGTTTCCACCGATTATTATGTCAGCAACTTTACTTGTATAATTACTTAAATTTAACTGACCTTCTGCATTGTATAAATTGGTTTTATCTAAAAATAAACCACCGCCATTTTTAATTGGTACTGACCGTACCCGGTTAAATATAGATTTAAATTGAGCACTTCCCGGTAACGGTCTTCCAACATCTGCTGTTGCACGTGCTATTGTTTGTGCTTCAAACTGAGATTTGCCAAGCTGCAATGCTGAAAGATATGCAATTGAATACTGACCATACCAAGATGCTGCAATTTCTGCAAGACCTATAGTACCGCCGGAATTTGGTTTTGGCGGAGATGCTTTCCATGCTTCATTTAACAACCTTGTTGTAACCGTTGCATTAAAAGATTGACCGGCATTTTCCTGTGTTGTGTAAGCTCTTACATACCAATTTTTGTTATTCAATTCTAATTTGTATTGTGCAATTTTTAAATCTTTTAAAGAGTACCTGTCACTACCAGTGTACGTGCTTGTACCCGTTCCAAAATATCCTGCAGCAATTGCTTCAATCTTTGGCGTTATCTTGTAATGTAAGGCAGTTGTAGCTTTAAAGTTAACCGTATTAGGATTTACAATATCTTTTTCAAGGTAACCGGTACGTGATACATTTATTGGAGCAGAAAGATACCCTGCCGGTGAACCGATACCTGCAAGAATTGGGCGTATGTCAGTAGTAGTTTCATCACCATAAACATTTATTCCATTGTAATTAGGGTCAGATTCTCTTGTGCCAAATGATGGTTTTCCCGCAGCCCCAAGCCCTTTATAATTTCTATAATCATCCCCTATCCAATCTTTGGCAGATATCAATTCTCCTGTAATTTTAAAAGCAAATTTTTCAGAGATTTTTTTTCCCCAACGCATACTCCAGTTATAATATGGTGAAGTTGGACGTTCTCTTTTGTCAGTATGCATAATGCCGGTTTTAAATTCGGCAGATAAACCCTGATATTTAAATGGACTTTTACTGGTTATTAATAAAGTTCCATTCATACCACCTGAACCGTAAAGTGCAGAAGAAGCACCAGGCAATAGCTCAATATTATCAACATCAAGTTGTGATAGGCCAACAATGCTACCCACAGAAAAATTTAAACCCGGTGCCTGATTGTCGATACCATCAACCTGTTGGTTAAAACGTAAATTACCGCTTCCGTTAAAACCCCGTGTACTGGGCGTTTTAAAAGTTAAAGATGATGTGGTTATATCAACTCCTTTTAAGTTAGCGACTATATCATAATAACTTGCAGCGGGTGCAGAACGAATTGCTGCAGCACTAACTCTTTCTATAGACACAGGAGATTCTAAAATATTTTGTGCCACTCTTGAAGCAGATACAACTACTTCTTGTCCCAAAGCTTCACTAGGCACAAAGTTTACATTTACTTGCTGTACTGCGCTTGATACAATAATTTCCTGTGTTGTAAAACCTACTGAAGAAAATACCAGTGTAACAGGTAATGATTTAGCAGAAATTGTATAATTACCATTTTCGTTTGTAAATGTACCTGCATCAGTACCTTTAATTGTAACTGAAACTGCTGCTGCGTTTTCTGCAGAACTGCTGTTTTTTACGTTACCGCTGATGGTTACATTTTGTGCGTAAGCGGCCATCGAAAAAATGCTAGCCAGCAACATTGTAAACATGAAGCTTTTAAACTTTCTCATATCTGTTTTTTTGGGTTTGAAATATATCGGAAAAATAAGCATTGTTATTATGTTATAAAATTTTTTTTTCGTTCTTATATTTTATTAAAAAAAATAATAGCGGTTGCAGATATCAATTGTTCACCTTATTTTGTGGTATGGCTACTTTTAATTTTGACGGGCAAACAGATTTTTACAGGGGAAAAGTCAGAGACGTTTACACGATTGACAACGATATTCTTGTAATGATTGCAAGTAACAGGCTCTCAGCATTTGACGTTATTTTACCAAAAACAATTCCTTTTAAAGGACAGGTTTTAAATGAAATTGCTGCATACATGTTGAACGAATGCAAAGATGTATGTCCCAATTGGCTATTAGAAGTGCCGGCACCTACGGTAAGCATTGGTAAAAAATGTGTCCCTTTTCAAATAGAAATTGTTGTTAGAGGAAACTTAACTGGACATGCATGGCGCACTTACAATGAAGGAAAAAGAGTTTTATGTGGGGTGAAATTGCCTGAAGGATTGAAAGAAAATGATTTTTTTGACAATCCAATTATTACACCTTCTACAAAAGCAAACCAAGGTCATGATGAAGATATCAGCAAAACAGAAATTATAAAACAACAGCTTGCCACCGAAGAAGAATGGAATACCTTAGAAAAATATGCGCTTCATTTGTTTGAAAAAGGCAAACAGCTGGCGGCAAAACAAGGATTGATATTGGCTGACACTAAATATGAATTTGGAAAGATTAATGACGAAATTTATTTAATGGATGAAATTCATACTCCCGATTCGTCCAGATATTTTTATAAAAACGGTTTTAATGAAAGATTGCAAACAGGAGAAAAACAAAAACAACTCAGCAAAGAATTTGTGAGGGAGTGGTTAATGGACAATGGGTTTATGGGAAAAGAAGGACAAAAAATACCGGATATTACAGATGAAAAAGTACAAGAAATAAGCAACAGATACATTGAATTGTTTGAACGAATAACGGGGAAAACTTTTACCCCTAAAGTATTAGATGATGATAAAATGTATAATATAATTTCATCATCATTACTTAAATTGAGATAAGCTATTGTAGAATTAACTACCCGTTAGTTTTTTTGATGCTAGATTTTAACTTATATTTTATGGTGGCATATAATTTGGTTTTGATTTTTAAATAATAAAACAATTACTCCAACTTTAAAAACAAAAATTATGGGCAGTTTACTTTACACCATCGCAGTTATACTTGTTATAATTTGGGCGATATCTTTTTTCGGTGGATTTTATACCGGTGGTATTATCCATATACTTTTAGTAATAGCTATTATAGCTATATTATTTAGGGTTATTTCAGGAAGGAGACCATTGTAATTTTTATAAATATTCCGATATGAAAAAATCAAGTATTGTTCTGGCTCTTCTTGCTGGCGCAGCAATTGGTGGTATTGTAGCAATTATATTAAAAGTAGAACATGAAATATCAAATGTAAATGCTGATGAAGATGAAAATTCTTCTTTTCATAAGATAGCACAACAATTTTCTGATAAACTTTCATCAGGTCTTAAAAAAGCAGAATCAAAAATAAAATCAACAGAAAAGAATAATGATTTTTCTAAACGTGATGAAGAGGGCGTCTTCCTCTAACAAATAAAAAATCCTTTTGTAATTTACAAAAGGATTTTTTATTTATAGTCTTATTTTTCGATGTCGAGATTTATTAAAAATCATACTATCATTTTCATTTCCCTTACGCAATTCTTTTTGTTTATCATGTGGCAAAGCAAAAATATCTTTGCAATCAATACTGCAGCAACCATTAAAAATCTCAGCACATTTTTCGCATTGTATTAAAAGCAAATGGCAACCATCATTTGCACAATTTGTATGTGTGTCAGCTACAAAGCCACATTGGTGGCATGTTGCAATAATTTCATCTGTTATTCTTTCTCCAAGCCTATCATCAAACACAAAATTTTTCCCGTGAAATTTATTTTGCACTCCTTTCTCTTTTACTGTATTAGCATAATTTATAATTCCGCCTTCTAAATGGTAAACATTTTTAAATCCATTGTGTAACATAAAAGCACTTGCTTTTTCACAGCGTATTCCACCCGTGCAATACATAATAATGTTTTTCTCTTTTGCATCTTTCAACATATCTATTGCCATTGGTAATTGCTGCCTAAAAGTATCGCTCGGTATTTCAATCGCATTTTCAAAACGGCCAACTTCATATTCATAATGATTGCGCATGTCTACAACAACTGTATTATTATCATTACTCAACAAATTAAATTCTTCCGCTGTAACGTAGCTTCCTTTTTTTTTCATGTCAAATTCCTCATCCACAATTCCATCAGCAACAATTTTATCCCTAACTTTTATCTTTAAAACCCAAAAGCTTTTACCACCTGCAGGCCTCATGTTTTTGGTAGCTTCATGTTGCACAGCGATGTTTATTCTCAGAGATTCCAACCCAGGTGTTTTTTCAATCACCTGTTCAAAATCATTTGCATTACTTTCAGGAAAACTAAGTTGAGCGTTTATACCCTCATGCGCTACATATATTCTTCCAAAAACTTTTAAGGCATGTAATTTTTTGTATAAATCATCTCTAAACTCAACAGGATTTTCAATAAAAAAATATCTGTAAAATGAAATAGTCATGCGTAACTCCTCTTCAACTGTAAGCATTTTCTTAAGTTCATTCTGGCTTAAGCGGTTATGTAAAACTGACATGATATAAAATAATTTTATCTTTCCTCAAAGGATAAGAAATCATAAAAAATGATTGGATGCTTGCATGGCAAACCAAAACGGATAATTACAAATATATTATTTTACAGAAAAACTCATGCCTAAACTTCGGCTAGAATTCAGAATTAACATTATTACCGCCACCCAAATTTTTGCTTATCCTTCTTCCCAATAATCCACCTGCGCCAATTCTTATACCTGTGCTTACCTTATTATATCTATCATAACTTATAACAGCATCAACCCTAAAAATTTTAAAAATATTCTCCAGACCACCAAAAAATTCAATGTAATTGTTATTCCTATTTACATAAAATGCATTGCTACCTGCAATTAAATTCCAGTTTAATTTTCTAAAAAGTGGAATTTTATTGGTTAAAAAACCATTAAAGTGATGCTCAATATGCCCTAACAAAAATAGTTTTTCTGTTGTACTAAAGGCATAATACGAAGCAAGCTGAAAACTGTTTACGTATTCGCTTGCGGAAAGAACCTTGTTCCCGTTAAAGTGCTGAAAATCCTGAATAAATACTTTTTTATTGTTTAAAAAGCCGCCAACGCCAAGTTTATATTTTAAAGCTCCTGCCAGTTTCAAATTTTTATCACCCTGTATAGAAAAACGCCATTTGTCAAAATCTACATTGCTATTAAATAAATTATTTATTCCTTTTGTGTAACTGATTGAAAAAGTTGGATACTTAGAATCCACGGCAACTTTGTATGTGGGAAACTGAATATACTTTTGCCCGGGTCTAAAAGACAAGGAAAATCCTGCTATCAGTGCTTTGTGCGGTTCAAATTGTGATGTTATTTTTTCAGTGGGAAAATTGAATGTTATATTACTGCTATCGCTTTTATTTATTGTAAATTTTGTTGTATTATTTAAAGGAATTCTACTTTCATATAATCCGTAAACTGAAAAACGCAAACCATTTTCAAACCTTCTGTTATAGCCAACACTTCCAAAATAATTTTCGTATGTTTTTAAATAATTTTTTCCGTACAAAAGTGTGCTGATAGTATTGCTTAAAGGAAGAAATTTCCCTTCTTTATTAAACTGACTCACCCTTTTCCCTCCACTAATTATAACGTTGTATCTTTTTTGTTTTGTTGTTACACTATCCTGCTCCCTTGTAAAAAAATTAATTGAAGCCTGTGGATTTAAATGTGTGTTGTTTATGCCATATCGAATCAATGGCCTGAAAGTGATGCCCGATCTGCTATTGCGGCCAAATTTATTTATGTAACCATTTAAATTTATAACTACTCCTTCGGCAGGATTGTATTCAGCATTAATTATCAAAGGATCAATTCCCCATGAAATTGTGTTTGTTTTAGTGTAGTGCGTTCGTCTTAAACCCCTTAAAAAAATATCAAAAGGGTTTATTTTATTTTGATTTTTATTAAGAGAATCTATTGAACGTTTTGAAAGCAACGAATCTTTGCTGGAAATGTAAATACTGTCTTTCTTTTTATAATCGAGTTGCTCTTCTATTTCTAATGGTACAGCCCTTGTACTATCCCAATAAGCAATGGTTTTTTTATTTACATCGGGGTCATATTTAATAATAATATTATCAAAATATTTTTTAGGAAAATTTGGTGTTAAGTTATAATCAGAATAGACACTTAAAAAATTGCCTGCAGCTTCAATACCAAATTGCTTAAAATTAAAATGTAATAACTGGTTTTTTACTAGTCTTATATTATTATCTACAGGCACATACAGTTGGGTTATTTGAAGCGTATCCATAATTTCGAGTTGTGAGGATTTCGTTACAACTAAATCAAAACTTTGAATAGACCATTCATCATCTACAATATTTATTATACCGGAAAAGAGTGGTTCATATTTACGTTTAGGGGTTACCCTAATGCTGTTAGTGGAATGACCATTTTCAAAAAAAGTTCCCAGATATTTAAATGTATAAAAATTTAAAGCTCCGTCAGCAATAGGCGATATAAAACCACGGGGATTAAATTTATCTGTAAAAAGCTTTACATTATTGCTGTACAAACTTATAAATGAAGGAAAATTAAAACCAAAACTGCTGCTGCCGCTGACACGGCTACTTATAACTTCAAGCTTAAATTTATCAGGTTGTTTTGCACTAATTTTTGATATTGATTCTGATAAATAGATAATTCCTTTTCCACCAGAGTCAAGTCCCATACCATTTCTGTCGGTTTCAGGTATTTTTTGTCCAAGTATTCTGTTAGGAAGAGTTTTTAATTTTATTAAATCTTTGCCATAAATATTGCAGGTAAACTCATTAACCTGTTTGGCAAAATAATTTTTTTTCTTTATTGCGTTTCTTATAATCTCATAGGCTGGATCTTCTCCTCCATTCTTAATGACAACCGTTTCCATACTTAACTTTTGTTCAGTTAATACAAAAGAAAGTTCCGTGTCATTTATTAAGTTTATTTTTTTTTCAGAAGAACTGTAGCCCAGATTTTGACAAACGAGGATGTAATAACCTGATGAAATATTTAGTGCATATTTTCCTTTTTCGTTTGCACTTGTACCCTTTGTTGTTCCTTTTACAGAAATGGAAGCATACGGCAACAAATCGCCGTTTGAGTTAAATACAGTTCCGTAAATTTTTTGTGAAAAAGTAGGTTGTAATAAAAAAAAGCTGAGAGAGAATAAAAATAAACGCATGAAAAAATTTTTCCGGTAATCGAATTTAAACGGGAAACTGTTACCGAAAAATGTAAAACAATTTAACGGGTAAAAAGTCTTCTGCTTAACCTACCTGTTAAACCTCCAAAACCCCCTACAAGCCCACCAATTAAGCCCGTAATGGCAATCAGTAAAATCGGGTTATCTGCTTTAATAAAAAGTAAAGATATTTTGTGAGCTAGTAAATGATTGTTTGCTGCGCTTATCCAAAAGCTTAATCCAGCCCATAAAAAGAACAAAGCTATAAAGCCTGTTAAAAATGCAATTCCTGCTTTTTGTGGTATTGCAAAAGCTACCATAAAACCTGTAACAGCGATTACCCACCATGGTAAAAAAAGGCATGCAGCAAAACTTAATAAAGCAGTTAATAAAACAGAAATTAAAAATTTCATAAATAAGTTGATAAAATTTTAAAAATTAATTGGAGAAGTTCATAACCCATTTAACACGGTTATCTTTTACTTCTTCTTTCGTCATCATCCACAAAGAATAATATTTTCCCTCAGCCCATTTATCTACAAAATTGTCGTAGTACTTGCTACCCGGGTTTCCATTTTGGCCACCTGGATAAACCCCATAAGCTTCCGTTTTTGCTGTAAGGCTTACAATCATTCTCCAGCTTGGGCCATGGTCTTCTGTTGTAGCATTTATCATATTTTTACCACCGCCCATATTTAAATGCATTCTGCTGAAGGCAGGTTGTTTTAAAAGATGATTAATTCTTGTATCCTTGTTCTTCCACCATTCAAGTTTGCCGCTTTTTTCTAATTCTTTTACAACCAAAACAGCTTCTTTAAATGATTTTAGGGCATCATCGGCAAGCGTCTCTTTTTTTGTAGTGTTGATGTCGTCAAAAAATTTATAAGAACTGTCTCTTATTGTTGCTTCAATTAAAGTGCTTTCAAAAGGTATTTGTATTGGCTGAGGGGCTTTTGCAAACTCATCATCATAAACATCTGTTTTAAATTTTTTGTACCATTCGTTGTACACCGTTGCTCCGATAGATGCAGCATCATTTCTTAAATTCCATGATTTTAAAATAGAAAAATATTTTGTTTCCTCTGCATTAAGCATTTCCACTTTAATTTGCTTCATTAAAACCGGTAAAAGTTCTTCTGCATAAATATTGTAGTTATCTGTTTGCAGCGCCATCATATCCTGTGGCGTAATTTGCTGCATGGATGTAAGTCTTTTATTAATAAGTAAACCACGAGCTACAGGATATTCTCTACCCAAATAATATGCATAAGTTGAGTCAGTTGGTTTTTGATTTGCACTACTTACAAATCCTCTTTCAGGATTGTATTGAAACGGTATTTCATTTTGTGGAATCATTCCTTGCCACATGTAAGAACTGTCAATACCGGGCATTATAAAATCTCCTTGCCCTTTCCATTTTGCCGGCCACTCTCCTTGCGTGCGCATGGCAATATCTCCGGCTTTACTGGCAAAGGCTACATTCTGTCCAGGCACTTTTAAGTTTTCAACTGCTGCCACATAATCATTGTAATTTTTTGCATGGTTCATTAAGTTGAACATTAATAAGTCATTGCTTTTATCGTGCGCTTTCCATCTTACAGCATAGTTTTTATTATTGGTTTGTCTGCCGCCATTAAAACTCTTGTCATACATTACCGGACCAAACACTGTATAGGCAACAGTATCAAGGATTGATATTTTTCCTGCAATTTTAATTTCTTCAATTCTGAAAGTAGTTTGTTTCCATGCATTGTTAAACCAATATTCTTTTCTGCTTTCGTCTTTAAATTTTATTTCATAATAGTCTCTCACATCTCTGCCACCATTTGTAACACCAAAAGCACAACTATCGTTAAACCCAATAATTACACTTGGCGAGCCTGGAAATGTTGCACCATAGGCATTAAAATTTGGTGTAGACAATTGCATTTCGTACCAAATTGATGGTAAGTTTAAACCAAGATGCGGATCGTTACAAAGTATTGGGGCGCCACTTTTTGTTTTGCTTCCACTTACTGCCCAGTTGTTGCTGCCGTTGGCAGGATTAGGTTTTACAAATTCTTCTGCAGCTACAAAACCTTTATTAAGGTACATTGAATCAACATTTGCAGGAGCAACAGGTTTCATTGCAGCTGCAACGTAAACAGTTCCTTTCGGAATAATTGGGTCCAGCGAATCCTGAACCAATGGATAGAGTAAATCAAAATCAGTTTTGCTGAAAAATTGTTTTGCATTCGTCATTTCAAAATCATTATCATGCCCTGCAAGGTCGTTGCTCATTAATTTTAAAAACAAAGCAATTTTTAAATTAGTCCATTTTTCAGGTTTAATGCCTAAAAGTTTATACTCTATAGGCAAAGTACTTTCCGTTAAAGTATTTATGTAAGCATTTACACCTGCAGTGTACGCATCGCAACTGGATTTGGTCGTATCATTTTGCTCCACTTCTTTTAATGCCGTTTCAGCAGCGTAAACCATCCCAAGTCTCCTAAATTCTCTGTCATGTTTTAATGCAACTTCACCAACCATTTCTGCTGCACGGCCTGCAGCTACATTTGTTTGTAACTCCATTTGAAACAATCGAAACTTTGCATGCAAATATCCCTGTACAAAATATACATCATTTTCCTGTTCTGCAAATACGTGAGGTACCAATTTCTCATCAAAATAAACAGACACTTTTCCTTTAAGCTGAGGAAATTTTAAATCTGCTGAAAAGTTTTTGTCAGCGGGTTCAGCATTCTGCCACAAACCATGTTGTGGCGATAACAAAGCACCAAGCGGAGCCGGTGCAACGAGTTTAGTATTTAAAATAATTATCAGCAACAAAGTAATTGCAGCAGAGAATAGTAATGGTAAAATGCGCATAAAAAATATTGTGAACGTAATGTATAGTTTTTTAAAACATTATCGGAAAACGATTTATTGTTTTCAGATATTGTAATATTAATTATCAATGCTGGTTTACCTTTATAATAAAAAAATGAAAAAGAAAAATGCTATTGGCCTTGATAATGATAAAGTAAAAGAATTGGCAAAAGGGTTAAATAAACTTCTATCTGAATTTCAACTTTTTTATTTTAACGCAAGAGGTTTTCACTGGAATATAAAAGGTGATAAGTTTTTTGAACTGCATGTAAAGTTTGAAGAACTTTATACAAATTCTCTTCTTAAAATTGATGAAGTTGCAGAGCGCATATTAACATTGGGTCACAAACCTCTGCACGCATTTACAGATTATGTAAAAACTGCATCTATAAAAGAAGTAACAGATGTTTCGAATGGTAAAACTGCTATTGAACATGTACTCGGAGGTTTTAAAACTTTAATTGAAGCAGAAAGAGAGTTGCTGGAATTATCTGCTGATGCAGGCGATGAAGGTACAAATGCATTAATGAGTGATTACATAAGAGAGCAGGAAAAATTTGTGTGGATGTATAATGCATATCTTGATAACTAATTAGGTCATGGAAAATATTGATGTAAAAAATATTCTTGGGCTGCAACTACCAACGGATCCAAGATGGGTAAACCTTGCAGAAATGCAGCTGGAAGAAATATTAACTGACCATGCATATTGCGAACAGAAAGCTGCTACAACCTGCATTACACTCATTCAAAAAAATTCAGAAAAAGAATTTTTGGTTGAAGAACTAAGCCCGATTGTTACAGAAGAATGGGGGCATTTCAGGCAGGTACTGGCAGAACTTAAAAAAAGAAATTTAGTTCTCGGTAGGCAACGCAAAGATGTTTATGTAAATGAACTACTCAGGTTTATTATAAAAGGCGGCAGTAGGGATCAGCATTTTCTTGACCAAATGCTGATAATGGCGTTGATTGAAGCAAGAAGTTGCGAGCGTTTTAAGAGACTGAGTGAAGGATTGGATAATTATTACATGCGTAATTTTTATCGAAAATTTATGGAGAGTGAAGCCGGGCACTATACCATGTTTATAAACCTTGCAGAATATTATTTATCAAAAGAAACAGTAAGAAAAAGATGGAAAGAATGGCTTGCTTTCGAAAAAGATTTAATGAACAGTGCTGAAGTTAGAGGCGATAGAATACATTAAAAATAAAATTTCACCTATTTTTAAAAATACTTAATTTCTCTATATCATGTTACAAAAAACCTAGTCTTATTGTTATTACTACCAGCTTTTGCCGACAGAATAATATTTGTATAATTATATTCTTTGCCGGCCTGCTCTCCAGGCCGGTTTTTTTATACTTAAAAATAATTAATGATACAGAATTACAAAGGCTACACTGGCCAACAGCATTGGGTTTGGAAAAAACTATTTAGCAGACAACAGGAAAATCTGCTCCAAACAGGTACTCGTACTACACAAACAGAGCGTTACCTTGCTCAACAATGTTTTTAATGCTCAAAGTATACCAAAACTTGCTGACTTATCGTCTGCTTTGTTAAAACGCACAGGCTGGCAAATTCACGTTGTAGAAGGATTTATACCTGCAGTAGAATTCTTATCTCTGCTTGCTGATAAAAAATTTGCTGCAAGCACCTGGCTTAGGCAACCTGCCCAACTGGATTATTTGGAAGAGCCTGATATGTTTCATGATGTATTTGGACACTTGCCTGTTTTATGCGGTAATGATTATGCAGCATTTGTACATAAAGTAGGATTGCTAGGAAAAAGTTATTCATTTTTTCCTGAATGTGTTGATTTGATTGAACGCTTTTACCGGTACAGTATTGAATTTGGACTTGTAAAGAAAAATGATAAAATTAAAATTTTTGGGGCAGGAATCATTTCCTCTTACGGCGAAACGAACCGTATTTTTGAAGATTGTTCTGTACAGATAAAGGAATTCAATCTGGCTGAAATATTTTACCTCCCTTTTAATAAAAGCAGTCTGCAGCCTATTTATTATTTTGCCGGCAGTTTTAAAGAACTTTATCTGGCAGTAGAACAATTGGCTTTAATACTGGGAAAAACACTTGAACAAGAAAAGCTGTTAATGATGTGATCTATCAAAAAACAGGAGTTCATTAGATAAATCAAGATGCGGATATTTTTGAGAGAGCATAACAACTTTCTCAAAATTTATTTGTAAAAATTTTTTGTGTGATGTTGATGATGGATTAAAAGGTTTGTGATTTACAGCCGCATTTATCTCATTTATTTCCTTCATTAATTGCTGTGATGCTTCATCTATCACAGCAGTTAGAAATTTTTCCCAAACATAATTGGTGGCTGCATAATTAGGATGCACAAGATCTTCAGCAAAAAAACGGTAATCTCTCAGGTCATCTATTATCAGCTCATAAGCAGGAAAATAAAAACTGTCTAAGTTATTTGTAAGTTCATGTACAGCATGTATCAAAGCAGCTTTACTTCTGTTATTCTCAATAAATCCCTCTCTTAAATGCCTTACCGGGCTGACGGTAAAAATAAATTTTGCAGTAGGATTTACAGATTGTACACTTTGCTGCATATCTTTTAAAACAGTTACTATTTCTGATGGGTTTAATAACCTTCGGCTGAACTTATCAGTAGGAATTTTGTGGCAATTTGCAGCTACATTTTCGTAATTTTTTTTGGGCTTAATATCCTTCCACTCATAAACAAAAGCAGAACCTAGCGTAATTAAAATCCAGTCTGCAGTTTTTATAAAGTCAGCAGCTCTTTTAAGTTCAGTATTTATATTTTGTAAAGCCTGTAATTTTTCAGGATGAGAAAATCTTGTATGATGCGCTCTGCTGGCCCACAATTCGTTGTAATAAAATAAATCATTTTCTGAAAATACATTTTCTTTGGTGTAACTTCTTATGGCTTTGGCAATGCTTACAGGGTTAAATAAAATACCGTTAGGGTTTTCTAATATTTTAAATTTGTTCGCTGCCAATTTTTTACCAATCTGCTCTGTAAAACAAGAGCCAACTAATAAAATTCTTTCAGTAATTTTTATTTTTACAGGAAAAGGTTTGGGCGTAAATTCTGAACGGAATTGCATAAAAATTATTTATAAAATGCAGAAGAATGAATTATAAATTAAATAAAAATTTCACTTGCCATTTTATTACATTTCTGTAAAGCAATATTATCAATTTGAAGTTGCTCGCCCCTCTCTTCAAAATAACGAAGCATTGTTTCTGTATCCATATTTCCAACTAAATTATTACCTGCCATTGGGCAACCGCCAATTCCTTTTAATGCAGAATCAAATCTTCTGCAACCTGCATTTACCGCAGCTTTCAGCTTATCAATTCTGTTTTCAGGAGCAGAATGTAAGTGAACGCCCATTTCAATATTTTTAAAAATCGGAAGAATTTTTTCCAATAAATCACTCACATTATTTGCTGTCGCCAAACCAACAGTATCTGCGATGGAAATAATTTTTACACCAAGTTCTTCAATGTGTTTGATTCGCTTTATTACAATTTCTTCGTTGTATTCATCAGCATATGGATTACCGAAACCCATAGAAATATATACTACTAATTCTTTATTATGCTGTATACAAAGATTTTGAATATCTTCTACTCTTTTCAACGATTCATCAACCGAAGAATTTGTATTTCTCTGCTGAAAAGTTTCTGAAATTGAAAAAGGAAAACCCAGATATGTAATCTTATCAAATTCTACTGCATCCGTTGCACCACGAAGGTTAGCAATAATGGCAAGAAGTTTTGTATTGGTATTACCTAACTCAAGGCTATTAATCACATCTTTTGTATCTGCCATTTGAGGTATAGCTGTGGGAGAAACAAAACTTCCAAAATCTATTGTGTCAAAACCTGCTTTCAATAAATTGTTTATATATTCAATCTTTTTATCCGTCGGTATAAAATGAGGCCATCCTTGCATGGCATCTCTGGGACATTCTATAATTTTAATATTATGTGCAGAAATAGAATTCATAAAAGTATTATCGGAAGGTTTTTTAAATTAGCTTTTAACCGCTTCACTGTTTTTTTGAGGTTTTATGACTATACTATCTGCGGGGAAACGTACTTTGATCGTATCTCTTAAAATACTGCCCCTGTTTATAACCATTATTTTTTTGCAATAGACCTAACTAGCATCTCCATATATTAATAAATATGATTCTATAGGCATTTCATCCATTTCCACTTGGTTAACAATCTCTTCGAGTTTTCTAGATTCTTTTGCGATTTTGTACGATGCAAATTCGTTTAAATTGATTTCCTTTTTTCTTTCTTTTAAATGATCTGCCAAATACCATGTAACGGGTTAAATATTCTTGTACCAAGGATATTTTGAATTGTTAACATGAAAATTATTACAGCTTATTTTTAAAACAGCACATACGCCTGCAGTTATTGCATATTTGCTAGTAATATCATTAATTGCCACAATCGATGAAAGGTTTTCTTGCGGTCGAAAAAACTGCATAACTAAGAAAGCAACCAACAGAAAAACCAAAACACATTTAAAAAACAGCTTCATTTTTAATTAAAAATTAGTGCCCAATATAGCGAACAATTATTTTAATTAATTTACAATAGGTTTTATAGTGTAGCCATCCTTTGTCAACAGATCTATCAAACCATCTTTGCCAAATAAATGCGCAGCACCAACAGCCATAAAAATATTAGTTTTTGGTAAAATAATTTTGAGTTGTTTCACCCAGTTAAGGTTCCTGTTTTTTAAAAGCGCATCATTATTTTCTCCATCTGAAAATGTTTTGTCATTAACTATTGCTACTAAACTGTCAGTCTGTTGATTCTTGTATGTCTGCACCATTCTATTAAAATACAACTTGTATTTATTCATACTGTCAATATTTTTTAATAGATCTTTAGCTTGTACACCATATGGTATGCTGTCAAATATGGAAGATTGAAATTCAATGGTTTCAAAGCCATAAATTTCTTTTTTCTCTTTTTTTGCGATGGTCATTAATTCAATTTCTACACCGCTGGGCGTTTTGCAGGGCATCATACGTGGGTAAAGCAATGCAGCGAGCATCATAGGTTTCATTTTATTAAAATAACTCAGGTTCATTTTAAGCGAATCTTTGTAGAATTTTGTAACCTTTTGTAACTCTTCAACTGTATATAAATCGTCCAAGGTTTTATCTTTCATGTTCATAAAAAACATGCCGCCCAATGTATTTTTCGGATCATCCAGATCCATTTCAAAATAGACCCGATTTGATACCTTAACTGCAGCTTGCAGATTTGCGCTAAACTGAATATCGTTTTTACATAAAATATGAAACGTTCCAAAAATATAGCTAGGCTGTTTTAAGGTTTTACCTGAAATTTCCCATAATAAAGTATTGTTGTCTTTGTTTACAGGCAATTTCAAAATGTTTTGAGCAGTACAACTTTGAATGACAAATAAAGTTGCTAAAAAATAAAATATTCTCATAATTGATTTTTATTTTATCAAAGAGTAAAGAGAAAATTTTTTACGCAAAATACAGATTTGCAAATTTTCTATTTACCAATTTTGTATTTTGATAGAATTTCATCCACTCTTCTTTCCACTTTTTCATCCAACACCAAAACAGGTGCATTGTGTGGTTTTATTCTTGCATCAAAAATAACAGAACTGCATCCCCAATGTTTATTTTCTGTAAAACGATTTACACCATAAATATCATGCGACGGATTACAACGGGTAAACGTAACCCATAAAAAATTGTTTAGTTTTTCTGCAGTAAACGCTGCATCATCACACAAAACAATTATTGGAAACTGATTAAGTTCGTTTTCGAAATTTCTAAGTTTTTCATTGATAACATCCAACTCTTTGTGCGCTTCATCGTACGATGTAAATGCTTTTGTTTGTATTGCCACAACACCGGGCATTACTAATTTACCGCCCAATTCAACCAAACAATTTGGAAAAGTATTACCTAATTTTCTCTTTACCACTCCATTAGCTGCAAATACGACTTTACTTCCGCTGTTAATAGACGTGCCCGAATAATCAAGTGTATCAATCGAAGTATTTGTATAAAAATGAATATCTCTTTTTAGGTTTATTCTTTCCAGCAAAAATGTAAAATATTTTTCTATGTCGTGCGTATCAATGCTGTTTGCAGCATCAGCTGTTATAAATAAAAATTTTGCCAGACTTAACTGGCCTGTTCCTAAAATATGATTGGCGATTGTTAGAATTTCAGCAGGCTGTGTTGCGGGTGTGTAAGGTGTGTATCTTTCACTGCCAATAGCCAGCAAAAGAGGATGAACACCCGCAGCATCAACAGCATTTACTTCTATTAAACCCGGTATTTCATTTTGCAAAGCGCTGCCTGTTATGGAATGAATCAATTGCCCAAAACTGGTATCTTCTTGTGGTGGTCTACCTACAACAGTGAATGGCCAAATGGCATTTTTTCGTGCATACACTTTATGCACTTTCATTAATGGGAAATCGTGTTGCAAACTATAATAACCGAGGTGGTCGCCAAATGGCCCTTCGGGTTTGTTTTGTTGTGGTTGTACCGTTCCGGTTATTACAAAATCCAAGATGATCACCAAAGGGGCCTTCCGGTTTATTTTCACCGGGGTAAACCTCTCCTGTTATTACAAAATCAGCATCGGTGCTTACACAAAATCCATCTTTGTAGGTATAACGAAAACGTCTTCCACCCAAAGCTCCTGCAAAAGTTGCTTCACTTAGTCCTTCGGGCAAAGGCATAACTGCAGCAACAGAATGTGATGGTGGTCCGCCTGCAAAAACACTCACTTTCAATGCCTGGCCTTTTGCATTTGCTTTTGTCTGGTGCACACCAATGCCTCTGTGAAGCTGGTAATGCAAACCAATTTCTTCATCTTTGATATATTCATTTCCTGAAAGTTGTATGCGGTACATTCCCATATTTCCATTCATAATCCCCGGTTTGTCAATATCTTCTGTGTAAACTTGCGGTAGCGTTACATACGCACCGCCATCCATTGGCCAGTGCACAATCTGCGGTATTTCACTCACTTTTATTTCTTCGTACAAAACAGGTTTTGTAACAGGATTTTTTAAGGGCAAAGCCTTAAAACCCGCCGCCAATGTTGCAATATTTTTTAACGGTTTTTTTATTGCTTCAACAGGATTATTTTTTAGGTCGATAAGATTTCTAACATGCAAAAGCGTATTTCTAAAAATAAATTCACTTCGTTGTAATGTGCCGAAAATATTGGAAGCTGCTCTAAATTTTGAACCCTTTACTTTTTCAAATAAAATAGCCGGTCCACCTGCTGCATATACTCTTAAATGTATAGAAGCCATTTCAAGATATGGATCAACCTCTTCTTTTATGCAGAGTAACTGCCCGTTTTTTTCAAGATCCAATAAACATTCTTCGAGGGAACTGTAAGCCATGTAATTATATTAGAATGTAAAATTACTTTTTTAAATAAAACAGGATTTTAAAATTTCTTAATTCATAATAACCCTTAACAAAAAACCCGAAATCACTTTCGGGTTTTTTATTATTTCTTCATGTACATTACTTCTTTTACCAGCTTTACCGTTCTCGTTACATCCGGTAAATAAAGCGCAACCAAATTTGGTGCATAATGCATCGGGGCATCTATAGATGTTATTCTGCGGACCGGTGCATCCAAATAATCAAATCCTTCTTTTTGTATGCGGTAAGCAATTTCTGAACTTACAGATGCAAACGGCCATTGCTCTTCTACGATTACCAAACGGTTTGTCTTTTTTACACTTTCTAAAATCGTGAACCAATCTAATGGACGAATGGTTGCAACATCTATTACTTCTGCTTCTATTCCTTCTTTGGCAAGTTCTTCAGCTGCACCCAAGGCAACTTTCATCATTTTATTAAACGAAACAATGGTAACATCTTTACCTTCTCTTTTTATAAAACATTTTCCGATTGGTAACACATATTCTTCTTCAGGCACATCACCTTTTTCACCATACATAACTTCACTTTCCATAAACATTACCGGATCATTATCTCTAATTGCAGCCTTTAATAAGCCTTTAGCATCGTAAGGATTGCTTACTGAAATAACTTTTAGCCCGGGTATATTTGCATACATACTTTCAAAAGCCGTACTGTGTTGGGCGCCTAGCTGTCCGGCACTTCCGTTTGCTCCTCTAAAAACAATGGGACATCCAACCTGTCCGCCACTCATAGCAAGCATTTTAGACGCAGTATTTAAAATTTGATCTAAAGCAAGGACTCCAAAATTCCATGTCATGAATTCTACAATCGGTCTAAGACCATTTTGTGCAGCACCAACGGCAATTGCAGTGAAACCAAGTTCTGCAATTGGCGTATCAATAATTCTTTTCTCACCAAACTCTTCCAGCATTCCCTGACTTACTTTGTAAGCGCCATTGTATTCTGCCACTTCCTCTCCAATTAAAAAAACCCTGTCATCCTTTCTCATTTCTTCCTGCATGGCTTCTCTGAGAGCCTCTCTAAACGCTATTTGACGCATAAGTATTATTGAGTATTTAGTGTTAAGTATTAAGATTTAGAATTCTAAATTCTAAACAAATTTATTGCAACAGTGTTGAATGAGCAAAATTTAAAGCACAATGCTTATTTGATGTAATCAAACTTTTATAAATTTTAGTAGTTCATAAGCTAATCAGCAAATTATCAAATGAGCTAATTAATTTATGTTCTCTATCACCATGGCACTAGCACCCCCACCGCCATTACAAATACCGGCAGCACCATATTTTGCATTGTTCTGTTTTAAAACATTTAGAAGCGTAACAATTATTCTTGCACCGCTTGCACCCAATGGATGCCCCATAGAAACTGCTCCACCATTAACATTGACTTTAGCAGCATCGAGTTTCATGCGTTTTGAGTTCTCAAGTCCTACAACTGCAAATGCTTCATTTAATTCCCAAAAACTAATGTCTTCCATTGTTAATCCTGCTTTAGCAACAGCCTTGGGTACTGCAATAGATGGCGTGGTTGTAAACAATTCAGGCGCCTGTTCAGCATCTGCATAGCTTACAATTTTACCTATTGGTTTTAAACCAAGCTCTTCCATTTTTCTCTTGCTGATTAAAACAACTGCAGCAGCACCATCATTCATTGTGCTGGAGTTTGCAGCTGTAACGGTACCGTCTTTTACAAATGCACCTTTTAGTCCTGCAATTTTATCAAACTTCACATTAAATGGTTCTTCATCTTTTGAAAAAATAACAGGGTCACCTTTTCTTTGTGGAATAGAAACCGGAACAATTTCATTGTCAAATCTTCCTTCGTTGGAAGCAGCCTGAGAACGTTTGTAACTTTCTACTGAGAATGCATCCTGCTCTTCTCGGCTGATGCCGCAGCTTGTAGCACAAAACTCCGCCGCATTGCCCATTGCCTTGCCATCATACACATCGGTAAGACCATCTTTTGCAAGACCATCAATCATTTGTACGTTACCATATTTATTGCCCCAACGCATATTTTCTGTATAAAAAGGCACATTGCTCATACTTTCCATTCCGCCTGCAATTATAATATCTGCATCGCCAAGCATAATACTTTGCGCTGCCAGGGAAATTGATTTCATACCACTCGCACAAACTTTATTTATGGTTGTACAATTTACTTCGTTTGGTAAACCCGCAAATTTAGCCGCCTGTCTTGCCGGCGCCTGGCCAAGATTTGCCTGTATAACAGAACCCATTAAAACATCTTCAATCTGTTCAGCTTTTAACCCACTTCTTTCCAGTGCACCTTTTATTGCGGCAGCGCCTAATTGAATAGCAGTGACATCTTTAAGTGATCCACCAAAACTTCCAATGGGTGTGCGAACAGCTGAAAGAATAAATACTTCTTGCATAGGATTTTTTTGATTGCAAATGTAAGTTTTATTGTACAATGAAATCTTTAAGAAGATACCGAATTAAAAAACGAAAAAACCATCCTAAACCGGGATTTAATTTCATTGAGTCAGATTGTTTATCGTTTCTCTTACAACTTCCCTATTGGAAAAATATTCTTCGTTTTCCTTTTAATGTTTTATTCGTATCAAGATTTTTAGTCGTTTTATTTTATCTGACAGTCAACATACATTTAATGTCATGCAAAAAGCATTCTTTTATCATAAATCTATGGGATTATTGTAGAAGTTTTTACCCAATCTCTAAAATTGATATCTTATAATAACATCTAAATTTAAAAATGTTACCTTCTCTTTGGAGTTATTTATTAGGAGTTCATTATTTTTAAAACTGGTGATTAAATCTCAACCCGAGATACTGCTATGGGAATTCTAAAATAAAATTGTTGTAAATTATATTGTATATATGTTGTATTGTAATGGTTATTCAAGTTTTTTCAGTCTTTGATTTTATTCCTATTTCTTTTAGTGATAGAGTTTTATATATTGTTCTTAGTATCTAATCTTTTTTGTTTATTCTTACAGCCAAGGCAAACAAAGCAGATTGTAAGTTTCTTAAATAGATTTTTATTTAGAGCTTATAAAAAAATGATCCTGTTAGGTGATATAAATTAAATTCGGTTTAATATTTGTAAATTTGTTTTCAACAATTAACTCTTAAAAAAAATTTATGAAAAACAAATTGCAACTTTCTATGTTGTCTATTGCTATATTACTTGGTTCTTTTGTGGCTAATGCTGCAATGGTTAATCCTTCAGATAGTGCAAAAGATGCTGCTATCTATTCTCACATCGTTACAAGAGTAAATGAAATCCAGGCAATGGACAAAACTACGTTGTCAGATAATTCAAAATCTGAACTGCGTAAAGAACTCAAACAAATGAAAAAACAGGCAGGTGGATTAGATAAAAGAGTTTATCTTTCAATAGGTGCAATTATTATAATAATTTTATTGCTTATTTTGATTTTATAAAAGATCAACAAATGCATTTGGTGCCGAACGATTTAATCGTTTGGCATTTTATTTTATACGTGGATCAATTATACTATAAAGTACATCTGCCAATATATTAATTGTAATAAAAATTACGGCACTTAATAACACAGCTCCCATAACAACAGGATAATCAAGTTTCTCCAAAGCATTCACTGTTACTTTACCAATTCCTTTCCAGCCAAAAATATATTCTATAAAAAATGCCCCTGCAAGCAATTCAGCAAACCAACCTGTAATGGCTGTAACGACAGGGTTTAACGCATTTCGCAGTGCATGTTTAAAAATAACCGTATTTGTTGACAAGCCTTTTGCATAAGCAGTTCTAATAAAATCCTGCTGCAAAACATCAAGCATAGAACTTCTGGTCAGTTGCGCAATCACTGCCAGAGGACGAATTCCTAGCGTAAAAGCGGGTAAAATAAGGTTTTTTATAGCCAGGTATTTTTCTCCCGTTACTTCATCTATTTCGTACAAACTACCGGTAATATTAAACCCTGTATAGTTGTGTAATAAAAATCCAAAAACATACGCAACAATGATGGCTATAAAAAATGACGGTGCAGATATACCTGCAATGCTTGCAAGAATAGATGTTTTATCAATCCACGTATTTTTTTTAATTGCTGATAATTCGCCTAATAAAATACCAAAAAAACACGCAAATACCATGGCGGTTAAAGCAAGTATTAAAGTTGCCGGTAACGCTTCTGCTAACACAGCTGTTGTATCCTGTTTTGTCTGATAACTTTTACGTAGATAAGGAATTTTAAGACCAATTTTTTTATCGCCGCCAAAAAAAAGTCCTTTTAAATTTTTCTTTTTTATGTCTTCAGAAGAATGAATTGCAATAGGAGAAACATCATTTACGTACAATAAAAACTGTTTCCATTTTGGCTGATCGAGGTATAAATCTTTGCGAATATTATCCAGTGTTTTTTTATCGCCCGTTTGCCCAACTATAAGCCTGGCAGGGTCTCCAAACCCTTGAAACATTACAAAAACCAATGCCAACACTCCCGGCAACACAAGTAATGCGTAAAATATTTTTTTTAAAATCGAATTCAAAAGAATAAATATTTTAATTAATATTTTTAAAAGCTGTAGAAATTACATTTTTATAAAAATATCCGACTTTTTTTAATTAAGCTTTTTATTTAATTATTTAACATCAATGGCATTACCAACATCAGTAATTCTTCGCTCGGGTCAATTTCTGTTGGTTTAATAATACCCGCTTTGGCAGCAGTACTTAA
>ENA-OFDM01000003-OFDM01000003.1-metagenomes-genome-assembly--contig:-NODE-3-length-110760-cov-8.789350_pt1 | contig 110760 bp, 94 predicted proteins | sample MGYA00153385_OFDM01 | MGnify analysis MGYA00153385
AAAATTCTTAAAGAATTTGGAAATAATTATGTAATTAATTTTGCTTAACTACTTAATTCGACGGCTTTCTTGAAAATTTCGGGATCGCGATCATAAAAATGAAATTGCTTGACTGCGCAGCGGGGATGAGATGGAATGTCTTCATCGAGTGCGAGGAAAGTTGTGCCAAATCCGCCTTTACCTAAGAGTTGAATCGGGCGATATCTCTGTCTGAGTAACAGGTTAGATCCGCAGTTTAAGCAATGTTCTGCGGTGTCGGAGTTTTCGGGTTCTTGACATTTTGGGTTAAGACAGTAAGTCATAGGATTTTAGATTTTAGGTTTTAGATTGTAGACAATATTTTTTGGCGTTGCTGAATTTAGGTATGATTCACTCGGCGAGTGAATCCATGAAATCTAGAGTAGGGGCAATTCATGAATTGCCCGGGTAATTCATGAATTGCCCCTACTAAATTTTGCAGGCAAATCATACTCCAAATCAGCAACGCCGATTTTTTTTAACGAACCGCGAAGGCGCTAAGGGCTCGAAGGAAGATAGAAGATGGAAGATGGAGGATACAAGGTTATTTTAATGTGCTGGCGGAAATCGGGAGACTGCCAGAGTTGTTGAGCTCGGACTACAGGCTTTTTGGGCGGGAATTTTTGCCTGTCGCCCTTGGCGCAAAATTGTGATAAAGCCTTGCTGTATCTGAAGTCTGAGGCTATTTGTATCTATCTAATTTAGGAACGATCGGAGATATTCAAAAATATTTTTGCTTTACCCCTAGACTTGTACTAATATGTGATGCTATAGTTAAAAACGTTATGGCGAGTGTAGCCAAGTGGTTAAGGCAGTGGTTTGTGGTACCACCATTCGTGGGTTCAATTCCCATCATTCGCCCTTTTAATTCTAGATTGTTTGATGAGTAGCAGTTAGTAGTAGGGTGCGCTTAGGCGCACCTTAATTTTGGGGATTTAGCGGTTCTGTCGGCATCATTTGTGTCAGCTTAACGTTAAAAGTAGTGCCTGTCTGCTGTCTTACGATTAGGCTCGATCCCCCCTAGCCAAGAGGGCGGGCACGGGGGCACCGCCCCTACAAGGGGGGGACAGGAGTCTTCTCAAAGTCCCCCGACCTAAGGGGGATTTAGGGGGATCTAGACTCAGCAAAAAGCGAGATTTCTCAGGAGTTTCAGGCGATTGTTGACACCAATGTGCCGGCACAAGTTCCGATGTGCTACTCTAAAATCTCGAATCAAAAATCAGAAATCAAAATATGCCATCTTTAGTAGCAGAAGATTGGGGATATAAGTTTAGTGGCGATCGCACAATTAGTAAGTTTATTGGTCAAGTTGAAGGAGAATCGGCTTTAGCCAAATATTGCGATTGGGAATGCAGAGATCGTGCGGAACTTCTGATGTCGGAGATAGCCGGCGAATCTCACAATCTTTTTTATGTGCGCCGCCAAAAGGTAAATGAGAGATTTTCGGAAGAGGAAATCTGGGAGTTGATTCTTGCTACGGATGAAGACGGTTTTGAATTACCTGAATTGCTGCAAAAAGCCGATCGCACTTTGCGCTTGCTAGCAACTGTACGCTGCGAAGATGGAATCGGTGGCTTGAAACTGCTGGATGCTGGTTTGGTGGCGGTTCCCAGAGGGAGAAAAGATGGGTATGTTTTGCCGATTCAGTTGCGACTTGTGGCTAAAAGTCGATCGCCAATTCCTGCAAAGTCGATCGCCCGCGTCCAACAAATACCGTTTTGGGACGACAGACACATACCAACTACTGAACAACTAAAAGTTTGGCACACTTTTTTAAATGTTGAAAAACGCATCGCCGAAGCGCGTCAATTTTGCGTACCTTTCCGAACTCACAATTACGGTTCCGGCTTCAAAATCGTTACTTTTGAAATCGATCGCAATTCGGCAACTCTTGACGGCTACGATGAAAATTCCTTGCAAGTAGGCGACTTTCGCGAAAGGCTAAAAAAGGCCAGAAATGAAGATATTATTCTGTTTGATTCGCCGCCGGGAAGCAGAAGCAGTCGCGATGGCGAGACATTGGGTAGCATCGCCGAAATTGATTTTGAATCTGGTAAATTACGGATTAAGTTAGATGTTGATTTGGGCGATCGCCTGGCGGGCGGTAGATATCAAATTCCCAAACAAGGATTCTTATATTTTGAGGCGGCGGGCGATATCAGTCAAATCGAACGCAAGAAAAAAGCTTTAAAAATGCTGACAGATGGCCGCGCTCAAAATCCATATTTGAGTGAGTTTTTATTCGATTCTTCTCAGGCGAGAAGCCCGGAAAAATTGATTAAATTGGATCGGGAAAATTTATTAAATCCCAATGCGAATGATGACCAACTTGCGGCGGTAGAAACGGTGCTTTCGGCGCGGGATTTGATTTTGATTCAAGGGCCGCCGGGAACGGGGAAAACGACTGTGATTGCGGAGATTTGCTATCAAATTGCTCGTCAGGGCGGCAAAACTTTGATTGCTTCCCAGGCTAATTTGGCTGTAGATAATGCTTTGAGTCGGTTAGTTCACAATCCGGCGATTCGGGCTTTGCGGAAGGGAAAAGCTCATAAGGTGCAGGAAGAAGGGCAGCCGTTTTTGGAGGAAAATGCGATCGGCACTTGGCTGCAAAATACGGCGACTGATTGCGAACAAAAGCTCTCGCAACGTCTGACTAATGTCAAGTCTTTGCAGGAGTTGCTGGCAGAATCTGACAGATTTACTGCTTACTTTGCCACAGAAAAAGCTTTTTTCAATGAACTCAAACACTTACACGAAAGTAAGGCTGGCTTTGAGGAAAAGTGGAACGAACAAACAACAGCTTATGAACGAGTTTTAACCGAAAAAAGTGAGATTGAATCTGTTGTTTCTGGGCTAGTCAATCTGCTAGACGCGCCGCAGGTTGACTGGGAATCTCCAGAAGTTGCTGAGTTTATGCCCCGACTAAAACCTTATTCTGAAAACAATGTTTTAGTCGAAAACTTTATGGCAAATGTACGGATTTGTGCTAGCAATGCTATTCAAATTGGTTTCGATCGCCCTGCTTGCGGTGCGTTTGGGATTGCGGTTTGGTTGCGGGAAACTGTAGCAGCGCAAATGTCGGAATTTCAGGCGGCATTCGATCGCGCTAATGATGTTTGTCACGCTATGTCAACGGTTGCGGAGTCGTTGCGGGTGTCGCGCCAGATGTCGGATGCGGTAAATCAGCTACAATTGGGCGATCGGCAAAATCAGACGCACCGCCACAATCTCGAACAGAAAATCAAGAATTTGGAACTGCGAAAAGCGGAGATTGCCGCCGTTGTTGTCGCCGTTGCAGAATGGATTGAGACAGCGGATACGGGACTTTATGAAGTTGTGAAATCTTGCTGGGAAACGGGCGCGATGCTGACTGATGATATGGTAGAGTTGCCCGTGGGACTGTTGAAAATTGCCCGATCGCTCAAATTGCCGATCGTCCCGCCCAAATGCAAAATTAATTTGCCCGATTTGGATCGGTTGCGAAACGCGGTATCCCACGAAGCAAACGGCGGTTTTAAGGACATCCAAGGGCAGCAGTTCCGATTTAGCGAGTTTTTGCACCTAAATTTGAGTCAAACGCCGATCGTGCTCGCTGCGGGCGATCGTACGCAATGGCAACAATTAGCCAGAGACTTCGCCAGCTATTCCCAAATTAGTCAAAGTCAACGCAAATTAATCGTAGAAAAAGCGGCCACTTTCTTAAGTAACATCCAACAATTTTACAGTCAATCATTGCAGCCAAATCAGATTCAAACTACCTTCGATCGCCTAGTCAAAGAATTGCTGCACAGCATCCTCGCAAACGCCCGTCAGTGCATCGTTCCCCTGAAAACAGAAACCGACCAACAACTGATCAAACAGCAGCAGCTATTAGATAAAATCGGTCAAACCGTAAACCAGCAGCAAATATCCGCCGCTCAACTTCAGGTAGAAACAGCACAGCAAGAGGCCAACTTAAAAATTAGCGAAGTTACTAACTTGTTGCAAGCAATTATCGAACAGCCAAACACGCCGGAAAAATTGCGAATTTTAGCCGAACAATATCTCGCCCAAAAATCGAATATTTGGGAGCAACCGCAGCATTTTGTCAAGCAAGTTGAGGTCTGGAAAGCCAGCGCAATTGGGCTTGAAAAATTGATTGCTGACTTAGATCCTTTTGGGATTTTGGAGATAATCAAAACTACTCTTGACGAGCATTTATCTCCGCTGCAAACAGCGGCTGCAACTTTGCAGCAGCAACTCGCCGAACTTCAAACAGAATTGAGCGAAATTACCAGTCAACTGAAACAGCAACAACCGACAGCAACATTAGTGATTGAGAGGAATTGGTGGGAGTCAGTATGGCAAACTATCCCAGAACAATATGGGCCAGAAGTTCCCGATACAGGATTGTTCAGCGTAGATTTTTTAAGCAAAATTAAGCGTTTATTCAAAACTTGGCAGCGAAAATTAGAACAAGAAGAAACAGCCCTAAATCGTTCTCAGAACTTTGTCACTGATTGGATTGAAAAACTCCGCAATCCATCGGAAAAAGACCGCAACGATTTAAAGCAAATTTATATCGACAATGCTAACGTAATCGGCATCACTTGCGTGCAAGCTGCTAGCTTTGATTTTACTAAAAACTTCCCCAGTTTTGATGCAGTTATCATTGACGAAGTTAGCAAATGTACTCCCCCAGAGTTATTGATTCCCGCTTTGAAAGGCCGAAAATTAGTATTAGTGGGCGATCACAGGCAATTACCGCCGATGTTTAATCAAAGTACGATCGACGATATCGCCGAAGACATCGGTTGTACCGGAGACGAATTAAGTTTTATCAAAGAATCGCTGTTCAAAGTTTTGTTTGAAAATGCTAGCGACAGCATCAAAAAAATGCTGACAACTCAGTATCGAATGCACCCGCAAATTATGGGCGCAATCAATCAGTTTTACCAGCAAAAACTCAACTGCGGTATTCAGGAAGCGGATATCAAGCGCGCCCACAACCTCGCAGGTAAAATCATTCAGGAAAACAATCATATCCTGTGGGTTAAAACGCCGGTGGGACAAGGGTTTGAGGAGGAAAAACAGGGTACTTCGCGGTTGAATGTCAAGGAGATTGATGCGATCGAGCTTTTGTGCGAGCAGATGGAGGCTGCTTGGCGGCCCAAATGTGCGATCGGCGAACCGCCCAAAGAAATAGGAATTATCACCTTTTACGGCGCTCAATTGAACGCAATCAAAGATAGAATTGCACCCGAAAAATTTCCTTCTTTGAGCATTCGTACTGGTACGGTTGACATATTTCAAGGCATGGAAAGACCTGTAATTATTGTCAGCACAGTGTGCAATAATATTAGGGGCGATATTGGATTTGCTAAGGAACCGGAACGGGTGAATGTGGCATTTTCGCGCGCTCAAGAATTGCTGGTAGTTGTCGGCTGTCACGATTTATTTACCCAACAAACAGGTACTGTCGGCAAAATGTATCAGGAAGTTTCAAAAACGGTGCGTCAGTGTGGAGGTTTTGTAGATGTTTCTAGCATCCTCAACTAAAGAAATTGACTCGAATTTAAGTTCGCTAGCTGCACAAATTGAGCAACAAAATCCGGGTTTGTCAGTTTTGGTGGCGCGTCAATTCCGCTTTGCAATCCGCCAAACTCCGCTGGAGGTGACTGTTAGCGAACCTCGCGAGTTTAACGTGTTGGAAGAGTTCATTTTGCGCGCTGGCGTTGAGTTTGAACCTGCGCCAACTTTGAAGGAATTGGCGGATTTACTGGGGTTAGACGAGATTTTTGTGAAGACTGCGGCGACGAATCTGGTTAGTTTAGAAATCTTAGATGTGTCTGAAAATGGCAAAATTGCTATCGCCCCGCAAGGCAGAGATTTTTTCGATCAAGGTGCCGTTAGCCGATCGCAAATCCAATCAATTTATGCCATTTCCGATCCTTTAAATCAAACTCTCACCTTTAAACTCGATGCTTTAGCCGCAGAATCGTTCAACCTACCAGATTTAGCAGATTTAGTATCCCTCGAACATCAAATTTCCGATTTTGCGGATTTAAGCGTAGCCGAAATCCAGCCATTAATTCAAGCTTCCGGTTTAGGAATGCACGCCCCAGACAACGGTAAAATCGTGTCAAAGTGCGATGTCATCGGCGATGATTTAGATATTTGGCAAACAGTTTCGATTTTTGTGTTGCTAAGTGCGATCGACAATAAAACAACTATTCAAGTTAGACAAGGAAAGCAAATATTAGAAACAGCATCAAACTTGCTAAACGAACTCGAATCCCAACAAAAACTTTCCTTAAACGACTTGTGCAAATTAACCGAAGAAGATGTTATTTTGGAAGAACCAGAAATTATCCCTGTCCATAAAACTCCCAAAAAAGCATCTAATAAGAAACGCAAGGAAACGATATGATCGGGACTCAAGTCCTGATTAACTGATATCTTGCATCATCCTCAATTACTTGTTTAGGAACGGGCAAGATGCCCGTTCCACAATAAAATCAAGTTTTGTGGAACGGGCATCTTACCCGTTCTTCACAATAGTGCAACATAATAAGTATCAACCAACAAATGAGGTGATTGTGCAATGGATAAGCTAGCTCAATATCGTCAGTACGTTCAGATATTAATGAGTCGTTATGCCGAAGATGATGTTTCCGATGATGAAGTCGAAGTGCAACTTATTTGCGACACAGAACGAGATCATTATCAGTGGATGAATGTCGGCTGGGAACACTTGACCTGGATTTATCAAACTATCATTCATATTGATATCAAAGATGGCAAAATCTGGCTTCAACAAAATTTGACCGAGCAGAATCCTGCGGAGGAATTAGTTGAAATGGGAGTACCGAGAGAGGATATTATTTTGGGATTGCAACCCCCATACAAACGACCATATACTGATTACGGTGTAGCGTAAACAGTTGATCGTAATATCCGGGCCGGGCGGGTTTTTGAGATTGTCAATTATTGGCTATTATTGTTGGTGAACCCGCCCCTACAATAATCAGGTAGGGTGCGTCACTTGGAAAAATCCCAATTATTTTGTATTAGCTTCGGTGACGCACCCTACAATAATCCTACTGAGCTTTAACGCATTTCAGCATCCGCAAAGTAGCCGCCGCCGCGTAATTCCGCTTTGCAGAATCATCGGGAGCAAACCGATTGCCAATTTCGTTAAGAGACGAAGCAACGGAACAATAGGCAGACATTTGAGTGATAATAGAAGCAGCCCAATGATTTTGAGTGTCTGAAAAAGTTTTAGGCTCTTTAGAAACTAAATTCGGCTGCATTCCCCGCACCGACAAACCAAATTCTGCCGCTCGACGGAGCACTGCCATCAATTCAGCACGAGTGACTGGCTGCGTAGGTTTAAAAGTTCCATCTTTATAACCGCTAACTATCTTGTTGTCCCGCGCAAATTGAACTTTTCCCGCACTCCAACGCGAGCTATCAACGTCGCTGTAGGGACGGATAGAAACATTGCTAGGAAATGTGATGTTAGCACCTTGTATTCCTTTCAAAGATTCTAATACTAAAGATACTAATTGCTCTCTGGTAACAGCAAGTTGAGGTCGAAAGGTATTATCTTGAGCAAATCCGGCTACAAACCCAAGGCCTACAGCTTCTTTGATTTCGGAAGCGTAAATATCGGTTGCAATATCTCCGAATGTTGTATTCCCCCCGGTATTTCCGCCAGTATTTCCCCCGGTATTACCTCCGGTATTGGCAGTTTCTCCAGGTGCGGATTCCTTGCTAGTGAAATAAAAGTGACTCAATACTTTGCCCTGATAAGCTCTTTTTGTCAAGCGCCAAGCAGGATCGAGAGTGATTTTCATAAAGCCGTTAGTATCGCCGTTTGTGCGGCCGATAATTATCGGTTGAACGTTAGGATCGGCGGAAGTTCCAATTAGTAACACATTGCCGTCAATGCTTTGCACACTTAGGCTATATTTTAATGCTAAATCGGTGCCGGCCATGCGAATAGAAAAGCCGTTGCTGTCGGTGGCGCGGCCGCAAATGCCGGTGAAGTCAAAAGTAGCTAATAACGGATTGACTACCACGGGATTGGAGCCGCTTTCGCTCCAGCATTGCCGCCTGTCTGTCACCTGTTCTACAATTAGTAATTGGTAGCCAGTCAAACCGCCCGGTTGTGCGATCGCAATTACTCGGTCTTGGTTAATTTCGGTTTCGTCAAAAGTATATGCTTTAGCCGAACCGATCGCCCCCAGTGTTAAAATTGCTGAACCGGCTAGTGCGGCCGCAGTCCGTAAAAGTGAATGTTTCATAATTTTTCCTTATTTACCCCTTGTTTTGATGAGACCTATCTAAAATAAAAAAGGTCGTGCTCTTCAGACAACAAGATTGAATTTTACCATTTCTTGTTCCGGCGATATCATTTCCGGTTGCATCGAAATTAATATTACCCGCAGTCAGGACATGGCAGTGCCGTGTCCCAACAATTAATCGGATGATAGTTACATCAGAGGGGAGCGAGGGATTATTTTGGGGTAAGAAAACGGCACTGTCGTGTCCTTTGTTCCTTGCGAGAAACGATTACTATGCACAAAAAAATGGTGCGTTACACTTGGTTAACGCACCCTAAAACAAACATTCAAAAAGTGCGTTTCCCCTCTAGCGAAACATACTGCTAACAGAACTATCTTCGTGAATCCGCCAAATAGTTTCTCCCAGCAAATTCGCAATCGAAAGCACAGTCAACTGCGGGAAATGGTTCTCTTCTGAGACAGGAATTGTATTCGTCACAATTACTTCTTCTAAAACTCCGCTAGACAAACGCTCGATCGCCGGAGGCGAAAACACGGCATGAGTAGCACAAGCATAAACCTGTCTTGCACCTTCGCGGCGTAACAATCTCGCGCCTTCACAAATCGTGCTCGCAGTATCGATCATATCGTCCACTAACACCGCTGTTTTCCCCCTGACATCCCCGATCAGGTTCATTACTTCGGCGACGTTGTGAGCTTGACGGCGCTTGTCAATAATTGCCAGTGGCGCGTCATTCAGCTTTTTGGCAAAAGCTCTCGCCCTAGCGACTCCGCCAACATCCGGCGAAACCACAACAATATCCGTCAACTGCTTGCTCTTAAGATAATCTAGGAGTATCGGTGACCCGTAAACGTGGTCGAAAGGAATGTCAAAATAGCCTTGAATTTGAGCGGAGTGCAAATCCATCGCCAAAACTCGACCGGCCCCAGCTTCAGTGATCAAATTAGCGACTAATTTTGCAGTAATTGACTCTCTGCCGGCGGTTTTACGGTCAGCCCTAGCATATCCGTAATAGGGAATAACGGCAGTAATTTGCCTAGCTGAAGCGCGGCGGCAAGCATCGATCATAATCAGTAATTCCATGAGGCGATCGTTCACCGGACAGCAAGTTGGCTGAATCAAGTAAACATCGCAACCCCGAATTGATTCTTGAATTTGAACGTAGAGTTCCCCATCAGCGAACCGCTTGCGAACCATCGGCCCCAAATCTATCCCCAGATAGCGAGCCACCTCTTGGGCGAGGGGAACATTAGCAGAACCGGAGAACAGTCGCAGACGGTCATGAGCAGAAACCGGCGGCTCGGGAAGCGGTAGCGGTAAAGTAGCAGAACGGATCACAGCAGGCCTCTTGCAAGACATTATTTTACGGCTATCTTACCATCGGAAACTCCAAATTTGGCAAGCCTAAATTAGTTGTGTAACGAGTTTGCCTCAAAAACTGTTTTTTTGATTGAAATAAATGGTTGAGGCTAGTTATGTATGGCAATCCTAAATCATTTGCATAATTCTTGTAGGGGCAAACCCCCCGTGGTTGCCCGATAGATAGGGTAGGCACGGGGGCACTACCCCTACAAATTTATCAGAATCATTTAGGATTGCTATATGGCAATTTATGCCAGATTAAATTTCGGCACGATCGAGCTGGCGATCGATCAAAAAGCAATAAACTTGCAAAATACTGTAAAAAAGTTAAGAATCGGAAGTATATTCCAGATTCTTGATGTCCGGCAAAGCAAGGTAGAAATCGATGAGCTTAAGAGAACGCATTGACGCAGAAATTAAAACAGCCATGAAGTCCAAGGACAAAGTTCGCTTGGAAACAGTTCGCGGCATCAAGAAATTTATTCTCGAAAAAGAAGTCAGCCTCCGTCCTTCCGGGCAAGACACGCTGACAGAAGCTCAAGAGTTGGAAATTTTGATGCAAATAGCTAAACAGCGCCGGGATTCGATCGAACAATACCGCAAAGGTGGCCGCGAAGATTTAGTGGCACAAGAGGAGGCGGAGTTGGTAATTGTTGAAGAGTATTTACCACCGCAGATGTCAGACGAAGAGGTGAGTAAAGTTGTTGATGAAGTAATTGCTTCGGTTGGCGCTACTTCTGCAAAAGAGATGGGCAAGGTGATGGGCAAGGCAATGCAGCAGCTTAAAGGCAAAGCAGATGGTAATAAAATTCAAGACATGGTGAAAGCAAAGCTTAATCCTTAGTCATTGGTCATTGGTCATTGGTCATCGGTCAGAACTTACATCTTACACCATTCTCAATAAGCCTTTTATGGACGGGCTCTCCGGCCCATCCCACAAGAAATTCACTCTTTGTGGAACAGGCCGGAGAGCCTGTTGCTGAGATGGTGCAAGATGTGAGTCAGAATGAAAAATGTAGGGGCAAACCCCCCGTGGTTGCCCCTCCTTAAATTTATAAAAAAAACTGGTTTCTGAGAACTTGCATAAAAAAACATAAAATGCTAACTTTGGTCGGGACTGGGAACTACAGACAGTGAAGTACGATCTTGAAGATTAAAGATTTAGGATTCTAAGTCTGCCAGCGATCGCCTATTTTTCAACAGTTTCTACTTAAACTTATGCAACCACCTATTGCTATTGGAACTCTCCTACAAAACCGCTACCGCTTGCTCAGTATTTTAGGTCAAGGAGGATTTGGCCGCACTTATTTAGTAGAAGATTTGGGCAGGTTTCAAGAACGGTGCGCCTTGAAAGAATTGATTCCGGTGCAAAGCGGGCATTACGTTTTGGAAAAATCGAAGGAATTGTTTCAAAGAGAGGCGGCAATTCTTTATCAAATTACGCATCCGCAAATTCCCCAGTTTCGGGCAATATTTGAAGAGAATCAGCGTTTGTTTTTGGTGCAGGATTATGTGGAAGGGATGACTTATCGGGAGCTGTTGCTCGATCGAACTTCAACAGGCCGCACCTTCAGTGAAGCCGAAGTCTTGGTATTTATCCGGCAAATGCTGCCGGTACTGGCTCACATCCACGCCCGCGGCATCATCCACCGCGATATCTCGCCGGAAAATATCATCCTCCGTGAAAACGACCAGTTGCCGGTACTGATTGACTTTGGAGTGGTGAAAGAACTCGCCACCAAAGTCCAGTCTCCCGAAGGCACAGCCCACGCGACAACTGTCGGTAAAATCGGCTACGCGCCGATCGAACAATTGCAAAGTGGACGAGCCACAGCCAGCAGCGACCTGTATGCTTTAGCTGTAACGGCGATCGTCCTGCTGACGGGGAAAGAACCGCAAGAATTACTAGATCAAACAACACTGCTGTGGAATTGGCAGCAGCGAGTACAGGTAAGTCAGGGTTTAGCTTTGGTGCTAAATCGGATGTTGAATCGCTCTCCGGGCGATCGTTATCAATCCGTCAGCGAAGTCGCCCAAGCACTCGACGGCCAAACTAATCCTCACCCTAACGCGCCAACTGTACCGCCCTCGCCACCAGTAGTTCAACCAGACCTTTCCGCAATCGCAACGGTGGCCGTAGGCCGCGCGCCTGAGCCAGCCGCCCAGAGTTCCCACCCTCAAAACCAGCCAGATCCGCTAATTGAGCCGACTGGCGGCACTCTCTGGGACAATCCCGCTGCTGCGATCGGTCTGTTGGCGGGCTTAGTAATCTTGACAGGCTTCGGTTCCTGGGCTTTAGTCGGTTCATTTCTCAACAACAATCCGCGCCCCAAACCCACTTCAACACCGCCAGAATTCGCAACTCCGACGCCCAGACTAACTCCGATACCCAACCCGGAACCTTTGCCAACCCCAACCCCACGCCCAGAACCGACACCAGCGCCGACTCCGACACCTTTGCCAACCCCAAGCCCAGAACCCTTACCAACCCCAAACCCAGAACCCTTACCAACCCCAAGCCCAGAACCCTTACCAACCCCAAGCCCAGAACCCTTACCAACCCCAGCACCAACCCCGGAACCGACTCCGGCGTCAACTCCCGCGCCGAAACCAACTCCCGCGCCAACTCCCGCGCCGAAACCAACTCCGGCGCCAACTCCCGCACCGAAACCAACTCCTGCACCCGCACCGAAACCAACTCCTGCACCCGCACCGAAACCAACTCCGGCGCCGACTCCCGCACCGAAACCAACTCCCGCACCAACTCCCGCGCCGTCACCAGAACCTGCGCCAACTCCTGCGCCGTCGCCGGAACCTGCACCAACTCCCGCACCGTCGCCTTCACCCTAGACTTCTGGTAAAATTCCCCTAAACTAAAGTTGAGGCTAATTACCATTACTTACTAGCTATTTGCCAATGAACTCGCTGCTAATTACTGGAACTGATACCGACGCGGGCAAAACTGTTTTGACCTGTGCTCTGGCTGCTTATTGGCAAATGTATTTCCCCGATCGCAGTTTGGGAATTATGAAGCTGTTGCAAACGGGAACGGGCGATCGCGAACTCTACACCCGTTTGTTTGCCCTCGACCAATCCCCCGAAGAACTCAATCCACTGCACTTCAGTGCGCCTCTAGCACCGCCAGTTTCGGCCGAACTGGAGGGGAGACCTATCGAGCTGGAAAAGGTCTGGACAGCGTGGCAAAGCCTCTCTGAACGCAAGAATTTTGTGTTAGTGGAAGCTTTGGGAGGGCTAGGTTCCCCCGTAACCAGGGAACTGACGGTGGCTGATATTGCCCGAGACTGGCGGCTAGCGGGGGTTCTGGTGGTTCCTGTGAGGTTGGGGGCGATCGGGCAAGCTGTGGCGAATGTTGCTCTCGCCAGACACACTGGTTTTAAGCTTAGAGGTATTGTGCTTAATTGCATTCAAGCTTATTCGGAACAAGAAATTGCCGATCGAGCACCGGTTGATTTGATCCAATCCCTAACTCAAATACCTGTGTTAGGTATTTTGCCACATTTAGATGACCCAAATGACCTAACAAAATTAGCTAAAGCAGCTTCAGAATTAGATTTAGAGCGGTTACTTCCGGGGGCTAATTTAATACCTCAGACTGCTAAATAACCGTACTCTAATTACTCTCTTTTAACTGGTTTCTAGGCTCTGCCTAGGAACCAATATCTAGAGGCTCTGCCTCGATAGCCTTGGAAATTTGGAGGCAGAGCCTCCGGATCTGTGTTACCGGGCAGAGCCTGGTAACGAGTAAAATAACAACTAACAACTAACAAATAATATGGTTTCTACTTTACCAAATTTAACTTCTGTCGATTTATCTCAATTGCGGCTTGAGATTAGAAATTTGCAACCTCAGTTAGTCGAATGGCGACGGCGTTTGCACCAAAAACCTGAGTTGAGTTTTGAGGAGAATTTAACGGCGGAGTTTGTTTCGCAAAAATTGCAGGAATGGGGAATTGAGCATCAAATTGGTATTACTAAAACTGGGATTGTTGCAATTATCGACAGTGGCAAACCTGGGCGGGTTTTGGCAATTCGGGCTGATATGGATGCTTTGCCGATTCAAGAGGAAAATGAGGTGGATTATCGATCGCAGCACAACGGAATTATGCACGCTTGTGGCCATGACGGTCATACTGCGATCGCCCTTGGTACCGCCTACTATCTAGCTAAGCACAAACACAGCTTTTCGGGCACTGTCAAAATGATCTTCCAGCCAGCGGAAGAAGGCCCAGGCGGCGCAAAACCGATGATTGAAGCGGGAGTCTTAAAGAATCCTGATGTTGATGCGATCGTCGGCTTGCATTTGTGGAACAATCTACCTTTAGGCACTGTAGGCGTTCGCAGTGGCGCGCTGATGGCGGCTGTAGAAGTTTTTGACTGCACGATTTTTGGCAAAGGCGGGCATGGCGGGATGCCGCATCAGACTGTAGACTCGATCGTCGTTGCAGCCCAAATTGTCAATGCCTTGCAGTCGATCGTAGCGCGGAACATTGACCCGATCGACTCCGCAGTAGTAACCGTCGGCAAATTCCACGCAGGCGACACCCACAATGTAATTGCCGACACCGCTCAAATCGGTGGCACAGTGCGCTATTTCAATCCCAAATATCAAGGTTATTTTGACAAGCGAATCGAGCAAGTTATTGCCGGAATTTGTCAGAGTCACGGGGCAAATTACAAATTCGATTATTGTGCGCTTTACCCACCGACAATCAATGATGTCAAAATGGCTGAATTGGTGCGCAGCGTTGCAGAATCAGTTGTAGAAAATCCTGCGGGAATAGTGCCGGAATGCCAAACAATGGGCGGCGAGGATATGTCGTTCTTTTTGCAAGAAATTCCCGGTTGCTATTTCTTTTTAGGTTCAGCAAATCCCGAGAAAAACTTGGCTTACCCGCACCATCACCCCAGATTTGACTTTGATGAAACAGCTTTGGGGATGGGTGTAGAAATGTTTGTGCGGTGTGTGGAAAAGTTTTGTGTGATGTGAATAAGCCTTTTTTGGGCGGGCTAGAAGCCCACCCCACAAGAAAATTCATCTCTTGTGGAACAGGCATCTTGCCTGTTCATAAAAATTTTAAAATATCATTTGGTTTGAAATATATTCTGCACCATCTTCTTATCTACCCTCGCCGCCACCTTATCCAATTCTGCAATCTCCCCCGAGTCCAACTCCCACCCCAAAGCACCAATATTATCCGCCGCCTGGGCCGCAGATTTCGCCCCAGGAATTGGTATAGTTTCTTTGCAGATGCACCAGTTGATTGCTACCTGAGAAATAGTCTTATTTCTGGATGTCGATATTTCTCGCAAACACTCCAAGAGCGATCGCATTCCGGGCAATATTTGCTTGCACGCCAAACCTCGGATACCTTTAGGAAACGGGCCGTTTTCGGAATATTTCCCAGTCAGCAATCCTAATGCTAGAGGACTGTAAGCAATCAATTTTATCCCCAATTCATCACATACTTCTTTTAATCCCAATTCCGTAACTGGATAGGTGGAAAGTAGCGAATATTGCACTTGTAATGTAATAATTGGAATTTGGCGATCGCAAAATTTACGATGCACCCATTTTAACCGTTTCGGCCCGTAATTAGACAAGCCCACACCCTTGACCAATCCTTGCTCATAAAGGTCGCCTAGACCGTCTAAAAGCGCGCTTTCTTGCCAAGGAGCATAGTTAGCTGTAGACCAGTGCATTTGCACCAAATCTACGTTGTTGCCGAGGCGTTCCCCAGAGGCTTTACAAGCGGATATCATTGACTGCCGCGTCAGTCTCCAAGGATAAGCAGCCAGTTTTGTCGCAATACAAATACTCTCTTGATTTGCACCTTCATATTGTTTAGAAAACTGCCCTAAAAGCTGCTCGCTGCGTCCATTTAATTTCCCAGTTCCGTAAGAGTCGCCTGTATCGAATAAAGTTACACCATTACTAACACAAAGATTGAACGCGGCTTGCAATTCCTCATCCATACTTTCATCGTAGCCCCAAAGCAATCGGTTGCCCCAGGCCCAAGTGCCGCAGCCCATTTTTGGCAGTAAAACTTTTTGATTTGTTTGCATTTTGATTGATGGTAGTTGTTATATTAACTCCGTTAAACTGACATCTTGCACCTCTGTTAAGAACAGGCAAGATGCCTGTTCCACAAAGAGTAGATTTTATTGTGGTTTGTTGTTCCGATGCCGCCTCTAACAGCCTTATTTTTGTAAAATGAACCCTACAAATTAATTGTTTCTAACTAATAACTAATGACCAATGAGTAAAAAATTTTTACTTCTTGGATGTAGCTGGTGTGGGCGAAGGTTTCCTTTTATTTCCAGGTTGCTCGGGCTTAGCTTTTGGGTCTGGTTTTGGTGGTGGGGGCGCAGGGAAAGTGGCCGCGCGTCTAGGTATTTGTAGCGCTGTTCGGAATGCCGAAGACGGGAAGAAAGCACTAAATTGAGAAACGCGATCGGCAATTGGTTCGGGTGCATCTTCCCACAAGCTTTCGTAGTAGAAGAAAGCAGCACCTAAGCCGTATTCTTGGACTGTTCGCACTTGAGATTTGATTTGCTGAATCGCTACTGGGCGATTTCTTAAACCTGTCATAATCCCGACTCCAGTGGGAATTTTTTGCTTTGCTTCTTGCATTTCTGGACGGCTAATCTTGTCTACAAATGATTCTAAATTGGGACGGTACACTTGCACGATTAGTTCGTCGGCAATATCCAAACGCACCCAAGTCAGCCAATCTTGTAGGTGATATTTGTAAGCAAATTCGTAGTAATTGGGAGAAATTGAGAAAATTGCGTTGGGTTTAACTGCTTTGACGGCTTGATTTAGTTTTGACATAAAAGCCGTGATTTTATCAGCTCGCCACTTCACCCATGCTGCATCTTGAGAGTTGGTTGGAGGAGCTTTTTTGGTTTCTTTGGTATACAAAGCAACTGTGTAGTTATCATAGCCAAATTCGGATGGCAAACTCATGTGATCGTCGAATTGAATGCCGTCTGCGTTGTATTGAGTGGTAATTTCTAGTACGAGTTCGGTGATGAATTTCTGCACTTCTGGATGAAATGGATTCAGCCAAACTACTTCGCCGCCGGCGCCGTTTGATGTTTGGCTACCGTCCTGTTTTTGGGTCAGCCATTCGGGATTGTTTAATGCTAATTCTGAGGTGGGAGGTGTCATAAAGCCAAACTCAAACCAAGGAATTACTAGCAGCCCTTGACGGTGAGCTTGAGCGATTAAGTCTCCGATCATATCTTGTCCGTCTAATCCTCTGTAAACAAAGGGTTGAATGTCTCGTTGCTGGGCGACTGGGCTGGGATACATTGCATAGCCAGAGTTCCAGACTACGGGATAGATTGTGTTGAAATTTAACCGCTTTAATTGACCGATCGCATCTCCTAGTTTGCTACGATCTCTGAGGATGTCTTTGTCGTTTGTCGTCATCCAAACTCCGCGAATTTCCTGGCGGGGTTGTTGTTGGGCTCGCGCGGGCATCAATAAGTTGTTCGCCAGCAATACGATGATGAATGAGAAGGCAAATAGAAGTGGGAAAAGTGTTTTAATCGATCGCAGCCAACTGCGAGGAATGATGCGTAGTGTCATAGTTTTGAATGGTGAGTTAGCTATTTAAACACACCCCAGCATAATTTGGTGATAAAATTTGCTCGCTAACCAGTCTACAGCTATTTGTGCTGATTTGCCGATCGCCACACTTGCCAAGTATAGTCTGCGATCGATAGAGTAGATGAGAGCATTCTGTCACAGTGCTGGGCAATCATTAATTACGTACTGCCAGCTCTCCCGACCGGACAGTGCTGCCCAATCCATGCCGTGTGTTGTACAATATCGGTGCTGGAATATTTCGATCGAACATCTCTAATTGTGAAAGATTTAGTCTTAATTGGTGGCGGTCATACTCATGCTATCGTATTAAAAATGTTTGGCATCAAACCGCTGCCGGGAGTGCGTTTGACTCTGATTAGCGATGTCCTGTATGCGCCTTATTCGGGGATGCTGCCGGGGCACATTGCCGGATTTTACAATTATGATGAATGTCACATCGATTTGCGATCGCTCGCGAAATTTGCCCAGTGTGAGATATTTGTCGATCGGGCGATCGCGATCGACTTTAACAAAAATCGCGTCATTTGTCAAAATCGCCCACCCGTTAATTTTGACTGCCTTTCTATAGATATCGGCAGCACTCCCGCAACTTTATCCGTACCCGGTGCCGCAGAATATGCCATTGCAGCTAAACCCGTACCAGAATTTTTAGCTAGCTGGAATCAGTTAATTTCCCAAAGGCAAAACCATCCCGAAAAACCTCTCCGTATCGCTATTGTTGGTGGCGGTGCAGGCGGCGTAGAATTGGCATTAAATATGCACTCTAGATTACAGTCAGAAATTCACTTATTTCATAGCGGTGCTGAATTGATGCCTGCACATAACAAACGGGTGCGTCATCGCCTTAAAAAAATTCTCATTAATCGCGGTGTTAAACTGCATTTAATGGAAAAAGTCAGTGCTATAGAAAAGCCAGAAACGATTGAAATAGAATCCGATGCCCAATTCCCAATTCCCAATTCCCAATTCCCAATTCCCCATGCCCAAATCTGTTGTGAATCAGGTTTGGAATTAAAGTGCGATCGCATTTTTTGGGTGACACAAGCATCCGCAGCCCAATGGATCGAAGAGTCCGGTTTGGCAACCGACTCAAATGGCTTTATGCAAGTCAACGATTGCCTGCAATCAGTCTCTCACCCCAACGTATTTGGGGCTGGAGACATCGCGGCGATGGTGAATTATCCCCGCCCTAAAGCAGGCGTTTTTGCCGTACGTCAGGGCAAACCACTGTTTGAAAATTTGCAGCAGTTTTTATTGGCAAAACCGCTGAAACCCTTTGCACCACAGTCACAATACTTAGGACTAATTGGTACTGGGAATAAACGGGCGATCGCCTCTCGCGGCAATTTCATGTGGGAATCACCGTTATTGTGGTACTGGAAAGATTGGATCGATCGCCAATTCATGCAAAAATTTAGCAATCTGCCCAAAACCCGCAATACCAAATAGCAATACATTCATATATTCTCCTCTCTTTGTCTGCGTCCTCTGCGTCCTCTGCGGTAAATAAAAAAGTCTTATTCAAAAACCCTTTAAGCTTGCTATAGTAATATCAGAAGTAAAAAAAATAACTATGTTCAGAAAAATTGGATTTTGGCTGCTTTGGATTGCATTTAGCACCTACGCCTTTGTATTTGCACCACCCGATAGCCCCGAAACATTGACCCTAATTACCAACCTTTCCACAGGCAAAGTAGCAGACATCAATCCTTTAATTGTCGCCTTGTTCAACATCATGGGAATTTGGCCGCTCATCTACAGTTGCGTCTTATATGCTGATGGTAGAGGACAAAAAATACCTGCATGGTTATTTGCCACTTTATCCTTTGGCGTCGGCGCATTTGCCCTAGTACCTTACTTAGCCTTACGCGAACCTAATTCAGAATTTTTAGGCAAAAAAAATATCTTTCTAAAGATATTAGACTCTCGCTTTACTGCCATTGTCCTAACTTTGGGTGCTGCTGCTTTAGTTGCCTTCGGCTTGACAAAAGGCGATTGGTCTGATTTTGTTCAGCAGTGGCAAACCAGCCGTTTTATCCACGTAATGAGCTTAGATTTTTGTATGCTTTCCCTATTGTTTCCGGCATTGCTGTCAGACGACATGGCGCGTCGAGGGATGCAGAATAATACAGCATTTTGGGCAGTAACTTTAGTGCCATTGTTTGGGCCGCTGGCTTATTTGTGTACGCGCAAGTCTTTGCCAGAAAATGCTGCTACAGAAATTGTTACAAATTAGACAGCATAGTCGATAATTATCAGTTTACTGTAGGACTAAATCAAAAGTAATCATAGTAGAAACAGGCAAGATGCCTGTTCCACAATTGAGTAAATTTTATTTTATTGTGGGGTGGGCTTCTAGCCCGCCCATCTGTTCCAAAATTAATTATCTCCAGCCCTATAGAAAATGAAAAAATTTCCGATTATTGGAATTACAACATATAACCGCTGTCCAGCAGGCGAATATCGCTTAAATGGCTCTTATATTGATGCAGTGCAAGCTGCTGGTGGCATCCCGATTTTGCTGCCGCCCAATCAATTAAATCCGGCTAGTATTTTTGATGCGGTAGATGGTTTAATTTTTTCCGGTGGTGGAGATATCAATCCAGAACTTTATGGCGGTTTGCTCGATCGCACAGTTTACGCGATCGATGCAGAACGTGATAACTTTGAACTAGGCTTAGCCAAGCTAGCTTTGAAGGCAGAGATACCCGTTTTGGGGATTTGTCGCGGAATGCAAATCCTGAACGTAGCCAGCGGCGGCAGTTTGGTGATTCACGTACCTGATGCTTACGGTATGGAGGTTAGTCACGGTTCGGGAATTCCCCCACGTGCGATCGAGCATAGCATTGAAATTGAGCCAAACAGTCGGCTAGCAAAAATTATGGGAACAACTTCCACAACAGTTGTTTCTTGGCACCATCAAGCAGTGCGAAAAGTAACATCCGATTGGCGAATTGTAGCCGATGCACCTGACACTTTGGTAGAAGCAATGGAACATCAAAATCACCCTTGGATGATAGCAGTACAGTGGCATCCAGAAATGTCCCCAAAATGTGCGAGAAACTCTCGAATTTTTAAGGCTTTCGTGGAAGCAGCCGCTGCAAAATCCATGAATTCTACCAAATCAGTTTCACAGCCAATTCCTACATTTTTATAAATAGAAAAAGTCTGTAGGGTGCGTCGCTGCGATATCTTGGATAGAACTTGCAGATTAGACCTCTTGCAAAATAATTTTGTGCTATTATGGAAAGTTTAGCCAATTTTATAATCTAGCAGGCTGGGCAAGTTTAAGGAGATGCCAATCAACCCAATAATTCAAAGTTTGACCTAAACTTGAGCAAACTTTTAAGCATAACACATATTTTTTTTGCAAGAGGTCTATTTTTGAGGGCGACGCACCTTACTTGCTAGAAGATTGTGTGTACCACATATAAATGGAATATGCTATAAATTTGATCGTGCGACAATCGAAAAGCCTATTCTTGATAGTCAGTATCTATTTCAATATCGAGAGTATCTTCATCTATTCTCACATACAGAACATTCGGGCGACAACAAACTTGACAGTCCTCAATATATGATTGTTCCATCCCCCCACTAATGTCAACAAAAGTTGTACTCGGTTCACCGCAGAAAGCACAATAATATTCAGCCGTTGTTTCCATTTTTTTCGCACTCCCTTTTTGTGACTTCGTGGCGGTAGCGAAACATATCTGTTAACCGCATTTCCACCCACCAACCCAATAATAAATCAACAATTGGGCCACCCGGTATCGAAAAGGCGATCGCATCCGTCAATCGAGTCTGACCATTTTCTGTGGTAAACTCATGTCGATGAATCCAACTCGCCATCGGCCCCTCAGTTTGTTCGTCAACAAACAAGCGATACTCTTCGCACTCAGTGTGAGTCGCCACCCATTTTACCGGAATCGGCCCCAAGGAAAGGCGAAATTCTGATATAGCACCGACACCAAGTCCACCCTCGCGGCGAATGATTTTCACCGGTTGCCAAGGTGGAGTCAAAAGTTGTAAAATATCCGGTCTTTCGTAAAAATTCCAGACAGTTTCAACCGTCGAATTAATTAGCGATGAATATCGAAAGTTAGGCATTTTATAAATTGAGCGAGACCGTTAATTGCGCTGGAATTTCAGCATATTCAGTATTATCCTCTGTATCAGTACAAACAGCAACAGTTAATTTTAATCCCAGAGCTTTTAGCCAAGTTCCCAGATTATAAATCGCATCACTTCCTTGTTGCGAGAGCAATTCATCCAATTTTTTTAAGTGCGATTCGTATTGTTCAGGAGTCATTTTTGATTTACCGAGAGCTTCTGCTACATTGCTGAGTACTATTTTGAGCAGTTCCGCTTCGGGGTTTTCTTCTTCAAACAAAGCCTCTAGATACATAGCAGAGTCTGTTGAGTTTTTGAGAGACTGTATGAGAAAGGGATGGTAAGGTAAACTTTTAGGCATTATCTTCACTCCTATAATCTGTCCAGTATTCTTTAGCTTGCCCTATGTCTCTGTCTTGAGTGCTTTTATCCCCACCGATTAAAAGTAGGATAATTGTTGTGCCGACTTGTCCGAAATAGATTCGGTATCCAGGGCCATAATCTATTTTTAATTCAAAGACTCCCTCTCCAACAAATCGATAATCTCCGAGATTGCCGAGTTGAACTCTGTCTAGTCTCAACTTAATTCTAGCTTTAGCTTTGCTATCTCGGAGAACATTAAACCATTCCTCGAAAGGGACTCTGTTGTCTGACGTAGTATAACGCTGAATTTCTTTCGGTTGGACTTCGGGCATAATTGTATTATAGTGTGTCGCTCCTCATCTTATTGCTTGGCTAAACAGTTAATTGCGCTGGAATCTCAGCATTTACATCATTATTGTCTGTCTCTATACAAACAGCAACAGTTAGTTTCAATCCCAAAGCATTCAGCCAAGTTCCTAGATTGTAAATCGCATCACTTCCTTGTTTCGACAGCAATTCATCCAGTTTTTTTAAGTGCGATTCATATTGTTCGGGAGACATTTTTGGTGGTTGACCGAGAGCTTCTGCTACATCGCCCAGAGCTCGTTTCAGCAGTTCAGGTTCCGGCGCTTCTTCCTCTAATGTCGCCGTTATATAGGCTGCTGCTAGTTGGGGATTTTTGCTGAGAGATTCAATCAAAAATGGATGATAAGGTAGGCTTTTAGGCATTGTCTTAACTCCTATAATCTGTCCAGTATTCTTTAGCTTGACGGATATCTTTGTCTTGAGTGCTTTTATCTCCTCCGCAGATGAGAATCACAATTGTCATTCCTATTTGTCCAAAATAGATTCGGTAGCCCGGGCCATAATTGATTTTGAGTTCGCATACACCTTCCCCCACAGAACGATAGTCTCCTAAATTACCATCAACAATTCTGTTGAGCCTAGATATAATTTTAGCTTGAGCATTGACATCTCTCAACGAACCAAACCATTCCTCGAAAGGGACTCTATTGTCTGGCGTAGTATAACGCTGAATTTCTTTCGGTTGGACTTCGGGCATAATTGTATTATGGTGCGTTACTCATCCCAGTATGCTTGCAACTAATTATACTCAAGAAATGCCACAGGGGAAAGATGGAAAAACTTAGCTAACTTTTGAATTTGACTCGCCGTTAGTTCCCGCTTTCCATTCATCACCTCAGATACCCAATACTCGGATTCAAAAATATCAATCAAATCTTTTTCTTGAATATTGTCTTCAACCATCAACGCTTTCAGTAGTGCAACACCTTTCAAAACTGGCATTGGCTCATGTTTTTGTTCGTAATCATAAACAAGAGTACCCAGCACGTTTAAGTAATCTCGATCGTCTTGCGTGATATTTTTCCGACTCAGAATAGAATCAATCCGATTTTGTGTAGCGATTAACTCAGCTTCACAAGTAATTGGACGCGGTGGAAAAGTTGTGATAATCTCAATGTAGTAGCTACTAGGAATTTTTAAACCAGTCGTCATTTTTCCAGTTCTCCTTATCATATTCTGCATGAGTTAAAACACAGCGGACAAACAATATCTGGTATTCATAATCGATAAAAGCAATTAACCGATAGTTATTACCACCAATATTAAATACCGTAAAGTTACCTACTAAGTCAGCCGAAGGAAATACTTTACGCATATCTACTAAACTTTGCCATTCAGCATCACAACTACGCTGATACCACACCAACAGACTTGTTTCAGCATTGGGGTGTATTTCCCAAAATTCTTTTAGTCGTTTTCGGCTAATGACACGCATGAGACTATTATAATCTAATTTACTAAACGGGACTTAGTGAATTTTCACATTTTTTTGTATGAGTCATCGCCTCAGCTAAATGCTTTTTCAATGTCGCTTCCGGTAACGGCCCTTTGATATGACTCCAAGGCAAAACCCGATCCAATTCCCACTCCTGGAAAACATAGAAATCCATCTCCGGTAACTGTCCCCGCAACTCCTTAAATGCCCGCCGATAACTGCCCAAAGTATCGCCGTAATGCCGGACTAATTCTAATAGCTTTGACAAACGCCGATCGCCCTTCGAGAGCAAACCCTGAATCACCGACCAGTTATAGCTTTCAGGTCTAAATTCTAAACCCAACTTCCGCAATTCTTTATCCAAAAACTTCAGTCTCTTCTCTGCATCTTTGTTCACTCCAAACCACTGAAAAGGAGTATGAGATTTCGGGACAAAGGTACTGCAACCAAAAGTTAATCGTAAACCAGGAGCAGCTTTTTTCACAGCCCGCATCATCGCCACCGTCTCCTCCAAATCCTCCATCTCTTCCCCGGGAATTCCCGCCATTCCGTAGAGTTTAACTCCCTTCAATCCACCAGCTTTAGCATTAATTGCAGCTTGGATGATTTCGTCATTTGTGAGTTTTTTGTTAACAATTTTGCGGAGGCGATCGCTCCCACTTTCCACCGCAATTGTAATCGATTTGCTGTCTCGGTTGGTCAATATTTCTGCTAGCTTAACTGTCACCGTATTCGTCCGCACCGAAGAAAGACTTAGCCGCACACCATCGTATTTAGGATGATTCAAATGATCCAATAAAAGTTCAAATTCCGGGTGTTGAGTGACAGAAGCACCCAACAAACCCAAGCGATTTGTCACAGCTAAACCGCGATCGATCGCCGGAATTAGCGAATCCTCCAAACTCGCAGTTCTAAACGGCAAAGTCAGATAACTTGCCAAACAGAAACGGCACATTTCTGGGCAACTGCGAACCACTTCCACCATGTAAATATTTTCCCAAGCAGCCTTTTCTGTCACCACGGTAGAAGCAGATAAAGTATTGCCGCGATAAGTCTGTTTTTCAACTACACTGGGAATTGCTGAATCAAGAGGCTGAATCGATTTAATCCCCTCAGTCGCATCCAAATAAGTTACTTCGTACAAACTGGGAACATAAACTCCCGGAACTTGCGCCAAATGCCGCAGTTTAGTTTGTCTATCGGCGGTACGAACTTCTTTAAAAGCATCAATAAAATTATCAATCAGATTCTCGCCATCTCCGAGCAGAATCACATCAAAAAAATCTGCAAAAGGTTCGGGATTTGCCGTAAACACCGGGCCGCCACCAAATACGATCGGATGATTATCAGTTCGTTTTGATGCCCAAATTGGCACTTCTAGAGATTCTAATAAATTGAGAATATTTACATAATCGAGTTCCCAAGAAAGGGAAAATCCAAGTAATTCTGGATGTCTGGGAAGTTGTTCGTGGATATCAGTAAATAAACGGCCTACTTCAATATCCGATCGCACAGCCAAAGTTGCCCACACTATCTGATAGCCTAAGCTGGTAATACCAACCGTGTACTCGTTGGGAAAAGCAAAAATCGTCGGGATAGCATCAGCATCCGGGGTTGCTGGGGCAAATAGCAGGCGTTCTTCGGCAAATGGATTAGGAGTCATCCGATTTTAGATTTTAGATTATGGCAATGAATTCTTCAAAGTTACTCTGAAATAGAATCGCGATCGTCCCGGTTTCTCGGCGGCGGTGCACCGTAAAAAGTTGCAATCAGCAAACAGATAATCCCAGCATTAATAAACACATCGGCCAGATTAAATACCGGGAACCGAATGATCCGAAAATCGATGAAATCTACAACGTGGCCCAAAACAAATCGATCGATCCCGTTACCCAATGCGCCACCCAAAATCAAACCGTAGCCAGCTTGTTCCCAGCGGTTAATTCGCGGCCCGAACCAAGCCAACACCATCAATCCCACACTAACGCCCAAAGACAGCCAGCGCAACCAAATCGCCCCGCCATTACTGAACAGACTAAAAGCCGCACCGGTATTAACAACATAGGTGAAGTGAAACACGCCGGGTAGTAGCGGCTGCGTCTGCGGAGGAACCGTCAAGTCAAAATTTTGCACCACCCAAAACTTAGTCAAGTGGTCTAAAACTAAACTGATAATAGCAGCAACCCAGAATAAGGGATTTTTTTTAAAACGCATGGATTAGGCAATAGAACATGGGGCATTGGGCATGATAGAATTTACTCAAATCTCGCGTTTCATTATGCGAGTAGGATGCAGTGTAGCAAAGCAATCCCAGCCGCAGCGAGATAATTTTTCGGGTTTCGCAATGACAGTATAACCTGATTTGACACAATTACCAACAATCCCCAATCCCCGATTCCCAATTCCCAATTCCCAATTCCCAATTCCCCATTCCTCACTTAATAAAACATCAAGCGACGCAAAGTAAATGACAGCAGTGCGATCGCACAAACTACTGCCAATTGTCCCGGCATAGGATAAATCGAATATTTCAGAATCTCATCAAATAAAGGTGTTTTTTTGGTCGAAGGTAGCAAGTACGTAACAATTAGATAAATTAAACCGATCGCGTGAATTGTAAATAAACCGCACAAACAACTAAAAGCCATCGATTCCAGCCGCGAAGCCACCTTGAATGCCATCCAGCCACACACCCAAGCACCAGGCACAAAACCCAGTAAATACCCAAAACTCGCTTCTTTGAGATAGCCGATGCCACCGCCCTGAGCAAAAACTGGCCACAAAGTTAATCCTAATACCAAATAGGCAATTTGTGAGAGAGCCGCAGCATTTTTCCCACCCATGCAGCCTACTAACAAAACGGCTCCAATTTGATAGGTAACACCCAAAGAGTACGCCTGAAGTCCGCGATCGTCCCACAACCCAATCGGAATCGTGACCGATGCAGGCAAAAAAGTGCCTCCTATCGTTAGGAGTAAACCAATAAAAGCCCAGATTAATTCAATAGGAGCAGGCATTATAGCATTCGTCAGCAGGTATTCGTCAGATGCAAGCTAGAGCGCCCGCAGCTTTTAAGTTCTTAATACTAGCACCTTGTCAAAACAACCACCATTGTATGGTTTTATGGTTCTCAAGCCTGGATATTGTGATAATTTAATCGGAGATTTTTCCGGATCGGGCGATCGAATCCTAATTTATATACGAATTTATCTTGTCCGAATCTTAGAAAATCATAATTGTCAAGCTCATCAATGAGTTTATGAAATATTAATTAATGTTAACTTGCGGTCAACTGTAAAGATTGTTAACCAAAGCTTTACTGTTGCGCGCTATGTTGGTGCGGGACACCCATATAACGATCGCAGTTTTTATACCTATGCTTTTTCGTCTCAACTTGATTAATTCAAATCGGCTGACTACTGCAATTTCCGCAATGGCGATCGCCCTTAGCTTAGCAGCTTGCGGCGGCAGCACAACCACAGGCAGCAGCCCCAGCCCCGGCGACACCGCAGCATCCCCCGGCGCATCCCCCGTGGCAGCCACCGGCACACCAGCAGCCAACACCAAACTCGCCCTAGCCTCAGACGTAGCCATCACCGCAGCCGGCGCCTCATTCCCCGCCCCCCTGTACCAGCGTTGGTTTCAAGACTTCAACAAAATCAACCCCAAAGTACAAATTAACTATCAATCAGTAGGCAGTGGCGCCGGAGTCGAACAATTTACCAAAGGCACTGTAGACTTTGGGGCTAGCGACACCGCCATGAAAGACGATGAAATCGCCAAAGTTCCAGCAGACAAAGGCGTGCTCTTACTGCCCATGACAGCCGGCAGCATCGTCATCGGCTACAACCTGGCAGATGTACCCGAACTCAAACTGCCCAGAGACGTGTACTCAGAAATCTTCCAAGGTAAAATTACCAAATGGAACGACCCCAAAATTGCAGCGGCAAACCCAGGCGCTAAATTGCCAGACCAATCCATCACAGTCGTCCACCGTTCCGACGGTAGCGGCACCACCGCCGTCTTCACCAAACACCTGAGTGCCATCAGCCCCGACTGGAAAGCAGCAGTAGGCGACGGCAAAACAGTACAGTGGCCCAAAACTGGTACTTTCATTGGTGCAAAAGGCAACGAAGGTATCACCGCCCAACTCCTACAAACCGCCGGTAGTATCGGCTATGTAGAATACGGCTACGCCAAGAACAACAACGTCAAATTTGCATCTTTGCAAAACAAAGCAGGCACATTTGTAGTACCTAACGACGCGTCAGCTTCAGCAGCTCTAGCAACAGCTCCATTGCCAGAAGATTTGCGGGCCTTTATCGTAGATCCAGAAGGCGCTACATCCTATCCAATTGTCACCTACACTTGGATGCTCGTACCCAAAAAAGTTGCTGACCCCAACAAAGCTAAAGCCATCGAGGCGATGGTTGAATACGGATTGAATGAAGGTCAAAAAGTTAGTTCCGAATTGGGTTACGTTCCTCTGCCCCAAAGCGTTAGAGAAAAAGTGGCCGCAGCCGCTGACGGCATCAGCGCCGACTACAAGATTGAAGTTGCTAAATAGTAACTGTGAGCTGTTGACTGTTGACTGTTGACTGTTGACTGTTGACTGTTGACTGTTGGAAAAAAAAGCAAGAGAGATATTTCTGTAGGGGCGGGTTCACCAACCATAATTGCCTAAAATCAATAATCTGATAAACCCGCCCTCGCCCAACGGTCAATTGCCATCTACTTCTTTCAAAATACAAGTAAATAATGTAGGGTGCGTCGCCATCAAGAATCTACGGGCGTCCGAAGAGAAAGTCTCGCAGCGACGCACCCTAGAACTATTATTGGGTTTTTGATCTATGATTTCAGATAATCACAACGCTCAATCTGAGAGTCGATCGCGCTCAGGGACCGAAAAGTCCTTAGACCAAGCTTTCATCTGGCTCACCCGGGTTTTGGGAATAGGAGTTGGTGTAATTTTGCTGGTAATCGCGCTCACGGTTACTTACAGAGCCTTACCTGCGATTCAACAGTACGGTTTGGGATTTTTGTTTAGCAGTGATTGGAATCCGGTTAAAGAAGAGTATGGTGCACTGCCAATGATTTACGGGACGATCGTTAGTTCTGCGATCGCACTCTTAATTGCAGTACCATTAGGAGTAGGAACTGCCATCTTTTTGAGCGAAGACTTTCTACCGCTACAAATCCGCACAGCTTTGGTTTTTCTGGTAGAACTTTTAGCCGCCATTCCCAGCGTAGTTTACGGTTTGTGGGGAATTGCTGTATTGATTCCCATTATTACTAACATCGGCAAGTTTCTCAACGGCACTTTCGGATGGCTACCAATTTTTAGCACTCCGCCAGTTGGGCCGGGAATGCTACCAGCCGGAGTAATTTTAGGGATTATGACTTTACCCATTATTACTGCTATCTCCCGTGACTCTTTGGCAAGTCTTCCTCCCGAATTGCGACAAGCATCTTTAGGTTTGGGAGCTACTCGCTGGACAACAATTTTTAGAGTGCTCGTACCTGCTGCTTTCTCCGGTATTGTCGGCGGAATCATGCTCGGTTTGGGTCGCGCGATGGGAGAAACGATGGCTGCAACTCTGTTAATTGGTAATTCCAATCAGTTAAGTGCTTCTCTGCTAGCTCCAGCAAATACTATTGCTTCTTTGATGGCAAATCAGTTTGCAGAAGCTTCCGGTTTACAAGTAGCAGCTCTGATGTACACCGGGCTAATTCTGTTTATTTTGACGCTGATTGTGAATATTTTGGCAGAGTGGATTGTTTCTAGAGTCAGAGCCAAGTACAACTAAAGGTTTGCTGCAATTCCCCATACAGTTTTGATTTATGTCAAATATTTCATCGGAAGATCGCAATCCTTATGCCTCGAATCGAGGCAGTTTCAAGAAAGTTAAAGGCAGCCCGCAATCGCTGTTCAATACCGCGATGACGGTCTTGGCAGGAGCCTGTTTAGCAATTAGTCTTTTGCCTTTGTTTGCAGTCCTTTCCTATGTCACCGTCCAAGGTTTCAATCGCCTGAATTTAGATTTGTTTACCAAACTGCCGCCCCCGCCCGGACTATCGGGAGGCGGTATTGCGAATGCAATTGTCGGTACATTGATGACGGTGGGAATTGCTTCTTTGATTGCTGTTCCTTTTGGTGTATTAGCCGCCGTTTATTTGTCTGAATTTAGTAAGGGTTCAATAGCTCGCTGGGTGCGCTTTGCGACTAATGTCCTCAGCGGAGTTCCTTCGATTATTGCAGGGGTATTTGCCTACGGTTTGTTCGTGGTAAATATGGGAGGATTTTCGGCAATTGCAGGGGGTGCGGCGCTGGCAGTGCTGATGTTGCCGACGATCGTGCGGACTACTGACGAAGCTCTACAAATCGTCCCGCAAGATATTAGATGGGCGTCGGTTGGTGTGGGTGCTTCTAATTATCAAACGGTGTTACAGGTGGTTTTACCTGCGGCAATTCCGGCTATTTTAACGGGTGTGACGCTGGCGATTGCTCGCGCTGCTGGAGAAACTGCTCCTTTGATTTTTACGGCGCTGAATTCGCCTTTTTGGCCAGCAGGATTTGATAAGCCAACTCCGTCGCTTTCGGTTTTGGTGTACAACTTTGCAACGGTTCCTTTTAAGGCACAGAAGGAATTGGCTTGGGCTGCATCTTTAATTTTGGTGTTCATGGTTTTGCTGACGAGTATTCTTTCTCGCTGGGCCACTCGCCAAAAAGTTTATTGAAGGAAGAAGGAAGAAGGAAGAAGGAAGAAGGAAGAAGGAAGAAGGAAGAAGGAAGAATTTACCCATCTCCAACTTTTCCGACTCTCATCTTCTTGTTATTTTGTAAAATTTGATTGGAGTATTAACTGTATGATGAACGTAGCAAAAAAGAGTGAAACGGTTTTACGAGTAGAAAATATTAATATTTTTTACGGCGCTTTTCAAGCTGTAAAAAATGTTTCGATGGAGATTCCTAAAAATCAGATTACTGCTTTGATTGGGCCTTCTGGTTGTGGAAAAAGTACAATTCTGCGATGTTTTAACCGCCTGAACGATTTAGTTAACGGTTTTCGTTTAGAGGGCAGAATTGATTATCACGGTCAAAATCTTTACGATCCTGATATTGATGCTGTGGAGGTGCGCCGCAAGATTGGGATGGTGTTTCAAAAGCCGAATCCTTTCCCGAAGTCGATTTATGACAATATTGCTTACGGTGCGAGGGTGAATAATTATAAGGGGGATATGGATGAGTTGGTGGAAAAGTCGCTCAGCCAAGCTTATTTGTGGGATGAGGTGAAGGATAAGTTGAAGCAAAGCGGTTTTTCGCTTTCGGGTGGCCAGCAGCAGCGTTTGTGTATTGCTAGGGCGATCGCCATTAATCCTGATGTAGTATTAATGGATGAACCTTGCGCTTCTCTTGACCCGATTTCTACTGTGAAAATTGAGGAGTTGATGCGGGAACTCAAAGAGAAGTATACGATTGTGATTGTTACTCACAATATGCAGCAGGCATCTCGGGTTTCTGACCTGACTGCTTTTTTCAATGCTAAACTTTCTGACGATGGGAAGCGATTTGGCTATCTTGTGGAGTGTGACAAAACTGAGGTGATTTTCCAAAATCCGAAGGAAGAGTCTACTTTGGATTATGTAAGCGGTCGTTTTGGTTGAGTTGTTAGAGTGCGAGAATCTCAGTAGGGTGTGTCGCCACTGTTAATCCCTAAATTATCTCTAAAACTTCATGGCGACGCACCTGACTATTCGTAGGATGTGTCGTCATTTTTAAGCCCTAAATTTTCTCTCAAATCTGATGGAGATGTAAATTATATTATTTCCACAAATGATTGCCACAATATATTTGGGTTTTGTTTGCCATAGTTCTTGAATGGTGTCGGTGCGTCGCTATGAGATTTTTGATTTTGATTCAGAGATTTTTAATGGCGACACACCCTACGGCTACTGAACCAATTGGCTACTGGTGCGTCGCTATGAGATTTTTGATTTTGATTCAGAGATTTTTAATGGCGACACACCCTACGGCTACTGAACCAATTGCAATATAACTTGAGAATCCCAGTTTCTGCTTTGAGAAACTGGGATTCTGGCTTTTTTGTTTTAAAGCTCGATCGTACTTTTTGCCGATACAAGCCGCTGATTTTTGTGAATAAATGCTTGAAGAGTTCACATATTCTTCATCCAATATTTTAATAGGTTTTCTTTGACCATATTTTGGCGCATGACTTCGATGAGGTATTCCTGAGCTTCGTCTTGACTTAAAGTTTTAACTTGGTCGCGCAGCACTTGCAGTTTAAACTGCTGTTCCATGCTGAGGCTGGTTGTAGGCATATTCATGAATTGCTCCTCCAGTTTGCTACATAAAATCGATGCGAGATCGATCAGAATGACGTTTTGCAAGATTTGTTATTTTTCCTACATTGTAAACTATCATGACATTGCCTTGACAATATGTCCAAAGTACACACTTTGAGACTAATTTGTGCTGCAAAAGTACATCTAAGTAGGGAGAGCTCTATCATAAAAAAACGTACAAACCGGAAAGCTTAAGCCAAAGGAGTTAGTTGTGATGGATGCAATGGAGTTTTTTCAGAATAGTGCTGGGGAGTGGCGATCGCAGCGCAGCACTCACCACCTCGCTTTTCGTCAAGCGGAGATTGGAGATTCTAATATTCAGGTAACGGCCCTGGGTGCGGATGACGCGCGAGTTGCCGAGATTTGCCAGATGCACTCTGTCGATCCGAGTCGGGCTGCTGGAGGAGCTTTTGTGACTTGGCACGGGACTATGGCGTGGGATAAGGAGGATGAGAATCATCAGGGATCTACGGTGTTTGCGATCGTCCCCGATCCTGAAAATCCGCGACAGGGTTTGATGCTACGGGAACGTGGTTATGCCGAAACGGCGCCGGTAGCTGGCCGTTTTGAGATGGATGATGAGGATGCGCTGCTGCTGATTACCGAATACGAGACGATGAGTTCGATCGAGCGTTTCTGGTTCCCTAATCCGAACGTGCGGATGCGGACAAGTACGGTAAAGCGCTTTGGCGGCCCGAGCACTGCGACTTTTTGCACCGAAATTCGCGTGGAACCTGATACGGATGCAACATTAGAACCAGCGGGCGATCGGGCTGCTAAAGGCGAGTTTTACTCGGCTCTAGGCTGGTAATTTATTTGGCGGTTGACTGTTGACTGTTGGCGGTTGACTGTTGACTGCCCACTGACCACAAATGTTACAGATTGTTGCAAAAATTCAGGAAAATCAGATTTAGATTGCGGAAATCCCCTAATCTGTATGTTGGTTAGTTGTATCCGTTAAGCTGGCAGCTCGCGGTGTCAACTATTTCTAAAATTTGAAATAACGGAGATTTTAACGTGGCGCTTCCTTTATTAAGCTACGCCCCCAAGAGCCAAAACCAGCGCGTTGCTGGTTTTGAAGTAGGGGGCGACGAGCAGCCGAGAATTTTCACAACTGAAAATGTGCTCTCGTCTGGAGACATGGAAAATTTGATTTGGGCTGGATATCGCCAGATTTACAGCGAACACCAAATCCTCAAGAGCAACCGCCAAAAGTCTTTGGAGTCGCAACTCAAGTTCGGCCAAATTACGGTGCGGGATTTTATTCGCGGTTTGGCAACTTCGTCTCCTTTTCTGGAGCGGAATTATCAAACTAATAGCAACTATCGGTTTGTGGAAATGTGCGTACAGCGCGTTTTGGGCCGGGATGTGTACAGCGATCGCGAAAAGATTGCTTGGTCGATCGTAGTTGCCACTAAGGGGCCTCAAGGCTTTATTGACGAGTTGGTCGATAGCGAAGAGTACCTGGGCCGGTTCGGTTACGATACAGTGCCTTACCAGCAGCGCCGAATTTTGCCTCAACGAGTTGTAGGCGAAATGCCTTTCAACTTGAAGACACCTCGGTACAATGAGTACCACCGTTCTCAGCTTGGCTTCCCGCAAATCATCTGGCAAACAACTGTGCGCCGTTTTGTTCCTCAAGAGCAACAGGCAAGAGCTGGCGATCCGTCGGGCTATTTGGCTATGGCGCGCAATATGCCTAAGCCTGCTACTCCGCCGCAACGCGTGGCTTTGGCTAATATCAATATTGCCACGATGGTTCCCCGTCGGTAATTGATGCTGTCTGGTGCAATTTATGTTGTGTCGGGCGATCGGCTTTTAGTCGGAAACAATCTTGAGTTTTGAGTTTTGAGGTTTGAGTTTTTTAGTAGACTTGGAATCCAAAACTCAGAACTCATATTTTTTTAGAAGCAAGTTTGGCAACTGAGCATTGTACAAGATTTAAGATCAAATTCACTCTTCATCGGAATGATCTAAATGGAGGAGACTGCACGTGCTATGTCCCTACGATTAATCTGGCGTAGGGACACGACACGTGCAGTCTCCTCGCTTATCATTCAGGCGCAGCCGGAATTGATATAACGGATAGATGTTGAAGGAAAAACGAAGAGGAAAGAAGATTTGTAGTTAGGAATGCAAGTCCTTAAAAAGGTACAGTATCGGGTTCTGATGGGAACTCGCCTGCGCCCCTATAAGTTGATTTGAGTGTATCAAAAATGTACTCATAAGCTTCTTCAAAGTGTCTGGGTTCATCGATCAGAATCTTGAATTCGTGACCCCAAGGATAAACAGTGACAATGAAATTGTCAATAACTTTGTTAACGCTTAAGTATATTTCGACTGTTTCGCGATCGCCCTTGTCGGGATTTCCAGGATTTTCGCAGATATCGATCGCACCATTAAAATGCAGTATGCCATCTTCGTCAAACTTCGGATTTTGCTGGTGAATCGGGCATTCCAGATAATCGCTCATTTGCTTGATGAAAATTTCACTAAAATCCAAACAAGCTTGGCAGGATTCGCGATATGCTTGCCGGGAGGCGGCGTAAGCTTTGCAAAGTTCCTCAAATTTCGACATAGAAATTACCAGTTTTAATTGCCCAAGATATCAAATGCGAGCTCGCAGGTGCAATATTTTCAACAAGGTGTTGAATTGATCGGGCAAAGGGGCGATCGCCTCAATCAACTCTCCTGTTACCGGATGTTGTAATGTCAGTCGCCATGCGTGGAGAGCTTGTCCGGTTAAATTGACTCCTACAGAACGGTTACAACTGTACATCGGGTCGCCGACAATCGGATGTTTGATTTCGGCTGTGTGGACGCGAATTTGATGGGTGCGGCCGGTTTCTAATTGATAGTGCATTAAGCAATAGTTGCCAATTCTTTCTTTGATTGTCCAGTGGGTAATTGCAGGGCGGCCGCCTTTTTCTACTGGTACTATACCCATTTTTTTTCTGTCTGTGGGATGTCGCCCGATCGGCAAATCTATTGTGCCTGTTTCCATGCTGGGAACGCCGTAAACTATGCCTAAATATTCGCGGCGGGCGGTTTTGGTTTTGAGTTGGGCTTGCAGGTGTTGGTGGGCGATGTCGGTTTTGGCGATCGCGATCGCCCCTGTGGTATCTTTGTCTAATCTGTGAACGATTCCCGGCCTTTGAACACCGCCGATCGCTGCTAACGGACAGTGGGCTAACAGCGCGTTGACTAATGTACCATCTGCGTGTCCGGCGGCGGGATGGACGACTAATCCGGCGGGTTTGTTGATGATAATTAGGCTGTCATCTTCGTAGAGGATATCGAGGGGAATTGCTTCGGGTTGTAAGGTTGTGGGCTGGGTTTCGGGTAAAGTCAGGTGGATGCGATCGCCCGTTTTTACTGATATTTTTTTCGAGGTGCAAGTTTCGTCATTGACTTTGACGTTACCCTGTGATATGAGGGTTTGGATGCGCGATCGGGATAAATCCGGTATCTGGTCTGACAGCCAAATATCTAATCGCTGATTAACATTATTTTGACTCAATTCCCCTGTATTTTCAACTGTATACATTTGTTTAGTATTTATTTCTATCATTTAGTTTATTTGTAATAGGTAATCGGTTATCGATCGTCGGTCTATAATTATACCTTAATATAAGGTGCGTCGCTATTAGATTATTGATTTTTTTTGGGAATTTTTGATGGCGACGCACCCTACGGCTATCCCACGATAAATCTAGAATCACCGACAATTATCGCAGTGCCCGCAACGCATTGACTTAGCCTCATTTCCAAACCCAAAAGCTTCTAACAAAAATTGCCACCTACATTCCTTGTGTTTAAGATATTTTACCATTTCCTCAGCGACGGTAAAATTTGGTTTTTCGGCTTTATGCTGTGCAGATTTATTAATAACATAATTAAAAGGATCTTGCCATGTTAATTGTCCGCTGCTGTGGAGAATCGAAAGGGCGATCGCACTTTCGGGAAATTCCCGCGAAACTGCATCTATATTACCTTTAACTGGCAGATTTTTAGCTAGCTGCTGCGCTTCTCGATATTGCGATCGCAATTTATCCTGAAAAAACTCTTTTCTCTGTTTGTCTTCGGGATAAAGCAAGCCTGTTGGTTCGCTAATTAACGTCATGGCGATCGCCAATTTACCGTCGCGTCCGCCTCTGCCAATTTCTTGAATGTATTCTGATAATAGCAAAGGTGCTTGATAGTGGACAACCCATCGGACATCTGACTTGTTAATTCCCATACCAAAGGCTGAGGTACAAACCACAAATTTAAGCTCATTGTTCAGCCAAGCTTTTTCGATTTGTCGCCGTTCTTCTGGACTCAAACCTGCATGATATGCGGCTGTTTGATATCCCGCTTCTTCCACCAAATCTGCCAAACTTTCCGAGTCTTTTCTAGTCCGAACATACACTAAACCTGCTTGTTTTGGTCGAGCTTTAATAAAATTTAACAACTGCTGTTTGCGTCCCCTCGGAGTCCAGACTGTTTGCACTTGTAGATGCAAGTTAGAACGGTAGGGACTTAGCAAAAATGCTTCCGGCTTTTGGAGTTGCAAGACTTTTTTGATGGTTTTTTGGGCTTCGGGATTGGCGGTAGCGGTGAAAGCGGCGATCGCAATTTTACTTCCTTGTGGCTTAGTTTTCAATAAAGCCGATCGCACTGTTCCCAAACGCCGATAAGCTGGTCGAAATGTATCGCCCCATTGGACTAAGCAGTGAGCTTCATCTAATATTAAACCGTTGATTTCTATGTGGGGCTGACTGATGATTTCCCAGACTGGTTTGCTGAGCAATGTTTCGGGAGACAGGTACAGCAATCTCAATTTATTTTGTAGCAGCGATTGCATAGTTTGGCTGCGCTGGTGTGTTGGTAATTGACTGTGAAGTAGGGAAGCGGGTAAATGGCGATCGCGCAATTCTTGCACTTGATTTTCCATCAGTGCAACTAACGGCGAAACTACGATAGTTAAGCCTGTTTGTAATAAAGCTGGCAGTTGAAAGCAGATAGATTTGCCACCACCAGTCGGCATAATTGTCAACGTATCTTTTCCTGCTAACAAACTGCTAACTATTTCTCCTTGTGGTGGACGAAAGTCGTTGTATCCCCAGATTTCTTTGAAGCTAGCCCGAGCTCGATCTAATGATGTTGGTTCTGGTTGGTAGTTCATTTAATTGAGTTAAAAAAAATGTTGGTATTTAAGAAAAAAAGACTTACTTAATGAGTCAATTGTTACACGCTTTGTAGCAACGGAGGACACGGCAGTGCCGTTTCCCTACCCCAGAATAATCGATAGTCCTCGCAGGCGATGGAACTATCGCTCGAATAGTAGGGACACGGCAGTGCCGTGTCCTGACTATGGGTAATATCAATTCCGATGCCACGGGAGTTGAGATAAGTCATAAAAACTAAGTGCTAATCTAATAGTAGCTAGTAATTTTACTTTGATTTGAATTATGAACGCAACCACGTTAAATGAAGTTTTCAACTATCGACAAAAGACTTGTGAGCTTTTCGACACAGCGGGGGCGGTAGAGGCGGTGCGTGAAGATGGTTTTGTGCTGATTCCCGGTGTGCTTAGCGCGTCGGAAATGGGGGAGGCCCGGGAAGCGCTCGATCGCCTGCAACCCTTCGGACTCGACGGTAGCAGTTGGAGTGAGTTGAACAAACATTTTAAATGTGTGTTTAATCGCGATCGCCTGTGGCTTTCCTATGTCGATCGACCTGGTATCATTGAATTGGCAGAAGCATTAATGGGCAGCGATTGCCACATCATCGGCATGACTGCTTGGAAAAGTGGGCCTGGTTATGACGGCTGGCGCGTGCACGTCGATCAGGTGTTTGTACCTGTGCCCGAAAGCGTGTTTACAGATCGTACTTTTCAACTGCCAGTATGGATTTGTACAGCCCATTTCTATCTCAGCGACATCGCAGAAGACCTTTGTCCTACCTACATTATTCCTGGTAGTCACAAATCTGGTAGAAAACCCGATCGCGGGGAAGAAATTTGGAACGGACACTCTCCCGAACCAGTTTTGTGCAAAGCAGGAGATGTACTGTTTTTCCGCAGTGAAATTTGGCATTCCGGCGGCAAAAATACAACAGTCGATCGCACTCGTTATCTGCTGCAAGTGCATTATTCCCACCGTAACATTGCCCAGAAATTTTCGCCTTGGCCGTGGCAATTCAATCCCGAAATTCTGGCTACTGCTACTGAACGGCAACTGCGGCTTTTAGGTGAACATCCTGAGTCAAATTACGGTTAATGCGATCGCCATAAACTAAATTCTTGGCAAACTTGGATCTTCGCGACAAGTCGAAAGCGGTAATTGTTCGCCACCATTTATTGCAGTAATTCTCATGCGATTGCGATCTGTTACTACATTTAGACAAGCGCAACCATATCCATAGTTGACATTAGTTTTGACATATTCATCATCCTTAAAAGGAGGAATATTATCCATGCCTCTAGCTTGATATCCTCCTTGTACTGAGATAGTCCAATTACCATCTTTGTCTTTGAGATACCAATTTGCAGGTGTGGGATTTTGTAACCACCCGCACCTGGTTTCAGCCGCTTTGGCAGGAATAACAACGATCGAAAAAAATGAGATAATTCCAGGTATCAACCACTTGAGTTTCACAGTTTTACATCCTAATTAGCGAGCGACAATCAGACATTCCTCGACGCGGTTCAACTTTGATAAACCGGGTTTTTGATCGCATCTGCGGGTGAGTGCGAAATATTGTCGCAAAAACCCGGTTTATGACCGCCCGCGCGTCCAGAAATGTCCCAAATCCAAAATCCCAAATCTAAAATTCCCTAAGACTCTTCACCGTCTCGGCGGCCGAGCTCGTAGACACCGCCTCCAATGCAGGCGATAGCGCCCATAGATACGGCCCAACCAGTGCCCAGAGAAAATTCTACGCCCCAGTTACACAGTCCGCCCACGATCAAAAAGGGCAGAATGCTCAACAGCGAAGCGTAAAAGCTGTTTTGAGCTTCTCTAGCTTGGCGGGTTCTCTCAAACTCGGCTTCTGAGGTATAGAGGGATCTTTCGGCAAAATTCATCCAGCGGTTGAGTTGCAGGATTACCCATTCGCTGAGGGGCGATAGACCCCAGTATAGGGCCAAAGACCATAAAGACGCACCGGCGATCGCAGTTGCATCTATGGCAAAACTAAAGGGGAAAATTTCTGTAAGCATTGCTTGATACTTGTTATGAATTTGAGATTTTGGATGATATCCAAAATCCCCGAACTAAACTATAGTGTCAAACAAAAGCTCGATCGAATTCAACTGTAGCGGAAATTATGTGGATAATTTTTTTTGCCTTACCCCCGGTAAATGCCCGGAAGCCTTGACACGGGTTTTGGATGGAGTAAGATACACGTTGTTGATAAACTGATTCGCGAAGGAAGGGTAGAGCTCACACGCCATCTTGCAGCGAATTGGCACTCCTCAACGTACACTCGCATACACATTCAACTTGTTCGCCGTGAAAAAAATCCTGCAAGACTCTAGAGGCCCGCTGACGGCAAAACGCTTTTTTCGTCTCAGACAGATGCTGCTGCTGGCACTTTCGATCGGCATTGTTTTAATCGGCCCTTATTTGCAGCAGCAATTGGTAACAGCTCAGTCTGGCTTACCCAACAAAGTAGCGACGGGTAATTTGTGGCAAGAAGCTTCTTTCCCAGTCGAAAATTTTGAAACATACACTTCCCCGTTTGGCCCTCGCGGCGGGGATTTTCATTACGGTTTGGATCTGGCGGCGCCCCAAGGTAGCTACATTCGGAATTGGTGGGGCGGACAAATTGTGGAAGTTTGGGAAGATGGCAGGTGCGGCACTGGTATGATCGTGCGATCGGGAAGTTGGGAACACATCTACTGTCATCTCAGGGGCCGGGTGCTAGCAGCTAACGGCGGGCGTTATTACACCGATCCCGAAGGTACTTTGCAAGTTTGGCAAGGTCAAACAGTGCTGGCTGGTGCGAGAATTGCCAGAGTTGGCATGACTGGCCGCACGTCTGGCCCTCACCTGCACTGGGGATTGAAGTACAGTGGTCGTTGGGTAGATCCGGCTTTGGTGCTCCGGGAAATGTACGCACAACAGTCTTAAATTAGTCATTGGTCATTGGTCATTTAACTGGTTCCCGGGCTCTGCCTGGGAACCAATATCTTGAGGCTCTGCCTCGTTTGCGATCGGCAAAGTTGGAGGCAGAGCCTCCGGATCTGCGTTACCAGGCAGAGCCTGGTAACGAGTAAACTACTTTTTATGTCGGTGCCAACTCTTTTTTTGTCAACTTGATATACCGATCGACAATTTGGCGGAATTCATCACCGTCGATGGTTTCTTCATCCAACAGCGCTTCGACCAGTTTGTCTGCCAAATGGCGGTTTTCGCGGATGATTCGGCGAGCTTCTTCGTAGCATTGAAAGGCGATTTCTCGGACTTGCCGATCGATCTTGGTTGCCATTTCTTCGGAATACTCATTTCGCGAATTCCAACTCTGCCCCAAAAACACCTCATTGTTCGGACTTTCAAAAGCCACAGGCCCCAAATCCGACATTCCGTAAAGCGTTACCATCTCCCTAGCGAGACTGCCAACTTTTTTGAGATCGCTACCGGCGCCGGTGTCGATTTCAGCATCACCATAAATTTCTGCCTCCGCCGCCCGTCCGCCCAAAGCTACGGTAATCCGGTTTAACAACAAAGCCCGACTCCTCAAACCTTCGCTGTCGATCATTTCGTCGTCTAGGGTAAAGCTAGTAAAGCCTTCAATGCCGCCCGATCGCGGAATAATCGTTACTTTTTCCACCGGATCGGCATTTTTGAGCATTGTTGCAACTAGGGCGTGTCCGATTTCGTGGTATGCTGTCATCCACTTTTTCTTACTGTCGAGCAACGGGTTAAGGGTGAGTCCGATCGTGATCCGGTCGATCGCGTCGTTAACTTCTAAGTTACTAATCGTGTCTTTGCGCCGCCTCGCTGTCAGAATTGCTGCTTCGTTGAGCAAGTTTGCCAAGTCGGCGCCGGAAAAGCCGGGAGTGCGGCGGGCGATCGTGTCTAGGGCAACTTCTGCATCAAGTTTTTTGTTGCGCGCGTGCACTTGCAAAATCCCCAAACGCCCTTTGTAACTGGGCAAATCTACCGTTACTTGTCGATCGAACCTGCCGGGCCGCAACAGAGCACTATCGAGTACATCTGGGCGGTTAGTTGCCGCAATCACAATCACGCCACTATTACCCTCAAAGCCGTCCATTTCTGTCAGCAACTGGTTGAGAGTTTGTTCGCGTTCGTCGTTACCGCCACCGATCCCAGCTCCGCGCTGCCTTCCCACGGCGTCTATTTCGTCGATGAAGACAATGCAGGGAGAATTTTCTTTAGCTTTGCGGAACAAGTCGCGGACGCGGGAGGCGCCGACTCCGACGAACATTTCGACAAATTCGGAACCGGAGATGCTGAAGAAGGGGACGGCTGCTTCGCCTGCGATCGCTTTGGCCAACATTGTTTTGCCGGTTCCCGGAGGCCCGATTAACAGAACTCCTCTGGGAATTTTGGCGCCGATGGCGTTGAAGCGTTCAGGTTTTTTCAGGAAGGTGACGACTTCTTGCAGTTCTTCTTTCGCTTCTTCGATTCCTGCTACGTCGTCGAACATCACGCCGGTTTTGGCTTCCATTTGGAAACGGGCTCGGGATTTGCCGAAGTTCATGGCATTTCCTTGCGATTGGGTCGATCGACGCAGAATCGCCATCAGCGCTGCTAGCACCATGAAAATTACCAGCAAGTTTACGACTAAACTGACTGCTGCGGTGTTATCGGCTGTTTGTTTGACTTCAAAGTCGATCTTTTTAGCGCGGATTTGCGAGTAGAGTTCTCGGTTGTTGTAGTCAAAAAGAGTCACAATTTGAGCTTGATCGCCTTTTTGATCTTTTAACTTAACTCTGGCAGTTCTTTGAATTTCGTCTACTTCGATTTTACTGACTTGCCCTTTTTCTATTTTTTCGATCAGTTGGCTGTAACTGAGCGTGTTGTTTGGCGCGCTGTCGGCAAAAACCGGGGTCGAGAGCAATATTCCTTGAGAAATCACCAAACTGCCCAGGAAGCGCCAAAGATTCCGTCCTAAAATTGATTTTTGAGGATTTTGCTGGCTCGACTTGTCTTTATTTACAGCTAGATGCCCCAGCCATGCCTGTTTCCAAGAATTTTTCATATTGCTTTTCCCAAGGTTGAAGACTGCCAAGATTGACCGCTTTTGGTTTGCTACGTTCATTTATTTTAACAAGATGCCGGGTTTTGGATGGGTAGATTTGTTTTCTGCAAAGGTTATTAGCTCAACCCGCTCTTTGTATGGTGCGTCGCTCCCAGATTTTCTATCTTACTTGCAGATTGCACTCCGGGCGACGCACCCGATCGGTATCTACCGAGTCCGTGCGACCGCTTTCTTCAATCTAAAATCTAAAATCTAAAATCGATTGACAATTGCCGATCGAATTCGCTAAATTAAGCATAGTCGTAATGACTACGTTTTAGCAACTTGCTGTTTTCAACTCCTATGGTAAAAATTGTCGGTATTGGCGGAAGTTTGCGAGCTGGTTCATACAGCCAGATCGCATTGAAGGTAGCAGCCGGGCGGGCCGAGGCCCTGGGCGCGGAAGTTGAAATTTTGGATTTGCGATCGATCAATCTGCCATTTTGCGACGGCGAAAATGATTATCACAATTACCCGGATGTGGAAAAGCTGCGGAATGCGGTTAAGCAAGCCGACGGCTTGATTTTGGCAACGCCGGAGTACCACGGTAGCGTCAGCGGTGTTCTCAAAAATGCCCTGGATTTGATGAGTTTTGAGCATTTGGATGGGAAAGTTGTGGGTTCGATTAGCGTGTTGGGAGGACAAGTTAACAGCAACGCGCTTAACGATTTGCGAACCATTTTGAGATGGGTTCACGCTTGGGTGATTCCCGAACAAATTGCGATCGGACAAGCTTGGCAAGCTTTTACTCCTGACGGTAAATTGTTGGACGAGAAACTATCTAAAAGGTTCGATGAATTTGCTCAAAGTTTGGTAGAAAATACGCGGAAATTTCGAGGGATTTCATAATAATTTATCCTAACAGTCAACAGTTAACAGTCAACAGTTAACAGTTAACAGTCAACTAACCTAAAATGGCATATCGATCATGTCTCCGAAAGGGTGGGGAACATCGATCGGCATTCTGCCAGGTTTTGACTCATACTTATCGATCCAGTTTTTTGCCAATTCCAAAGCTTCCTCCTCCGTCTTAGCATTTTGGACAGCGACGTGGCGGTTGCCGCGGCTATCCCAAACCTCGACATAGAATACCTTCTGTGATTGAATAATCCAACCTTTATAAGAGTCTGCTGGTTCCATAGTTATAATCCTAAAACGATCGGGCGGATAGTTGGACTGGCGAGCTAATTTTAAATTTGCCCTGTGTAAAATGAATTTTACCGGGGTTTCTATAGTATTTTTGGGGGAAAGTCAGTTTTATGGTTAACCTCAATGACTAGACTCCTGAAGCAATTATTTAGCTGGAGAAAATATCTCCAACCTTTGGCGGCGACGATCGCGATCGCCCTGATCGCATCCCAGATGGCGGTATTGCCAGCATTGGCGACTGGCGTGTACGAATTGCCGGCGTTGTCGGCGGGCGATCGAACTTGGGTGTGGGACAAAGGCGAGGTGCTCAGCCGCAGCAGCGAAAGCGATATCACTAGCGAACTCGACAATCTAGAAAAACAAACAGGTAAAGAAGTTCGGTTTGTCACCATCCGCCGCTTAGACTACGGCGAAACGACTGCTACTTTCACCGACCAACTATTTGAACAGTGGTTTCCCGAAAAAGAAGACCAGACTAATCAAATTTTACTCGTTCTCGACACTGTTACCAACAGCGCAACAATTCGCACCGGAGAAGGGGTGAAGTCCCTGCTAAGCGATGAAATTGCCCAGAGTGTAGCTGGCGAAACCGTGCAAGTGCCGCTGCGGGAAGGCAATAAATACAACGAAGCATTTGCCGCAGCCAGTTCGCGAATTGCAACTGTTTTGTCTGGCCAACCCGATCCGGGCGCGCCTGAAGTTGTTGACAACATTCAAGTTGAAGGCACATTTAAAAAAGCTGAAGACACAGATCAAGGCAATGCCACAGTTATTGTGGTTGTGCTGTTGGTGTTGGCGACAGTGATTCCGATGGTGACTTATTTCTGGTATCAAGGTTTTTCGTAATCTGGTGCTATCAGATGCGATCGGTTGCACTAATCTTGAATGTATTCTCGATCGTTCAATAAAGCAATTTCTGCCCGCACAAATTCCCGTCCTAAATAAGCCGCGTGATCTAACATTGTCACCGGATTGGGGCGGGTTTCTTCTAGGATTTTGACGCAAAGTTCCTTGGCGGTTCTGCCGCTAAAAAGTGTAACTTCAGTGCGTTCTACCTTGCCGCGGGCGGGAATGGGTTTGCCAGTTTCGGGATCGACTGCGAGGCCGCGATCGTCGATGATGTTAGTGTAATGTTTGGCGCAGATTAAGCTGGTTGCGCGATCGACATAGATGATGAAGTAGCCGCCCGGATCGAGGTCGATGTGGCGTTTGGATAGTTTGTCATCAATGGCGGTGAGGTTTTCTAAGGTTTGACTCATAGTGGGTGAAAGGAAGTAGATAATGGCTGTATTTTGTTCTGCTATTTCTAGTTTAGTCGGCGGTGGGACAAGTTTGCGAGTTTTTTGGGCGATCGACATTCTACCCGATATCTGTAGACACGGCAATTCCCTTTGCGATGTAGGTTTTTGTTTGAATTAGTATTCTGAACCGCAGAGAGCGCAGAGAACGCAGAGTGAAAGAAGAGAGAGAAACAAAATCTGTTATCATGGGTTTGAGTAAAATCTAGTATAAAATTATAGATGAAATTTATAGATTTATTTTCAGGTATAGGAGGTTTTAGACAAGGCTTTGAAAAAATTGGCTTTGAATGCGTTTTTTCCTGCGAGATTAACAGCAAATGTCGGGAAGTGTACGCAGATAATTTCGGCGAAGTGCCTTTTGCAGACATCAGTAACATCAATCCCGCCGATTTAGCAGACTTTGATGTTTTAGTCGCCGGGTTTCCCTGCCAACCTTTTAGCATCTGCGGCAAAAAGCTAGGCTTTGAAGATACTAGAGGGACTCTATTTTTCGAGATTTGTAAAATCATCAAAGTAAAACAACCCCAAGTTGTTGTTCTGGAAAACGTCAAGCACTTAATCCATCACGACAAGGGAAACACCTTAAAAGTAATTATTGCCAGTCTTGAAGATTTGGGATACAGCGTAAATTATCAAATTCTGAATGCTAAGGACTTTGGAATTGCTCAACATCGCGAACGAATATTCATCATTGCAACTAAGGGTAAAGAATTCAATTTTTCTCGACTTAAAACCAAGTTTCCTCCAAAACTCAGGGAATTTCTAGACGAGACTGGAGATTTTGAAATATTAGACAAATCCGAGTATACTTTAATTGAATATCCCAGAAAGCAAGATTCGGGACTGTTATTTGTAGGTTACAGGAATAAAGGTACTTGGAAAACTGGCGTGAGGCCGAATACAGAGCATTTATCGAGGGTGCACCGACAGCCTAATCGGATTTATTCGGTGGATGGCGTGCATCCGACTATTCCTTCGCAAGAAACATCGGGTCGGTTTTTTGTCTATTTTGCCGATCGAGATATGGTGAGAAAGTTGACGCTGAGGGAATGCTACCGTCTGATGGGTTTTCCTGAAGATTTTAAAAGCTATCCGAGTGCGGGGGAAAGTTACAAGCAAATTGGGAATTCGGTTTGCGTGCCGGTGGTGGAGGCGATCGCGCAAGAAATATTAAGTCAAAATTTATTGTCAAATGAGCCAAATGAACCACAAAGAAAAACTGAAGAATATATACAGCTTGTCCTTTTCAATTGCTGATATCTCGGAAATTCCTCAACAATACCTTGAATATATTTTACTAATTGGTGAACAAGCATACAAACAAAAGGGAGTATACACCGTCTTGGTTTCTCTTCTAACTCACAAGTCTTTATTCCCTAAACAGGACATCAGAAAACATCAGAGTAGTATGCCGGGTGGTTTTTCGGGAAGAACTATTGACACTCTATATATTACACCTACATTAAAAGAACTGGGACTTCCTTCTATGGCTGAAAGCGGTTGGCTCACCAGGTCTTTAGAACAACCGTACCCGTACAATTTAGACTACCAGGGCAAAATAAGCAACAAGGCAGTAAAAAAAGCATTTTTAAATATAATTGATTATGTTGAAAGCAGACCTGAACAGGTAGATAATGTGCTGCGCTTGATATTGAATAAAGTTATTGAAGTACAAGCTCAAAATATTGTAAGCGTAGCCCAATTAGTTAATCCTGATACTCTGAACATACTGAGTATAGTTTCTTGTCTGGAGGAGCATTTTTTTACTAACTATAAAGTTCGCGGTGGGTCAAAGTTGCCGGTTCTAGCTATCTATGCAACGTACAATTCTCTCTTGGATGAAGTGAAAAGATATATGAAAAGTGTACTTTAGCACCTTTAGGCAGTCACACAGCATCTGACTTGACTTCAAAAAGTTCAGGCGACATAGAAGTATTTGACGAACAAGGGCAAATCTGTGAAGCTATTGAAGTAAAGCTTGATCGGGAAATTGACTTAACAATTGTGCGAATAGCTTATGAAAAAATTATCAGGTTTAATCCCAAAAGATACTATATACTTTCGTGTAAGAATATTAAAACTTCTGAAATTCAGGAAATAAATAACATAATATCTCAAGTTAGAGAAGAGTATGGCTGTCAAATAATAATTAATGGAGTAATTCCTACGATTCAATATTACTTAAGATTAATTTCCTTAGAAGTTTTTGTGAATAATTACTCTAATCTGGTCAGTATTGATACAGAATTGCAGCCTATTCACAAGCTCAAGTGGAATGAATTAATTGAAAAACTGGGTGTTGAGTAGATGGTGTTATAGTATGAAAAGGTAATTTTTATAACTCTGAGTCACTGCTAGAAAATTTATCAGTCATGCCTTATTAAACCACTCTAGCCAATGAACTAAAGTTGATACGGAAATGATATCTTCCGATTTATATTCCTGATTTTTCTGATAATAAATGTAAGCTTTACCCTCGGCATTAGATGGGCAAAATAACCTGACTCTACAATCAGCTTTTCTATTTTGCCAAGCAAGTCTAATACTACCTCGATCGTCAGTACCAATTGAGTATTTAGGAAAACTGTTTACCATGCTATCATAAGCCTCAACGACCAATTTTATCGCTGTCCTGAAAGCATACTCGGTCGGTCTCAAAATTCCGTACTCATCCTCTTCTTCTAAATCTAAAAGTTCGATCAGACGTTCAACAGTGATGCGGAAATTTGATAAGCCACTATTGCTAATGCTACCAGTAGTCTGTTCGTTCGCTACAGTCATAAGATTAAATCCTTTTTGGGCGATCGCCATATTCGATCCTAACACAGCCTAATCATTAGATAGTCAGGACACGGCAGTGCCGTGTCCCTACTAGGCTAGGCCGGAATTTGGATTTTTTCGGTGCCGGCAAGTTCAAAAGCTGTGTGAATTGCCTTCAAAGCAGTTACACCTTGTGCCTCATCCACAACGCAGCTAATTTTAATCTCGGAAGTTGCAATCATTTGAATGTTTATTTTGTGCTGGGAAAGCGCTTCAAACATCTTTGCTGCTACTCCCGGATGCGCTACCATCCCTGAACCGACAACGCTAACTTTGGCAACTTCTGTATCCACTGCAACTTCGCCCCATCCGAATTCTGGGGCGGCTTTTTCTAGGACTATTTTAGCAGCTTCGGCGTCAATTTGTGCTACGGTAAATGCAATGTCGCGAGTTAATATGCCGTCGATATTTCGGCAGCGCTGAGACTGAATAATTGTGTCTACACTGATGTTTTCTTCGGCTAAAAGTCCGAACAGTTTTGCTGCTACTCCAGGTCGATCGGGCAAATGGCGAATTGCGAGACGCGCTTGATTCAGATCCAACGCCACGGCGCGGACTGCGGGCGGTTTTTGGGATGATGAATGCAGCCCAACTGGGGAGTTGGAGACATCAAATGTTTTGCAGAGTTCGGCAACAGCCCGATCGCAATCAGCAGCATCGATCGTACAACTAACTTTCACCTCGGATGTGGAAATCATTTGAATGTTAATTCCCGCATCGGCTAAGGTTTTAAACATCTCGGCTGCAACTCTCGGACGCCCGATCATTCCCGCGCCTGCAATGCTAACTTTAGCTATTGGCCGCTTTTCGGCTTTCACTTCCGGTTCTCCCAATTCTGGGCGAGAATTCTTACCGAGGGTGGGTACGATCGCATCTGCAACCGCAACAGCTTGATTGAGCGAATTTCGCCTCACCGTAAAGGCGATATCGTTGGTATTTCCTTCATGAATTGACTGGATAATTAAGTCTACATCGAGATTTTGCTGCGCGATCGCACCGAATAACCGCGCTGCTACTCCCGGGCGATCGGGCAAACGCAACAGCGACACCCCCGCCTGATCCAAGTCAAATTCCACCGCATCCACCGCTTTTGCGAGCTCCAAGCCCTCCAAAGGTCGGGGTTGTGGGGGTGGGGACACTACCAGCGTACCGGGCGCGTCACTCCAGCTAGAAAGCACTACCAGCGGCACGCCGTAATTCTTGGCAATTTCTACGGCGCGCGGGTGCAGGACTTTTGCGCCCAAACTCGCCAATTCCAACATTTCGTCGCAAGTGATCTCATCCATCAGTTGCGCGTCAGCAACCAAGCGCGGATCTGTAGTCAAAATTCCGGGCACATCGGTATAAATTTCGCACCTGTCGGCCCGCAGCGCTGCGGCGAGGGCGACTGCTGTCGTGTCGGAACCGCCGCGCCCAAGGGTGGTAATTTCCAATTCTCCGGCATCGGTGATGCCTTGGAAACCTGCAACCACAACGACTTTACCGCTGTTTAGCTGGCTTTCAATCCGAGTCGGATCGATCCGCAAAATTCGGGCGCGAGTGTGGGCGGCTTCGGTGACAATGCCCACTTGGGCTCCGGTGAGGGAAATTGCGGGCTGTCCCATTTCCTGCAATGCCATGCTCAAAAGTGCGATCGACACTTGTTCCCCAGTGGAGAGCAACATATCCATTTCCCGCTTGTTGGGATTTGGGGAAATTTCCTTAGCTAGTTTAACCAAACCATCAGTAGTTTTGCCCATTGCCGAAAGTACGACAACCAGGGAGTTGCCAAGCTGTACTGTCTTGACTACTCGTCGGGCTACTTCTAGAATGCGCGAGACAGTACCAACCGAACTCCCGCCGTATTTCTGAACAATTAATGCCATAGGATTTACACAAAGCTACAAAATACTTATCAAATAATACAAGCAGCTTCTGGATTAGAAATAATATTTTTTTAAATTCCCATACTACAAACCAGATAAACGAGAAAAAATATGTGGTAGGGGCGGGTTTTACAAACTGTTTATGTATCCAAACGAATAATTCAATAAACCCGCCCTCTTAATTCTAATTTTACCCTCCTTCTAACTCTCGCAAACGCGCTTCTAAAGCTTGAATTCGCAATTCAGCTTCTATTCGCTGTTGTCGTTCTTGTTCGGCGGCAAATGTGGCTCGTTCGGCGACAAATTCTGCTTGTTCTACCCGTTCATCAGCAGCCAGCAGCAAATTTCCGTCAGCATCCCACCAGCGCATCCAAGGCAATTCTACACCCTGATAAACTCCTTGCCAAATACCTAATTCCAATCCCATTGGCTCGATTTGGTAATGTCCGCGCTGATTTTTTGGCATTAACTCAAATCTATTTTCTACCAAATGATAGCATTCTATTTGGGCTTTTTTGACTTCATAAATTCCATAAAATGCAGGTCGAATAATCTGCTCATAAATCCAGAATTTACCCTTTCTTGGAGTTTTATCTCTTTCTTCGCTGCCATTCCCAGAGACAAATTCTAGTATAATTAATGGCGGCATTAATTCTTTCCACATTACATAGGAACGCCGCATATTTCCGTTGAGAGTTGGCGGCACATTGGGGACGTAAAACCAATCTGGTGCTTCGGCTCCTTTGGCCAGGGGTTCTGGGGGTTGCGGGACTCGCCAATAAATGCCGGAATCTTGACCGATACAATATTGTCCATCGGGATGAAGTTGGTCTAAAATGGGTCGAACAGATGTTGTTAACAGGATGCTTTGAGGCAGTTCTTGAAAGTTCTTCACAAAAGTACCGTCGGAGTCTGGTAGTTGAGTGTGGTCGGGAAATTCTGTAAAATCTGTTACTAAAAGTTCGGGTTTTTCAGTGACACTCATGTTGACCTCTTGAATGTTTAAAGATTATACTTCAGATAGGGAAGGGAATGGAATATGAGTCAGTACAAGTTAATTATTTTCGACTTCGACGGTACTTTGGCAATTACTCATAAAGCCATTATATCTTGCATTGTTAAAACTTTTGAAAGTTTCAATATTGCTCCGCCTGGTGCTGATACAATTAGAGCTACCATCGGTATCAATTTACCAAATACTTTCAAATTGCTTTATCCGGCGATCGAGGAAAGCGCAATTCCCACATGGGTGGAAACTTACCGCTCTTTTTATCGCACAGAAGGTGAAAAGCAGCTAGATTTATTTCCAGGAACAAAGCAACTCTTGCAGTTGGCGAGCAAGTCTGGCTTGAGTCTCGGAGTTTTTAGCAACAAACACGTTAGTTTTGTGAATTTGTTCTTGGAAAAGTTAAGGATTCACGGTTTGTTTGATTTAATTTTAGGTGATAACGGACAAATAATACAAAAACCAAATCCGACTATTTTTTACTCGATTATTAAACCGCTGTTCCCGGAATTGGATAACAGTCAGGTTTTAATGGTTGGCGATACGGCGGTTGATTTGCTGTTTGCTAAAAATGCTGGGATAGATGTTTGTTGGGCGGCTTACGGATATGGCGATCGCACTGAGTGTCTTGCCTTACAACCGACTTTTGTAATCGACAATATTTCGGAACTTGCCGCGATCGTTCAAAATTAATCTTGAGTCGGTTTATTTCAGCAGAGTTTGAATCATTTTACGAAAAAGTATTTAACTAAAAATATTTTAGTAGATCCGGACGCTCTATTTTTTTGAGGTGATGGAAAATATTAATTGCGAGAACCATTAAGCCGAGCAAATCCTATGAAGTAAACTATACCAGAGATAGAGCAATCGCGGTCACAATTATTATAAATTGATTAGGTACAATTAAGATTCAAATTTCTGCATAACAACCTTCTAATATCGTTTCCGCTTACATCGGTTCGGTATTGTTCAAACAGTCAACAGTCAACCGTCAACAGTCAACAGTCAACAATCACCTGATGGTGCTATCGGAATTGATATAACTTCTGCCTTGGGAAAACAGGGAAATTTTGTTAAAATTCCGGGTGTGCTGCCAGTTGCGAGATAATAAACTAAATCTATAGAAACTCATGCAGATCGATACAAGCATTCTTTCTGAAAACCTATCGCCGACTCGTACCGACGGTAATGCACCGAATTTAATAGAAGAAGTATTTCGGTTGTACGATCGCGCCCTGGCAGCCACCAGCAACGGCATCGCGATCGCGGACGCGAAGCGGCCAGACAGGCCCGTAATCTACTGCAACCAGGCTTTCGAGAAGATTACAGGCTACGATCGCAGCGAAATCATCGGGCGAAATTGCCGCTTCCTGCAAGGCCCGGATACCGATCGCGCAGCCGTAGATCAAATCCGCGTCGCCCTAGAAGAACAACACGACTGCAAAGTAGTTATGAAAAACTACCGCAAAGACGGAACCCCCTTCTGGAATGAACTCACCATCTCGCCCGTGCGCGATAGCAGCGGAATCGTCACCCACTTCATCGGCGTCCAATCTGATATCACCGATCGCTTCCAAGCAGAAGAAGCCCTCAAAGCAGCCGAAGCAAAATATCGCAGCATCTTTGAAAACGCCACCGAAGGCATATTTCAAACCGCCCCAGACGGGCGCTACCTCAGCGCCAACCCAGCACTCGCCCGAATATACGGCTACGATTCCCCAACAGAACTGATCGCAAAATGTTCGGCAAACCAACTTTATGCCGATCGCACCCGCTGCGCATCCTTCATCGCCGAAATCAGCAAAAACGGCTCCCTGAAAGAGTTTGAATCCTACGTCTATCGCAAAGACGGCAGTACAACCTGGATCTCGGAAAACGTGCGCGAAGTCAGGGGCGAAAACGGCGAAATTCTTTACTACGAAGGAACCGTTGCCGAAATCGCCGATCGCAAGCGCGCCGAAGCAGCCCTGCGCGATCGAGAATACTGGCTGAAAACTGCGATCGACGCCGTGCCCGACGCCATCAACCTCACTGACAGCCAGGGGCGCTGGCTAATTGCCAATGACTGCGCCCTAAAACTTTTGGGCCTCGATACCGCAGACTACCAGGGCAAAACTACTGCCGAACTCTCAGCCGCAGCCACTCCCAGAGTCAGAGAAATCCTGCTTTCTTGGCAGGAAACCGACGAAACCACCTGGAAAAGGGGCACGATCGCCGATCGCAGCCAAACCGTCCCCCTACCCACAGGTGGCAGCAATTTGTTTGAAGTGCGGAAAGTGCCACTGTTCAACCCCGACGGTTCGCGCAAAGGCATGGTAGTCGCGGGGCGGGACATCACCAAGGAAGTCGAAGCGGAGGCAGCTTTGCGCGACAGCGAACAGCGGTTTCGAGCAATTTTTGAACGCGCTGCGATCGGCATGACAGTCGCTACCCTCGAAGGTATGGCGATCGCCACTAATCCGGCATTTCAAGCTATGCTGGGGCGATCGGAATCCGAACTGCGCGGTGTGAGTCTCGACGAGTACGCGCACCCGGAAGACGCACACACCGATCGCGAATTGCGCCAGCAGTTGGCGGCGCGATCGCGCCAAGCTTACCAAATCGAGAAGCGCTACCTTCGCCCTGACGGCAGCATCAGGTGGGGACGCCTCAGCGCCTCTGTCATCGACAGCAGTCAGGGAATACCGCAGTTTATTTTGGAAATGGTAGAGGATATTACCGATCGCAAACAAGCCCAGCTAGCCCTATTGCAAAATGAGGCTAAGTGGCGATCGCTAATTCTCAACAGTTCCGACATCATTACTATTCTCGACAAAAATGGCCGCATTGTTTACGAAAGCCCTTCTTTAGAGACAGTTCTGGGCTACGAACCAGAGGAACTCGTCGGTGAAATTGTCCTCGATTTCATCCACCCTGACGACATTCCCTCCATGGTTTCCGACCTCGAAAAACTGATCGCAAATCCAGGCGATCCGATCGCCCTAGAAGGTCGCTTCCGGGGCGCTGACGGTTCTTGGTGTTTTCTCGAAGGCGTTGGCATTAACTTGCTAGCAGACCCCGCTGTGAACGGAATTGTGCTCAACTCCCGCGACATGACGGCGCGTCGGCAGGCTGAGTACCGCCTCAGCAAAATCAATGAGTGCTTTTTGGGATTTACCACCGACGCCGCTGACAACATCCAGCGCCTGACATCCTTAGCTGGTCAGCTTTTGGGCGGAAGCTGCGCCATCTACAGTCGCGTCGGTGACGGACTGCTGCGCGCGATCGCGACTTGGCAAACGCCGCCGGATTACCCGGCTGTCGATCGCGCCGAGGGCCACATCTGCACCGATGTATGCAGCAAAGGAGGCGACGCGGCTGTGGCGATTCCTGACTTGCAGAACAGTATCTACGGTCAAATCGATTCCGCTGTCATCCGCTACCAACTGCAAAGCTATCTGGGACAAGCAGTGCGACTGGGCGATAATTACGTAGGTGCGATGTGCGTTCTCTACACTGAGTCGATCTCGCCCACAGAAGCCGACTGCAAGCTGATCGGAATTATTGCCGCGGCGATCGGAGTTGAAGAAGAACGGGCTGCTGCTGCTGCGCGCGATCGGCAAAAATCCCAGGAATTGCAAACAGCTTTGCGCAAATTACAGCAAACTCAAATGCAATTAGTCCAAACTGAAAAAATGTCTTCCCTCGGACAAGTCCTAGCAGGAATTGCCCACGAAATTAACAACCCAGTTGGCTTTGTCGTCGGCAACCTCTGCCACGTCCGCGGCTACGTTCTCGATTTGCTAGAAATCGTGCAAATGTATCAAGAAGAATACCCAAATTCCCCAGCCAAAATTCAGAAACAAGCCGAGGATATAGACTTAGAATTTCTCGCAGAAGACCTGCCAAAATTGCTTAATTCAATGCAAACTGGATGCGAGCGAATTGTAGAAATAATTCAAGCTTTGCGCAATTTCTCACGAACCGACGAAGCTAAAATTAAGCCTGCCGACATTCATGAAGGTTTAGAAACTACCCTATTAATGTTGAACAGCAGGCTGAAAGCCAAGCCAAACTGGCAGGGCATTGAAGTGATTAAAAAATACGGAGAACTGCCGAAAATCAAATGTCATCCCGGACTGTTGAATCAGGTATTTATGAATATATTAGCAAATGCGATGGACGCATTGGAAGAAAGCAGCAACAAAACAAAAAAAGCTGCTAATTCTACTTCCCCGACAATTACAATTAAAACTGAAACGATTGATGACAAAAGTATTTGCATTCGGATTAAAGACAACGGGCCCGGCATTCCCGAAGATAACATCGTACGTTTGTTTGACCCGTTTTTTACCACAAAACCCGTAGGTAAAGGTACTGGTTTGGGTTTATCAATTTCGCACCAAATTGTCGTTGAAAAACATAACGGCAAATTGCAATGCCTCTCGGAACTTGGTAAAGGCAGTGAATTTATAATCGAAATTCCGATTAGATAAGCTCATCTTCCTCACTCGATCAGTCATATCAATTCCGGCTGCGCCGGAATGACAAGCGAGGAGACGGCAATGCCGTGTCCCTACGCCAAATTGATTGTAGGGACACGGCCATTTGTGACAAGTATCTGTAGGGTGCGTCGCCACCCTTAAATCTTAAATAAGATCCACAATCTTTGAGCGACGCACCGGTGCATACAGTCTTTCAGCAAACAAACCCACACTCATCATTGTTCCAAGAATTAGGAGAATTGGTATTAGTTTGTAGTGAGGACAGCAAGTCCTTAAATGCTGAGGACTTTAGTCCTCACTACAAACATGACGCAGCTAAAAACTAAACTGCGTCCGCAAATTGCCCACAAAAATTGTCGGGTTGTTATCAAAATTATTCGCATTTCCGATCGCATAAAATGCCGGCACGATCGAAATATGGTCGGTGAGAGGCAAATAATAAGTTGCCTCAAATTCGTACTGAGTGCCGCCGTTTCCCCCGCCAGAAACTAAAAATCTCCGACCGCCAGTAACATCAAAAGGTACTAAAAATGACACCGAAAACAAAGCTCCTTTTTTGAACAAATCGGGAAGTGCAAATCCTAACTGATAAGATTGAGTTTTAATCGTGCCGTCCGGTCGGTTAGTCTTGGGAAATATATTGGTTTCGGCGTAGCCGTAGCGGCCGAAAAGACCAAAGCGGCGAGTGACTGACCAATCGAAATTAAAGCTAAAAGTATCCGCAGTCGCATTCCCCAGGCGGCCGCCGAAACCGTCATCTGCCACACCGTTCAACGGCTTGCTGTTAGGAGATCCAATGAAGCCGCCGATTTGCTGGATGTTGGAACGGCTGTACAAAAACCGCAAATTTGCCCGATCGCTCGGACTGAACGTTAATTCTGCTGTAGTCGTATTCGTCCCCCCAAACAAGCCTTGAGACGGATTGGAAGCAGAATTAAACGCGGAAGTCGGCAAAAATTCCGTACTCTCGCCCAAATAGCCCAAACGCAGTTTCAAGGCGCGGCTGATATCCCACAAAGCCAAAGCACCGGCACCGCGTCTGGTAGCGCTCAACAAAGGGCTGTTGTTAGAATTAAAGCTGCTCGCACCGTCCACGAAAAAGTTAAACTTATTGTTATCAAAGTAGCGGTAGAAATTAATTCTCGGCCCGACTACTACTTGCAAGCTGTTGCTAAGCGGGAACCGATAAGAAAGTTCCCGCAGGACAACTTCATTGGGATTTCCTCCCGCAGTTTGATCGAGAAAAGGAGTACCGAATGTATTGAAAAAACCCGCCGAAGTATACTGGTTTGCTGGCGAATTGCCGTTACCTACAGCTAGCTGTGTAATCAGTTCATCTTTCCCTGTAAAAGAAGTAGTCAGGGTCAACCAAACTAACTGGCTGAAAGTGATTTCTGGGTCGTCGTCAACTCTCTGCACGATCGGTCTGTTGGTGACTGGATCGCGTCCGGGTACTCGATCGAGCGGAGCAGCTTTTCCATTTGTCGCTTCAACTCGGACTTTATCCCCAGCAAAAGCTCCAGTCAGGTTAAACCAAGCAAATCCGTTGAGTTTAGTAGTAGTTGAAAATTGGTTGGCTTCCAATTCAGCCGTTCGAGCTTCTAAAGCATCTACTCGACCGCGCAATGTCGCTAATTCTGCCGCAAATTCTTCTTGCAATCTTTGCAGAGATGCTAAATCTTCTCGGCTGACTAAATTACCAGTTGAACCGCTAATTTGTTGGGTAATTCGATCCAAGCAAGCGTTTAATCCGGCGGCGAATTCGTAGCGAGTCATTGCCCGATTTCCTCGGAATGTGCCGTCTGGATATCCCGCAATGCAGCCGTATCTTTCTACTAGGGATTGCAAGGCTTGAAATGCCCAATCTGTAGGCCGCACGTCGGACAGTTGCGAAACAGAGGTGACTTGTGCTGCGTCTTCTTGTATGCTGAGGTCATCAGCGGTGCCGATCTCGCTGCCGATCTCCGCAACTTTGCTGGCTTCAGCAACGTTTTGAGACTGAGGAGAGTTGGCAATTTCTAACTCCTGTGGGGGCAATTCGCGAGTTGTCCCCGTTATTTCTGGGGCTGCTGCTGTATCAGTTTCGGGTAAAGTTTGATCGACCGCTGCTGTATCAGTTTCGGGTAAAATTTGATCGACTGCTGCTGTATCAATTTCCGGTAAAGCGCGATCGACTGCTGCTGTATCAATTTCCGGTAAAGCGCGATCGACTGCTAGCGCAACTTCTGGAGTTGAGGTATCCTGAATTTGAGCTGTTGCCGCGATCGGCTCCAACAACATCCCCGCACCAGAAATCAAGAAAGACAGCCAAAAAGCTTTAACCGAGCTTGAATTCTTCACCATAACACTCACACCGTTTGTCGAAGATTAAATTGGGCAAATGTTAACCGATCGGATTGCTTATAAATGTGTTTTGTTTAACAAATTCTGATAAATAGTTAAAATTATTTGAGGAAGCGGTTCCCAATCGCGACTGACTGATGACTGCTGGCTCCTGACTAACTCCCAATATGAAGTTTTTATTAGTTACAGATTTAGACAACACGCTAGTCGGAGACGACGAAGCAACTCAAGTTTTCAACCAGCGCTTGCAATCTGTGCGATCGCAAATTTGTTTGATTTACGCTACCGGGCGTTCTCATGCTTCAACTCGCGAATTAATTGCCCAAAAGCAACTGCTGACACCCGACTACCTGATCGCAGGTGTAGGTAGCGAGATTTACCAAGACGGAAGCATCGATTTAGATTGGGCCCAATATCTTTCCCAAGACTGGGATAAAATGGCGATCGCCTCTTTAGCTCAGCAATTTCCCCAGCTCAAACCCCAATCCCCCAAAGAACAAAATCCTTGGAAAATCAGTTATTGTTTGGAACCAACATTAGAAAACAGCTCGACTATCCAGGCTTTGCAGCAACAGTTAACTGCATCGGGACTGGCAGCTCAAATCATTTTTAGCAGCAATCGCGATCTAGATATATTACCGCAAACTAGCAATAAAGGCAATGCCCTGACTTATTTACAAAAGCGACTGCAAATTTCATCTGAAGCAACATTAGTTTGTGGCGATTCTGGCAATGATATCAGTATGTTTCAACAGGATGTCCGGGGAGTTATCGTCGCGAATGCTCTGTCAGAACTCTTAGAATGGCATCGCGAATATGGTACTGAAAATCATTATTTAGCTGGATCTGCTTGCGCTTCGGGAATCATGGAAGGAATGGCATATTTTTGGGGATTGTGATTGCTGAAAATGATTTTAAAGGTTTGTAGTGAAGACTTCAGTCCCGATCAAAATTAGAGGACTGAAGTCCTCACTACAAACACGGAATGGCGTATTTTTGGGATTTTTGATTGCCGAAAATGCTTTTAAAGGTTTGTAGTGAGGACTTCAGTCCTTCTCAAAATGAGAGGATAGAAGTCCTCACTACAAAGACGGAGAGTGCGATATCATCATCATGTACTCGATCGCCATACCGCCACATGGAACAAAATACTTTACCCGTAGAGGTGATTATCTCTCACCCCCGCCAATCCCTGGGAAGCATTCGGCTGGATTGGACGTCGCAACCGGGGAACTATCTCGATTTAGAAGGACAAACCTATGCTGTGTTGGAACGCCACCACCGCTATCAACTGCAATCCGGCCGCTACAAACTGCAAAAAATTGCCCTGTACGTGCAGTCGGCCGCACCGCCGACGGAAAGAACATTTGTCAGCGGCATCTGGGTTGTCGGAGATCCTAGCTGCCACTTTAATGCTCGATCGGAAATTCTACGCTGTGCTGTCAACCCCAATGGCCCCTGCGACGGCTGTAATGATTATCAAAAGTCTTGATCTCGATCGAGCCGATGCACAATTATAGCTCGATCGCCCAACCAACCAAAGTGCCGAGTTCCTCGGCATCTCCCTCATCTCAAAGCCGTGCTTCATGGGAATTCTAAAATCGAGTCATTAGTCATTAATCATTAGTCCTTAGTCAACTATTCCTTACCAACTAGCAAGTGTCAAACCGGATTTAACCTGTTCCCAAAGGCGATAATCTATCTTCTCATAGCTGTGCAGCACGTCCAGAATCCCAGTATGAATCAAATCTTCTATTTCCAGCAACTGCTCTGAAGAACAGCGAAACTGGACTGTTTGGTTCGACACATACTCGTCGGAGTCGATCGCAGTATATTTATTAGGAACTCGGCTCAGCACGTAAGCAATTAAATCCTGGCGCAAGCCCGAGGGCGAAAAAGCTTCTTGGTAGGGATACTCAGGATAGGACTCCAAGATAATTTCTACTTCTTCTGTGACTACGGTCAAGGTGATATTGACAAGATTTTTCTGCATTTTTCCCATCCCTCAAACATTACTTAACTAATATTTTCGTTGCCGTTCTCGATCGCTCGCGTCTGATTTCTGCTGAGTATTAGCGGGCTAATACCGCACATCGTTCTTCAGGAATAACCAGTTCGTACTCAAAACTTACCTCTTCTATAACCCGCAGCACGTAGCAGGGAATTTTGTCCGATAAAATAGCACTTAGTACCGCGCTGGTATGAATTTCTAAAACTGCTTCCACCGCAGCTTCAAACATCAGTCGCTGTCTCGGAAACAACACTCTTTCAAAGTACAAATTAGGAATATTACCAATCCGAACTACTTGAATTTGGTTGGTAACATTTGCGTAATAGCACAGAATCGGGCTGTTACCTTTAGAAGATAGCTGATTTGACATTTGAAAAATCTCCACACTCTTTAAATAAATTATTCAGACTTGGCTCTGCCCGTTATCAGTGCCTAACTCCTGACTTATTCAGGTTGTTGTGCTGTCGCACCAGTTAATCGAAAGTACCGTCACACACCCAAACTCTCCTGACAACAGGTTCGTTCTTTGGCAGCGGGATGCTACTGAGAGTGCGATTCACGCTCGGGATAATTTTGCTCGCGCGTCCTTCAACTCAAGACCCTCGAATAAACAGTATCTAAAAAAAATGAGGAAATTATGAAGACCATATTTTTTTTAATCGGTCTATTTTTGCCCAAGTAGGGGTAACAATACTTACCCAGAAACCGGATTTTTTACCAAAGAAATTCGCTGCATCTCTGAGCATTGGTGAAATACTACAGCAGATTCCACGTTTATGGAGTACACCCCGATTGCTCTTCTATTGCCGTAGGGACACGGCACTGCCGTGTCCCTACCTCTGTTGTGTACCTCACTAACCTGAAAAGTGCTGTATGTAACTTCTGAGCAGTTGTTTTACGTGTAAATACGGTGAAGGGCGATCGACTTTACAGAAAACACAAAATCCTGATATCAATTCCGGTAACACTCAGACATGATATGGAGGAGACTGCACGTGCCGTTTCCCTACCGTGATTAATTGTAGGGAAACCGCATTGCCGTATCCTCCTTTTCTAAAAATTGACAGTCAACTTTCCCCAATTTAAAGCGACACTTCCCAACCCAAAATTTTCGCAACCTCCTGTGCCAAACTCAAAGGATCGAAAGGCTTTGCAATCACCCCTGCAACCCCCAAATCAGCAAATTCGCTCAAATCCATCGCCTGCACCTTAGCCGTCAAAAAAATCACCGGAATCCCCCGAGTGGCAGCATTGTTTTGCAGCAAACCAAACAAAGTAACTCCGTCTATATTCGGCATCATCACATCCAGCAAAATAGCGTCAGGGACTTTAGTTTCAGCTAAAAGCAATCCTTGACTAGCCTCGGGCGCGATTAGCACTGTCCAGCCGCCTAAATGTTCCAGACAAGCCTGAATAACGCTACAAAGGTTTTTTTCATCATCGATTACCAGAATCCGTTTTTTTGACATAATTAAAACCCCAATTTTAAATGAATCATCGTAAACTCAAAAACGACTTATGCACGAGAAATACACGCCTTAAACGGGAGTTACAGCAGATTCCAGGTTTATGAAGTACATTCAATATCCCGTAGGGACACGGCAGTGCCGTGTCCCTACAAGAACTATGTATCTCACATACCAGAAAAGTGCTGTATATCAATTCCGGTTGCACCGGAATGATAGAGGAGAGGAGACGGCAGTGCCGTGTCCCTACAATATTATGTTGGGTAGTGACACGGCACTGCCGTCTCCTAATTTCAGCTAATAATAATTCCGATGCTACCGGATTTGATATACGTAGGGTGCGCAACTCGCACCGCTACGCACCCTACGTATAGAGTGTGTGCGTTCAAGGCTGAAAGCAATCTCAAACTTCAAAACTTTTCCCCTCTTCGCCTTCAAACGGTGCGGGCACTGTGAAATAGAAACTGCTACCTTCTGAGACAACACTTTCGACCCAAATTCTGCCGCCGTGCTGCTGTACGATGCTGCGACAGATAGCCAAACCCAAACCCGTACCTCCTTTTTGGCGGGAGTCAGAAGCATCCACCTGTTGAAACCGTGCAAAGATACTTTCTAGTTTATCCGCAGGAATCCCTCGCCCCCGATCTTTGACTTCAAATAAAACCCGTGAAGCGTAGCTATCCCGTAGGGAATCGCCCAAATCTTCAACCCTCACAGTTACTGTACACCCCGGAGCCGAGAACTTAATCGCATTGCTCAACAAATTTACCAGCATTTGCACAATCCTGTCAGGATCTGCCCAAATTTGGACCGTTTCAGGCAAAATCGACAAATCAATCTGATTCTGAGCAGCCAGAGACATCACAGCTTCCGCAGACTTCCGCATCAAAACCTGCGCGTCGCACCACTGCTTGACCAGGGTAATTTGGCTCGATTCGAGCCGCTCTAAATCGAGAATATCGTTGACCAAACGCACTAACCGTTCGGTATCGCTCGACGCGATTTCTAACATTTGTTTGGCAGTTTCCGGTTGATCTTTAAGCACCCCAGCCGCCAGCAAACCTAAAGAACCGCGAATTGAGGCTAGCGGCGTTCGCAGTTCGTGGCTGACAATCGAAATAAACTCATTTTTCATTTTTTCAATTGCCTGACTTTCTGTGATATCTATGACAGTGCCAACGTGACCGATTAGTTGACCTCCGTCGGCAAAAATTGGAGCTATTTTAACCCGACAAAACCGGATTGTTCCGTCTCGCTGGATGTGGCGAAATTCGCAGGAAAATTCTCCATCTTGCGATCGCGATTCCGACCACATAGACAGAATTAGTTTGAGGTCTTCGCGGTGAACAAACCGCATCCAGCCGTTTCCTAAAGCTTCTGCCGATGTGAAGCCGCCAATTGCTTGACACCGGGGATTTGTATAGGTACATTTCCCCTCAGCATCGATTTTGAAAATGCCGACGGGAGAACTCTCACTCAAAGAGCGAAATAAAGCTTCGCTTTCCCGGAGTTCTGCTTGAGAGATTTCTAGTTCTCTGGTGCGCCGCAAAACTCGCATTTCTAACAGTTCGTTGAGCTGTTTGAGCGCGGCTTCAGCTTGTTTTCGATCGCTAATATCGCGCTGCACTGATACCCAATGAGTAAACCAACCAGTTTTGTCAGCTATTGGCACAATGCTCACTTCTACCCAAAAATCTGTCCCGTCTTTGCGGTAATTGATCAAGTCAACCCGCACAGGCTTGAAGGTTTCCAAAGCTGTCCGAATGCGATCGAGAGTGGCGCAGTCTGTTTTTTTTCCTTGCAAGATGCGCGGCGTTTTGCCCAAAACTTCTTCTAGGGTATAGCCACTCATCCGCGTGAAAGCTGGGTTGACATACAGAATTCGCGGCCCGGGTTCATCGATCGGCTCGGCGTCGGTAATTAACACAGCATCGTTAGTTGTAGTAACTGCTGATTCCAACAGGCGCAATTGTACTTCTTTAGCTTTGCGATCGGTAATTTCTGTAACAGTCCCCACCATCCGCACTGCATCGCCTGCTTCGTTATAAAAAAACTTACCTTTCCCCTCAATCCAGTGAATGCTGCGATCGGGCCAAACCACGCGACTTTCGTGAAAGTAATCTGCTCGCTGGACGAGGGCGTAATTAATAGCATTCTCCACACCTTTTAAATCTTCTGGGTGAACGCAAGCTGCAAAACTTTGATAAGTTCCGGCAAAACTTCCCGGAACCAACCCAAACAACTGTTCGTGTTCCTTGGACCAAACAACGCGATTTCTCTGCACGTCCCAGTCCCAAAATCCGATTTTGGTAGCCGACAAAGCTAAGTTGAGCTGCTGATTGATTTTCCGCAACTCAATGCTAGTAATTGCCACTCGCAGTTCTCGGGCTATTTCGATTTCGCAACGCTGCCAAGGCAAAGATTTTGACCTGACAGTTTCTTGCCACAACTCAAAGAAAGTGCGAGGAGACAGCGGTCTGCTGCCATCCGGTTTAAATTCAATTTGCTCGTCTGGTTGACCTGCCCAGTTGACAGTTTGAATTACTTCTGGACGGAACCACAAAATGTAATAATTTTGGATCTCGGAGATGGCAATCACCAGCAAACCGCTAGCAATTTCTTTGAAACTTTCGGCGGTTGGATACAGTTTTGAGAGAGCATCTGTATGGAAAATGTCATTATTTATTTGAGGTTTTATCCAAGCAATTAACTTTTCGATTTCTGCCAATTCTGGAGTTTTGCCGATGGGGATTAAATTTTCATTGGCACAGACTACTGCACCTGTAGCGCCGACTAAGGTCAGCAATTCTTCTCCGGATGTAAGTAAACCTTCTACAAAGCAGTTTTTTAGAGAAATTTTTGTGATGAATTTATGGCAAATTTCTTTTAGATAAATTGCATATTCCCAGTTTTCGCTATCTTGTTTGTAGCTGAGTTCTAGATTCACAAACTTAGCTACCATTTCGCAAGCCTTTCTGGTTTCGTAGTTGACATACTTTGGTGTTTGGTGGTGACAGGCGATCAATCCCCAGAGTTTTCGATCTTTGATTAATGTCAGGGTCATGCTGGCACCAATGTTCATATTTTTGAGATATTGAACGTGACAAGCCGAAACTGTTCTCAACAAAGAGAATGCTAGATCCAGCGGGCGACCAGTCAGTGGATTGCAGTAAGGAATTAGTTCTACAGGCTGACTGTGAATATCGGGAATAAACCGAATTAAATTCATGCTGAACAAGTTTCTAGCCTGGGCGGGAATATCTCCAGCCGGATAGTGCAGTCCCAATAAAGGAGCCAAACTTGCTATTTTGTCTTCGGCGATTACTTTGCCGGCGCCGGTGGGATCAAATTGATAGACGATCGCCCGATCGAAGCCGATCATCCTCCGCACTTCTTGAACTACTGTCTGACACAGCACTTGCAGGTTTGGTGTTTCGTGGATTTTGTCGATCGGCTCTTGGACTAAATTATAAAAATTGATCCGATTGCTAGCTTTTGGGGAAACAGCCTGCTCTATTTCGAGAACTAATGCTAGGTCAGATTGATGCAGCGTCCCCTGAAAAAAAAACTTGCGGTTTTGACTTTTAAATGATAAACTAATGCAGTTACGTTGATGGCTCTTTTCCCATAAAGCTTCTTGAATCGCCTTAATTTCCTCAGTCTCGACAAATTCATGTAAAAACTTGCCCACAAGTTCTTGGGGGTAAATGCCGATCGCCTCAAAGATATTGTTGCTAACTTGCAAAATCTTCAACACAGTAGATTCCAGCACCAACAGGATGCCGTGAGGTTGAATCGAAGTTGATGAGTAAATTGGTTTGGAGTCGCTGTCAGTGATAGCGACTGTCTCTGAGGGTAATATCATTACTTTCCTGTTATTTCAAATACTGTTCTAAATTAGCCTGTGTTTTTGGCGATCGGCAATTTTGCTTTTACGGGCGGACTCCCCGCCCCACCAGCAAACGATGTAGCCGAATTTGATATCACTCTTTGTGGAACAGGCATCTTGCCTGTTCTTGAAAATGGTGCAAAAGTTCAGATGCTCCCGATTTCCCCCTGCTTAGCGCTGTGTCTGAGCCAGTCTGCGCCGGAGTTGAGTCCGCTCCAAACGATTCATGAGGCGAGCAATCAATTCCGGTTCCACGATCGGCTTATTAACGTAGTCATCAGCACCTGCAACAAACATTTGACGCACTGTTTCCGACTCGGAATGAGCCGTCAAAAATAGCACTGGAAGCTTGCTCCAGCGCAAATCGTTCCGCACAGCCAAACACAGCTCGATACCGCTGTAACCGGGCATCTCCACATCTAAAATCAGCAAATCTGGACAAGTGGTTTCCAGTACCTCCCAGAACTTTTCGGGTTCATCCAATGTTGTTACTTGCAATCCCCAAGGTTGTAGAATCATTTTCAGTGCAGCCAATAGATGCACGTCATCATCTACCACCATAACTTTAGCTTCCGCAGCAGGGCCAGTCAGATCGAGGAGTTGGGCGACTGCTTTGAGTATATCTGCTGGGGGTAGAGATTTGTGTAAAAAGCCGGAAGCTCCCAAACGAGCAACTTCAATTCGATCGCTCAATTGATTGTGCCCGCTAAAAACCATCACCGGAATGTCCGGTTTTTCAGTGCGGAGTTCGGCTAGCAGAGTAAGTCCGTTTTCCTGAGTTCTGGAAAAGCTCAAATCCAACAAAATCGCATCGGGAGGCTGTTGAGAAATCGCAATTCTTGCCGCTTGCGGAGAGTTGGCAACTTCTATCTCGAAGCCGGAACCGGATGCTGCTATTTTTAGTCGATCGCTCTGCAAAATATCATCATCAACAATCAGGATGCGCCGCTGTTGCGAAACCTCCGCAACCACCTCGCTTTGAGGTTCTGGCGGGCGATCGAAGATTTGTTTAAGCAAATCCAGAAATTCCTCAATCTTCTGAACACTCCCCGGTTTTAAGACGTTTTGGGCCTTGAACAAATGTTCGAGCTTGCGCGCCACTTCCGAACCTTGCGGGAGCCCTAAAGTTCCCAAAGAACCGACTAATTTGTGAGCTTGATCCTGGGCTTCCCGCCGCAGTTCCTCCTCTAGGGTTCTGGTTTGGATTTGAGCGATCGCGCGATCGAATACCGCCACCTTTTCAATAAAATTAGCTCTTAACTGGGCCCTAATTTCAGCAACCACAGTCAGCACTTTGAGGCGGCGCTCGTCATTGTTTAATTCCTGGATCGACTCACTGGATTCAGATACAGTTTCTGCCGTTTCCCCAGCAATTTTTTGGCTCTCAATATCCTCCGGCAGACTTTTGAGCCGGTAGCCCAATCCGTACACAGTTTCGACTAAATCTACAGACATCCCGGCTGCTTTTAGCTTGTGACGCAGCCCCTTGATATGAGCAGTAACAGCTTCTTCTTGAGGAAATTCGCCGGCAGACCAAATGCGATCGAGGATGGCGCTGCGGCTGAAAATACGCTGGGGATTTCTCAGAAAAAGTTCCAGCAAATGGTACTCTTTCGGAGTCAAATGCAGCACTTTTTCGGCATAAGTTACTTCCGTAGTATCCGGGTTAACTTGCAGGTTTTCCCAAGTCAAACTTGTACTCGACAAAGCTGCCTTGCCCCGTCGCAGCAAAGCCCGAATTCGAGCCATTAATTCTTCGATATTAAAGGGTTTGACCATATAATCGTCTGCACCCGCTTCTAAACCTTGGACTAGATTGCTTCTGCTGTCTAGGGCTGTCAGCAGTAAAATCGGCATTTGGCAGCCGGACGATCGCAATTCCCGACACAAACTAATGCCGTCGAGTTTCGGAATCAGCACATCCAAAACAATTAGGTCATAATCATATGCCCGTGCCAACTGCAAGGCTGTTTCACCGTCTCCTGCCGTATTCACATTATAACTCTGAGAGTTCAGCGCTCTGGTCAGCAAATTGACTGTAATTGTGTCATCTTCCACTAGCAGAATTTTCATAATCATCACCTGTTAATTAAGCTACCTTTGTGATTCTAGATTCTAATTTTTTGGATTCAAATAGTTTTTTTTGCAACTTTTATTTAACAGGACTGACGCTATATATTTAGGGTCTACATTGCGCACACTAATAACTACCAATAGCGAAGAAAACTATTTATGGTTGAGATTTTGTTTGTTTACCTCAAGAAAAGCTTTGTCAAATTCTCGCGAATATTTTACGATCTTTTGGACTTCAGCGCCTGCTGGATTTTTTGAATCAGATATTGTGATGAATCTTGTTGCTTCACGATGTCTTCCAACTCGGAAACCCCGACTTCGGCGTGTTCTATCTCCTTAACTAAAGAATCAGCGGTAACACTTTTTCGGACACCCAAATTTTTGGCGCTCGATGGCAGTGAATTGAAATCTTTTTCCGCGATTAATTCCTCCAACTCTAACAAAGCCATTTCCGCGCGATCGATCTTAATGGTCACGGATCTAGCCACATTAGCACCCGCTCTTGCAGCCTCCGTGAGTTGGTGAACTCGAAGTTTAAACCTGCTGCCTATTTGCTCCATTTGAGTCCCCAATTCAAAAGTTTTACTTGCCAGTCTGCTAATTTCCAGACTCACTTGGCTTAGCCCGTTAGGCTGATTTCCCATTTGATTGGTAACTACAGCCACCTGTACTGCTAAATGCCTCACTTGTTCGATCGCCTCCCGGATGGTTCGAGAAGTGCGGTTAACCGTTTCTAAATCGTTAGCTATTGCCTTGCCAACACCCAAAATTTTATCTGTATTATTGCAAATAGAATTAGCACCTTGAAAAGTAGCTTGAAATGCTTGGCGACCTTCGGATGAAATCAGCTTAGCAATCCTGACAAATCGCTCATTCATTTGAGCAATTTCTTCAGATTGTTTTACCAGTGCCACTTCCTGAGAACTGGGAGTATTCTGCGAATTTTTGGCTTGACGTTGTTGGGATTTCAAAAGCTCATTGCATTCATGAACTTTTGTCTTTTCTTGTTTAAGTAGCGCCAGATATCTTTGTCTTTCTATTCGATATTTTTGAATGAGCTTATTAGACTGCGCTAAAAATTTAGACTGGGCAATCACCAGAGTTTGAACGTCCAAAATACGGAAACTCTGGTTTTCCATAACCACAATAATTGGTTCATAAATCAAGTCTTTTTGCCGATTGAGAGACGCTTGCACGGCATCGTCAACTTTCCAGTTTTCCTCCATCAACAAAGGAGGAATTCTCAAAAAATCTAAAAGCGCTCGAATCGGGTGCTGCCCATAAAGTTCTACGCGATCGGGAAGACTCATTTGTTCTCGAAATTTGACGCGAGAAATCATCCCCAATATCTGTGATTCGTGAGTAATAATGACTCCCGGCAGGTCTGGTTCTTGCTCGAATTTTTCAGCCACTACCTGTCCAGGAGTTGCAGCACTCACTTGGAATTGGTGATAGGGCAGATGTCCGATCGTAAAATCGAGGGTGAGTTGAGTTTGATTGCTCATTTACCCGGATAGTGTTAAGTAGAAGTTAACAAATTATATATTGATATTATACTGGATTAAGATAGTTAAAAGTAATCACAAATATAGGGAGAAATTAGGTCTCTATCACCTGACCCCCAAAGAGCCCCTGCCTTCTCACCACTTCCATCTCAAGTCTCTTCGAGCGGCCGCCCCTGCTGCGCCCCGGGCTCCCCAAAACATGGGCCTTGATATTTTGTTCTTGAAAAAACCGGGAAAATACCTAGATTGAAACCAAAAACCTTAAATCGGACCTTGCCGCTAGCCAGCTTTGAGGCTGCTTACCTGTTGTTACAGCAAATGGCTGAACTCCCAGGGGCGATTTGGCTGGCAGATGATGCGATCGCGGATACTAAAAATAGGGAAAACTCCTCGGAAAGGTTTGCAGCAGTGGTATCAGATCGGTTTAGCGCGCTGCTGCGAGGCAAACTATTAGATGATATGGCAACAAACGGACGCGAACATAGCGAAAAACAGCTCAATTCGCAATTAAATGTGGAGTTGACTTTCGATCCCGGGGCGATCGGCAATTTCCTCTCTCTCCTCGCAGACAAACTCGCAAAAATAACCCCCGCACCCCAGGGGCAAATTAATATTCGCGCCCTCAAAGAAGCAATTAAAAATCTACAGCCAAACTCGGCAGCTCTTCAAAGCGAATTCACCCTAGATTTGCTCGATATTCTCGCGACCGATGCCAGCAAAAACAGTCAGCCGCCCCTACAAAAACGATCAGAAATAGAGCAGAATTTCGTACCCAAGCTGATATCTACAGAAACCTTAAATCTCCCGATCGCCGAATCCGTCGATCGCATACAAATTCCCAATTCTTGCATTCCATTTTGTCAGTCAGTCGAAGATGCTTTGCAGCAACAACTCCAACAAGAGCGACTTTTGAATCAGGTGACAACTCAAATTCGCCAGAGTTTGGAATTGCCTGTAATTTTGTCAAAAGCAGTCGAGCGAGTGCGAGATTTTTTGGATGTCGATCGCCTGTTAATTTATCAATTTGAAAAAGTGCCAGCACCTCACAATGGCGAGTTAGCTAAAGAAATACCTACGCAGGTTTCTGTGTCTGCCGCAGCCCAACAAGATTCCGGTGCTTACTTGTATTTAGGTCGTGTCACCTACGAAGCTTTAGCCAGCGATGCTATCTCGTCTGTACTAAATTTTAGTGAAGGCGCACAGTGTTTTCCCGATGGAGTCCTCGACAGAGAAAAATATCGCAAAGGTTTGGCTTTGTGCGTCGAAAATGTGGAAACAACTTACTCTTCGCAGCCTTGTTTTTTAGACTTGATGCGGCGGGCGAAGGTGCGCGCGAAGTTGCTAGTGCCGATCGTCGTTCAAGACGAATTGTGGGGGCTGCTAATTGCCCACCAGTGTACCGTTCAGGAGTGGGAAGAAAGCAAAATAACATTTTTGCGGCAAATAGCAGAACATTTGGCGATCGCCATTTACCAAGCCGAACTTTATGCAGAAGTCCAGCAACAAAAGTACACCTCCGAACAACGCGTCATAGAGCGCACGCGAGAACTGCGCGATGCACTCGCGGCCGCCCAATCGGCCAGCCTCGCCAAGAGCGAATTTTTGGCAGCTATGAGCCACGAATTGCGCACTCCTCTCACCTGCGTCATCGGCATTTCCGACACCCTGCTGCGCTGGTCTTACGGCAAAGTTGGCATCAAAGAAGTGCCGATACAAAAGCAGCGCCAGTACCTGCAAACTATCCGAGACAGCGGCGACCACTTATTAGAATTAATTAACGATATTTTAGATTTATCGCAAGTAGAAGCGGGAAAAGCCGTATTAAAAATTAGTGAATTTTCAATTTCTAAACTAGCTTCTCAAAGCCTGCACGCCCTCAAAGAAAAAGCTTTGGAGAAAGGCGTAGAACTAATTCAAGAACAGCGGATAAAACAAGAGTGCGATCGCTTCACCGCAGACCCGCGCCGCTTGAAACAAATTCTCTTCAATCTGTTAGGAAATGCGATTAAATTTACTCCCGAAGGCGGGCGAGTTGTCCTGCGAGTTTGGGTAACAGAAGATAAAAACCGAACGCCCACAGTGCGACAGCCCGGTACTGCACCGGCCGGCAGCACCGCTGTTTTTCAAATCAAAGATACCGGCATTGGAATTCCCGAAAATCAGCGATCGCTCTTGTTTCAAAAATTCCAGCAGTTGGATTCCCCCTACCGCCGCGAATACGGCGGCACCGGTCTGGGATTAGCATTAACTAAACAGTTAGTAGAACTTCACGGCGGTGCGATCGAAGTCAACTCTACAGTTGATGTTGGCTCTACTTTTACCGTTTATATACCAATCCAAACTCAAAGCAAAGATGAATCCACAAAATTCAAATATGAAAAATCTAATTCATCTTTACCGCTGCATTCTTCCTCCTTGCGGGGCAGCCTCGTCCTCGTCGAAGAAGATGAAGAAACTGCGATGCTGATTTGCGATATTCTGACAGCAGCAGGACTGCAAGTTGTCTGGATGATTGAAGGTTCGGCGGCGGTAGAACAAATTGAACTTTTGCAGCCAAATGCTGTGATTGTCGATATGCGTTTGCCCGGTATGAATGGCTGCGAAATAATTCAACAACTGCGCCAAAAAACCGCTACTCAAAATCTCAAAATTCTGGCTTTAAGCGCTAAGGAAATTCCTGCAGATCAGATATCTTTCGTGACTGCGGGAGCTAACGATTGTTTGGCTAAACCGATTCATCCCGAGCAGTTGCTTGACAAAATTCTTTCTTTAATGGCAGGGATTGGTAATGGCTGATTGGGAATTATTTAGGGTGCGCAATTCGCCATGCCCCATTCCCAATTCGCCATGCCCCATTCCCAATTCCCAATTCCCAATTACCCATGATTAATTGTCAAATTCCCACAGGATTAATTGTTTCTTGTCAAGCACCTGCTGACTCGCCCCTGCACGACCCCATCGTGATTGCGGCTATGGCTCGCACCGCCGTCAATCGCGGAGCCTCGGGCGTGCGGATCGACACTCCCGCCCACATTGTGGCGGTGCGAAAACAGGTATCCGTTCCCATAATTGGGATCTGGAAACAGCAATTGCCGGGATGCGATATTTACATTACTCCTCGGTTTGAAGACGCGCGGGCGATCGCCCTTTCTGGAGCCGATATCATCGCTGTTGACGCCACTCAGAGAAACCGTCCTCCTGGCGAAGACCTAAAGACGTTAATCGCGCGAATTCACAGCGAATTGGGCAAATTAGTGATGGCGGATGTCGATACGATCGAAGCTGCGATCGCGGCGGTTGAAGCTGGTGCAGATACTGTCGGTACTACTCTTTTTGGCTACACTCCCCAGACGAAAAGTTTCTCGCCACCCGGATTTGATTTGTTGGCGGAAATGGTAGAAAAGCTTCAGGTTCCCGTAATCTGTGAAGGTGGTATCGCTGGGCCGCAAATGGCTAAGAAAGCATTGGATCTAGGAGCTACTGCTGTTGTTGTCGGCGCAGATATTACTGGGATTGATATTAAGGTGACAGCCTATACGTCGGTGATTCAGAAATAAGAAGGAAGTTCGGTAACAAATTTAACGGATTTAACTCGTTTATTTGTCTGCAAATTATCATAATTTATGTCTACAATTAAAGAGTTAGAAGTTACGATCGCTGTATCTTCCGCAAAATAATCCGGATGGAGATCATATCTAGCTGTCAATTTAATAAAAAGAGCAGATTAATATGGCTAGCGATTTTTCTTTTAACCCTAAATCCCGATTTGACAAAAATGGCTTGGACAATCCTTCTCGGCAACGCAGTCGATCGCTCCAAGCTATGATTTTTATGCTGGTAGTCACTACCTTAGTGGGTATGCCGATGTTTCGTCTAGCCGAATTGCAACTGGTACAAGGGGCCTACAACCGACAGCGGGCGGAAAATAACCGCATTCGCCCTGTGTCAGTCGCCGCGAATCGCGGTCAAATTTTAGACCGCAGTGGCAAAATTTTTGCGGCCAACCGCGTATCTCGATCGGTCTACGTGTGGCCAAAAGAGCGATCGACCAAGGAGTGGCAAGAAATCGCCGCTACACTAGACCCGATCGTCAAAGTTCCCGCAGCCGAAATTATCAAAAAAATTAATGTAGCAGGCTACAAATCAGCGCTACCAGTCCGAATTAGTAAGGATATCGATGTCGGTACTTTCGTCGCTTTGGGAGAACAAAGTAATGCTTTGCGCGGAGTAGAAATTCGTGTAGAATCGAGCCGCGATAATCCCAATGAGCAATTAGCAGCTCACCTTTTGGGATACGTCGGTGAAGCTACTTTAGACGAATTAAAAGCTAATCCTGCATATCCGATGGGGATGATCGTCGGTCAAATGGGAGTTGAAAAATTAGCCAATCCAACTTTAGAAGGCGTTTGGGGAAACCGTTTAATCGAGGTGAATGCTAAGGGCGAGGAAATTCAAGATTTAGGCGTAAAAGACCCGATTCCCGGCAAACCAGTGCAGCTAACTTTAGATTTAGATATGCAGAAAACTGCCGAAAAAGCTCTGGGCGATCGCCTGGGTGCAGTTGTGGCGATCGACATCAAAACCGGCGCTCTTTTAACAATGGGTAGTTGGCCGACATTTGACCCCAATATTTTTACCCGCAAGGTAACTCAAAAAGAATGGGATCGGCTACAAGGGCCAGACAAACCGTTTTTAAATCGAGCAGTTCAAGGTTATCCAGTCGGTAGCACTTTTAAAATTGTCACTTCTGTCGCCGGGATGGAGTCAGGCAAATTTTCTCCTGATTCGACATTGGTAAGTTCTGCTTCAATTTCGATCGGCGGAATTTCCTTTAACGAACACGGCGCTGGTTACGGCGTTATCGGTTTCCGCGACGCTTTAGCTTATAGCAGCAATACGTTTTTTTATCAAGTAGGTATGACAGCAGGTCCCGAAGAAATGGCGAAATGGGCTAAAAAAATGGGCATTGGCGGTACTATTAACTTAAAACTTTTGGGGTTAGATGCCGCCAATCACGGTCAAGTTCCGATACCAGCAGAGAAAAAGAAAATGTATGGTGAAGATTGGTACGTAGGCGATACAGTCACAATGGCGATCGGTCAAGGTTTGGTACTTTGTACTCCCCTAGAATTGGCTGTGATGGTGTCAACTATTGCTAATGGCGGTTATCGAGTTCAGCCGCATTTATTGGCTTCTCAAACCAACACTCCTGTTACCGAAAAAATTCAAACTGGTATTAAACCGGCAACTTTGAATGTGATTCGCCAAGGATTGATGGACGTGGTGAAAAAAGGTACAGGCCGTGGCATGAATGACGGTACTATTCCTTTAAGTGCTGGTAAGACTGGGACGGTGGAAATGCCCGGTCATCCTGACAATTCTATGTATGTGGGTTATGCTCCCGCTGATAAACCGGAAGTTGCGATCGCAGTTATAGTTGAAGGCGGCGGATTTGGTGCTGTCTCGGCGGCACCAATTGCTAAAGAGGTATTTAGAACCTATTTTCAAAAGCAGGGTTTTAAACCTACTAATAAGCCTCTATAGTCATTAGTTAATTGTTGACTATTCATATTTAGTGATGTAAGGTGCGCCATAAGCACCTTACTGCTATAAGTGCAATCAAAAGTCTTCCCGTACCAATTCTGTCACTTCCAAAGTCGATAAATTCATCATTTGCGCCACTTGTTCCAGATTCATTCCAGAATTTAAGAGTTGAGTTACAAGCGATCGCAATGTTGACTCTGCCGCTAGTCGTCCAATATTTTCTTCCTTGTGAGTCTTCAAAAACTCACCAGTTTCAGGAACTCTAAATCTCAATTCTCCTGAAACTATATGCAATTCCAGTCCCAGCACCTCACTGAACAACCACAGCGTATCAAAAGCGATATTGTTGGCGACAATCGGCTCGTACTCATTGTCGATTAAACGTACTCCCTGTAAAATCGGATTCAGATAATCACCCGACGGATCGTACTGAAAATATTCCCTAACTCCCAAAGCCCGATAAATTTCTGGTTTAGTTTCTTGGTCTTTCGTTTGAGTTGTTTCCGAAGTAATTTCTAACACGAAATCTGGAGTAATTCCCCCTTCTTCCCAAACTTTATAATTATCCCTTTTGCGTTGAGCAACTCCAAACACCACATAAACATCCGGGGCCACAACCGCTTGTTGGTTCCCTTGTTCGTAATAGATAAAAGAATTAGCTGACACGTAAACATCAGAACGCGCTTGAAAGTAAAGCTTGACAGCTTCAACGCCATAAATCATGTAATCGCGAGTGATGTCGCTTTCAGCCATCGGCTCTCCATCGCTGCTGGGATATTTAATTTCTACTTCTTCGACTTGAGTTAAAATTGTCATTTTTCAATTTCCCTCAAAGTTAATTAATTTAATCCTAGCATTCTGTCGGAGCTTTGAAAAGTTCGATATTCTCAAAAAAATTAGTAGCCGTAAGGTGCGCACTGCGCACCCTACATTATGAGGTGTTGCGTTCAGGACTTTAATATCTGTCTGAGAGTTTACAGATACACAAAATTTAAAGTCTAATCAATCCCTCTCTCCAAAATAATCATTTCGGAACCAACAACCGGACTTCTAGCTATTAACTTCCCTTCCAAATTCGCAATTTGTAATTTGCTGAAATCAAGTGAATTTGCCTCCTTCCACATTTGACTTGCTAGCTGATTTTGCTCCACTTCGTTGAGTTTGTACCAATCTTCAGCGATTTTCACGCTCAAAAGACCGATCGAGAAATCAGCTTCAACAGACTTCACTAAACCGCCACCCATTCGATCCGTAATCTCAGCAACCTGACTTTGAATCGCCGCAATCAGAGACTGTTCCGGGGTTAGCGGCGGTGGCGGGATAATTTCCACAGGTTGCGGTTTTTTCGGCGCCGCTAAATCGGGCAAGTTGCTCTTGAATTTAGCAGATATTGGCTCTGATGGCGCGATCGCCCCTGGTGATGTAGGCGTTCCCGATGCCATAAAATCGTCAAACGTTGGCGGCGACTGCTGTGCTATTGCCAAAGGCGCTTTTGCTACTTTCTCCGGCGGTTTTGCCGAGAAACTGTTGAAAGTTAAACCGACTGTAACGATGATAATTACTGCTAATCCAGCGTTTAAAATTGGATCGGATAGCTTCTCGTTCGCAGATGGCGGTAACAAATCCCGCACTAGCCGCACAATACTTTGCCAAAGTACACCGACTTTTTGTACAAAACTCTTGTTCTTACTTTGGGATACAGGCTTTTTATCAAATTTTACAGCAACTTTTGCAGCAACAGCCGGAGTCGGAGTTGTTGCTGAGTCAGAAGTCGCGGGCGCGATCGGCAATTCTGGCTGCGACAATGGTTGTGCTACTAATTTTTTGCCTTTTTTTCCCAAATTCCCGATCGAGCTCATCAAACCTTTGATTCCCTGATTTTTGGGAACATTGCTACTGGCATTTTGAGTTTTGCTGCGAGTCGCGGCCGACTTTGGAGGCGAGTCTACCTCCGGTTTCGGAGATTGAGAGGGTTCTGGAGTTGGTTGGTTTAGTTGTTCTTCTGACATTTTTTCTGCCTTCGGGCGTTCCAAATATATTTAAAAGCGATAAATTAAGGTTGAGCCATCTCAACCTTAATTTATCATTTCAATAGTTCTAACTGAATCACAATGAGTATCAAACGTCGTCACTTTCTGGTTTTAGGTAGTCTCAGCAGCTTAGGTTTTGCCGGAGTCTGGAAAATGCTTCAGCTTCGGACTTCCTGGGGGACAGACGCCAATGCTGCTGTGCCTTCTAACGTTGAGGCCCAAAGGGCGATCGTCCCAATCCCGGCCTCACCGCCTATTTTACGCTTTATTTCGGTGGCCGACACCGGTACTGGGGCCCAAGGTCAATATGCTGTGGCTGAGGCGATGGCGCAATATCACCAAGCAAATCCTTTTAACATTGCTGTTCTCGCGGGCGACAATATCTACAATAACGGCGAAATTGAAAAAATTAATGCTGTTTTTGAGAAGCCTTATCAGCCGTTATTGCAGCAAGGAGTCAAATTTTATGCTTGTCTGGGAAATCATGACATTCGCACTGCTAACGGCGACCCACAAGTTAAATACGCGGGTTTTAATATGCAAGGTCGGTACTATACTTTTCGGCGCGATCCAGTACAGTTTTTTGCCTTAGATACCAATGACAATGCGGATTGGAAAAATCAGCTTGTTTGGCTGGAAAAAGAGTTGACTCAGAGTATCGCACCTTGGAAAGTTGTGTTCGGCCACCACCAGATTTATTCCTCTGGCGTGTATGGATTGAATCAACCTTTTATTCAGACTTTGACGCCTTTGTTTCAAAAGTATGGTGTGCAGCTTTATATCAACGGACACGAGCACAGTTACGAACGTACTCGATCGATTAATGGTACGACTTATTTAATTTGTGGCGCTGGCGGTGGAACTCGTCCGGTGGGGCGTTCTGAGTGGACGGAGTATTCTGCGACGCGTCTGAGTTTTGCGACGTTTGATGTCTATCAAGACCAGATGTTTGTCAGTGCGATCGGTACTGACAACCTGGTTTTTGACCGGGGAGTGATTCAAGTGCGATCGGCTTAATTCAAATTATATTCAGGAGCAAACAAAATGAATAGGGGTTCTAGAGCCAATAAAACTGGTTTTGTTTTAGAAACAACTGTGGAAGGCACGTTGAAAGGTCACGGATATCTCGAAATATGTCCCCAGTTGCCAAAAAAACGTAAGCGAGATTGGCTCTTAATCTCTACTACAAATTCCAAGCGATATGCTAAGCAGGTTTATATCGGGTCTAGTATTTATGAAACTGAAATAAATGTCGATTTTTATATTGTTAGTTCTGCTTCATTTCCTCTGGGTCTAATTGTTGAGTGCAAGTGGCAAGAAGATAAAGGTTCAGTTGATGAGAAGTATCCTTACCTCAATTTAAATATTCAAAATTGCTATCGTGTGCCAACTATTGTGATCGTGGGTGGTGACGGTATGAGGCAAGGTTCGATCGACTGGTTTAAAAAACAAATTCCCGAAAATCCAAATTTGTTGGGAGTTCACAAGCTCGAAGCTTTCATTACTTGGGCAAATAAACATCTGTAATAACCGCAATCTCAACAGTTTTATGGCTAACATATTAGACCAGGGCGAATATTTATTGTGGAACAGGCATCCTGCCTGTTCAAGACTTGCTATTCGGTCGATGTCTATTGAGTAAGGCTAGCAACCGGGTTTATAGAATTAGAAAAAATTTTATTTGATTGAATTAAGAAAAAAACGCCTTTTTTTTGAGGGTTAAAAGCTTGACTCTGACCATTAGATGAAGTATAATTTAATAATGGGAATAGTGGCAAAATTTAATTTTATGTTACCACTTCCATTATTTAAATAATATCCCAAAAGTCTATAAAAATCAATAGGTAATAGTTCCTTTTTTAAGGAAAAATTTTTTAACAAGAGGCAGAAACCGGGTTTCTTCAATAATACCTTTGTAGGCCCGTACTCGAAACCACGATAGTCAACAGTCATATCAAATCCGGTAGCATCGGAATGATATAGAGGACACGGCACTGCCGTGTCCCTACCGAAAATAATATTGTAGGGACACGGCACTGCCGTGTCCTAATTTTGGCTAATAATTCCGATGCTACCGGAAACGATATTGTATTAAATTCGGCGACGATCGTACTCCTAAAAAACGATTTTTACTGAATTGGGATGCTCTCCATGCTATAAAAGCCCAAGCGTACCAGCAGAAACCTAACAAATGCTATATTTACACCGAACAGATTAATAATTCCTTGACTTTGCCGCGCTTACAGCTATTAGAGTTGATTCCCCTAGATGCGGATATTTCAATTTGTTTAGGAAGAGCAACTCTTTGGAAAGCTTGACTCTCACTGTAGATTTCTTTGATGAAATCGCAGTTAGAATTAGACAACATAACTTTGACGCCCCGTTGGGCAAGTTCTGCAAAAACATCTCTCAGTTTAATCTGTTCGGATTCTTGGAAATTATCCCGGCTGTAAGCTGTGAAGTTACTTGTGACACTGATTGGATAATAAGGCGGGTCAAAATAAACAAAGTCTTCGCTGCTGTTAGCAAAATTCAAAATTGCATCGAATTTTCTGACTTCAATTTGAGTAGAGGTGAGTAAAGATGAGACCGATCGCAATAAATCTGCTTGGCAAATGTTGGGATTTTTGTATCTGCCCATTGGCACATTAAATTGACCTTTGGAGTTTTCTCTGTAGAGGCCGTTATAACAAGTTTTATTTAGGTAAATCAGGCGAGCTGCTTTTTCTGTATCTGTTTTGTATGATCGCGATCGCACGGAGTAATAATACTCTTTATTGTCCTTGCTGTGTTCTGACTGATGCTCCTCTAAAAGCTCAATTAGCTCGTCAACTCGATCTCTGACGCAGCAATAAGCATTAATCAACTCTGGATTAATATCTGTTAAAACAGCTTGCAAGGAAGGGTGCTGCTGTGCTAAGTAAAAAAATACAGCTCCGCCGCCCAGAAAAGGCTCGTAGTAAGTTTTGAACTTTTTAGGAAAATAAGGTTGATATTGTCCAATCAACCTAGTTTTACCTCCGGCCCATTTCAGAAACGGACGCGGCAAGACGAAAGAAGGTGCGGAAGCAGACATTTATCTAGAAATAACAGCCCTATCATATTTATCACAGAACTCCATATAAATACTTCAGAAGTTGTGACCGGAGGTTGCGTGGCATTAAACAGACAGCGCCCGATCGATCGACCAAAAGTTTTCGTTAGAATTATATATGTTAGCCTCGTAGGCAAAAACGCCCGATCGCCCAATCGGCAGATTTAGCTTCGGCTGTGCCAAAATTGTCTAACTCGCTCACAAGTGTTACCAGCCAAAGATCAGGCTGTAACACTTTACCCCACCAAGCTTATGCAAGATTTCATCAATAACGTCTCTCGCTACCCTCGCTTTTTCATTACTATCTGTCTGGGGATTTTCTTTTTCCTGTTCGAGCGACTCAAGCCCCTGCTTGATCGACCGGCAACTGCAATCGCCCTAATTACTTCGATTGTAGCGACTTTTGTCTTCCTAACTTTTACACTGCGCGCCATGTTAGGGCTGAGTTCGGTTTGAAGGCAAAATTCTGCCTGAGAAAGCTAGTTATTTCAGACAAGGTAGAGGGCGGAAACTAGGCAGGTCAAAGGGTTGAGCAAGTTGAAAATTTTGAGTTTTAGTTAAAATATCAACTCCGAAAGTAACTGGCAACTCTTGAGTGCGATCGTACACTTGGCAACAGTCACTGCGATAGATTGGAAGAGAAACTGAGTAAGCGGCGTTTCGCTTGCGGCTCCTCAACCTTGGCGCAGGCAAACATTACCCAAGTGCAAGACAAGCGTTTCCGACTATCAGTACAAGGGGAAATACTGCACCTCTGTTTCCCCGCGATCGAGTGTTAATCATTAGGAAGCGGCATACCCCGCCCCGCTTTCCTCTCCCGTTAACCTAACGGTATTACGAGAGTTTCCAGCGGATAAGTCAGATGAAATTTGAACACATCTATCAATTTTTTCAAGACCCACCTCCTGTTTATCTAAACAAGGAACTAGCAGTGTGCTACATTCTCTCGGTGTTATTGCGCGGAGATTCCTACGGTACAGAACTGATCGGACAACTAGAGCGGGAATTCCCCATCTACCGACTTTCTGATACCGTCCTCTACAGCGCTCTGAAATTCCTCGAAGAAGAAGCCGTAATTACCGGTTACTGGAAAAAAGTAGAAGGACGCGGCCGCCCCCGCCGGATGTATCAAATCCTCCCCGAGTGGCGGCACCAAGCTCAAGACCTGGCTCGTCTCTGGCACGAGTATATCGGTCAGGGTAACGGCGCGTCTGGGCGGCGGCCCCGCGCCTTAGAAACTGGTCACACGGGTTAGCCGAGTTTGAATCGAATGCCTAAACCCAAGAGAAGCTGGCGCTACTTGCAAAGCGATTTGCCTTTCTTGCCTTCGCTTGTGCGATCGCCACACAGCAATTAGAGCAGCTACACACTAGGTCAGGACTTACGCATTGTCACTTAAGAATTTAGGGATTATGGGGAGATATGCGATTTTGGTGATGGGGAGAAAAACGTCTTGCAGAAGCTTTCTGCGAATTTTGGTGAAACGAAGTGTCTGCGTAAGTCCTCGATCGGCTTTCATCGGTAAATTTATGTAAAGTTAAAAGTAGATAATTTCAATTACACAAACTTCTACCGATGGATACTGCTGTTCTTCCTTCCACATTTATGCTGACACTGCTGTTGACTGTTGGCTTGTTTTTCTTCATCAAGGCCTCAGTCAAACCTCGGATCGAACAAGTCAAGCTTGCTTCCGAGAGCGCTCAAGAGTCACTGTTAACCGAGCTACAACAGTATTTTGCTCAGAGAGCTTACCGAGTTGCAGCCGTCGATGCTCCCAACTATAAAGTCACCTTTGAGGGTTTTGTGCGGCCGAGTTGGTTTTTGGCTATTTTCCTAACGATGCTAGGTGCAGGTGGTACTCTGTGCCTGGGACTGGTTTTGGGAATGCTAGTTCCCCAGCAAGGTCAAATTTTCCTAGCTTTGGTACTGCTGTCCCCGCTGGCGGGCGTATTTTACTGGAAAAAAGCTGGACGCTCTGAACAAGTCTCTCTCAAACTTGAATCAGTTGCTGAGTCGGGAAGCCAAATCAAGAGCTTTGTTACTGTCAGAGCTCACCGCGATGAACTAGCAGCTATGCAAAAAGCTTTAAATTTAAAACCGCTGGAAGATTAATAGTTTGGTACGGGACGTTTTTTGATATGCTAGATGCCGTACTTAGACTTTGAGCAGACAAACCGATGACGAAAAGAGTCTGTCTTTCGTTGGTTGGCTGGAAAGTTTGATCGACTCTTACGCTCAAAGAAGACCATTATCTTGAGAGTGCCCGCTGTGGCGATCGCCCGAATCGACGATCTATCTTGCTGCGATGGCTCCTGATACCCTAGTTACTAAGGACTTTTCGCATAAATTCAGTTGGCACTCTCCAGACAATGAGACCTATCGCGCTTTTGTTAAAAGAGTTAGAAAAACATTGACAACAATGTTTTGAGCTAAACGTTTTGGTTTATGCGCGACTGGCTGAGACCACAGGAATTTTTTCTGTGGTTGCTTCCAGCATCACCTTTAAGCTGGGAAACAAGAAGTGGTTCTCTTCTACGTATTGGGCTCCAAATAAACCTTTCTCAGCCCAGAAGTATCTGTCAGTCGTGTGCTCGTTACGCTTGACTAACAGCAAAGCTGGGGGAGCAATGCCTTCGGCATGGATAAATTTGCGGGCTGCTGTTACGGGTTTATCTTCGCCACTCTCGATGCTATATTGAGGCACGCACTCTAAAATTCTGCGTCCCTCTTGTCGGCGGCGACTCTTGCGTTTGCGTCTCCTGGCCAATTTCTTTACCTCCTCTGTGAGCAGACAGTATGAGCAGACAGGTTATAATCATAGCTACCAAATCCGAGCCCAGTATATCTGTTCTAGCTCCAAACCTCAACTGGTTTTAATATATCGACACAATCTTCACATTCGTACCGATCGACAAAAGTGTAGCGGTTGTGGTATTGTGAACCAAAAGTTCCGGCTTTGATCCAAGGTTTCTCAGTTCTGGAAGCTATACGGACGGAGATTTAGGGCAGTTTGTGTTGGTGCAAGTCGGATGCCGCCCTAGGTGCGATCGACCATGCAGCGCAGACACCTGAAATTGAAAAGTTTCTGATCTGTAATCGGTGGTTGACCAATTGTAATTTACTTAAACTTCCGTTAGATACCTTAATGTGGCGCTCATGCTAATGCCAGCCAGTTCAGAATTTGTGCAGCTTTGTCGATCGCAGGTGGCGATCGCCGTTAGTTTGGGAGCAACATTCAGCGCGGTATACCTGACACAAGAGCTGGTATCCGGAACCGAAGCAAAGTTGGTGCCGATCGCGGTTTACCCAGAAACCTCTGTCGAATCGGCAGAAAATCAGGGATTGAGGCTGCAATCTTCCGAAAGTTCGACAGTCAAATCAGTACCGCTGCTGCTGGGCCAGCCGACTATTCCTCTGGAAAAATCAACGGTGGGGGCGATCGCACCTGAGCCACTTCCAGGTTTTGATGGCAGTTCCAATCAGTGCCAAGGCCCGGAGAATCTGTGGCAGCAGGGTCGGCAAATTGTGACGCCTCTGATACACGAAGGCTCTGTAATGGGTCTCCTGGTCAGCGGTCGGCAAGACAGGCCTTGGAACGATAGAGAGGAAGCGACTATTCAACAAATTGCTCGCACCTTGGCCCTGGCTTGTATTTTAGACCAGCGCTCGCAGTGGATGCAGCAGGAATTGAACTCTTCTGGACAAATCCAGACTCAGGTTTACGACACGATGCACAATTTGCTTCATCAGTTTAAAAGTCCGCTGACAGCGTTGCGAACTTTTGGCAAGTTGTTAGCCCGACGGCTGGTACCAGAAGACAAAAACCGCAATGTGGCTTTTAGTATTGTCCGAGAGAGCGATCGGCTGCAAGAGTTGCTATTACACTTCGATCGAACTGTTGACACTGGCGAAGCAAATCTGAGACTACCGTCGGGCACTTCAGAAACAGCAATGTCCAATCTGGAATTAATCGGGCATTCTCCTCTGTCGCTGTCACCTGCGCTCAATTTGAAGGAATCCTGTTTTGTGGCATTCGTCTTAAAACCGCTGTTAATTTCCGCTCTGGCGATCGCCTCTGAAAGGCATCTTTCATTGGTAGCCGACATTCCGGGGAATTTACCGCCAGTTGAAGCGAACGATCGAGCTTTGCGCGAAGTTTTGAGCAATTTAATTGACAATGCTTTGAAATATACCCCTGCCGGCCGCCAAATTTATATTAAAGTTAGACACAAAGTAGCAAATGGCGATCTTCGGGCTTCCCACCGCCAATTGCCTGCGGTAGCCGTTGCAGTTAGCGACACAGGTTCCGGCATTCCCCCCCAGGATTTAGAGCATTTATTTGAGCGGCACTACCGGGGAGAAAAAGCACAGACAGAAATTCCCGGCACAGGATTGGGTTTGGCGATCGCCCGCGATTTAGTCCGCCAAATGCAAGGAGAAATCGAAGTATTTTCCCCAGTCAATCCTGAATGGCTCCCCTCTGGAGAAGCTCATTTATATCCAACCGATCGCGGCACTACATTTGTGGTTTGGCTGCCGGTGGATAAGTAACCAAATCTATTGCTTTGAGACTGTTTTTATGAAGAATCTGCCTTTATTCGATAAACTTCCCAACTTTTATAAGTTTTTAGAACTTCTCAAAAAACATTTTTTTACTGTACCATTTTTAGCTGTTTTCAATACTCTAACTGTCCTGATTTTGGCTGTGCTGAGCATATATGCAAAGGTCAACAACCAGGGAGACGGAATTGAACGCCTGTTTAGCGATCCGTTTAATTTTTGGTTCCCCTACGAAGGTATTTTCACCGGAGTTTCTGAAGTCTTATGGTGCATCCCAGTCGCAATTTGTGCATTTACCTTCGGAGTGCTACGCCAAAAAGAGCCGCAGAGTCGATCGGTAATATTCTTATTTTTTAGTGCTTTACTGCTGGGAGTCTTTTTCCTGGATGACAGGTTTCGGATGACTTTGATTCTTTCTCGGTTGGGAATATCTAAGAAATTAATTTATTTGTGTTATGGGAGTGCTATTTTCCTTTATGGACTTAAGTTTTGGCGATACATCAAAACCACTCCTTACCTGCCATTAGTGGTAGCATTTGTCTTGTTCGCTATCTCCCGGTTTGAGGATATTTTAGACTCGTCAAGTCAAGGAGTACACGCGATGCTAGAAGATGGCACTAAGTTATTAGCTCTTCTGAATTTAGCCATGTATTTTTGGCACGTATGTCATCAGGAACTTCGGCGGCATTTGCAGCAAAGGGAAGATATTTAAATGCCTATACGAGGTGACAAATTACAATAATATTGTACCCGATCAAACTTCCATCCGTTACATCCGCCCTTACGAATCCGTTGCCGAACTTCCTTCAACATCCCAATTACCAAGGATTGCCAATCATTGTGAAAGCTGCCCAATAATAAGGATGCGAAAGCACTCGATCGCCCCGCCCCGCAATTTCTGGAGGCAAAGTTAGACTCACAGAAACTCCTTCGACTCGCAACATCCCGTCTTGAATCCGCACGCGCCCCCGCAACATCTGCAATTGCGCCCGCCGCAAAGCCTCGGCTTTAATCGTCAAATTGCCCTCGCGTCTGGGGGCCCGCAACTGCCGATAAAACTCCGTCATCAGCCCCAAAGTCCCCTCATCGCTGACTTCCCACAAACTCGCCAAAGCCGATCGCGCACCGCTAGCTACCGCCAAACCCGCAAACCCCAACTCCGCCTCTTCGTCGCCCAAAGCGGTACTACACGCGCTTAAAACTAACAGATTCACCGGCGGAGAATTCCACCGCAACTGCCGCATTTGATCGATGCGTAATTTAGTATCCCACAACTGAATGTAAGAATTTTTCGGTTCCCCTGGCTGGAATTCGCTGTGAGTTGCTAAGTGAATGATTCCAAAAGGCCGATTTGCCCGCTGAGCTTGCAAATTCCCGAGAGTAAAATCTTGATTCAAAAATGATTTTCCTTTACTTGGCGGCGCGATCGACTCTAACTCGATCGGTACCGCCGGCAGAGGCGCTTTATCTTCAAATACCGACGCCCCCATCGCCAAAACTTCATCATTCGCAGTATTGTCGTAGCGGAGATCGGTCAAACTCAGACTCGGCATCACGCTAAGGCTGTATTTTTCAACTAAAAATTCCTTGCCGTCGTGAAGGGCTGCAAACGGCACACTTCGCAAACCCGCCGCCGGAATTACAATTAAATTATCAATATTTAAAGCTGTCAATACGGAGGCCATTGGCGCAATTAACCACCGATAAAGTTTTTGAGCAGAATCTAAATAACTAATACTACTTCTTCTTCGGGGATTAGTGATTTCGCTTTGCAGGGCGTCAGCCAATTGCAACACCTGCCAGCGCGTTGTCGCTGGAACTAAAACGCGCATCGGTTGAGCGTTAGCTGTTACTAATACTAATTCTAAATGCTCGCCGTTAGGAACATCGGAAACTTCTTTGCCCTGCGGCGGCAGTCTCTCCTCCAACTTATCTCTTAAGAGGCGATCGGGCTGGGAAGTAAGGTTTTTTCTAACAGGCAATAGATTAGATAAATCCCGACTTGCCACCAGCACCGAACCATTTTCTTTGGGGACGGCTGCATCCGATCTGCTGACCCAATTCATATAAATGATTGCCGATTTTACACCGGTAATTTGTTCGTTTTTGCGAAGAGTTTCGTAAATGACCGACATATTAGTTATCGGCGTTCTTGCGGGCAACTCCAGATATTTTTCGTACTCGCGAGTGAAGGTTTGTTCAAATGCTAAAATTCCAGCTCCTGCCGAATCGAATCTGCGAGAAGGAACGGAAAGATCCGGGCTAATTGGGGAATTTTTGTCTTGATTGGGCGATCGCAATTGCGGTTGCAAAGATGAAGGAAGTGACAGGGGACGAGCCGGATTTACGGGCACTACAGGCGGTGCGGGAATTGGGGCCGGAATTGGGGCCGGAATTGGGGCCGGAATTGGGGCCGGAATTGGTGCAGGAATTGGCGCGCCCGGTGTAATTAAGGAAATCTGATTTGGTAAATTTCCCTGGGTGTAAGTTTCCCCAAAAGAAAAAGTGGGCAAAATTGCGTTTCCGGCGCCAGCATTAATGCTTCCTCTGGTTCCATTGTCGATCGCCCCGCCAACTACAAACGGTCGATCGCTACCGCCTCCGTGGCGAATTGTAATCGCCCCCGCCCCCGCACCGACCGCAGTAGAAATACTGGAAATATTCCCCGCTATATCGTTGAAAACATTGTTCGATCGAAACAAACCGAGGGTTGTCACATCCACGCTGCCGCCAGTGCCGCCAGTGCCGCCGTTTGAAGCGTTGATAAAACCCAACTGAATATTATTCGTGGCGCTCAGGGAAACGTTTCCGCCGTTGCCGTTTGAACTGCTGCTGGAGTTGAGATCGAAAGCCGAAATACCTGATGAAGAGGTGATGGCAATATTTCCGCCGATCGCCCCGGAAGCGTTCAAAGCTCCCGCAGTTAAAGGGCCGGCATTACTTTTGAGAGCGATCGCGCCTCCGGTTCCTGTTAACGATGAAGAGTCGATCGCGCCTACACCCACAGTATTCCCCTCAACTCGAATCCTCCCGCCGTTGGAGGTAATATTGCCAGTCCGAACCTCCCGGCTTGCTTGCAGATTTACGCTGCCACCATCCGTCCTTAAATTACCATCTAAGAACACGTTTCCTGACTGGATATCGGCTCCCAAAGCGGCCGTGTTGTCCCCCCGGAGGATAACAGAATCTCGCGCGTTCACGCTCAAAATACGGGCGGTAATTCTCGAATTCGCTGTCACCGTAGGAGCGTCAGCCGAGAGCAGGCCCAACCTCTGAATTTGACCCACCAAGTCGCCAAAAGTAATGTTGCCGCCTGCGCGCAGGGTCAAACTATTAGCTCGGCCAGGGTTGCTGTTGAGGGTATTGGCAAAAGTGATATTGCCGTTAGTTGTGGCTAGAATGGCGCTGCGATCGACTGTGACACCACTGTTAAAAACTATGTCGCCAGATGTCGCAATATTGCCCGAAACCTCGGTACTGCGGCCGTTGACAGTCAAACTCGCCAGCGGTGTAGCTTGACCGATCGTACCGCCGAACCGCACTCGCCCAGCGTCCAGTCTCAGGGCGCGAGCTCCGTCTAGGCTACCGGAAAACAAAATGCTGCCCCTAGCTTGGGTGCCCAAAGCTGCATCAGCAGTGAGGGACAGGTTTCCGGTGAAGCTGATATCGCCGCCGGATGTGGCAACGTTGGCGCCGATCGCCGTTTGGGGTGCGTCGAGGGTCAGGGATGCGTTACCACTGGTTTTTAGGGGATTGTCGATCGCGATCGAACTCCCTTGAAGTGTCAGCGGGCTGTTGAAGGTAATCGGTGCGACGATCGCGATCGAGCTGCTGTTGGCGCGCCCGATCGCGATCGAGCCGAAACCCCCCGCCAAAGCACCGAGATCCGTTGCCGTCAAGTCCAAAATACCCAAAATATCACCGGTGCCGCCCACCCGAATTCCTCGGCTGTCGTTGGGTTGCAAGCGAATTGTTCCCCCCGCACTGCTGACGGAATTGCGATCGCCCCTGAAGTCAATCCCGTTAGCGGTGAGAGCGATATTGCCGCCGTTAGCATTGAGTCCGCCCAGAGAGATGCTGCTGGCGAAAATGTTGATGTTGCCGCCTTGAGTCTCAATTAAATCCTTGGGGTCATTGACAAAAAACACTCCGCCCGACCGGAATGTTACGGTGTCTCCAGTTCTCGCTTGCAGGGAAAGTTTGTTATCGGGCAAGTCTTGGACGATGATGTAGCCGGGAGTTTCTATAACCAAGTTGCTGCCGGTCGCCATCTGTTCCAACTTCACTTCTGAGATCGACGTTTCACCCGGTTCTGCTGCCGATTCGAGTTCCCCGGCGGTGGATGGCGCGCTGGTGTCGCCGTTACCGCCCAGAATCGTAATATTTGCCGGATCGAGCCACAAAGTGCCGATCGCACCGTTAGTCGCGCGGGTATCGACCTCTCCTTGGAAAATCAAAGAACTTTTGCCGGAAACTTCCACTCTGCCGCCGTTACCTGCGACAGTGCCGCCGCGAGCAGTAATATTGCCGAAGAAGCGAGTTGTATTGTCTGCCCAAATTACCGCAGTGCCGCCATTGCCACGGTCGATCGCGTCTAGTGCGATCGACGAATCAGCGCTAACATATGTCACCAGTGCGTTCGGCACTGCTTCCATCCCCCGCCAACCGCCTCCGACGCGCACAGTACCTCCGCCGTTAGTCCCCGAAGCATTGATATTTGCGCCGAACAGTCCTACTTTTTCTCCTAAAATATTGACTGTGCCGCCATCCCGGGCAAATACATTTACAGAACCGGAGACGATCGCACTTCCGGCATTTACCGCCACTGTTTCGCCGCCAGTCAGTACCAATTGACCTGCTTCGTTCGTCGTTAAACCTGTGGCTGACGCTACCCCCGGCCCTGTCAGTAACTGAGGCAAACCAACTGCGGCGATAGTCAATTTTTCTGCTGGCAAAGACGGAGTAATTTCTAAACTCAACAAGTTACCAGCTTGACTGATGCGGACTGCATTTTGTCCGGGCACCGCAGCCACTGTAATTTGACCTGCCGGGGCGGACAACTGCCCGGTATTAATCACTGTACCGCCTAGTAAAGTTAAATTTTGACGGCTGCCAACCGCTAAGTTTCCTGCATTGACAATTATCCCAACTTGTGAGTTACTAAAATTAAATTGATTGGGATTTCCGACTAAAGCTTTGTAATCATTAATTCCGGCAGAATTGAACCAGCCGTCCCCGAAACCGATACCCGTAGCAGTTGTTGCCAAAAAAGACCCCGGCACGTTCAATCTCGCATTTTGACCGAAGACAATTCCCGCCGGATTCATCAGGAATAAATTCGAGTTGCCGCCGCTTACCGAAATCAGACCGTTAATAATGGAAACATCGCCAGAAATCCGTCCTAAAATATTTTGAATATTTGGATTAGTTAAAAAATTAGCAATTTGACCTTCGCTGAGATTAAATTGGCTGAAGCTGTGAAACAAATTTGCGCCGTTTCCTGACACTTGTCCGCCGCTAATGTCTGTGCGATTTCGCTCCTGATTTACAACAGTATTAGTGCCGTCGTTCGCTGGGACGACAGGTTGCGATCGCACTGCTAGCGGTAGCAGCCAAAAACCTAATGTCAAAATTAGAGCAGAGCGCAAATAGGTCATTAGTCGTTAGTTATTAGTCATTAGTCGTTAGTCATTAGTCTTAGCCGGAAGGAAGATGGAAGCCAGAAAAGCCTATTACCAATTTCCCATTCCCAATTCCCAATTCCCCATACCCGATTACTAATTCTAATGTATTGTAGTTTTGATTTTTTTTGAGCTGTAATGTTCCGCCAAAGTGCCAATAAACCTAAAAAGGTCGATCGAACACGGGCGGAGACGGCCGGAGAACCCCTGGAGTCCGAATCTGCTGACTCATATCAAATCCGGTAGCCTCGGAATTAACATTACCCACAGTCCTCCGTTGCTCCAAAAGCACCCATTGTCAAAAAGTCGGAAATACCAGGCAAATTTTATATTTATCTGTCGCCGGTGTCTTGACAAAATGTCAGCAGAGTCATAAAATTGTTTCACATCTAAAATAAAACAGCTATAAACCCTCAAAATAACTGGCTTCTCTAACAATTTAAAAACAAAATATTGATGCTTTTAGGAACCAATCATGCAAACTAAAACTTCCCAATTCCTAACCAAAGAAATAGTTGACCAGATATTTCTGTCAGGCGAACTGACTCGGGATGACAGAAAGCAAATTCAGTCAATGCTCTTGGATGAGTCGATCGGCGAACATGAATTGATCTTAGTTGAAAGAGTAATGGAAGGCGTAGTCAAAGGAATACTTGACGTGCTGTATTAGTTTACAACTTGCGCTGACCTATGTAAATGTAAGGTGCGCAATGCGCACCTTACCCTAATTTTTTATAATATCGAAAATCCTTCTAAAAATCATCATCAGGGCCCTGATCCGAACTCTCATCTTGACGCACAAGTTCAGAAGGAGGCCGATCGCTACTCCAAGCCCACCATACATCGCCACACTGGCAGCGGTAAAATTCTTGCCACTTCCGACGGTTTGACTCGGTGTATACTGGCGATCGACGATTAATCCAAACCTCAGCGGCATTCGTGCAGCTAGCAGCGCACTTGGGACAGCAAAACTCAGTAGCGTGAACCGCCGTAGCAGTCCATTCGGGAGGATGTGGAGCAAAAGCTTCCATGTGTTGCGTATTTCTATTTAAACTGCTGGTAATTACGGCAAATCAACGATTGCTAAAGATCCGCAGAGCTCGGAATGACATAACCAATGAGATGAGTACGCTGTTGAGTGCGTAGTTCATCTACAGGTTATTTTTTTTTGACATTTGCCGTCAGTTGAATAGTATAACTGATGTGGTGCAAACTGTCGATCGGCATTCTCTTCAGCTATCTCAAGGACTAAGCTCATGTCTATTTACAACTTTATCTCGTTTCTGGGCATCTTTGGCTTGTGCGCGATCGCCTGGATTTTTTCCGAAAACCGACAACGTAAGTATATACCTTGGCGCGTCATCATCTGGGGTATTGGCTTGCAATTAGTCTTGGGATTTTTAGTATTCCTGTTCCCCCCAACTCGCATCGCCCTAGAGTGGTTTACTAGCTTGCTGGACGGCGTATTCAACGCTGCTGACGATGGGGCGAGATTTGTATTCGGCTCAAGCATTGTACCAAGACCCGGTCAAGTTCCACCAGTTAATTTAGGATATATTTTCGCCTTTCGAGCTTTACCAACAGTAGTCTTTTTTTCGGGCCTCATGGCTTTGCTTTACAACATCGGTGTCATTCAAATTGTCACTGAAGTTTTCGCCAAAATCTTTTATCTGACAATGCGCTTGAGCGGTGCCGAAGCACTCAGCGGTGCTGCTAATATTTTCGTAGGAATTGAAGCGGCAATTGTGGTCAAGCCTTATTTGGCAGACATGACTCGTTCAGAACTTTGTGCCATCCTCTCTTGCTGTTTTGGGACGGCTGCTTCGTCAACTTTAGCAATTTATGTCAGTTTCCTTAAACCAGTTTTTCCAAATATCTTAGGGCATTTAGTTTCAGCCTCAATTATTGCAATTCCCGCTTGTTTTGTCCTCTCCAAAATCTTAGTTCCCGAAACAGGAGTACCGCTGACAATGGGCGGCATTCCCAAAGAAGAACCGAAGCCTCAAGGCCGCGAATTTAGCGGCGACGAAATTGCCGAAATGGACGGCAAAAATCCCATACAAGAAACAGTTGGCGGAGAACCCATCGAACGAGTCAGCCCTTTAGATGCAGCAATCATCGGCGCATTAGACGGAGTAAAGATGTCAGTTGCGATCGCAGCCATTTTGATATTAATCTTAGGTTTAGTATCCTTAGTCAATCAATTCTTCGGCTGGCTGGCAATTTTACCAAACCCAATTGGTGGAGTCTTTAAAGTTGTCACCTTAGCCAACATCATGGGATTATTGTTTTATCCTTTGACGCTGTTAACAGGTGTGGAAGTTGACCTCGGAAAATTAGCAACCTGCGTTGGATCAATGTTTACTGGAGGCCAGTGCATACCAGATGATTCTTGGCAAGCATCTGTAATTATCGGCCGCCGACTATTAGAAACAGCGATTCCGCCCTATCAAAGTTTAGCAGAAGCAGCCAAACAAGGACTGGTGAGCGATCGTACAGTCTTGATTGTCAGTTATGCCCTTTCCGGCTTCGCCCACCTCGCATCTGTCGGCATATTTGTCGGCGGTACGATCGCCCTAATTCCATCCCGCCGCAAAGACATTTCCGAACTCGGTTGGAAAGCATTATTTGTCGGCACCTTAGCCACAATGATGATTGCTTGCATTGCCGGCTTATTTGACACCGGAGACGCCAGCATTTTAGGCACAAAAACAGCCCCCACTGCCCCGCTAACAGCACCAGCTTCCCCGACACCGCTACCCTCCCCAGCCGCAAGTCCAAAGCCGTCAGTAGCCCCAGCAATTGTCAGTCCAAAGCCTTCGCCTAGCGCTAAAAAAGCGAGTCCAAAAGCTAATACTAAATCTCCCTCTCCCGAATCCAAGAAAAGCCCTTAATGTCTTCTGAAAACTCGTTGGGGCGGGTTTTTCCCGCCTCTACAACCCAGAGATAAATATTATTGTTTTTTATGTGGATGGAATCACCAATTCCCAATTCCCAATTCCCAATTCCCAATTCCCGAAAAATTATGAATCCCGAACCCGAAATTCGCCGTTTATTAGATGTGATGCCCGCCTCCGGCCGCATGATGAGTAAAATTATTAATAAGCCCCAACAATCAAAAATAATTGAGTGCGAGTTTCCTTTGCCTTGGAATCGCGATCGCCCAATTTACATTAATTTTGACCTGTGGAGGCTTCTGTCTAAGCCACAGCGCGATTTGCTAATTTTACGAACAGTCAGTTTCCTGGGCAATTTTAAGTGGTTTAAACCGGATATTTATCAAGGGGCTGCACTCGCCGGAATAGTCGGAACAGTTATAGAATTGTTGCAAAGCGATCCGGTGGGAATTGCGATCGCAGGCGGTTTGACGGGACTGGCGATGACTCGCATTTGGCGCGACAATCGCAGTTCTCAAGTAGAATTAGATGCAGATGAAACGGCGATTAGGGTGGCGGGAAGACGCGGTTACAGCGAAGCAGAGGCCGCCAGACATTTGTTGTCAGCGATCGAATCTGTAGCGCAGATAGAACAGCGCGGTTTGGATTTTAATGAGTTGATTCGGTGTCAAAACTTAAAGGCGATATCGGGTATTTCGGCGGTGGGCGTGCCCGATAATGTCAGGGAAGAGTGAAATACTATTTCACAAACAATTGTGCGTCACGCAGCCAAAGGACACAACAATGTTGTGTCCCTGCAATTGAGAGAGAGTCATTAATATTCGGGCTGCTGACAAAGCTATAAAACGACATCCTCTAGCAGGCGATTTAATTCAATCAGAAAGTTGAGCATACTGACAGATTTGTCACTTGCACTTATTTTAACTATTTTAATCGAAGGTACGATCGACCAATCTATCCCCCAATGGCTGTTCCTCTTCTACTCGCCGACTGAGATAATCTGGCAACTCATCAAAAGATACCCCTACCAAACGGCAAAAATCCCTCATTTGCCGAACAGTCATCGTAGGTTCGTCTCCCTTTTCCCATCGCCGCACCGAAGAAGCAGACACGCCCATCCGCACAGCCAACTCTTCTTGGCTCAAATTAGCATCCTCTCGCAGTCTCCGAAAAGGCAACTCATTTTCTGGTTGCCGTTGACGTTGCCTTTTTTTTACCATATCATTATATAATTTAATTTAACCGCTTAAATTAGACGGTTAAATTGCTTGTAGTAGTCACAGCCATAGCCAAAACAGACTGCACTAAAAATCAAAGGTGCAATTCTGTCACTTTTCTATGGGCAAACATACCCAATTTAGAATACAGCCATGAACACCCCAGAAACTCCCAATTCCTGGAATATTTACCGACTCCTGCCCAACTTTCAGCGCTTACCCGTCGCGCAATTTCGCAGCCGCAGCGAAGCAGAATCTTCCCTGAAAGTCATCCGCAAACTGTTACCCAATAGCGAATTCATACTTGCTTTTGAGGTTGGGGTAGAAAATCCAACTAACGAACTCATTCAGTCTCCCGCTCAAGAGCCAAACTTTTCAACTTCAGTTAACCGAGAACTCTTGAAAATCTTCATTATCAGTTCTCGCCCTGTTGTTTCCCGCGTCATTCATTCTTTTCACCGCGATAATTTTGCCTGCGCTACTGACTGGAGTCCGCTTGTCCCAACTCAAAATCCTGGAGAAGTGATGAGCGTTTTAATTAAATATTTTGCCGCTGACTCTTACGCATTCGATCGAACAGTCTCGATCTTATTAATAGCGGTAAGGTGCGCAGTGCGCACCCTACAGATGATATTTATTGTACCATTTGTAGGGACACGGCAGTGCCGTGTCCTTGGGTGAAATCGGATGATAATTAATGTCATGTCCGGTCAAAGGACGACGGACGATCGCCAACTCAATCGCAATGATAAACTTGATATTCATACCCATGCACCGCAGGCAACTCGCGAGACTCAATCTGACATTTTTGTGCTGCTAAATTAACAGGTGCGCGAAAATTAACTAACCATAAATCTAGCGGGCGTTTTAATTGGCTGAGTGTTTTGTCAAGTGTCCCGCCCGCGATTTCCGGCGCATCCCTTTGATGATTAGCCAAAAGAAACAGCGGAGAATTCAATGATTTAACTTTTTCCTTCTTCCCTCGGACTTCTTCAGTCCATCCGTTACATCCGTTAAATCCGTTACAGAATCCGTTGCCGAACTTCCTTCTTTGCCATTCCCACCCAATCCCCATCAATTCTCCGATTTCTACATGAGTTTTTTGAGTAGTAGAAATCAACACGGGAACTTTCGAGAATTCGCGAATAATCGGAACGAAAAGGTCTGGTTTGTAATATTTGCGATAGCCGAGATTGGAATTGACTGTTACACCGCTAAAAAAACCCATTGCTAAAATTAGCAGCACTGCTTTTTTGCCCGTAAGTTCGATCGCCCGTAAATTAAACCATTGACTTTTTACGGTAGGTGTGTTAAAGACAACGGCAAAAGTTGCTCCTAACAGCAATATCACTCCCGGAAAGTAGACAAAATTGTACCGAGCACCGCGAGTTAGGTCAATTCCGAGAAAATAGGCAAAGCTAAAAAATAGCAAAATTGCTCCTAGCACAAACCCGCCGAAAATAACAGTACCTAAACGACTATCTGGCGCGTTCAAGGAAGTTTTAAGAGCGTTAAACAGGATGGGAAGCACCAAAATAAAAAATATTGTCATGGCGATCGCCGATGCAACTACTATAGCCAAATTTGACGATTCAACGGGCAGCAGAGAGATGACAGTAATCCATCCAGCTAAAGCTTGAAAAACCGGACTGATCCAATCCACAAAAGTGCGATCGCCACTGACAATCCAATTAGTGAGTTCGCTGCCATATTTATTTGACAAAAATACGGGCAACCAAACTAAACCGCCTGCTAAAGTGCCGATCGCAACTACCAACAGTCGCCACAGGATTTGAGAACGCCCAATATTGAGCTGCTGACTCTTGGGAATTGGCAACTTCCCATTAAACTGTTGCCACAGTACGCCAATCAATGCTATTGCTTCGGCACACAAAGTCAGTGCGAAAAAATAGTGAACTGCAATTCCAAAACAGTTTACAATCACCCAAAGTAACACCGCCCAAATAGGTATTGGAGCGCGCTGTTGCAGCTTTTTTACAGCTAATGTTAAGCAAAAAAGAGAGGCAATAACTAATATGATTCCCAATGTGTAATGGCGAGCTTCTTGAGCGAGATAAATGCCGTAGGGAGAAACTGCCATCATCGCGGCTGCACATTGACCGACTAAACGAGAATTAAAAGCAAAATTGCCCAAAAAGTAGATAGCGGGAACTGAAATAACGCCCAATAATGCAGGGAACGATCGCCCAATCCACACTAAACTATCCTCAGAAGGCCCAAATAACCGCATCCACCAGTGCGCCAGCATAAAATACACTGGAGGATGATTGCTTTCTAGTAGCAAATGGTTGAGGACATCTGCAATGCCAGCATCGGGACGAAATTGTAGCGGTTGTAATAGAGTGGGAAGGTCGATCGGGCGATCGATCGGCACCCCGCGAAAACTGTTACCCAAACTAAACACTAGAGTCGAAAACTCGTCCGTCCACAGCGGTTTCGAGTCCAAATGGGCAAAGCGCAAAATAAAGGCGATCGCCGTCCACAGCAATAGCAACAACAGTTGTTTATTCTTAATCATTAATTCAGTTATTGGTTATTAGTTATTGGGGTGCATCTCATTTTTGCAAATATATTCGTAGGGGCGAAGCATTCCGGCAGTAAATCTCTGATTCTCACTAATAAATTGTCTGCCGGAATGCTTCGCCCTTGCAAAATAGAGATGCACCCGTTATTAGTTATTAGTTAGTTATTATTAGTTGTTTTAACAATTCCCAATTCCCAATCCCCAATTCCCAATCCCCAATCCCCAATCCCCAATCCCCAATTCCCAATTCCCAATTCCCAATTACCTAATTAACTTCCGTCACTCGCCAGCTCAGCTTCGTATTGATCCAGAAATTCCACATAGTTACAGCCGCGATCGCAATTAAATTAGCCAAATACTCATTCATGCTAAAAACATTAAACAGCAGATTCACCAGCAGCACATTCATAATCAAACCCATCAAGCAAATCACATTAAATTTCAACAGCCGTTTCAAGCGTTGACGATTTCCAGGCTGCCGCTTAGAAATATCACCAAAAGTCCACAAATCATTCCAGAAAAAGTTACTGATAATTGCTAATTCAGCAGCAATAATCAGACTACGAGTTAGCTCCAAATTGAAGCTATGTCGCAGCACGTACAGAACCCCCATATTCACAAACACGCCACTGAAACCAACCACGCCAAATCGAAAAAACTTCCCCATCGGCCACCGGGCAAACCGCAATATGAGCAAATGGCGCAAATATTCAATATACTGTTTCGATGTAACTTTGCTCTCGCCTTCTTGCCGCTCCTGAAACACATAACCAACTTCTCCAATCCAGCGAATGTCTCCCCTGCCAAGCACTTCAATCAAAATTTTGTAACCTGCGGGATTCAAGATTTTGTCAGCAATACAACTACGGCGCACCATAAAATAGCCACTCATCGGATCGGAAACTCGGCCTACCACTCCCGGCAGGATCACCAATCCCACAGTCTGAGCGCCCCGCGACAAAAATCGCCTAACAATGCTCCAATCGCTGACTCCACCTTCAGCAACGTGGCGACTAGCAGCAGCTAAATCAGCTCCCCGCTTAATTTCTGCTAAAAGCTGCAACAGCGTTTCTGGGGGATGCTGCAAGTCAGCATCGATCACACCCAAAACCTCGCCCCGCGCGGCTTGCCACCCGCGAATCACGGCTGTGGAAAGTCCCCGCTCCTTTTCTCGCCGCATCACGCGCAATTGCGGATATTCTGCTGTCATAGACAGGGCAACTTCCCAAGTGCGATCGGGGCTGTTGTCATCGACTACAATCAGTTCGTAGTTCCCGGGAATGATGCCATCGAGCAATTGGATCAATTGTTCCACAATACTCTTGACATTCTTGCACTCGTTGTACGTGGGAATGACGAGGGAAAAATAAATTGGCGGTGTGCCCGCGTTTGTAAAAGTTGAGCCGAAAGTCCCTACAGCAGGAATTTGCAAAGGCCCTGACGGCACTGGCAAGAGGTGATTTAGTTGGTTGATGCCCATAATTTCAGTTTCCAGAAAGTAAAGGATAGTTGTGTTATGACTTTAGACTTGAGAATATGTTTCGTCCAGAGTTGATTTGTTAAGATATAAAAACGCCTTTAATTTTAGGTAGTAGATTCTGTGACTGAACCGGAAAAGAAAACTGTGGATGCAATTCTCGATCGAGCTTTACAAGGTTATAACATTTCTACCGCAGAAGCCTTGGTACTTTTGCAGCAAAGAGATCAAAATGCGCGAGGTTCTATTCAAACAACCGCTGACTTGCTCCGCCAGCGACAATCAGGGGATACTGTTACATATGTCGTCAATCATAATATTAACTTCACAAATATTTGCGAGCAGCATTGCAGTTTTTGTGCATTCCGTCGTGATGATGGAGATGAAGGCGCTTTTTGGTTAAACGCAGACCAAATTCTGGAAAAGGCAACTGATGCAGTGCAGCGGGGTGCAACGGAAATTTGTATGCAGGGCGGCTTAAATGTTCAAGCTAAACTAAATGGCGGATCTTTGCCTTATTATCTGCAATTGGTGAAGACTATTAAGGATAAGTTTCCGCAGTTGCACTTGCACGCTTTTTCGCCGCAAGAAATAGAATTTATTAGCAGAAAAGATAATCTTAGTTTCAGCTATGTAATTTCAGCTTTGCAGGATGCGGGAGTTGGTTCGATGCCGGGCACTGCGGCGGAAGTTCTCGACGATGCGGTGCGACGGGTGATTTGCCCGGAAAAACTGAATTCGGCAACTTGGTTAGAAATTGTGGGGACTGCTCACCGTCTGGGTTTGCCGACAACGAGTACGATGCTTTGCGGGCATATTGAAACTGCCCAACAGCAGGTTTTGCATTTAGAAAAAGTGCGATCGCTCCAACAAAGTGCCATTAACAACAACTATCCAGCGCGCATTACAGAATTTATCTTACTACCATTTGTCGGACAAGCAGCACCAGCACCTTTGCGCAGTCGAGTCGGCCGCGATCAACCAGTTTTAGCAGATACATTGTTACTCACCGCCGTATCTCGAATCTTCCTGGGAAATACGATTCCCAATCACCAGCCGAGTTGGGTGAAATTAGGCTTAGAAGGAGCTAAAGAAGCGCTGAAATGGGGTTGCAACGACATCGGTGGCACGTTGATGGAAGAACACATTACTACGATGGCCGGTGCAATTGGCGGCAGTTGTCAATCAGTCGAAGATTTGCAAAATGCGATTCGTTCTTTGGGGCGGAGTTATCAGCAAAGAGATACAATTTATCGACCTTTAGGGGTTGACAATTTGACAGAAATAGGTGTTAGGAGAAAATGAGCGATGTCTTATAGCGAATTCACCACAATTCTCAAAGTCAAACAAGCCTTTGGATTAACAACTGTAGAAGGGCCGCGATTTCTACCGCAAATAACTCCGATCGCTCCGAGTGCCACCCTGACAGATTTTTTGGCGAATAGTTTACCCGTAGCTGTGGCCACAGGTAGCGAAAAAGCGCGATCGGAAATGATTATTACTCCGGTGCTACTGGAAGTCAGAAAGATTTTGCAACAGAGTATTAGCTTGTTTTCGGGGGAAGACTTTACGGTTGATTATAAAACTGGACTAAGCGGAATTTGTGATTACTTGATTAGTCGCTCTCCAGAAATGTTGGAGATTGAAGCACCAGCAGTGGCGGTTGTTGAGGCGAAAAAAGCTGATTTGAAGACAGGAATTGGACAGTGCGTTGCCGAAATGGTGGCAATGCAGAAGTTTAATGAAGCGAAGGGTAAACCAATTTCAGTTATTTACGGCAGTGTCAGTAATGGTACACAGTGGCGATTTCTAAAATTAGAGGACAAAATTGTGTCGATCGATCTTAATGACTATGCCTTGCCTCCAGTGGACGAAATTTTGGGAATGCTGGTTTGGATGCTGCGAGATGGGTGAATAAGCCAAGTGCGTAACATCAAATTCGGATGCTACCGAATTTGATGTTACCACAGCTTTCGAGACGGCAGTAGCGTGTCCCTACAATTAATGGCGGTAGGGAAACGGCACTGCCGTCTCCTTCATATCATGTAAGCTGCTCTGCATTTAAATTGTATGTCAATAAACAATCAAACTCTTGTGGGGTGGGCGTCCCGCCCGCATTGAATATACAATTTAAATGTGCGACAGCTTATGAGTGCAACCCGAAACGATAACAGATCCTGTCAGTTGTGACGTTAGCGCAGCCCTCGGAGGCGATCGCACTTTCCACAAAATCAATATGACTTTTATGAACTTGAATATGATCTTAATGAAATAAATTTAATGAATTATATGAATTGACTTTCACGATCGCTTGTTTGATTATGTCAACAGTGTGAACTTGAAATTCATTAAATATAAAATCATGAGACAGACATCAGACAAGCTAGAACTGCAAGAAACTTCCACATTTTGGATGCAGCTATTGATTGGGGGAAGTTTTTTAGTATTCGGCTTATCTTTTGGTTTATTATCGGGTAGTTTCCCCCTATATGTATGTGCTGTAATTGGTTTTTTCTTGCTAATATTCACACAAATCAACAGCGTTATATTTGATAAAAATCTCGGCTATTTGACTTTCAATCAGCAACAACCACTCATTTTTAAAACCAAAACTGTTAGACATTTAATTCAAAACATTTCAGGTGTGGAAATACAAGAGATAGCAAGTAGTGAAAGTAATAAGTATCGCATCTGTTTGGCGCAGAAATCAGGCAAGCGATCGGTGCCTCTAACTTCTTACTTCAGCACTGGTTTGGAAGACAAACAGAAACAAGCCCAAGTCATTGCGACATTTCTGAATATCAAAAATTATGGGCTTGAAGGCGTTCCCAGACAAAAATATATCAAACTTGAATGGGAGACTATAGAAGCAGAGATTTTCCACTGGAAAACTGCAATTAGGAGTGATTCTAACGATCCTGATGCTTACATGAAATTAGCATTAGCTTTGCTTAGCCAAGACAAAATAAAACATAAAGAACAGACAATCAGCTACCTCAAACAGGCTGAGGCTATTTTCAAAACTCAAGGCTATGGCGAGGAAGCAATGCAGGCGGCCCAACTTTGGGGCATCGTACATTGGGAAGTCGTTGAAAAATAAGGTTCAGATTGTCCCGGATCTAAACTTTACAGTTAAGTTGGATGAAATTACAGCGTATTCCATGTTTGTGAAGTGTAGGGACACGGCACTGCCGTGTCCCTACAGGATATTGAATGTACTTCACAAACATGGAATACGCTGTAAATAGCCGAATTATCTTATTTAAACGCACTCATGCAACACTTTGAAAAAAAAAGGAATATGACACTTAACATCGCTACTTTGCTGTGAATAAAATCTGCCAATCTCTAACAATAGTTGCTCTCTAAAATTTTTCTCATCCCCACTCCAGTCACCGGGTGGCTTGATTTGCTTCCAATAATCCTTAGCTTTTTTGATTGTCAGCAAAGCTAGGATTAACTCATGTCTCTGGGTTGCATCAGTCGTATTTTGAAACTGATGTTTCCATGAATCCTGAAATTTATCTAAGTCTAATTGCGTACAATCCAATCCCGAACAATGATTTATGCGATCGAGGGCTCTCCGTATGTTAAGGTTATTCTTCAAGTCTGGATCGCTACTAATTTTATCTGCCATATCCATATAAATACTATTCAGTTGAACAGGATTATCCTGATACATAGGAGAATTAAGATAATCATCAAATATTGATTGAAGTTCAGGTGTGATAAAATATGCTTCTTTATGAATCAAACCTGTAATCCATATGCGGTGCTGTGCTGCATTTTGTGCTTTCACCTGCGATTTTTCGTAAAGATTGCAAAAAATTGCTTCTGTATCGGGAAAACTGTAATTATCAATCTCTTGCAGTTGCAAGTCCAAATCTATCATTGCAAAAAGTCGATCTGGATCTAAATAGGAGTTAGTGGTATCCTGTTCGTGTAATGTTAAAAGATTCAAATAAGTATTGATTACAGTTGCGCGATCGCCACAATTGACAAATTGTGGTCGTTGCTGCGTCCACCATTTTGGAACGCAAGCATTATAAAAACTGGAATCCTGCGTGTACTTCATTGCTTTATAAGATTGAACTGACTTTATACCCTGGATTTCGGGAATCTTGCCTTCGCACAAGACAACAATTCTATTTTTAATTTCGCGAGATTTAAGAATTATCTCGCAATGTTCTTTTAGCTGTTCTGGATTAAGACTCATTTGTAATATTAGATTCTAACTTGATTAGTTTTGGCTCAATTTCTTTAACATGAGCTGGTGTCAGAGCTTCACATAATGCGTAGGAGTGAGTTGCCAGAATATATTGATTGCTGGGAGCCCAATCTTTAAGGTCTGAGATAATTTGATATTGCCAATCTGGATGAAAAGCAATTTCAACTTCATCCATCAATACAATAGCATCTTCTATGTTGCAGAACTTGAGCCATATATATATGCTGAGTCTTTTGAGTTCGCCGTGACTTAAATCTTCTGGATATAGTTCTACAGTTTCACCATTATTAGACAATTTAAAATTGACTCCAGCAAAATCTTCATCTAAATTTATCCTTTTATTTGATAACATCAGATTTAAGTTGTTAATTAGAGCTTGATAGCTGTTGCCGTAATTACCTGTTTTTATCGCTTCTCTGAAGTCGCGATCGCGAGCGGCTTTAAATGATTTAATAAGTAGCTCTACAGCAAGGAAATCATAGGTAAACAAGCCTTGTAATTTGGATCGGGCAGATTCGAGTATCCCGTAATAATTATCTCCGTTACGTGAGTTGCTAAATAATAGTTTTCTAGAATCCGGCGGAAGAAATAGAAAAACTTGTGTGGACGGAGCTGCTAGAAAAATTTTACGGGATACCTTATCTAAAAATAATTCTGCTTGCTCCTTGTTGGGATTGTTAAAACGACATTTTAACTCTGTAATTGTTAGTATTTCATAGTCGTGGTCATACTGAGAAAATGTACCTGTAACTTTTGAAAAAGAACAGACATCTATGATCTCTTTGGAGATCCCTATGTGATTCATCTCTTCATCATCAAGTTCTGTCCCAGCTTCAATAGAATACTTGTAACAATAAAATTTAAGATTGACGATGTTTTCTCCATCCCAAATGTCAATGATTGCTAAAATTTTTTCTTCGTCTCTTTCATGAATTTTAAATCCCTGAAGTAGATTTTCTAAAAACGGTTTTTTATCCTCATCAACAGAACAGTGCAGCAACACAAAAATTAACTGCAATAACGTACTTTTTCCGCCACCATTTTGACTACCTAGCGGAAAAATACTAGGAACAAAATCCTTTTCAAAAGTGATATCTATATTTTTCAAACCGCGAAAATCAGGAACTTGAACTCGTAGTAAGTGCATAATAAACTCCTAGTATTGGCTGGTATTAAGTAATAAAGCTAACTAAAATTCCCAAAATTTCGTCAATTGGCGGCAGCGAGTATTCTCTCAAACCAATTGTAACAGTTTGCTCTTCTAGTTTGATAAATTTCCACAAGTTCCCAGTCGTAACGCAACCATAAAGCGTGTTTACAAAGTCGCCGTTTTTCTCGTTGAAACGCTGAGCCGCAATCATCTCAGCAACACATTGTCCAAGTCCGCCGTTGATGTCTTCTTTTTTAGCTTCCACCACAATCATAGCAGGAGCTTCGATGAAAAGTTGTTCGGGCGATTTGCTAATCAGGAAGTCGCAGACACCGTTAAGTCCCACAGATTGATCTACCGTAAATTCATTTCCGGAAAAAAGACTGATTTTTTGCTGAAAAATATCTTTTAATTCTAGCAGAATCGGACAGATAATCATTTCCGATCGAGCTTTTTCTGTATTCAGTGCTAGGGCTAGAGGTAGGCGTTTTTCGATGAACTCAGCTAGGGCTGGACTTGGCTGAACCCGGGGCGCAGAAACAATAAAAGTAGGTACTTCTATTAGGGTAAGCTGAAAGTCTTGTTTGACTTTTTTGAGGGTGAATTCGCTATAGGGCATTGCTTTTTCACGCTCACTGTAAAGTGGTCTGGTTTACATTATAACACTTTTCAATCGGATGAAATACAGCAGATGAGAGGACACGGCACTACCGTGTCCCTACCGGACTCACATGAGACTAAACCTTAAACTTCTCCACAATTCGTCTCATGGCTTCCTCCACATTCTCCCGACTGTTAAACGCCGAAATACGGAAATAACCTTCGCCCGCCGCACCAAAACCAGAACCCGGTGTTCCCACCACATTGCAAGTTTCCAGCAACTTCTGAAAGAAATCCCAACTAGACAAACCATTAGGCGTTTTCACCCACACATAGGGCGCATTTTCGCCGCCAAAAACCTCGATTCCGGCCGCTGTCAATTTCTCGCGGATAATCGCAGCATTTTCCATATAAAAATTGACTAATGCCTGAATTTGTGCCTTACCAGCCTCGGAATAAACGGCTTCAGCACCGCGCTGCACGATGTAAGAAACGCCGTTGAATTTGGTAGATTGGCGGCGATTCCACAATTTCCAAATTTCGACATCGGAACCATCGGCGGCTTTTCCAGTCAAAGTTTTCGGTACAACTGTTAGGGCGCAGCGAGTACCCGTGAAACCGGCATTTTTCGAGAATGAACGAAATTCGATCGCACAATCGCGCGCACCTTCAATTTCGTAGATAGAATGGGGCAAACTCGGATCGGTAATATACGCTTCGTAGGCTGCATCGAAGAAAATAATCGAACCGTTCGCCTTAGCATATTTTACCCAAGCTTGCAAGTGTTCCTTGGTGGCTGTTGCGCCCGTCGGATTGTTCGGGAAACACAGGTAAATTAAATCGACTTTTTTGTCGGTGGGAATTTGGGCTGTAAAGTTGTTTTCGGCGGTAATTGGCAGGTAAACGAAGCCGTCGTATTCGCCCTTTTCGTTCGCGTCTCCCGTGTGTCCGGCCATCACGTTCGTGTCTACATACACCGGGTAAACTGGATCGGTAACGGCGATCGTATTATTGTCACCAAAGATATCGAGAATATTACCACAATCGCACTTAGAACCGTCAGAAATAAAGATTTCCGAAGCATCAATATCGCATCCCCGCGACTTGAAGTCGTGTTCGGCAATGCGCTCCCGTAGCCACTCATAACCTTGTTCCGGGCCGTATCCTTTGAAGGTATCCCGCGAGCCCATTTCCTCCACCGCAGCCACCATCGCCACGCGGCAAGCTTCTGGTAGGGGTTCCGTGACATCGCCAATCCCCAGCCGGATGATGGGTGCGCTTGGATTCGCGTCTGCAAAGGCTTTCACCCTGCGCCCGATTTCGGGAAACAGGTAGCCGGCTTTGAGTTTCAGGTAATTGTCGTTGATAGTTGCCATAGGTTCGATCGCTCTCAATGTCGTAAAATAGCTTACTGCTAATTGGTAGTTGGCGGTACGACTGTTGGCGGTACGACTGTTGGCGGTACGACTGAAAAATCCCTGGATTCATCCGTTGGACTAATTCTAAAATCTAAAATTGGCAGACGATTGACAAAAAAATCAACGGGCTTGTATAATCAGAATAGTGTGCAGCGCAGAAACTATTATGGACGAGATCGAGTATACCAAACTCTATCAAGAACTGGCGACAATTCTGAATGAGTTTAACTTGGGTTGGGTAGTTCAACAAGTCGCGGATACTGTAGAGATAGGCAAAGTAATTGAAGAGCGATCGCTCAAAAGAAAGACACCTCTGCTCAAGATAGAAGATTATACCGCAAAAGAACAACTTTTGCTGTTAATTGATGCTGTCGAACAAGCGACGGTGAACACTTCGGAAATGGAAGACGAAATTGCTTATTTCTTGAAAGTAGAATCAGAAACCTCTCCCCTCGGCACAAAAATTGTATTTGCGAATTCCGGCGCAGAAACAGCCCAAACAGTCGAGTTTACGTCCAGCGTAACAGCCCCTCGCCACAAACAGGCGATCGTCCTCAAGCAATTACTCGAAAAACTGCCCTCTGAGCCGAGCAACTACGCAGTCAATTCCGAAATTAAGAGCAAATTAAAAAGCTCGATCGATCCCGATTTCAACGGAGCCACAGAACAAGCCAGAATTTTTGATGCTTACCTATTTACCATCCTGCTCAAGGCCGTTGCTAATGAAGGTGGCAGCATTTATTACAACAATGTTTTAGACGACGAAACACCGAAGTATTTAACATTTAGAAAAACAGCGGGAAAAATCCACGGTAGTGCACATCCGTATACTCATGCTGTTGTGGAATTTCCCGACAAACCAGCCTTGGAAATTCACCTAGGAGTAAAAGTCCAAGGTAGAGCCGGAGTTTTGCACAATTGCAACGTTTTAATTTTGTCCCAAAAAGAAGCGAATATCTGTCGATTGCTCAACCGGGAACCTCGACACTCGCAAGTAATTTTAGCAGTGAAATCTGAGCATAGTTCCTCGGAAATTCAAGTAGAAATAGCGGGTGGTTTTATCGGACTAGCGTCAGATATTCGCTACGAAGGCGGCAGCTATTTCATTTCTAACAGTTACTCCCAACCCGTAGCAAAACTGCTGACTACCGCTCGCAAAAAATGGGAACTCAACATTTTTCCGAGTGCCACAAACGATGTCCATCGCCTGATGTACTCATTTCAAACTATCTTTAAAGACTTTAAGGCCAGAAACTAACATTAGGGAATTGGGGATGCGGCATCGGGCATGGGGAATTGGGCATGGGGCATTGGGCATGGGGCATTGGAATAGTTAGTGTAGGATTTCGCGTAAATACGAAATAAACCGGGTTTTTTACCTGTATTAAAGGTGAAAATGCACTATTTAGTAAAAAAACGGTTTCCGTATCTAGGAGTATAGTGATTAGTGGTTAGGGGTTACTTGTTAGTAGTTTTTCTAATAACAAATAAAAAATAACAAATTACCAATGCCCCATGCCCTATGCCCAATCCCCCATGCCCAATTCCCCATGCCAAATCGCCAATATAATTTATGATGTTGCGAGTACCAGAACCTGACGAATAATGTTTAAGAAAGATAAATCTTCTCTGCTGTTTACGATCGGAGCCGCCACACTTCTGATCGGTTTAGGCTTTCTCACCTACTCGATCGTCCTTTCGCGCGGGCCAGCCAAAGATTTGCCGGCGGGAGCAACCGTTGTCCCCCAGGATACGATGATGGCCATATCCATCACCACCGATGAATCGCAATGGAACAAACTGCGAGAATTTGGCACGCCGGAGTCAAAAGCTTCCTTTGAAAGGTTTTTAAGCGAAATTCGCGATCGTCTCCTGACAAGCAACGGTTACGCCTACGCGCAAGACATTCAACCTTGGGTAGGGAATACCGCAATGGTGGCCTTTCTGCGAAACAAAACAGCCATACCAGTCCCCCCACGCGCACCCAATGCGCCGCCGCCTGCGCCTATTCAACAGTCGGTAGCAATTATCCTCCCCATCTCCAACCCGATCAAAGCCAAAGAATTATTAGCAAAACCCCGACCCCTCAACCAAGGAAAAATGATTGAGCGTAATTACAAAGGGGTGCAAGTTACAGAAACTCAAGGTATACCAGAGCGCAATTTCTCAGTCGCGGTACTCGGGACAAACTATCTAGCAATCACCACAGATCCCAGCGCCACAGACAGAATAATCGACACCTACAAAGGCGAACCCTCCCTGGCAAAAACTCCCGGCTATGCAGACGCGATACAACAAATAAAAGATCCCGGTTCCTTCGGTCAAATCTACGTTAATATGCCCGTTGCAGCAGCTTTTACGGCCGCCAACTCATCCCGCGAAATTACGCAGGAAAACCTCGAAAAACTGCAACAAAATCAGGGATTTGCCACCACGGCGACGCTAGATCCCGAAGGAATTGGATTCAAATCAATCTCTTGGCTAAAACCTGATTCTACCATTCGTATAGCAGTAGAAAATAACGCTCTAAAAATGGTTAACCGCCTGCCAAGCAGTACCATAATGATGATATCCGGCGGCAACTTGCAGCGTTTGTGGCAAGACTACGTATTGGGAGCCGAGGCTAACCCGCTTTCCCCGATCAATCCCCAAGTTTTGCGCACAGGTTTAAAATCCACTACCGGCCAGGATTTAGACAAAGATTTGATCAATTGGATGGCGGGAGAATTTTCTCTATCATTAATACCAGCCCCCGCACCGAATCCGAAAGACAAATTCGCGGCTGGATTTGTATTTATGGTCGAAACAAACAACCGCAGCGCCGCCAATAAATCCCTGCAACAGCTTGATGAAACGATGAAAATGAAAGGGTTTAGAGTTGAGGAAATTCAAGTTGGCGGCCAGCCTGCGACTCAATGGAAATCGCCGTTTGGAGGGATTACGGTAACTCGGGGCTGGATGAATGATGTCGTATTTATGACAGTAGGAGCTCCCGTGGTTGATACGATCGTCCCGGCACCGAAAAGTCCGCTTTTAAGCAGCGAATTGTTCCAGAAAGCTGTACGATCGCAACTTAAACCCCACAACGGCAATTTCTACATCGACACCGAGAGTGCATTTAACCCGAAAAACTTAGCTTTACCGGAGTTTCCTCCCAATCAAAAAATCTGGATAGACGCCACGCGGTCGATCGGCGTTACAGCGGCCGTTACTGGTGATCGTACCACCCGCTACGACGCTTTTGTCGGACTCAAAAAATCCGACCAATCCACTCCTTCTCCAGATCCCTCACCAAGCCCTGCTTCACCGAGTCCCTCGCCCAAAATCCAAACTTCACCCTAACTCTTACAGCACTTTTCAGGTATGTGAGATACATAGTTTTTGTAGGGACACGGCAGTGCCGTGTCCCTACGGGATATTGAATGTACTTCATAAACCGGGAATCTACTGTAAATTAATCAACTTTGGTTGTAAGTCCGCAGTCACGATCGTCGTAATTAAAGAGGTTTGTAGTGAGGACTTTAGTCATTACTACAAATCACTTGATTACAGTTTGTAGTGAGGACTTTAGTCCGCATAAAAAGTTGATGACTTTCCTCACGACAAACACCTCGATTTCAAAATTAAAGTGCGTCTAGTTTTTTTATATATGCCATGGGGAAGATACAAATTATAGGTATTGCTAGTTATATTTAGATTGTGAAAAAGATACGGTATGCTTGTGATTTATATATTTTACGCTTTAAAAACCGATGAAAACCGCCAAAAATATTCAAATACAGGCTAAATTCTTGTCTAAACAAAGAATAAGCAAGCTAGCACTTTCCCTGCAAATAGTCTTAATACATATTTACTTTTTGCAAGCAAAAGCCGAAGGTCAAACCATTGTTCCAGCACCGGATGGAACGGGCACGACAGTCACTCCCGCACTCCAAACCGGAACTCCGACACCGCAAACTCGCTTCGACATTCAAGGCGGACAATTATCGAGCGATCGCCAAAATCTATTCCACAGTTTTACACAATTTGGCTTGTCACAAAATCAGATTGCCAACTTTATCTCAAACCCCAACATTCGCAACATTTTAGGGCGCATCAGCGGCGGCAGCCCTTCGATTATTAACGGTTCAATTCAAATAACAGGCGGCAACTCTAATTTATTTCTGATGAATCCATCCGGTATCATATTTGGCAACAGTGCCAGCTTAAACGTGCCGGCTTCTTTCACAGCAACCACCGCCACCGCTATTGGATTTGGTACTAACTCGTTTAACGCCAACGGTACTAACAACTACACATCTCTAACCGGCGCGCCCACTTCCTTTGCTTTTGAAGCCGATCGAGCTGGAGCAATTATCAGCACGGCCGACTTAGCAGTCAAATCAGGGCAGAACTTAACCTTAGTCGGCGGCACCGTGGTCAGCACCGGCAGTCTTTCGGCCCCAGGCGGTCAAATAACCGTAGCATCAGTCACCGGGAAAAACTTAGTCCGCGTCAGACAGGGAGACAATTTGCTCAGTTTGGAAATCCAGCCGTCCCCAGCGACGATCGCAGGAACAGCGCCAACAGCTTCGGCATTGCCGATCGCCTCCTTACCCGAACTGCTCACAGGCATTGGTCAAACAAACGCTACAGGCATCAGTGTCAACGCCAGCGGTCAATTGATACTCACTGCGCCTACTAGCCGAGTAGTAGCTGCGGGGGACGTTGCAGTCAAAGGTGCAAACGCTCGGACGATCGCCATTCAATCAGCCAACAGCATTGCAGCAAGCGGAAACCTGACGAGTTCTCAAGGCGGCGCGATCGCCCTAGAAGCTCGCGGCGACATAAGTACACTCGCTCTCGACTCCTACTCCGCCACCACAAACGGCGGCAACATCACCGTCACCAGCCGTACGGGAAGAGTAGAAACAGGCAATATCAACGCAGGGTCGATCGACAAAAACAGCAACGCTGGAAACGTTAGCATTGCAGCACCCGCAAGCAGCATTCAAACAGGGTTTATAGAAGCCAACTCCGAAGAAAAACAAGGAGGCCAAGTCACCCTCAAAGCCAGCAACGACATCGAAGTAAGCCGTATCAACACCGAAGGCCGAACAGCCGGAGGAAATATTGACATTACAGCCGGCCGTTATTTCCGAGCCACAGGCACTTTCAAAAACGATCGCAACTGCTTGTCCCAAGCTTGCAGCATTTCCGCCGCCGCCACTCGTAGCGCGAATGGTGGAGATATCACCATTCGCACTGGGAGCGGCCAAGCCTCGAACACTCTTTTCGGCGTCGGGCCCGACTATAACAGACTCAACGGTACTGCTGGCAGCATTGCCACTGGGGGTGCGAACAAAGAAAATGTTATTGCATCTGGAAGTTATGCCAGCCCCGGCCCTCAGATAGTAGAGCCGACGCGAATTACGATTACGGCTTCTTCAGCCACGCCAACTCCCGCGCCAACGCCCGCACCAACGCCCGCACCAACGCCCGCACCAAGTCCCGCGCCGACTCCCGCGCCAACGCCCGCACCAACGCCCGCACCCCGAGTAGTACCAAGTCCAGCACCCCGGGTAGTGCCAACTCCAGCAGCCACACCCACACCAGCACCAGCACCATCCTCTGCACCAGCACCGGCACCAACGTTAACGCCAACGCCAGCACCGATCTCAAATTCGCCAGCACCAACAATTACTCAAAATCCCGCACCAGTAGTATCAAATTCGCCAGCACCAACAATTATTGAACCCACCGCACCGATCTCAAATTCGCCAGCATCAACAATTACTCAAAATCCTGCACCAGTAGTATCAAATTCGCCAGCACCAACAATTATTGAACCCACCGCACCAGTATCAAATTCGCCAGCATCAACAATTACTCAAAATCCCGCACCAGTAGTATCAAATTCGCCAGCACCAACAATTACTCAAAATCCCGCACCGATCTCAAATTTGCCAGCACCAACAATTACTCAAAATCCCGCACCGATCTCAAATTTGCCAGCACCGACAATTACTCAAAATCCCGCACCAGTAGTATCAAATTCGCCAGCACCAACCATTACTCAAAATCCCGCACCAGTATCAAATTTGCCAGCACCAACAATTACTCAAAATCCAGCACCAGTATCAAATTTGCCAGCACCAACAATTACTCAAAATCCAGCACCAGTATCAAATTTGCCAGCACCAACAATTACTCAAAATCCCGCACCAGTAT
>ENA-OFDM01000004-OFDM01000004.1-metagenomes-genome-assembly--contig:-NODE-4-length-91843-cov-5.039362_pt1 | contig 91843 bp, 73 predicted proteins | sample MGYA00153385_OFDM01 | MGnify analysis MGYA00153385
GCCCACTGGGCGATATCAAAGATCGAGCCTCGTCTGCTGCAAACCAGTTCTACTCACTCGCATTTTAATCATCGCATCGAGCGCCGACCTGCTCGGTCTCATGACCTTTTCGCGACAGAACCGTACGCCCCAATTTGTCGTCGACCCAGTTTTTCTTATCGAGGACGAGATGAGCGATGTGTTTTCTGCCACGCGAAAATTAAAACCCTAATCCCAGAACGCGTCCCCAAGCATTTATCATCGAAAACATTACCCAAATGGCGATCTACGTGTTGGTAATTTGTGTCGTAAGCTCATTATTCGCAAATGAGCATAGATCATCTGAACGAATATTCAGAGACATCTGCATTCAATTTCTCTAACATGGCTGCGCTGCTCGTTACTTCGCGTCTTATGAATCGTAATAGGTTTCACTAGTTTCATTCGCCCATTTGTCATTTTCTAACCGCACCCCCCACCTGATCGGATCGAACCTGCTCATGATGTCGAACGCCCTTCCCCCTGAATGCCGCGCCTTGGTGCTTTTTGGCGCTACCGGCGACCTCGCCAAACGCATGTTGTGGCCATCGCTTTATGCGTTGGATCACGATGGAGTATTGCCGAAGAAATTTCAGCTAATTGGTGCGGCGACCTCGGTGTTGAGCCACGAGGCGTTCATCGCAAAAGTGAAAGAATCCATCCAAACGTCGGCGAATGCAAAGCTTTATGACGATACGTTCTTCGCCACTTTTGCCGCGCGAATTCAATATGTGACGGTGGATGTCAAGGCGGTCGGTGGCCTCGACTCCATCAAGAATATTTTGATTGCGGGTGAAGGCGGCGTCATGTTTTATCTTTCCACAGGCCCACAATTATTCGGCCCGATTTGTCTGGCGCTACGCGATGCAGGCTTGGTCGATAAGCAATCGCGCATCACGATTGAAAAACCGATCGGGACCAATGCCGACACGGCGCGTGAAGTCAACGATGCGATTGCGGCCGCCTTTGAAGAGCGGCAGGTGTTTCGGATCGATCATTACCTGGGCAAAGAAGCCGTGCAAAATTTGCTGGCGCTGCGATTTGCGAATTCGATCTTTGAGCCTTTGTGGAACGCCAACGCGATTGAGCAGGTGCAGATTACGGTCGCTGAAGCGGTCGGTGTTGAGGGCCGCTGGCCGTTTTATGATGCCACCGGCGCGCTGCGCGACATGGTGCAGAGCCATATGCTGCAGCTACTCTGTCTGGTGGCAATGGAGCCACCGGCGGGTTTCACGCCGTCTGCCGTGCGCAATGAAAAAGTGAAAGTGCTGTGGTCACTCAGACCGATCACAGCCGCTAACGTCGCTACCCACACCGTGCGCGGCCAGTACACATCCGGCTTCAGCGGCGGCGAATCGGCAATCGGCTATCTTGAAGAAGACGGTGCGAAACCCGCCAGCGACACGGAGTCATTTGTCGCGCTAAAAGTGGAAGTCGATAACTGGCGATGGGCCGGCGTACCGTTTTATTTGCGCACCGGCAAGCGCCTGCAAAAGCGTTCCAGCGAAATCATGATTCAGTTCAAGCCCGCGCCGTACAACATCTTCGCGGACATCGGCGCGACACTCGCGCCCAATGCACTACTGATCAAACTACAGCCTGACGAAATGATTACGCTTACCGTGATGCACAAACAGCCGGGTATGAACGATGTCACCCTCGCGCCGGTGCCGCTGAATTTATCGGTCAGTGATGCCTTTGGCAACACGCGTCGCCGCATCGCCTATGAACGCTTGTTGCTGGACGTGCTTAAGAATAACTCTGCACTATTTGTGCGTCGCGACGAGGTGGAAGCCGCCTGGCAATGGCTCGACGGGATTATCGATGGCTGGCAAAGTGCTGGGCAAAAGGTCAAACCCTACTCAGCAGGCAGCTGGGGCCCGAGTGCTTCGATCGCGATGACCGAGCGTAATGGGCATTCCTGGCACGAGTGAGCGATTGAATTAAATCTGCAAGATTCATGAAGGCGCGATCCATTCTTGGTAGAATGCATGACATTATTTCTGCGCCTTTACTATTAAATTCAATGGATTGAACAACAATGTTCATTTGTATTTTTACGCGCAGTGCGGTTTGTGCGACGTTGTTATTTTGTTCGGCGTTTGCATTCGCTGGCGCTGCGGAAGACCTTAAAGATGCTTCCAAGCTGTATCAGCAAAACCGTTTCGATGCCGCGTTGGTAAAAGTGAATGGCGTACTTGCACAGTCGCCTAAAGACGCGCAAGGTCGTTTCTTAAAAGGGTTGATTTTTACTGAGCAGAAGAAAATCGCAGATGCGATCCAACTTTTCACCGGCCTGACGGAAGATTTTCCAGAGCTACCAGAGCCCTACAACAATCTCGCCGTGCTTTACGCGGGCCAAGGAAATTACGACAAAGCGAAAGCCGCCCTCGAACTTGCGATTCATACCCACCCCACCTACGGCACTGCCTATGAAAATTTAGGCGACATTTACGCGCAGCTCGCCCGGCGTTCGTACGACAAAGCGTTACAGCTCGATAAAACCAACGCCACCGCGCAGTCAAAACTAGCAATGGTAAAAGACTTGTTCCAGCCGCCGCGTGCAACATTGGTAGCCGCCGCCACGCCAGCTGCACCTGCCAAGCCCGATCTGGCTAAAACGCCGACCGCGGCTGCGCCCACCCCTGCCAGACCCGTTACCAGCTTGCCGACAACGGCCATCGTTGCGAACGACGGCGCTGATGGGCAGATTTCGTCGGCCATTCAGAGCTGGGCAGCGGCCTGGTCAAGCAAAGACGTACTTGGATATCTTTCGTTTTATTCAACTGATTTTGAAACTCCGGACAAGCTGACGCGCGCCGAGTGGGAGGCGCAACGCAGGGCGCGTCTTGAAGCACCAACATCAATCAGCGTGAATGTGAAAATGCAAAAAATTACGGTCGATGGGAACGAAGCGATGGTTGTTTTTCAGCAAAAATATAAATCTGATAAATTCACCAGCAACAATTTAAAAACGGTGAAGCTAATTAAATCAGCTGACAGATGGATGATCCGTTCAGAGCGCGGAGGTTGAGCTTTAGCCGATTAATTTCAGTACTACGCATCCGGCATTTTTATCAACTCACCTGACCTAAGCGCTTTTTTATCTTGTTTTTTTTACGCCTGCATTCACCTGCATTCATGCCAAGAGTCGCTCCCATTTGCATAGGAACTTTCCTACCCATGCTCCCATCCAAGTTGTTGAAGTTTGCATCGTCGACCATCGTTGCCAGATCAGCAGTGGCCATACCGATAGCGATGGTCCTGGCATATTCTTTGCCCACTTCCGCTTATTCGCAGACACCGCCACCCATTGCATCAATCGCATTTAGCAACGATGTCGAAGCAGCGCTGGTGCGTGCGCTGGAAACGTTGCGAGAAGGCGGTATTCGCGCAGCGCTCCGCGAGATGGATATTGTTCTTGAGAAAAACCCGAACTTTCAGTTGGGCCATCTCATCAAGGGCGATCTGTTGATGGCGAAATCGGGCGCGCCACTCGCATTCACCGGCACCACGGCGCAGCCCGAGCTGGTCGCCAGCTTGCAGCAAGAAGCGCGAGCTCGCCTGACTCGATATTTTGATGGCCCGCCAATCGGCTACCTGCCGACTGCGCTTATCCAGCTGGCTCCCGAGCAGCGATTCGTGCTTCTGATGGATAGCGATAAATCACGGCTGTATGTGTTTAAAAATATCGATGGGGCGCCACTTTTAGTCACAGATTTTTATATTTCGAGCGGCAAAAAGGGCGTTGAAAAAGAACGTGAAGGCGATCAAAAAACGCCCATCGGGGTGTACCACATCACCTCGGCACTGCCCAAGGAAAAATTAAGCGATTTCTATGGCACCGGCGCATTTCCGCTTAATTTTCCCAACGAGTGGGATAAACGTTTAGGCAAGACTGGTTCGGGGATTTGGATTCACGGCACGCCATCCACCACCTACAGTCGCCCACCACGCGCCAGTGACGGCTGCGTGGTGCTAACCAACGACGACTTTGCGGCAATTTCAAAATTTGTTGATCCGAGCATCACGCCGATCGTGATTGCGAGCAAACTCGAATGGAAATCTCCTGAACAGTGGATTGATGCAAAAGGCACGTTTACCGATGCGCTCAATAAATGGCAAAGCGATTGGGAAAGCACGAACGTGGACAGCTATCTGGCGAACTATTCGCCTCAGTTCGAAGTGGACGGCAAAGGCTTTCAAGATTGGGCGCTGCGCAAGCGACGGGTGGGAGCAGGTAAAAACTTTATAAAAGTCGACATCAGCAATCTTTCCGTTTTGGAATACCCGCTGCCCTCAAGTGCGCCGCCACTCATGATGGTAACTTTTGACCAGAATTATCAAAGCAATAACGTATCATCCCAGATGAAAAAGCGGCAATATTGGCAGCTTGAAAATGGGCAGTGGAAAATTATTTATGAAGGTGGCGCTGGCTAACAGCCCGTCATACCCGAATAGTTTTTTATCTTTCGACCAGCAACCAGGAATCATATGAACCGAATCTCAACATCCATTTTTTCTGTAACCACTCTCTCCACCGTAGCCGCTACGACCTTAGCTGCAACAGCCATGTTTGTCGGATCTGCGTTCGCGCAAGCTCCAAAAACTGACGCCAAACCCAGCGCAAAAGCCGCGCTTGCCAAGCCTTCTACATGCAGCAAAATTAACGACAAAGGAAACAACCCCATGAAAGTAAAACTCACCACCTCGATGGGTGCGATTACGCTTGAGCTGGACAAAGAAAAAGCGCCGATTTCGACGGAAAATTTTGTGAAATACGTTGAAAGTGGCCACTATAACGGCACCATTTTCCACCGTGTCATCAGCAACTTTATGGTCCAGGGTGGCGGCTTTGATAAAAATCTAGTAGAGAAAAAAGGCGAAATGCCCCCGATTAAAAATGAAGCCCCCAACGGCCTGAAAAACGATAACTACACGGTCGCCATGGCTCGTACCGGTGTTGTGGATTCAGCAACCGCACAGTTTTTTATCAACGTTAAAGACAATGATTTTCTGAATCACAACCCAGCCGGTGGCCAAGGTGGCTATGGTTATGCCGTGTTCGGCAAGGTGGTTGAAGGCAAGGATGTTGTCGACAAAATCAGGGGTGTGAAAACGGGTAGCAAAGGTATGTTCCCGACCGATGTGCCGCAAGAAACGGTCACTATTGAAAAAGCCGAGTGCCTGTAATCACCTTCACACGTTTCAGAAACGATTAGCTTCACCTTCAAGAGCGGCCTATGCAAATTAGGCCGCTCTTTTCAATTTAACATCTAGCTCATGCATCCTAATCCCCAACGCCTGACGCTTTTCATCTCGGACCTCCACCTCTCTGACGAGCGCCCGGAGATGAATACGCTTTTTTTTCAATTTCTGGAAAATATCGCGATTAAAGCGGAGTCGCTATTTATTCTGGGCGATTTGTTCGACTATTGGGTGGGTGATGATCAGCTGGATCACGATCCAATTGCCCGCCAGGTCGCTGATGCGCTCAAAGTTTTAGCTCAGGGTGGCGTCAATATTTTTTTCATGCCCGGCAATCGCGATTTTTTAATCGGTCAGCGCTTTGCGGATGAGACCAGGTTGGTTATCTTGACAGATCCTAATCTCGTTAACCTGTACGGCCAACAGACTCTTCTGATGCATGGCGACACGCTTTGTACAGACGACGTAATGTATCAAAAATTTCGTGCGCAGACACGTACCGGCGACTGGATGAACGCGACATTAGGCCGCCCCTATGAAGCGCGGCAACAGCTCGCGCAATCCATTCGCAACCAAAGCGACTCGGCAAAAAGCCAAAAACCTGAAGAAATTATGGATGTGGCCGAAGCCACTGTTCAACAAGCATTTCGCCAACATCGTTATCCTCTTCTGATCCACGGGCACACCCACCGACCTGCTACCCATCAACATGTTGTTGATGGGCATAGATGCGAGCGATGGGTCTTGGCAGACTGGCATCGGCGCGGTGAATATCTGGAAGTCAGCGAGCATGGCGTGAAACGCGTCGGCATTCGGATTTAACTTTTTTTGCGTTATATCGCAAAATATTAAAAGCAAGACATAAAAAAAGCCGGTCAGCAAATCGCTAACCGGCTTTTGATATTTATTGGTCGGGGTGAAAGGATTCGAACCTTCGACCCCTTGCACCCCATGCAAGTGCGCTACCGGGCTGCGCCACACCCCGACCGAACCTGAATTATATCTTACGACCACGCATTACGATGCTACGCAAAGCTGAAAAAATGAAGATTAGTGCGAATTAAGCATCGAAAGAATGCTTTTTAGCTCGCTCCGAACTTGCCTGGTATCCATACGACGCTCCACTCGCACAACCGCTGGTGCTGCCGACATTGCGGGAACCTCCGAGCCATCCAGGCGATTGCGCGCACCGTTAATGGTAAAGCCGTGCTCATAAAGCAGTTCGCGAATACGTCGAATCAACAATACTTCATGATGTTGATAGTAGCGACGGTTACCGCGCCGCTTGAGTGGCTTTAGTTGGGTAAATTCTTGTTCCCAATAACGTAGAACGTGCGGTTTGACGCCGCACAGTTCGCTTACCTCACCAATGGTGAAGTAACGTTTTGCAGGGATTGCGGGCAGGCTACTGGTGAGAAGTGGTTCCATTGAATGATTTTTCAACGAGGCTCTTTAACTTCTGGCTGGCATGGAAGGTGACAACACGGCGCGCGGTGATAGGAATTTCTTCTCCAGTCTTTGGATTTCGACCTGGCCGCTGAGGTTTGTTGCGTAACTGAAAATTACCAAACCCTGACAGCTTTACGGAATCACCTTTTTCCAATGCGAGACGAATTTCCTCGAAAAAAGATTCAACCATATCCTTTGCCTCGCGCTTGTTGAGGCCCACTTTTTCGAACATTAGGTCCGCTAGCTCAGCTTTCGTCAACGTCATCGTCATTTATTGTTTATTTTCTGAGAGTTGCGCCAAATTCTTGAGACAAAACTTTAACAATTTCGGCCACTGTTAGATCGCACGCCACATCTGTCAAAGTCAATTCAGTATCCTGCATAACTATACGAAAGGCAAGGCTTTTTTGTCCAGCGGCGAGCCCGTTTCCCCGATATAAGTCGAACAACGCAAACTCCATTACTGAAGGGTAATTTTCTAACTTTACAGCATCAATGATGGACTGAACGGGTATGTCGTCGCTGAACAACAAGGCCACATCTCGACGCACGGCTTGCATTCGGGATAGCCCAGAAAAATGCGGCGATGAGATTTTCGCCGCCACTTTAGCATCGAGTTCAAACAAGATAGGCGCAATGGGAATCTCGTATTTTTGCTGCCAGCGAGGATGCAATTCGCCCAACAACCCAACTCGCTTGCCCTCAACTAAAATCCAGCTGGATCGACCCGGATGCAGTGCAGGATGATCTGACTTCTCAAATCTGACCTGAAATCCGTCCAACAACGCCTCGACATCTCCCTTAACAGCAAAAAAGTCAGTTTTAGCGGATTTGTCCTGTCCCCACTGTTCGGTGTGCAACGAACCATAGGCCAGCCCTGCGATCCGTTCAGGCTGGGCGCTGACGCTCGCCTCAGCACTCGGGAAGCACCTTCCCAGCTCGAATAGACGCAAACGGCTCTCGCCGCGATTCAAGTTATTTTTTAGATTTTCGATCAGGCCGCCAATGAGACTGGTGCGCATGACATTCATGTGGCTGGCAATAGGATTAACTAGTCTGACTGGCGACAAATTAGCCACAAAATCAGCTTCCCAAGCTTCAGATACAAAACTGAAATTAATAACCTCCTGATAACCGAGACCGGCAATGACATGACGAAGTGCCGAACGGGAACGATGCCCCTCTGGAATAGCCAGCATCGGCACCGACGATTTAGGCGGGAGCGACGGGACGTTATCGTAGCCATAGACACGGGCGACTTCCTCGATAAAGTCCTCTTCAATATTCAAATCAAACCGGTATGGAGGCGGCGTCACCATAAGCGTGGCTCCTGCTTTGATGACGGCACATTGCAGGCGCTCCAGGATGTCTGTCATCGATTCAACGGGAATATCCAAACCAATAATAGAGTTTACGCGCGCTATACGCACTGGCACAGAAACGCGCATTGGCAGCTCGCCCTTTGCCTCGGTAATAGGGCCAATTTCAGTGCTTGATGTACCGCAGATGTCGAGCGTCAAGCGGGTGGCATATTCAATTCCACTAAGCGCGGATGTTGGATCAACGCCACGTTCGAAGCGGTAAGCCGCATCAGAATTAATCCCCAGCTGGCGTGTTTTTCCTTGAATTACATCTTGCGCGAAGAATGCGGCTTCAAAAAATACATTTGTGGTTGTCGTCGTAACCGAGCTCTCTAAACCTCCCATTACGCCGGCCATCGCCACCGGACCAGCGTCATCGGCAACCAGCAACATGTCCGGCGCCAATACGACATGTTGCTCATTCAATAAATTGATCTCCTCACCCGCACGCGGGAAACGCACATTAATATTACCCGTTAGCTTGTCGAGATCAAACGCATGCATCGGGCGGCCACGTTCTAGCGTCAGGTAATTGGTAATATCGACCAACGGCGAAATGGACCGAAAACCAGCACGTTCTAAACGACGCTTCATCCAATCCGGAGTCGGCGCTTGGGTGTTGATATTTTTAATTACGCGTCCCAAATAATGGCCGCAAGCTTTCGACTCGGAAATCGTCACGCTCCGCGCGTCGGCTGCGTTCGATGGCACAACGGCAACAACGGGAATGTTAAGTTTCGCGCCTGTGACTGCGGCCAAGTCGCGTGCAATGCCGACCATTGACAAACAATCGCCACGGTTTGGCGTCAATTTAAGGGTTAGATAAATATCGTTTAAATCCAAATATTCGCGGATATCTTGACCAATGAGCGCGTCGACTGGCAATTCCAACAGTCCTGCATGATCGTCTGACAGACCCAACTCTCGGGCCGAACAAAGCATGCCGTTTGAATCCACGCCGCGTAATTTTGCCTCTTTAATATCTAAACCTGGCAATTTTGCCCCGACCATTGCGCAAGGCACACGCATCCCGACGACCACGTTTGGTGCACCGCAAACGATTTGTAGCAAACTAGCAGTGCCCACGTCCACCTCGGTAACGCGTAATTTGTCAGCGTTGGGGTGCGGATTGACAGTTTTGATTTCGGCCACCACGATTTTATCGAAGGCGGGCGCAACTGCCGACATCTCTTCAACCTCGAGCCCTGCCATCGTGAGGGCATGTGATAAATCATCAACCGAGCCTTTAAAGTCGACAAGCTCTCGCAACCAGTTTACGGATACTTTCATTTGCCTATTTCCTTACCGAAACTGCGCTAAAAACTTCATGTCATTTTCAAAAAACAAGCGCAGATCATTCACGCCATATTTCAGCATGGTGAGGCGATCAAGGCCCATTCCGAACGCGAAGCCGGAGTACTTTTCAGGGTCAATGCCGCCATTGCGCAGCACTTGTGGATGCACCACACCACCGCCACCAATTTCGAGCCACTTAATCTTCCCGCCCTTGTTTTCCCATTCGATGTCAATTTCCACGCCGGGCTCAACGAATGGAAAAAACGACGGACGAAAACGAATTTGCATATCATCGCGCTCAAAAAAAGCGCGGAAGAATTGTGTCAAAGTGCCCTTTAAATCAGCAAGGCTGATGCCTTCATCCACCCACAGGCCTTCGACCTGATGAAACATGGGTGAATGCGTCGCATCGTGGTCGCAGCGGTACACACGACCCGGGCAAATGATGCGGAACGGTGGCTTATTGGCCTCCATATAACGAATTTGCACCGGCGAGGTGTGCGAGCGCAGCAAATTTTCAGAGTTAAGAATATAAAAAGTATCCTGCATTGAGCGTGCCGGATGATTGGGCGGCGTGTTGAGCGCGGTAAAGCAATAGTAATCAGTTTCGATCTCAGGCCCATCTGCGACTGAAAACCCCATGGTCGAAAATAGCGCCTCAATTCGTTCCAGCGAGCGCGTGACTGGATGTAATCCACCCATCCCTGAGGTGGAACCTGGCAACGTTACGTCGATGGCTTCTGCGGCCAGTTTAGTGGCGAGTTCGACGTTGAGAATTCGCGTCTTTGCATCGTCAATCAGCGTCTCTACCTGGGCCTTGACGATATTGATCGCTGCGCCACTCGTTTTCTTTTCATCTAGCGATAACTTGCCCAATGCTTTTAATTGTTGGGTAAGTGAGCCTGATTTGCCCAAAAAAAGAGCCTTGGCCTGATCAAGTTCAGGCAGCGTCGCGACGCCCGCTAGTGCGATCGTCGCTTCTTGCAATATGGTGTTGAGATCGCTCATAGTGGCTTTTCAGAGAACTGGACGGAAACGACAAAGTAAGGAAATAAAAGATCCACAAGCAAAAAGCCCGCTCGTTTGAAGGAGCGGGCTCTTCGCGTTATTACTTTACAACTACGCGCTTCGGGCCGCTTTCGCCTGCTCGATAAATCGCGTGAACGCTGGCTTATCCATCACAGCGAGGTCCGCCAATACTTTACGGTCTACATCAATAGAGGCACGCTTCAGGCCATTCATGAATGTGGAATAGTTCATGCCGCCATTTCGGGCTGCGGCATTGATACGTGCGATCCACAGTGCGCGGAAGACACGCTTTTTGTTGCGACGGTCCCGATAGGCATATTGGCCGGCTTTCATCACCGCTTCTTTAGCGATGCGGAAGACTTTACTGCGGCGTCCGCGGTAGCCTTTGGCTAGATCGAGGATTTTCTTGTGACGGGCGCGGGCGGTAACACCACGTTTAACTCTTGGCATGGTGGCGCTCCTTTACGCGTAAGGCAACATTGCGCGAACACTCGCAATGTTGGTTGCATGGATTTCGGCTGTACCGCGAAGCTGACGCTTTGATTTCGTCGTTTTCTTGGTCAAAATATGGCGCTTAAACGCTTGCGAGCGCTTGATGGAGCCGGAACCACGCACTTTGAAGCGCTTGGCTGCTCCGCTCTTGGTCTTCATTTTTGGCATGTTGTTTCCTTTAGTTGCCTGACCGCAGCAGGTGGTGAAAAGGCTTCACCCTTGAAACCTGAAGACGGCTTTTTTGCATCATCGATTTTTAAAATCCGGGTGATGCCCCGATGGTACAAAAAATTATCTAAATCTTCTTCTTCGGTGAAACCACCATAATCATTTGGCGGCCTTCCATTTTAGGAAACTGTTCAACTTGACCCACTTCCGCTAAATCTGCTTGTACTCGCTTCAATAATTCCATACCCAACTCTTGATGAGCCATTTCACGACCGCGAAACCGCAGAGTAATTTTAGTTTTATCGCCTTCCTCCAAGAACCGCTTCAAGTTCCGCACTTTGATGTTGTAATCTCCATCATCAGTACCCGGACGGAATTTTATTTCCTTCACTTGAATCTGTTTTTGCTTCAGTTTGGCTTCGTGGGCTTTTTTAGCTTCGCGGTACTTGAATTTGCCAAAATCCATGATTCGGCACACCGGTGGTTTTGCCGTTGGGGCAATTTCCACCAAATCCAATTGCGCAGCTTCTGCTTGAGCAACAGCATCAGCAAAACTCACTAAACCAATTGGCTCGCTTTCGGGGCCGAGCAATCGAACCTCAGTGACGCCAGTAATCTCACTGTTGATCCGAACATCTTTTTCAGTAGCGATAAAACTCTCCTAAACATTAAAACGGTCTTGGGCGACTCTTGGAATCGCCTCAAGGGCTGAGTAACATGGGACTGAGTAACGTGGGGCCAAGCCACAAACGGCCAACCTCAAAACTGACCTAGCAAATACAAAATTGCCACCCTACTTCTTGGCGGTAACTTCATCTTTTACTCGGCAAATAAATTCATTTATTGACATGGCTGGCAGATTTTCTCCACCGCCTTTACCATCACGCAATCGCGCTGTAACCGCCCGAGCTTCTTTTTCCTTATCGCCAAGTATCAGCAAATAAGGCACTTTCTGAATGCTGTGTTCACGAATTTTATAGGAAATCTTCTCATTCCGCAAATCGTCGTGTACGCGGATTCCCGCGGCTTTCAATGCATTAACCGTTTCTGTGACGTAAGCACGCTGGTGTTCGGTTACATTCATTGCTACTACCTGCACCGGCGCTAGCCAAAGCGGCAACGCACCCGTGTAGTTTTCAATTAAGATGCCTATAAAGCGCTCCAATGAGCCAACAATGGCGCGATGCAACATAACCGGGGATTTTCTGGAACTGTTTTCATCCACGTACTGCGCATCCAAACGCTCAGGCATATTGAAATCCACCTGAATCGTACCGCACTGCCAAACACGACCCACCGCGTCCTTAAGTGAATACTCAACTTTTGGACCATAAAAAGCGCCCTCGCCTTTGAGCTCTTCCCACGCAACACCACAGGCGTTAAGCGAATCAGCAAGCGCTTTTTCAGACTTATCCCAAACGTCGTCCGACCCCACGCGCTTTTCGGGACGTGTGGAGAGTTTGTAAATAATTTCGGTAAAGCCAAAATCAGCATAAACTTTTTGCAACAAACGGGTGAAATCTAAACATTCTTTTTGGATCTGGTCTTCTGTACAAAAGATGTGGCCATCGTCCTGTACGAAGCCCCGTACCCGCATGATTCCGTGCAAAGCACCTGACGATTCATTGCGGTGGCACGAGCCAAATTCGCCGTAGCGCAGCGGCAAATCGCGGTATGAGCGCAAGTCCGAGTTGAAAACCTGAACATGTCCCGGGCAATTCATCGGTTTGATCGCGTAATCACGTTTTTCTGATTCGGTCGTGAACATACTATCTTTGTAGTTTTCCCAATGGCCAGAACGCTCCCACAACGACCTATCCAGAATCATCGGACAGCGAATTTCCTGATAACCGTTATCGACATACACCTGACGCAAATACTGCTCAACCTGCTGCCAAATGGTCCAGCCTTTCGGATGCCAGAACACCATCCCCGGTGCCTCCTCCTGCATATGAAAAAGATCCAGCAGCTTGCCGAGCTTACGGTGGTCGCGCTTTGCCGCTTCCTCCAGCATATGAAGGTATGCATCCTGATCCTCTTTTTTTGTCCAGGCAGTGCCGTAAATTCGGGTCAGCATTTCGTTTTTGCTGTCGCCGCGCCAATAAGCTCCCGCGACTTTCATCAGCTTGAATACCTTTAATTTACCGGTAGACGGGACATGCGGGCCGCGACATAAATCGGTAAATGCACCCTCCGTGTAAAGCGAAACGTCCTGATCTACCGGAATCGATTCGATGATTTCAGCTTTGTATGCCTCGCCGATAGCTTTGAAATACTTCACAGCATCGTTACGCGGCAAGACTTTGCGGGTGACAGAAATATCCTGTTTCGCAAGCTCGCCCATCTTCTTTTCAATGGACACCAAATCTTCAGGGGTGAAAGGGCGCTTGTAAGAAAAATCATAATAAAAACCGTTTTCAATCACGGGGCCGATAGTGACTTGCGCATCAGGGAATAATTCTTTAACCGCATAGGCCAACAAATGAGCCGTGGAGTGGCGAATAACGTCAAGGCCTTCTGCGTCTTTGTCGGTAACGATAGCTAGTGTTGAATCATTCTCGATGACATAACTGGTGTCGACCAACGTGCCATCAACCTTACCAGCAAGCGCGGCCTTCGCAAGGCCCGCACCTATACTGGCGGCAACTTCGGCAACCGAAACCGGATGATCAAACAGACGTACAGATTTATCAGGAAGCGTGATCGAAATTGATTTGGCAATCATATATAACCTCAAATAATAAAAAACAAAAAGCGCGGACTAGCCGCGCTTTTTTGTAGAATGCTTTGTGGGAAACGCCACATGCAAAATTCAAACGAAAGGAATCGACTAGTAAGGTAAGAATCTCATTGTCGTCGTCGGCGGTCTCATAACCATTGTCTTGCCCGTGTTGTTGCACACGGCCCTTTCGCGCGTTATTGGTGTACACAAATTATACATTGTTGACGCCATCTGCGAAACGGCGACCGACAAAGCGCTCAAGACATAGCAACATCATTTTCGCGGCGGCGCGCTGCACTATATTCACCTTGCCACGTGATCGCCACAAATTTGCGTTACAAGTTATCTGGTCGCTTATAGATTGAGCTAGCCACCTTAGAACTTCGCCACGATGCCGGTAACAAAGATGACATAAATTCCTTACTGTGCAGGTAAATACTTCATGGGATCAACCGGCTTGCCTAGTTTGCGAATTTCGAAATGCAATTTGACCGTGTCGGTATCACTCGACCCCATCTCGGCAATTTTCTGGCCCTGCTTGATTTCTTGGTCTTTTTGTACCAGTATTTTCTCATTGTGAGCATAGGCAGAGAGCCATTGCTCGTTATGTTTGATGATGATCATCCTTCCATAACCGCGTAGCCCTGCTTCGCTGTAAATAACTTTGCCCGCTGCGGCCGCGAGTATGGCCTTACCACGGGTTCCCACGATATCAATGCCCTTGGTAGTCTCCGTAAAATTGGTTGAAACCTTGCCTTTGACCGGCCATGCCCAAACAAGTGAATCTGCGGAAATTGGAGCTTGCGGCGACACATTGGCGGTTACTGGTATGACGGCAACAGCCGCCTGTGATGCGGGCGGTAGAGACGGTATCAGTGAGATAGGTGGTGTAGCCAAATTACCAACAACGGCACCGAAATTCAGCGAAGGGATCGCGGCACTGGATAACGCTGAAGCGTTACCGTCGGCTAATACCTTGGCATAGGCCTGATCTGAATAAGGTACCTTGCTTGCCTTTGGTTCTACTTTTAATGTTGCGCTGTTTATCAGCGGCTTTTCTGCCGCGACAGGCGGCGTCACCAATAGTGGTGTGGTCGTAACCTCACCCGGTATGAGAGGCATGGTGCTGTTGGAGCTGGGTGTAGATTGATTAATGTTATCAGACACGATTGCCACCGCACTGCCTGCGTCTGGTCTCGTCAAACGCAAGGTATCGCCGACGCGGATGGCGGTCGGATTGACGATGTTATTCCATGCTGCAAGCTCTCGATAATCAAGCCCGTATTGCTTGGCGATTGAAAACACGGTGTCACCGCGCTGGATAATATAAACCTTCGATTGATCAGCCGGTTTAGGCGTAAGCAGAACTGCCGGCGTTGTCGGACTTTGAGCCGAGCCGGTCAGCGCCGCGGCTGGCGTCTTCATATCCAACGGCGGGCGTGCATCACTTACCGGCGCAGGATTGCGCGCCGCACAGGCAGCTAACATTAAAAGCAATGCCGCCACCGCTAATTTCACTGAAAATATTTGCAAATTTGGCAGCTTGTTTAATGCAGTCATTACGCAGTTCCAGATACGATTCCAGAGACAAGGGGCACGAAGCGAACATCGTGCACAATTTTTTCAGTGAAGCCTTCCGCAGTGCGATCAATCACATATAACCTCTGACGATCATCTGGCTTTTGCCCTTCATCCAGTTTTGAGTTCACACCCGCATTCATTACGGGCAGCACCATCCTGCCGCCGACAGCGAGTTGTTGCTTTAATTCGGGCGGCACGTGACTTGCGGCAGCCGCCATCAAAATAGCATCATAAGGTGCACCGTCTGCATATCCGAAATGCCCATCTGCATGCTTAAAGATAATATTGAAAAATCGCAAATCGCGTAGGGTACGGCGCGCTTTATCCATCAACGGCGCGATACGTTCAACGGTAACCACCTCACGCGCAATTTTCGCCAGAACCGCCGTTTGGTAGCCGCAGCCCGTGCCTATTTCCAGCACTTTTTTAGGTGCGCCGCTTGGTGTCAACGCTTCAAACGGTGCACACACAAGCTCAGTCATGATCGCAACAATTTCCGGTGTCGAAATAGTTTGACCAAACCCGATCGGCAACGCTTTATCAAGCTCATAAGCCCTTGCCTCAAGCGCTTCCTCCACAAACACGTGGCGAGGAATAGCCGACATGATCCCCAATACACGCTCATTCTTCACACCCTTCGCACGCAAGCCTTCAATCATGCGAGCACGAGTGCGGTCAGAGGTCATACCAGAACCCTGAAATTTAGCGTTCATATTTAGTATTCAACGTCAACTTCAACATTGCATAATGAATTTTGAACGAATCACGCGGTGATCCAGTCAGCAACCGATTTCATGTGCTGAAAATGCGTCAAATCCATTTGCAGCGGCGTAATCGACACGCGGTTATTTTGTGTGGCATAAAAATCCGTCCCCGGGCCGGCATCAGCTGCCGCACCAGCGGCGCCAATCCAATACACTGTATCGCCACGCGGATTGGTTGTTTTAACCACCGGTTCTGCCTTGTGGCGTTTGCCCAACCGAGTGATTTCAAAACCTTGCAATGCCTCTTTCGGCAAATCAGGCACGTTCACATTCAGTAACGAGGCCACTGAAAGAGGTGATTTTTGATGGCGCAATACAAGCTCTGCCGCGACCTGACCAGCCGTCGCAAAATACTTGCCTGATTTGCTCACGAGCGACACTGCTATCGACGGGATGCCCAGCAAAAAGCCTTCTGTGGCCGCAGCTACCGTACCCGAATAAATCGTATCGTCCCCCATGTTGGACCCATGATTGATACCAGAAACCACCATGTCGGGCATCCAGTCCAGCATGCCGGTGACAGCCATATGAACGCAATCAGTAGGTGTGCCATTCAGGAAAAAAAACCCGTTTGGCGCTTTGCGAATAGATAGCGGACGGTCCAGCGTGAGTGAATTAGATGCGCCGCTCTTGTCTCGCTCAGGCGCAACAACGGTGATCTCGGCGATCGGCGAAAGTGCTTCGTATAACGCCGCAAGACCAGGGGCAAAATAACCGTCGTCGTTGGATAAAAGAATACGCATAACTTGTCTTTAAAATTCAATCACAAATTATGCCACACGCGGGTGTTGCTTCCGGCCTGGTTCAATGGTCTGGACGAGAATACTCCCATCAAAAATCAATCAGCGCAGATCAGGCTAATCACCGTCCATGGCTCATGACTGATTTAGATAAAAGCTCGGAATCGAACGCGCTGACAACTCGTTCACAGTGTAATATCAGTATGAAGTGTGCTGACTTAATGTTGTTACATTGCGTTGTGCAGCGCACCAAAAGTTCATAAAAAATAAATCAACTTGGAGGGAACCTAAACATGACCTACTTCGTCACGGGCGCGACCGGATTTGTCGGCAAATTTTTAGTCAAGAACTTGCTCAAACGCGAAGGCACTATTTACGTGCTGGTGCGCAAGGCATCTCTCAAAAAACTTGAGGCGATTTATCCCTGGTGGGGACTGGATGCAAAAGACGTAAAAGCGCAAAAACGGATCGTGCCAATCATAGGCGATCTTGCCAAACCCACTCTTGGCATTGCGTCCGCTGACATCACCAGGCTCAAAGGAAAAGTCAAACATCTTTTCCATCTGGCTGCAATTTACGATATGGCTGCCGATGCAGCATCACAGTCGCTCGCCAATACCGATGGCACACGGCATACGGTGGAACTGGCACATGCGATCAAAGCCGGCATCTTTCATCACACCTCATCGATTGCGGCTGCGGGATTGTACGACGGCACTTTTCGCGAGGATATGTTCGAAGAAGCCGAGGAACTCGATCATCCCTACTTCCGCACCAAGCATGACTCCGAAGCGATCGTGCGCAACGAATGCACGCTGCCGTGGCGGATATATCGCCCCGGCATGGTGGTCGGTCATTCACAGACCGGCGAGATCGATAAAATTGATGGCCCGTATTATTTTTTCAAGCTGATTCAAAAAATGCGCGAAACCTTGCCGCAGTGGATGCCGACGATTGGTATCGAAGGCGGCAAAATCAACGTGGTGCCGGTCGATTATGTGGTGGACGCGATGGATCACATCGCGCACAAGAAAGGTCTTGATGGCGGCTGTTTTCACCTGACGGATCCAGAACCCATGCGGATTGGTGAAATTTTAAATCTGTTTGCCAAAGCGGCCCATGCCCCGCAAATGACGATGCGCGTGAACGCAAAAATGTTCAGCTTCCTGCCCAGCTATGTGGTGCAAGGCTTGATGTCGGTGGCGCCCGTGCGCAAAGCCCGTAACCAGATTTTGCAGGATTTGGGCATCCCCAAAGACGTGTTTAGCTTCATAAGCTATCCCACGAAATTCGATAACCGCGAGACAGTGAAGGCGCTGAAAGGTACCAATATCACCGTCCCGAAGCTCGACACCTATGCGTGGCGTTTGTGGGACTATTGGGAGCGTCACCTTGACCCCGATTTGTTCATTGATCGCACGCTGCGGGGTAAGGTAGAGGGCAAAGTAGTCGTGGTCACGGGCGGTACGTCCGGCATTGGTGAGGCGACCGCGATCAAAATGGCAGAGGCCGGCGCAAAAGTCGTCATCGTCGCGCGTGACCCGGAAAAAGCCAAGGAAACGCTCGCCAAGATCAAGGCCATCGGCGGCCACGCAAAATTTTATTCGTGCGATTTAGCTGAACTGGAAAGCTGCGACAAATTGGTCGCCGCCGTGCTGAAAGACTACGGCACCTGTCACTATTTGGTGAACAACGCCGGCCGCTCAATCCGCCGTGGTATCGCCAATAGCTACGAGCGTTTCCACGATTTTGAACGCACCATGCAACTCAATTATTTCGGCTCGCTACGCCTGATTATGGGCTTTTTGCCATCGATGACCAAACAACACGCCGGCCAGATTATTAACATTTCCTCAATCGGCGTGCTCACCCAAGCGCCTCGCTTTTCAGCTTATGTGGCCTCCAAAGCCGCCCTTGATGCGTTCGCTGGCTGCGCCGCGTCTGAATTCCACGACGACAATATCAGCTTCACCACCATCAACATGCCATTGGTCAGAACGCCGATGATCGCACCGACCAAAATGTACAACAGCATGCCGACCTTATCACCCGAGCAAGCGGCAGATTTAGTGGTCGAGGCTATCGTCTACAAGCCTGTCCGCATCGCGACACGCCTCGGTATTGCTGGCGCAATCTTGCATGCGGTGTCGCCGAAACTAACGCAAATTATTTTGAATACCGCCTTCAAAATGTTCCCAGATTCGGCGTCAGCGCAGGGCAAAAAAGGCGAGCTGGCGAATGATGTTGAAATGACACCAGAGGCGATGGCGTTTGCACAGATTACGCAGGGGGTTCATTGGTGACGTGCGTCAAAAGCTTAGGACAGCGCAATGCAAACGAGTAAGGCCGATGAGTTTGACGAAGAATTCGCACGTTATCGCGAATACTTTATTGATGACCTACACGTTTTACTTGATCATGCAAAAAAATCTAGTAAGCGTGGGAGAGGTAAAGCGTAACGTAAACACCCCATCGATGTTTGGATGCAATTCAAACCAATAAAACCAAAGGCAAATAAATCGCCACTTGAAGATCTGCCGTCAGCGAACCTAGCGTCTCTTTGACGACTTGCACCATAAGCATGCAATCAACCGCATCGGCATGATGTAGCGGCAAATTAACCACGTCAGCAGCAAGCTCGATACATATAACCAGTGGAAAAGCCCGCGCTATCAGTTCCGCTTATCAATTTATCAGTTGGCTAAGGCTAGTGCGCCCCTCCGCCATCAACCGGCGCACCACCAGTCGGCAATCTCTTTTCAGGCCGTGACAACCACACCACTGCAATCAAGCCGACAAAACCGATCGCGGACATATAAAAAATATCGTTTGCCGCGAGCATAAAAGCCTGCTGGTCAATGAGGCGGGTGATCTGACCATAAGCTTGTTCCAAACTCATTCCTTGCGCCTGCAGACCGGTTATCGCTTGCGTTGAGGTCGCATTCATCACGTTAACGTTTTCGCTCAACTGCGCGTGGTGCAAAATCGCGCGATTTTCCCATAGCGTGGTGGAAACCGATGCACCAATTCCGCCGGCCATGATCCGCATAAAATTTGATAACCCTGATGCGGCAGGTATTCGTGCGGCGGGCAAACCCGATAACGTGACCGTCACCAGAGGAATGAAGAAAAACGCCATCGCAATTCCCTGCACAATGGTCGGAATCATGATGGTAGAGAAGTCGGCTTGGGTGTTGAATTGTGAACGCATCCACAGCACTAGCGCGAAGACTAAAAATGCAATCGTCGAAAGCCAGCGTGGGTCCATCGTGCCTACTTTCTTGCCAACCAACGGCGAAAGCAGAATTGCGAAAATGCCGACCGGCGCAAGGATGGCGCCCGCTTGGGTCGCGGTATAGCCCATCCATTGTTGAAGCCACAGCGGCAGCAGCACGACGTTGCCAAAAAACAGCCCATAAGCAAGCGACATAGCAAGCGCGCCCGTCCAAAAATTGCGTCGCTTGAATAAACTCAAATCCACGATCGGGTGCTCATCAGTCAATTCCCAGGCGATGAATAGCGCAAGCCCCACCACCGCGGTCACGCCCAGCACCACAATCTGGGTGGATTGAAACCAGTCAAGCTCCTTGCCCTTGTCCAGCAACACCTGCAGTGAGCCCACCCATAGCACCAGCAGCGCCAGGCCGACTTTATCAATCGGTAATTTTTTTGTCGGCGTTTCGCGTGTTTTCAATAAATTCCAGGTCAAAAATGCCGCCGCAAATCCAACCGGAATATTGATGTAAAAAATCCACGGCCACGAAATGTAATCCGTAATCCAGCCGCCCAGCAATGGCCCCATAATCGGCGCGACTAATGTAGTGATGCTCCATAGCGCCAGCGCCATGCCCGCTTTGGCCTTGGGATAAATCGATAACAACAGCGCTTGTGAAAGCGGAATCATCGGCCCGGCTACCGCACCCTGCACGACACGGAAAAAAATCAGTGCCTCAATGCTGGGCGCTAATCCGCATAGTATTGAAGCCAGCACAAACAATGAAACACTCGTTGTAAAAAGTCGTACCTGCCCAAACCGCTGCGTCAGCCAGCCCGTTAGCGGTACCGCGATCGCATTCGACACAGCAAACGAGGTGATGACCCAAATACCCTGTGTGGAGCTGACGCCAAGATCGCCGGAAATCGCCGGAATCGAAACATTGGCGATCGAAGTATCCAACACGTTCATAAACGTTGCGGCACTCAGCGCCACCGTCGCCATAATCAGCGGCGCTCCCGTCAGCGGTGCTGGTGATGCTAATGCTTCCGCGGGCGCTGAAGCAATTTTAGGATCAGATTTTGATGACGGATCTGGGTCAGCCGTGGTGGTTGCCATTTTCTAGCGCGCAATCGTTGTTTTGGGTTCGTGTCGAATTAATTCGGAACTAGTTTTGAGGTCTGTTCAGAACCAGCACGCGCGGAAACGGATATTTTGGATTTACCGATATTGGCTGCGACGATTTTATTCACGCGCTCGTCGGCTTCAGCGTCGACCTGTGCAAATACTTTCGTCTCACTGGTCGCGGCGGGAATAGTCGCGTCACCAAGGCTTTTACCGCTCTGGTCTTCAACGTCAACTTCCGCCTCCATCGACAAACCAACCCGCAACGGATGTTCGCTCACCTGTTTGGCATTGAGGGCAATACGCACCGGCACCCGCTGCACAACCTTGATCCAGTTACCGGTCGCATTTTGGGCAGGCAATAGGGCAAACGCTGCGCCTGTGCCTGCGCCCAGGCCAGCGATCTTGCCGGCGTATTCGACTTTACTGCCATATATGTCGGCCACTAGTTTGACCGGCTGACCGATCCGCATATTGCGCAATTGCACTTCCTTAAAATTCGCGTCAACCCAAACCTCGCTTAGTGGAATTATCGCCATCAATGGCACACCCGGCTGTATGCGCTGCCCTACCTGAACGCTCCGCTTGGCAATAAAACCTGATACCGGCGCGGGCAGGTCTGCTCGTTTGTAGGCAAGATAAGCTTCGCGCAATTTACTAGAGGCACGCAACACATTGGGGTGCTCGCTGGCCGACACGCCATCGGTCAAAGATTTATTCACCGCTAATTGGTCGCGTGCAGCTTCTACATTTGCACGCACTACTGCTTGCGCACTTTTCGCCGACGCAAGTGTGGTGAGTGCATGTTGCCATTCTTCGCCGGATATGCCGCCCGTCGCCACCAGTGGCTGCCGACGCGCCACGTCATCCTCCGCACGTTTCACCTCGCTTGCAACGCGCGCCAAGTCTGCCTTGCGCACGTTTACACTCGCACCCAGCGTCACATTGGTTGCGTATACCGTCCGCACTTCACGCACGGTCGCGGCAAGCTGGGCTTCGGCCTGGTCGAGCGCAACCTTTGCATCTGCCGGATCAAGCTTGATCAAGGACTGCCCCGCTTTCACAAAATCGGTATCCTGCGCATTGATTGCCACCACTGTTCCGGCGATCTGAGGCGTAATCTGCACAATATTGCCCTGCACATAAGCGTTATCAGTCGATTCAAAATGACGCAAATACAGGAACCAGTAAATGCTGTAAATAATCGCTACGACCACAAAAATAATCGCCAGAACAATGAGGATTTTTTTTCGCGACTTGGCGGGGGGTGCTGACGATACCGGCGTTGTAGATGGTGCGGTTGGGGCGGTGGGCGGAGAGGAACTCATGATGATTTCTTTCGTTCAAAACTTGTAAATATTTTTTTATCGAGCGCTAAATATCGCAATGGGTGATCAACGGCCTGCGGCTTGCGCCACGGGCATTGCTTGCTCAATGGGACTAGCGAATCCGCCACCCAGCGCCCGATTTAAATTAATGTTCAAGTCCAGCATCCTCGCCTTTAGATCGGTCGCTTGCCGACGCTGACTTAGCACCGCGTTTTCAGCCGTAACCACCACCAAATAATTGGTGAGGCCCGCTTGATAACGCTGCTGCGCCAGCGAATAGGCGGCCTCAACCGTTGACTGGACATCACGCTGCTCATTTATCTGGGCAATGACCGATTGTGATGACGAGATTTGATCTGCCACATCGCGCACCGCATCAAGCAGCACCTGGTTATAGCTCTCAACCGCGGCATCGTAATCAGCGGTATTGCCTGCCAGCACAGAGCGTAGTCGACCACCTGCAAAAATCGGGATCGTCACCGCTGGGCCAATTCCATATTGCGCACTATCCGCGTCTAGCCAACGCGATAATCCAATGCTGCTCAATCCCGCAAACGCAATTAAATTAATGTTCGGGTAAAACGCCGCTTTAGTGGCCGCAATATTACGCGCCGCCGCTTCTACTCTGGCGCGAGAGGCAACAATGTCAGCGCGACGACCCAGCAAATCTGCGGGGATGGCAGACGGCAAACCTTGCTCGCTGGTAACGGCGGTTTTGGGCGCGATATTTTTTGTCGCATCGGGCGCTGCGCCGATCAACGCCGCCAACTGGTTTCGTGCCAAGGTGATTTGCTCATCCAGCTGCGCAATTTCCAGACGCGTCCCGGGAAGGTTTCCCTCCGCCTGCCGCAGATCCACATTGGTATCCAAGCCATTTGTCACGCGCTGTTGCACCAGCTTGCGGGTTTGCTCGCGCAGGCCAAGTGCATCTGTGGCCAGGTCGTGTTGGGCCAACAATCGGGCAAGGTTGAAATAGGTTTTGGCCACACTGGCCGCGATGATAACGCGCGCCGATTGCGCATCCGCTTTGCTTGCCGCTACCTGACCAAGGGCAGCATCAAGCAGTGCCCGATTACGTCCGAAAAAATCGAGCGCGATACTCACATTCAGGTTTGCATTATTCAACGATTGGCTGGTGCCTCCTAGCGGCGGCGGCACAATACCGGTTTTCGAGAACCGTTCGTAAGTGGAATCAATGGCACCGCCCACCTGCAACCTGGACTGTGACGCGACCGAACCCGCATCAGCAGTGGCGCGGCGGATACGGGCCTCGGCAATTTTTAAACTGGGGGCCGCTGCTAGCGCCTGCTCAATCAATGTATCAAGCATCGGATCAGCATAACGCTGCCACCAGCGATCAGTCGGCCAGTTGATGGTCGCCGCGATTACACCCACGTCGGGCGCAGAAAGGAATTTTGATTGCGGCTCAATATGGCCGAAGCTCGCGCAACCGCCGAGCCCAGCCACGCTGATCAATAAAAATGTCCACGACGAAGTGAACAACGAAAGTCGGCGCGCGGAACCTGCGCCCGCGAAAAAATTGAAGAAAAATATTCTCATGGCTTTTTATCCGCGCTCAATTTTTGCTTTTTCGTATTTTGTTTGGGGTTTTGTGTGGAGTCCCGCTTGGAGTCCCGTTCCGTGCCATGCTCAATCGACTCGCTATTCGGCAATGGATCGCTGCCGTTTTCCAGCATGCGGCCAAGGTTCGCCTTGATCTGCAGAACATCTTCATGGGCAAATCCGCGCAAATGATGATTGAGCACCGCCGCAATCGCATCCGGAACGCGGCGCGTCACCGCAAGCCCATGCGCGGTCAATTCAAGATTTGCCACACGCCGGTCATCGGCACTCCAGACCCGTTGCAGCATACCTTTGGCTTCCAGTCGATCAATCATTCGGGTCATCGCGCCAGCATCGAGGTCAAGCTCACGCGCCAGCATTCCGCCGGTATCACCTTTGCCATTGGCGATCAGCAACAACGGCCCCCATTGCGAATCGGTTAATCCGCACGCCAGCATCTGGCTTTCCATATGTCGGTGCAAGGAATTTTTTAGCTTGCGAATCAGAAATCCTATCGATTCATCCAAATTCCAGTAATCGCCGCCCTGGTAAAAAGGCGATTCAACGGACGCGCCGACCTCGTTCGATTGCGGCCCAACCAACAAAGCCACAGCCTTACCCTTTCTGACGACAGTGCGCGACGGCAGACGAGGGGTTATTGGGTTTCGGGGCTTTTTGCGCAAGTTATTAACCATGGCGCAATTTAACTTGCCTAGGCAACCATTGTCAAGGCATAGATTGGCTACGGCGCTAGCCAAGCTGCCTACATAGCTGAGTGCAAATATCGACAGATGTTTTCAGACATGCATGCTCGGGAGCCAGCAAACATGCGCTATTCAAGCCATATACCCTCGAGAAGCCTGTCCAGCAACGGGTTTCGGGCTAGATGCTTAAAATTACTTTACGTCAGCAACGATTTGATGAGCGACGCGCCCGGCAATCTTTTTTGAAAACAGCAGGCCTACATGCCCAGTCCCTGCCACCGGCATGTTCTCGGCCCATGCCAGGCGCGCGCTTTCGGGCGGGTAAACGAGATCGTCATTCAGCGTATAGATCGAAAGTGTGGGCGGATGCGGAATGTGGCTCTCGGCGCGTTCCAGCGCCGCAAGCCAGGCACTCTTTACCCGCATTTCACCGACGCATTGACCGACGCCGTAGCTCGACATTTGCGTGCCGCCATGGGGTGAACCAAGCGTGATAAATCGAGCTACACGGCTGGCAACGACGAATTTAGCCATGTAAGCGCGCGTCACTAGCCCGCCCATGCTGTGTGCAACCACCACACACTGCTGGTGGCCGGTTTCATCGCAAATAGCATCGATTTTTATGCCCAGACTGACCACCATTTCGTCCAGCCCGCCCCACAACGGCGACAGTGAAACCGTGTAAATAGGGCCCAGACTTGAACTCGCATCTGCCGCCATTAAATGACGCCGAAATCGCCACCAAATGCCCCGATTCGAGAAATAGCCATGAACCAGCAGAATCGGCAACCCCTTGTTTGCACCCGCACTCTCCTGGCGCATCAGCAATTGATGAAACGGCTCCGCAAAACTCAACGACACTGCGCGCGCATCAATCTCGTTTGCCAGTGCGTATAGCGCATTACCCCACGGCTGTTGCTGACGGTCGCGCACCCTAAAGGCACCCGACAGCACGAACGAAGGTACCGCCATCAGCAAACGCAGAGTTACAGCAACCACTCCTATCGCAGGCAAGATCACCAGCCAATCCACTCCCCGATTGCGAAAGTAAATTCCCAGTACCCAATAAGCGAGGATTTCAAAAACAATAGCGGCGAGGAGAATGAGTTGAAGCATTTTTATTTTCCAGACGGGTGATGATGTTCAAGATCGTGTTCGATATCATGTTCCAGACAGACCGTATTTAAAAAGGCCTGAGCCACTGCAGAACCCACAATGCAATCATGCCCACGGTCAGTGTGGCAAACAAATGCCGCGTCCGCCATGCCACCAATAACGCCAGCACCGCGGCGATGATTCGATAATAATTCACAAGGTCACCCGGCAAGGTGCCGCGAAACAATACTTCCGGCATGACCAGCGCAGGCAATACGGCGGCAGCTACAAATTTCAGGGATCGGGTAAACCAAAGCGGTACGGACAGCCTGGAATGCCAAATCACAAACGAAGCCCGCAATAGTAACGTTGCCACGCCGCAGGCCAAAATGGTTAAAACCGTGACCCCATCATTGGTGATCGTCATTTTGCCGTGCCGCCATGAGCTTTCTGCTTTTCATAGCGCATATCGAGCAAAGTGCCCACCACCGCCCCCACCGTCGCTGCGGTAATCAAGCCCAGCTTCAAGGGCATTGACTGCGTAAAAATGGCCACCATGCTGGCCGCGCCTGCCGCCCACCAGTGGGCTCGAGTGGTGAGTGACGGCAGTACCAGTGCTAAAAATACCAGCGGAATCGTAAAGTCGAGCGACCAGCTCGGCGGCACGCGTGTACCGACCAAAATCCCCAGCACCGTGCAAATCTGCCATGTTACCCACAGCGGAAATGTCAGCCCGCTGTAATAGCCTGCAATCAATTCCGGCGCGGCGTCAGACTTGTATTTGGCGGTCAGCAATGAAAAACCATGATCGGTAATCAGGTATGAAAAAAGCCATTTTCGCGACAGCGAAAATTTCGCAAAATACGGTGCCAGTGCCGCGCTGTACATCACAAACCGCATATTAACCACCATTGCGGTGACCACCACGATCGGCACGGGCACATGTTGCGCCATCAGCGACACCGCTGCCAGCTGCGCTGCGCCAGCGAAAATAATGACATTCATCGCCAGCGCCAGCCACGGATCCATGCCCGATGCTACCGGGACCGCGCCCGCGATCATGCCAAACGGAATCATGCCGAGGATAATCGGCGCTTGGTCGCGCAAGCCAGCGTAGAAAGCAGGTCGGGAGGATTGCATCGAATAAAATAGAAATATTTTTTGAAAGTTCTTGTACCCGAATCTTATACGGGTATGACGGTCCTCACCACTTCAAAAAATAACAAATCCCGTGAGAGAATCGTGGCATGATTATTTACGCGCTCACTATTTTCGTCTCGGCTTTTCTGCTGTTTCTGATTCAACCCATCATTGCCAAACAAATTCTGCCCTGGTTTGGCGGCACGGCGGCGGTGTGGACCACCTGTTTGGTGTTTTTCCAATTCGCGTTGCTGGCGGGCTATTTTTACTCGGACTGGTTGACGCGCAAGGTCACGCCCAAGCGGCAGGCTGCAATTCATATCGCATTGGTAGCCGTGGCGATTTTGTTATTGCCGATTATTCCCGATGTGGGCTGGAAGCCAAACGGCGATGAAAGCCCCTCACTACGCATTCTGGCACTAATGGCGGCGACCATCGGCTTGCCTTACTTTTTGCTCTCCACCACCAGTCCTTTGGTGCAAGCATGGTTTGCGCGCTCATACCCGGACACCAGCCCATATCGGCTGTTTGCGCTGTCAAATTTTGCGTCAATGCTGGCACTGCTGGGCTATCCATTTTTGTTTGAGCCCTGGTTCAGCACCCGGGTTCAGGCCATCAGCTGGTCGGCAGGCTTCGTGCTGTTCGCATTATTGATTGTGGCAGCGGCATCGCGTGGCCTCACCCATCCGCGTGAACAGATTGAGGTCAAAACCGACGCCACTGAGGTGCAGCCACCTTCGGTCAAAGCCAAGCTGACCTGGATCGCGCTGGCGGGTCTTGGCTCGGTGTTGCTGCTCGCCATATCGAACCACCTGACGCAAAATATTTCGTCCATACCGCTCATGTGGGTGGTGCCACTGGCCATTTATTTGCTCACGTTTATTTTGTGTTTCGACGGCAGAGGCTGGTATCAGCGCAAGCTGTTTTTGCCGCTGCTGGCGGTGGCACTTCTGGCGATGGCGTGGATGCTGGCGGATCCGCGCATGCACTTTATGTTGTATTGGCAAATCGGCGTTTTCTCGGTGGGGCTGTTTATTGCCTGTATGTTTTGCCACGGCGAATTGGTGGCGCTAAAACCGCATCCCAAACACCTCACCACCTTCTATTTAATGGTCTCGGTGGGCGGCGCAGCAGGCTCGGTACTGGTCGGTTTAATTGCCCCCATCACCCTGCCCGCCTATTTTGAGTTGGAGATTGCACTGGTGCTGCTGTCGGTGCTGGCTACCATTTTGCTATGGGGGAAAATCCACGCTGCAGCGCTATATACATCGATCGCCATCACTATCGCCACCGCCGTCGCTGCCGGTGTCACGATCTATCATTTTAAGGAAGACGTAGTGGTGATGACACGTAATTTCTACGGCACCTTGCGCGTCAAGCAGTACAACAAGCCTGATGTAGAAAATCGTCGCCGTTCGCTGGTGCACGGTGCGATTTTGCACGGCGATCAATACATGGACCCGCCATACAATCGCTCAGCTACAACCTACTACAAGGCAAAATCCGGTATCGGCCGATCGATAATGCTCAAACAAAAGCTAGTCGGCGGCCCCATCAAAGTGGGCGTCATCGGCTTGGGCACAGGCACCATCGCCACTTATGGCAATAAAGGCGATATTTACCGCTATTACGATATCAATCCTGCCGTCGTGACGATCGCCAACCGTGATTTCACTTACCTCAAGGATACGGCAGCAAAAATCGAAATTGCATTAGGTGATGCACGGCTGAACCTCGAACGCGAGCCACCGCAAAATTTTGATGTGCTGGCCATCGACGCGTTTTCCAGTGATTCGATTCCGGTGCATTTAATTACGCTGGAAGCCGTCGAGATTTATGAGAAACACATGAAACCAGACGGCGTTATTGCATTTCACGTGTCAAACCGGTTTCTGGATTTAAAACCGGTGGTGCAGCAGATTGCCCAACAGCGTGGATTACATGTGGCATGGGTACACGACACCTATGAAGACGGCGGCACCAGCAGCGATTGGATCTTGCTCACAAAAGACAAAACGTTTCTGCTCAAGCCTGAAATTGTGGAAGCGACTGAGGTGATCGTGCCGCATCCTGAATGGCGATTATGGACTGACGATTTTAATAATCTGTTACAGGTATTAAAGTGAAAGTCGCGGTGCTGGGTGCAGGCGTAATCGGCATCACCACTGCCTATTATCTAAACCAGGCGGGTCATGATGTTGTCCTTATCGAGCGCAATGCCGAAGCTGGACTCGGAACCAGTTATGCCAACGGTGGCCAACTGTCATACAGTTATGTTGCTCCGCTGGCCGGGCCAGGGGTGGTGCCGAAAATCCCGCCGTGGTTGCTACGACGTGACTCGCCGTTGCGGTTTTATCCCAAATTCGATATCGACCAGTGGCGCTGGTGCCTCGCATTTCTGGCGGCTTGCAATCGCCCGCAATCTGAAATTACCACTGTCCATTTGTTGCGCCTTGCGTATTACAGCCGCGATTTAATTCACCGCATCATCGCCAAAGAGCCGATTCATTTTGACTACCGGCGCAATGGCAAGTTGGTTATTTTCTCAGACGATGAGAGTCTGGATGATGCCAAGCGTACCCTTGATTTCCAGCGCGAGCATGGCAGCCAGCAAGAAGTATTCAACCGCCAACAAGTGCTCGATAAAGAACCTGCATTGCGGCATATCGCCGCGCGCATTAGCGGCGGCATTTACACGCCCTCGGAAGATGCCGGCGATTGTCATGATTTTTGTGTGGCAATGGAAAAGCTGCTGCGCGCCCGGGGCGTGACGTTTATGACCAACACGTCAATTGAGCGCATCCACACGGAAAATGGCGCAGTGAAGTCTGTCGCAACGTCGAAAGGTGAAATGACCGCCGACGCTTATGTGATCGCGCTGGGCGCGGCCGCTGCGGGGATTGCGGAATCGTTGAATTTCTATTTGCCGATTTATCCGTTGAAAGGCTATAGCCTGACGCTGGATACAAAATCCGCGAGCAACGTGGCGGGCGTACCCGGCATCAGCGTCACGGACAGCAAATTTAAAGTGGTCTATGCGCTGTTGGGCGACGAGTTGAGAGTGGCAGGCATGGCTGATATCGCGGGGCATGATCGGTCACTGAAGGCTGACCGTGTGGCCCTGCTGGTGGCACAGGCCAAAGCGACTTTTCCGGACGCGACACATTATGAAATCGATGACTATTCCAATTTAAAACCTTGGGCGGGATTGCGTCCCGCCACCCCAAAAGGCACACCGATCATTGGCGCATCTCCCTACAAAAATTTATTCCTTAACACCGGCCACGGCGCGCTGGGTTGGACGCTGGCGTGTGCCTGTGCAAAAGTGGTGACCGATTTAATAGGTGATAAACCAGCCGCCATATCGCTGAAAGGCTTGACCCTAAATGGATGATGTAACATCGCCCATTCTTAATCGATTGCCATTGTCCATGCGCAAAAAAACGCCGCTCCCACAGATTTTCGCCACCACTATTGTCACCCTTTTATTAATTGCACTGGGACTGCAATTGGCATGGTGGGGCTGGCACTTTTTGCTGCCAGCGCCGAATATCAATGCTCCAAACCCTAGCACTGGCGGGGCTCTTGAGGATATTGCCCTATCCCGTCGATTATTTGGTGGTGGCGAAGCCGCGCAGGCGATTGAAGCCGCCGCGAGTGATATTCGGCTTAAAGGCGTGTTCGCCGTAGATGGTGTAACGCTATCGGCTGCGGTGGTGAATTGGGCCGGCAAAGATCAGGCCGTGCGTATGGGTCAGGAGCTGATGAAGGGCGCGACTCTAGCGGAGGTGCACGCCGATTACATCATCGTTGCGCGCAATGGCGCGCGCGAACGAATTGATCTCGATAACTTCCGCGTCGCGTCCGCGACCGCAAACTCAAACGCGAAAGGTGCAGCATCCGGTGGCGCATTCCGCCTCAACGTCACCGCGTCGGGAGGCGGCTACAGCCTGTCGCGACAGGAATTAAACGGTGTCTTGCAAGATCCCAGGCAGATGGAATTTTTGGGAGCCCTCGGCGTGGCACCCGGCGGCGGGGTACGCATTGACGGCGCGGGTGCGAACACACTCGCGGGCAAATTAGGGCTGCAATCCGGCGACGTTATTTCGACTATCAACGGTCAGCCGGTCAATTCTGCTGGCGATTTAGCGCGCTTCTATTCCCAGTTCGCCACGCTTTCCGCAGTGCGCCTGGAAGTAAAACGGTCAGGATCGCCAACGGTGCTGAATTACACGATTCAAAACTGATTTTGTGGGATTGTGATTTTTTTACTTTTATTTATCTCGCGTCTTTTTTAGCGGTTCATGGCAGGCACAGTCTGAAGCGTCCGCGTTTCGACCCGTGTTTTGGCATAACGCAGTTGGTGATCCCCTTGAGGCAAATTTTCCAAGCCTATCCATGTGTTTATCAATAAATAGAAACGGCAATGTCCAGGGCATACCAGGTCTTCACACCCGTTTAGTAATCATTGCCCGCAACTCACGCACCGCATTGATATAGTGATTTGCCGCGAAATTAATGGTTTCAGCAGACTGTCCCTGCACTGCATTGTCCGGGGTGTAGGCGTAAACATGCGTGAAATCGCAGGTGTAACCGACATGCGCGATTTGCGCATCGCGCCACTGTCTGTCGAGATAAATCAAATACCATTTTGACATCGGCGGCCATTTGTGAGTGGGATCACCGTAGGCGCTGGCATGAGACCAGTCAGGCGTAATGATTTCGGCCTGGGCACCGGGCTTTAGCACGCGCCACAACTCGTTAAAGAACGGGATCCGCTCCTCGCCGGTCAGATGCTCTACAAAATGTGATGAAAATGCGGCATCAACAGAATTGTCCGCCCATGGCCAAGGCGTGACCCGCAGGTCCACCACCATATCCACGCCCGGCAAAGTCATACTATCCACGCCGGTAAAACCTTCACGCTTTTTGGTACCGCAACCTAAATCCAGTTTCATATGGTCAATCCGCATCACTTCGTATGTATTGGTTCGTATTATGGTGTCGCACTAAAATGAACCGCAATCTTATTTTATTGCCAGCGTGGGTCTACCCCTCGCTCTGCACATTCCGTTCTGCGCATTCATCACAGGCTTCAAAGAGCAAGCGCTTGCGCTACCGCAATCACGTCTACCGCAGGTCACACAATTACGCATTTCATGACGTACAATCAGCCAACTTATTCGACGAAGCTTCAAAAAGCCCCCAACGACGATACCCGCTGTTTATCCTGTTAAATCTTTTCGTTAAATCCACATCATTTAACTGCATGCTCTCCTCACTAAAAATGTCGCCTAAAACTTTCCGCTTATTTCCCGAAAAAAAAATAATCCTTTCGAGTGCGATTGGGTTGCTGATGTCTTTCGCTGCCTTCGCGCAGGATACCGTCATGCTCAATTTTGTGAATGCCGATATCCCATCGGTGGTTAAGGCGATTGGCGCGCATACCGGAAAAAATTTCATCATTGACCCGCGCGTCACAGGCAATATGAATATTATTTCGCAGACACCGGTATCAAAAGATTTGGCGTACCAGATTCTGCTGTCCGCGCTGCGCGTGCACGGTTTTGCGGCCATTGAAGAGCGCGGCGTGGTGAAGATCGTGCCCGAAGCCGATGCAAAAACATCGGGCAAAGTGGTTGATCGCGGCTCATCGGTTTCAGGCGACAGTATCGTCACGCAGATTTTTACCCTGCAAAACGAATCTGCTGCGCAGTTGGCCACCGTGCTCCGTCCGCTGGTGGCACCCAATAATTTCATTGGCGCTTATCCTGGAAATAACACATTGGTGATTACTGACTACGCTGAAAACGTGAAGCGCATTGCGCGCATTATTGCCTCCATCGACGTGCCCGCCAGCGCTGATTTGCAAATGATTAAATTGCAATATGCCAGCGCCGTTGATGTGGGTGTGTTACTCGGCCGACTCATGCCGGAGACAGCGGCAAACCCCGCCAACCCCGGCGCACCGCCCAAGCTCGCGATTGGTGTTGAGCCGCGCACCAACAGCCTGCTCATACGCGCGGATACACCCGCGCTGGTCACCCGCATCCGGGCACTAGTAGCGGGCATTGATATTCCGACCGCGGCGAATGGCAATATTTACGTGGTGTATTTGCGCAATGCAGAAGCTACCAAATTGGCGGAGACCTTGCGCGGCTTGTTGAGCGGCACAACATCCAGCGCATCTTCATTGCAACCAGCTACTTCCCCAATCACCAGCACTGGCGCGGCTTCTGGAGCATCTTCCATCTCGTCATCTGGACAAATAAACTCCACGATCCAAGCCTATCCGTCTACTAATTCGCTCGTCATTACGGCCCCCGATCATGTTTACAATTCGCTACGCGCAGTGATTGATAAGCTCGACGCGCGTCGCGCGCAGGTGTTTGTAGAGGCGCTGATCGTTGAAGTCAGCAGCAGCACTGCGGCTGAGTTTGGAATTCAGTGGCAGGATTTAACGGGTTTGAACCGCACCGGCACACAGGTCATCGGCGGTACCAATTTCGGATCACGCGGTGGCGGCACCAATATTATCGATGCCGCGGCCAATATCACCAGCGTCGGCAACGGACTTAATCTCGGTCTATTACGGGGCAACGTTACGGTGGGTGGCGTACAAATATTAAGCCTCGGCGCACTCGCACGTGCGCTGGAAGCCGATCAAAAAACGAATGTGCTATCCACCCCGACTATTTTGACGCTCGATAACGAGGAAGCCAAAATCGTGGTCGGCCAAAACGTGCCGTTCGTGACCGGCAGCTACAGCACTACCGGAACCAGCAGCGCAACCACCAGCCCGTTTCAAACAATTGAGCGTAAAGATGTGGGCCTTACGCTGCGCGTGACCCCACAGGTGACTGAAGGTGGCACGGTCAAGCTCAAAATTTTCCAGGAAGTCTCAAGCGTGGTGCCCGCCGTGAGCAACATAAAATCGGCCGACCTGATCACCAATAAACGTTCAGTCGAAAACACGGTGCTCGCAGATGACGGCCAGATCATCGTCATTGGTGGACTCATTCAGGACAGCAACTCGAATAACGATAGCAAAGTACCGATCCTGGGTGACATTCCTTACCTTGGCAATTTGTTCAAATACCAAACGCGTAATCGCGACAAGACCAACCTGATGATTTTTTTAAGGCCTTACGTGCTGCGCGATGGCAAGGCAGCGAATCAGTTGACGGGCGAGCGGTACGAATACATTCGAAATGAACAAAGCAATGCGATTCGTGAAGCGAATTCTTTATTGGCTTCACCCGGCGGCGCATTGCTGCCCGTGCTGCCGACCATGTTGTCCAGTCCAGCCGCGCAGCCCGCAGCGCGACTTGCGGTGCAGCCCGTCACAATCCCTGCGCCTAAATAATCGTGGGTACTTTTAATGCCAAAGAGCGCGATGTGATGGAAAGTTCGGAATCCGGCGTAGTGCGTTTGCTGCCCTACCATTTTGCGAAAGCGAAAGGAGTGATTACGGCGCGCGAAGTGGACGGTGAAATCGAAGTCTGGTTAGCACCAAACCCCGAGTCTGCGACATTGGCGGAGGTTCGCCGCATGACCGGCAAGGCACTGCGGCCGGTGTTGTTATCGCTGCCCGATTTCACCACGCGCCTGGCGCGTGCCTACATGCACGAGGGCGGCAACGAAAACGACAGTCGCGACTACGTTGATGATATCGCGAGCAACATTGAAAGCTCGGCTGACCTCGCGCTCCTGACAGAGTCGCTGCCCGATATTACTGACCTGCTGGAAACAGAAAATGATGCGCCGATTATCAAACTTATCAACGCCTTGCTGACCCAGGCGATACGCGAAAACGCGTCAGATATTCACCTCGAAATTTTTGAGCGACGCTCACTTGTCCGTTTTCGCGTTGACGGTGCGTTGCGCGACGTGGTGGAGCCCAAGCGATCGCTGCATGCGGCAATGGTGTCGCGCGTCAAAGTGATGGCGGAGCTCGACATTGCCGAGAAGCGGCTGCCACAAGATGGCCGCATTATGTTGCGTATTGCAGGGCGCCCGGTTGATGTACGCGTCTCCACGTTACCCACCGGTCACGGTGAACGTGTGGTGATGCGCTTGCTTGATAAACAGGCGGGTCGTTTATCCCTGGATGGCCTTGGTATGCCTGCCAGTACGTTGAAACGGCTGGACAAGCTAATCCAGCAGCCGCATGGGATTATTCTCGTCACAGGGCCAACGGGCTCCGGAAAAACGACCACTCTTTATGCCGCGCTGTCGAGGCTGGATGCGCATACCCGCAATATGATGACGGTCGAAGATCCCATCGAATACGATCTGGATGGCGTCGGCCAAACGCAGGTTAATCACAAAATAGACATGACGTTTGCGCGTGCCTTGCGAGCAATTCTGCGCCAAGACCCTGATGTCATCATGATCGGCGAAATCCGCGACCTTGAAACCGCGCAAATCGCGGTACAAGCGTCGCTCACCGGGCATTTGGTAATGGCCACGCTGCATACCAACTCGGCTGCGGGTGCGGTAACCCGACTGGTCGATATGGGGATTGAGCCATACCTGCTCGCATCCACACTATCTGGCGTATTGGCACAACGTTTAGTGCGGCGACTTTCGCCCAATGCTAAACGGGAGCGTGCGCCTACGAGCGCCGAACAGGAAATTTTGGCGGCTTCGCTGAACCCCAATTATCGCCAACTGGCTCGCGTATTTGAACCAATAGAAAGTGACGGAAATGCGGGCACAAACGCAGCCAACGCCACCGGCTATCGTGGGCGCACCGGAATCTATGAATTGCTCAGCGTTGATGAGCCCCTGCGCAAACTGATTCACGATGCCGCATCCGAGCATGAAATTGCGGATTCGGCCATTCGTGGCGGCATGATGCCCTTGCGCGAAGATGGATTGCGCTGGGTGGCCGAGGGCGTGACCTCAATGGAAGAAGTTTTGCGCGTCACGCGTGATTAATCTTATGCAAGTCACTAAACGCATGAGACCCGCCACGCAAAAAATATAATCATGCCGGGTTTTCGTTACACCGCCTACGATATTGATGGTCGCGAACAGCGCGGCGTGCTGGAGTCAGACAGTCCTCGCTTGGCGCGCGCGCAGTTGCGTGAAAAAGGCTGGTTCCCTCTTGATGTTTCGCAGATTGAGGCGGCGAACGATGCAGATGCGGGCAGCATCTTCAGCAAGCGGCGGGCGCACTTGCCACAGGCAGATTTGGCGCGGGTAACACGCCAGTTGGCCACTTTGCTAGGCGCGGGTCTGACCATCGAGCAAACATTCAATGCGGTGATTGAGCAGGCAGAATCTGAACCTGAGCGGCAATTGCTGGCGGGTATTCGCGGGCAAGTGCTGGAGGGGCAGCCTCTGGGAGCCGCACTCGGCCAATTTCCCTCAACATTTTCAGCCTTGTTCCGCACGTTGGTCACGGCAGGCGAGACCTCAGGGCGGCTGCCGGATGTGCTTGAGCGCCTGGCTGACTATGTGGAAGAGCAACAGGCGATGCGGCAAAAATTACTGGTCGCGATGATTTATCCAATCATCGTGATGATTGTTTGTGCGCTGGTCGTCACCGGCCTGATGGTTTATGTGGTGCCTCAGGTGATCGGCGTATTTGAATCCACCAAACAAACGCTGCCACTGATGACACGCGCGTTGCTTGGACTGTCGAAATTTATTCAACTCACGGGTGTGTTCTGGCTGATCGCAGGTGTACTTGTTTTCGTCGGTGCCAAGGCCGCATTAAAACGCGAATCGATATTGCGGCGCTGGCACAGCTGGTTGCTACGCGCGCCGCTGCTCGGACGGATGATCCGTGCAAAAGAATCGGCGCAGCTTGCGGCCACGCTTTCAATTTTAGTGAGCAGTGGTGTACCCGTACTCACGGCGCTGAATGCGGGAGCGGGCGTGCTGGGAAATCTGCCCATGCGCGAAGCACTGCAGCGTGCCACCATCGCGGTGCGCGAAGGCTCCGGACTTTCGCGAGCAATAATCGCGCAACAATCTCATGGCAAAGTCATGCTGTTTCCGCCCGTGATGGTGCACTTGATTGCCTCAGGAGAAGCAAGCGGAAGACTAGCGCAAACTTTGGAAGCTGCGGCACGCCAACAGCAGCGTGATGTTGAGACCAAAACATCGGCCTTTGCTGCGATTATAGAACCCGCCATGATTCTTGTAATGGGCGTGATTGTGCTGGCAATTGTGCTGGCGGTTCTACTGCCGATTTTTGAATTGAACCAACTCGTGGCGAGGTAAGCCGTCACTGTGTATTTCAATTTTCACCGTGGTTGAAATCTGCCTAGCATTGCAATTTGTTACAACTCAATTCACGTTAGATTCGCAATTTTGCATGCGGAATTCGCGCATGGATGGTCATAATGTTTGGTAGGGTGTTCTACGCAAAAGTTCTAGTTTGGTTTCAGCTTTAGCGATCACGCTGGGCGAAACTGTAATCGATCACCGAAGATTAAAAATTGATATGCAAAAAGCACCCCTTCCTCCTGGTCCTCCCGTCGCGCCACCTTTTCTCTTTTCCCGGCGAGAGAATTCCAATCACTGGATTCGCAACACAGTCGTGGCCCTGATGTTGATTGTCGTGGCAGGAAGCGCAATCTGGTACCAATGGTTCAGACAGCCGGGCGCTGCATCCACTGCTGATGCCAGCGCGGCAGGTGCGAAGGCGGGGGCACCCAATACGCCGGGTGGGCCAAGTGCAGCAGGCGGCGGACGTTTTGGCGCGGATCCTAATCGCATACAACCAGTCGCGGCAGTGCCAGCCAAGCTGGGCGCCATCAACATTGTCCAAACCGGGTTAGGAACAGTTGCCGCACTAAAAGTGGCGACCGTGAAGTCGCGCGTCGATGGATTATTGCAAAGCGCTTCGTTTCAGGAAGGCACGATCGTGAAAGCCGGGCAAGTACTCGCTGAAATTGACCCTGCACCGCTGAAAGTTGCTCTTGCTCAGGTCGAGGGCCAGTTGGCACGTGATCAGGCACAACTCGCGAACGCAAAACTCGATCTCGAGCGCTATCGCACTTTGCTTGCGCAAGATTCCATTGCCAAGCAGCAGCTCGATGCACAAGACGCGCTGGTTAAGCAATTTGAAGGGACAGTCAAGGTCGATCAAGCGCAGGTGGATAACGCGAAGCTTCAGCTGAGCTACACCAGAATCACGGCACCGATCAGCGGACGGTTAGGTTTGCGCCAATTGGATGCGGGCAATATGATTCGCGCCAGCGACGCTACGGGCTTGGTGGTGATTACACAAGTCGATCCCATTACGGTGCTGTTTACCATACCCCAAGACAATCTGCCACGCGTATTGAAGCAATTAAAAGCAGGCGCAAAATTAGGCGTGGATGTATGGGATCGCGATCAAAAAAATAAGTTGGCGACCGGCTTTTTGCTCAGTTCTGATAATCAAATCGATACGACAACGGGCACCATCAAAATGAAAGCCCAGTTTCCGAATCCTGATGGACTATTATTTCCAAACCAGTTTGTCAATGTGCGCATGGTGGTCGATACCAAAACTGGCGCAACTGTGATCCCGATGGCGGCCATCCAGCGCGGCGCACGTGGCACGATCGTGTACGTGGTCAGGGAAGACAAAACCATCTCGATGCGACCCGTAGTGTTAGGTCCCGTCGAAAACGATATGGTGGCCATTGATGGCAGTGTTGTACCGGGCGAATTAGTGGTGGTGGATGGCATCGACCGTCTACGTGAAGGCGCAAAAGTGGAAGTCACCGCGCCGTTTGTGCCCAAACAGGGCGGTGGCGATCCAGGCAAGCGTGGCGCTGGAAACAGTGAAAGAGCAAAATCTATTCCTGCAGGCGCGCCGCGCGCCGACGCCAAGGGCAGCGGCTCAGCAAGCGCGCCAGCATTGTCACCAACGTCATCGACTGCCTCAACCGCCAGTCAAGGCGTGGCAGCGGTTCCAACCCCGCCACAAGCTTCCGGCGTTCCACCCGCAGAGCCCGCTAGAGGCGGTGGTGGATGGCGTGATATGAGTGATGAGCAAAAGGCAGAGTTGCGCAAAAAAATGGAAAGTATGACGGACGAGCAAAAAGCAGAATTCCGGAAAAAGATGCGTGAACGCGCTCAGCAAAACGCGCAGTAGTTTGCTCAGATAGCAATTTTTATATCCTTAAATGAACATCTCTCGCCTTTTTATTGAACGTCCGGTTGCCACCTCGTTACTGATGGTGGCGGTAATATTGGGCGGCGTGATGGGCTACCGTCAGCTCCCGCTTTCAGCACTCCCCGAGGTCGATTATCCGACCATTCAAGTGGTCACGCTTTATCCTGGTGCCAGCCCGGATGTGGTCACATCGGGCATCACCGCGCCCCTTGAACGCCAGTTTGGGCAGATGCCGGGGTTAAAGCAAATGTCGTCCACCAGCTCCGGTGGTGCATCGGTCATCACTTTGCAATTTGATCTCACGCTGGCGCTTGATGTTGCAGAGCAGGAAGTACAGGCCGCGATTAACGCGGGCAGCAATTTATTGCCCGCTGATTTACCGGCCCCGCCGATTTACAGCAAGGTCAATCCGGCTGATGCGCCGATATTAACGCTCGGCATTACCTCAAAATCCATGCCGATGCCGCAGGTACAGGCGCTGGTCGATACGCGCATTGCACAGAAAATTTCTCAGCTTGCCGGCGTCGGTCTGGTAACGCTCAGTGGCGGACAGCGCCCTGCGGTGAGGATTCAGGCAAACCCAAAAGCGCTGGCAGCTGCCGGGCTTAATCTGGACGATATTCGTACGGCTGTTGCCGCCGCCAACGTTAATCAGGCGAAGGGTAGCTTTGACGGGCCAGCGCGTGCTTATACCATTGACGCCAACGATCAAATTCGTACCGCCGCTAACTATCGATCACTCATCATTTCCTACAAAGCCGGTGCGCCGATTTATTTGACCGATGTAGCAGATGTGGTTGAAGACGCCGAGAATACCAGGCTGGCCGCGTGGATGAATGAAACGCCCGCTATCATTCTCAATATTCAACGCCAACCTGGTGCTAACGTGATTGAAGTCGTGGATCGCGTCAAGCAACTATTGCCCGGTTTGACGGCAGCCATGCCCGCGTCGATGGAAGTCATGATTTTGACTGATCGCACCGTCACCATTCGCGCGTCGGTCAAGGATGTGCAATTCGAATTGCTTCTCGCGGTGGCACTGGTGGTGATGGTGATTTTTGTATTTTTGCGCAACGTGCCGGCGACTATTATTCCCAGTGTGGCAGTGCCCCTGTCGCTCATCGGGACGTTCGGCGTCATGTATCTGGTCGATTTTTCCATCAATAATTTGACGCTGATGGCCTTGACGATTGCGACCGGTTTTGTGGTCGATGATGCGATTGTGATGATCGAGAATATCGCCCGGTATATTGAAGCGGGCGAAACCCCGCTGAACGCCGCGCTCAAGGGCTCATCGCAAATCGCCTTCACCATTATTTCGCTGACTATTTCACTGCTGGCTGTGCTGATCCCGCTGCTGTTTATGGGCGATGTCGTCGGCCGCCTGTTTCGCGAGTTTGCGATCACGCTGGCGGTCGCCATCATCATTTCGGCAGTCGTATCGCTGACGCTCACGCCGATGATGTGCGCAAAATTATTGAGGCACACACCTGAAGAAAAGCAGGGTAAGTTTTATCGTGTAACCGGCGAATGGTTTGACGCAATCATTCATCGTTATGGCGTAATGCTGACGTGGGTACTGGATAGACAAGTGGCCACATTATTAGTGGCGACAGGCACTGTTGCACTTACCGTACTGCTCTATATTTTCGTGCCAAAAGGCTTCTTTCCCATGCAGGATACGGGCGTAATCCAGGGCATATCGGAGGCGCCGCAGTCAGTTTCATTCGCGAGCATGGCACAACGTCAGCAGACGCTTGCCAGCGTGATTCTTCAGGATCCCGCCGTCGCCAGCGTGTCGTCATTCATTGGCGTTGATGGCGTAAATACGACGCTCAACGCGGGCCGCGTGCTAATCAACTTAAAACCACATGAAACCCGCGACGTATCAGCATACGAGGTCATTGAGAGGCTCAAGCCTAAAATTGCCAAGCTTGAAGGCATCACCTTGTACATGCAACCGGTGCAGGATTTGACGATTGAAGATCGCGTGAGTCGCACGCAATATCAGTTCAGCCTCGAAGGCTCAGATGCAGAAGAATTATCGCTGTGGACGAATAAGCTGGTCGATAAGCTAAATACCTTGCCACAGCTGGCTGATGTGGTCTCGGACTTGCAAGATCAAGGGCTTCAGGCATATTTGAATATTGATCGCGATACCGCTGCTCGTCTGGGTATCACGCCTGCCGCAATCGACAACGCCTTGTACAACGCATTTGGTCAGCGACTGATTTCGACCATTTTCACGCAGGCCAGCCAGTATCGGGTCGTGCTTGAAGTAAAACCTGAATTTAGGCGTGGACCATCTGCGCTTAACGACATTTATGTCGTTTCAGCGTCCGGAGCACAAGTGCCGTTGTCAACGGTGGCCACGGTAACGGAGAAACCAGTGTCATTGGCGATTAATCATATCGGGCAGTTTCCTGCCAGCACCATCTCGTTTAATCTCGCCGCGGGCAAATCGTTGGGCGATGCAGTAAAAGCAATCGAAGCCGCCGAAACACAAATTGCTGTGCCGGCCAGTATTCGCACTGGGTTTCAGGGCGCTGCATTAGCCTTTAGCGCATCACTGACCAGCACGTTGTTGCTGATTCTGGCCGCTATTGTCACGATGTATATTGTGCTGGGCGTACTGTATGAAAGCTACATCCATCCCATTACAATTTTATCCACCCTGCCCTCGGCGGGTGTAGGCGCGTTGCTGGCGTTAATGGTGTCGCGCACTGACTTGGGCATCATCGCGATCATCGGCATAATCTTATTGATTGGTATCGTTAAAAAGAACGCGATCATGATGATCGATTTTGCACTGGATGCAGAGCGAAACGAGGCCAAAGCCCCGCGCGAAGCGATTTTTCAGGCGTGTTTGCTGCGATTTCGCCCGATTTTAATGACCACGATGGCAGCGTTACTGGGCGCATTGCCATTAATGATTGGCAGTGGCGTGGGCTCAGAACTGCGTCATCCGTTAGGAATAACGATGGTCGGTGGTTTGATCGTCTCGCAGGTACTGACCTTGTTTACAACACCAGTGATTTACCTGGCGTTTGACAGCTTTGCACGTCGATTTACAAATAAGCAAGATAAACCTTCACCGCGAGATGGTGACGCAAAAGTATCCGAAGCAGAATAAGCTGAGAGCGACTGCGGGCATCATAATAAATCAGGGATGAACCATGGTTGGTTTGTTGAAGCGCTGGTACGGGATGGCAATGCAATATCAAAATTGCTGCTCGTATTTTAAAAGCAGGCTCAATAAACGTTATGGGTAGTAAGGAGATGGTTTGCAACTCAATCCTTTTTGAAAGGTTCGGTATGAACAAGCATCTGATAACCCTTATAAAATCATTACAAGCCAAATCCGCCAAACTAAGTTTCCCGCCAGGTTTCCCTCTGCGCGCTTTGTCACTTTGTGTGATCGCACTAGCGACTACATCAGCATCCATGTCGGCGATCGCAGCGCCCCGCGGATCGCACGGTAGCGGTTACGGCGGCGGCACCTCACACAGCTCGGTTACCAACAACGTGGGTCGTTATGGGCATGGCGGCTACTATCGAGGTGGGCGCAGCTACTATCGCTCAGGCTATGGTGGCTATGGTGGCTATGGTGGATATGGTGGATATGATGGATATGGCCGAGGCTATGGTTACCGCGGTTATGGCTGGGGCGGCTTTTACAGCGGTCTTTCACTAGGCCTTGTCATACCATTTTTGCCGTATGGCTATGCGACTACCTGGTATGGCGGATCACCTTATTATTATGCAGATGATGTCTATTACGTCAGCAATCCCGGACGCGGTTATCGTGTTGTCGCGCCGCCGGACAGTTCGCTGATTACCGAAAGCTACACGTCAGATGAGCCAGAACCGACTCCAGTCGTTGCCGCGCCATCTACCGCCGCGTCACTTGCCGCTGGCTTACCAACGCCGATTTATGTGCGGCAATCTGCGTCCTCACAACCAGCGGCTGAAACTCCTGCCGCTGCGCAAACACAGCTCTATGCATATCCAAAAAACGGGCAGACGGCTACGCTGAGTACATTTGATCGAATTGAATGTGAGCGCTGGGGAAGCGGCCAAACGGGCTACATGCCCGGTCAATCCGTTGAAAATACGCAGCCGCAGCGTAGGGCAGACTATTCACGCGCAGTTTCAGCATGCCTTGAGGGGCGCGGATATACGGTGAGGTAATTTTTTGCCGTTGAGTTTTGGCTTTTGCTTGGCATGCAGCAACAGGAATCAAGCAACACAATCTCGTCGTCGAATACTGAAACATGAATTTTTCTGAAATTTTTATTCGCCGCCCTGTTGCCACCACACTGCTCACCATCGGTGTCGCATTGGCAGGGGCGGTTGCGTTCAAACAACTGCCGGTAGCGCCGCTGCCGCAGGTGGATTTTCCAACGATTTCGGTTTCAGCAGCGCTACCGGGCGCAAGCCCGGAGGTGATGGCAGCAACCGTGGCCACCCCGCTGGAACGCTCACTGGGGCGCATTGCGGGCGTGAATGAAATAACGTCCTCATCATCGCTCGGTAGCACCAATATCACGCTTCAATTCGATTTAAGTCGCAATATTGACGGCGCGGCGCGCGAGGTCCAGGCCGCCATTCAGGCGGCGCGCGCTGATTTACCGACCAGTCTGCCATCAAACCCGACCTATCGAAAGGTGAATCCTTCGGATGCGCCGATCATGATCCTGTCGCTGACGTCTGATACCTTGACGCAAGGGCAGATGTACGATGCGGCATCAACCATCGTCGCGCAAAAATTATCGCAAGTCGGCGGAGTGGGCCAGGTAACCGTCGGCGGCTCATCGCTTCCCGCCGTGCGCGTTGAATTAAATCCTACCGCACTGAATCGCCTGGCGATTGGCTTCGATGAAGTTCGTACCGCGATCACCAACAACAATGCCAATCGACCCAAAGGTATGGTGGAGGATGGCGATAAAAGCTGGCAAATCTACGCGAATGATCAAGCCAAAAAAGCCGCCGATTATTTACCCATTATTGTCGCCTATCGCTCTGGTGCCGCGGTCCGGCTGAGCGATGTCGGCGATGTGGTGGATTCGGTGCAAGACCTGCGTAACTACGGCACCGCCAACGGCAAGCCGTCGGTTGTACTGCTGATTAACCGGCAACCTAACGCGAATATTATCGAGACCGTAGACAGCATTCAGGCGCTGTTGCCGCAATTGCGCGCCTCAATTCCGGCTTCGATTAATCTACAGGTGGCGCTTGAGCGCACCACCACGATCCGCGCCAGCTTGCATGAGGTGGAACGCACCTTAGTGATCTCGACCGGTCTCGTAATCATGGTGGTGTTTTTGTTTTTACGCAATTTCCGAGCGACGCTGATTCCCGCGGTCGCGGTGCCGGTCTCGCTCATCGGCACATTCAGCATCATGTACGCAGCCGGTTACAGTCTGAATAACTTGTCGCTGATGGCGATGACCATCGCAACTGGTTTTGTGGTGGACGATGCAATTGTCGTGCTCGAGAACGTGACCCGCCACATTGAAGAAGGGATGAGCCCATTTGACGCGGCAATTAAAGGCTCGCGCGAAGTCAGCTTTACAGTGGTCTCAATGTCGATATCGTTAATCGCCGTATTTATTCCCATCCTGTTGATGGGCGGCATTATTGGGCGTTTATTTCGTGAATTTGCGGTCACGTTATCGGTGGCAATTCTGGTGTCACTGGTGGTCTCGGTGACTACTACGCCGATGATGTGCGCGCGCTTGCTGCGCGCTAAAAAGGCCGAAGACGCATCAACCAAGAAGCCGGGCCGGTTTGCAACATTCGGTGCAAGAATTGCCGCTTGCTCGGAGCGATTTTTTGCCTGGATCTTGCGCGGTTATGAGCGCAGCCTCGGCCAGGCGTTACGGCATCCGTTGCTGGTGGTAGTGACGCTGATGGCCACAATTGGCTTAAACGTGTATTTGTATGTGATCGTACCCAAAGGTTTTCTGCCGCAGCAGGATACGGGAAGAATCGTGGGCGGCATTCAGGGCGATCAGAGCATTTCATTTCAGGCAATGCAGGGCAAGCTCGGCGAATTTGTCGATATTGTGTTGCAGGACCCCGCCGTCGATAACGTCATCGCCTTTACAGGCGGTGGGCAACGCAACGGTGGTCGCATGTTTATGGCGCTGAAACCGTTGGCGGAACGTAAAGCGTCTGCGGACGCCATCGTTGCGCGCCTGCGGCCCAAGCTTTCTAAAGTGGCCGGTGCCAGCCTGTACTTGGCGCCTGTGCAGGATTTTCGGGCGGGCGGGCGGCAGTCCAATGCAGCCTATCAGTTCACGCTGCAGGCGGACGATTTACAGGAATTGCGTACTTGGACACCTCGTTTGGAGCAGGCGCTGAAAGATGTAAAAGAAGTCGCCGATGTGAATTCGGATCAGCAAGAGCGCGGATTGCAAATGAGTCTGGTGATTGATCGGCCAACCGCATCGCGCTTGGGTGTGACCACGCGAGCTATTGATACTGCGCTGTATCTGGCTTATGGTCAGGCCGTGGTGTCGACGATTTATGCGACGTTGAACCAGTATCGTGTAGTGATGGAAGTCGCGCCGCAATATTGGCAAAGTCCGGAATCGCTCAATGGTATTTATGTGCTCTCACCGACTCGCGGACAAGTGCCGCTGTCCGCATTTGCGCGTTACGAGCCAACCACCGCGCCGCTAAGCGTTAATCGTCAGAGCCAATTTGCGGCAACCACTATTTCATTCAACCTGCCCGAGGGCGTATCGCTGTCGACGGCCGTACAGGCAATGCGCGACACGATGGCGAAAATTGGTGTGCCCAGCACTATCACGGGCAGCTTCCAAGGCACTGCTCGCACCTTTCAGCAGGGCCTTGATAATCAGCCCTGGTTGATTCTGGCAGCACTAGTGACCGTTTATATCGTGCTCGGTATTTTGTATGAAAGCTACATTCATCCTCTCACTATCTTATCAACGCTGCCCTCAGCGGGGGTAGGTGCGCTGCTGGCGCTGCTGGCGACCAAAACCGAGCTTTCGATCATCGCACTGATCGGGGTTATTTTGTTGATTGGCATCGTCAAGAAAAATGCGATTTTGATGATCGATTTCGCCCTCGCTGCGGAACGTAATCATGGCTTGTCGCCGCACGATGCCATTTTTCAGGCGTGCCTGCTGCGTTTTCGCCCGATTATGATGACCACTATGGCCGCACTGCTCGGTGCTATTCCGCTCGCGATCGGGTTTGGCGATGGCGCCGAGCTGCGCACGCCGCTGGGTATCTCGATCGTCGGTGGCTTGTTAGTTAGCCAACTACTGACCCTTTACACCACACCGGTAGTGTATTTGTATCTGGATCGAATGCGACATTGGGGACTGCGAACACTCAAGCGCCGCGCACTGAGTCCAAAAAATACGGATGCTGACAAGCCATCGTCAGCAGGCGATGTTGGAAATATTGTCTTGGAGAAAAAATGAGTTGTCATCACATACAAGGCGTCCACAAGGTGGTGCTACCACCCGCTTCTGCATTGCTACTTTCGTTGTTAATTACGTCGATGTTTGCCATGCTGGCTTCGTGCGCTGTCGGCCCGGACTATAAGCGCCCCGAAGCCGCAAATGCTGCCGCGTCGCAAAGCACTTTTAAAGAGGCAGGCGATTGGAAAATTGCGACGCCGAGCGATGATACCAAGCGCGGCAAATGGTGGGAAGCGTTTGGAGATAGCGAGTTAAATACGCTGGTTGAACAAGTCGATATCAACAATCAAAATTTGAAGGTTGCCGAAGCGAAGGTTCGTCAAGCACAGGCTTTGGGTGCATCGGCGCGAAGCAGTTTTTTCCCGACCATTTCTGCATCTGCATCAGAAACGCGCAGCCGGTCTGGATCCGGATCGTCGAGGACGCAGACTAACACCGGCTCAGGCACCAGCACTGGCGGGGTCTCCAGCACTATGTCCGGCGTTACGACCAGTCATAATTTAGGCGCCAATTTCGCTTGGGAACTTGATTTATGGGGCCGCATTCGTCGTCAGATCGAATCTAACGACGCCAGCATTCAAGCCAGCGCGGCGGATTTGGAATCGGCACACTTGTCGGCACAGTCAGATTTGGCATCCAACTACTTTCAGGTGCGCGTGAGTGACGCGCAAAAGCAGCTGCTGGACGATACGGTGGCCGCCTATGCGAAATCACTTGAGCTCACCAAAAACCGCTACAACGTGGGCGTTGCCGGTCGCGTCGATGTGGCGCAGGCCGAAACCCAGCTGAGAAGCGCAGAAGCGCAAGCAATTGATCTCGGCGTTCAGCGCGCTCAGCTGGAACATGCAATCGCGTTATTAATCGGCAAAGCACCAAGAAACTTTGCACTGGCCCCGGCGAAATGGAATGTTGCCGTGCCGACCATTCCGTTGATGTTGCCCGCCACCCTGCTTGAACGTCGTCCCGATATTGCAGGCGCAGAAAGGCGTGCCGCCGCGGCCAACGCGCAAATCGGAGTTGCCAAAGCAGCGTACTATCCGACGCTCTCACTAACCGGCAATGGCGGCTACAGCAGCCCGACGCTGTCGAATTGGATCAGCGCACCGAATCGTTTCTGGTCACTCGGACCATCACTTGTTGAGACTATTCTAGACTTTGGCAAACGTGGTGCAGCGACTGACCAAGCCGTTGCGCTATACGACCAAAGTGTCGCCGCCTACCGCCAGACGGTATTGCAGGCGTTTCAGGATGTGGAAGACAACTTGAGCGCCATGAGAATTTTAGAGGCTGAGGCAAAAGTGCAAGAAGATGCGGTCCGCGCTGCACGTGAATCGGTCGCGTTGACTCTCAACCAATATAAGGCGGGCACCGTCAGCTATCTCAACGTGGTCAGCGTGCAGACTGCGCAGCTCTCCAATGAACGCACCGCAATGACATTAATGGGGCGTCGCTTAACAGCTTCGGTGGCGCTCATAAAAGCACTTGGCGGCGGATGGGATGGCTTGACGTCGTTGAAACAACTTTAGTGTCGAGCCTTGTTGGTTGTCCAAGCTGCCAGCGCGAAGGTTGTCCGACAAAGCATAGGAGCGACGAGCTAAACTCCCCATTTGGCGGGCATTTTCAAGCAATAAAGGCCTGAAATTCCCGCCCAGAGCGAGTCTTCATTTTTTAACGGTACGTTCGCGTGCCACGTTCTGAAACGTGTGAAGCGATTCAGTCCCTCGATTCGAAGGTCTTCAGCGCCCACGTGACGTTTGGTTTCAAGTTCAGACAGCGCCAAAAGTGATGCAAAGCGCTCATCGCACCCAACTTCTATTCACAGAGCCGCGCCGTCATGAAAAACGCTGGTTTCACTAAAAATTTTCACAAATTATCACAGGTGCGTGATGGCGAGTATCTTTTCCTATCCAAGCATTACAGGCCGTAACTGCTGCTTCGGGACCTTCCATAGACCGAAAAAACATATTTTCGGCATACACCAGCGGATCTGTCACGCCATCCACTCGATTGCGTTTGTATGCGGCCTCGAAAATAAGCTCAACAGCACTGAGTCTAGAACCAGCCGATAGGTCAGTAAAGTAAAACATTTGAACATTATGAGTTTTTTCACAGCACGCAAATAAACCGCGACTGTGTTTTCAAACTCAAATTGATACCAATTTGGCGTTGAACAGACTTTCCGCCAACAGCATGGATTTTACGATTTAGCCGCGGGCGCGCAGTTCAAAAAATGTTCGCGATAATATTTTAATTCTTCAATACTTTCATATATATCAGCCAGTGCCTCATGTTTACCATGTTTTTTCATGCCCGACATAATTTCAGGCTTCCATCGCTTCGCAAGCTCTTTCAGGGTCGAAACGTCAAGGTTACGATAATGAAAATAGGCTTCCAATTCAGGCATCCAGCGAGCTAGGAAGCGCCGATCCTGGCAAATTGAATTGCCACACATGGGCGAAGTGCTGGCGGGCACGTAAAGCTTCAAAAACTCGATCATTTGGACCTCGACCGCGCTGTCGGTATGAGTCGAGACTTTAATTTTGGCGATCAACCCCGATTTCTTATGAGTCGATTTGTTCCATGAATCCATGCCATCCAAAATAATATCCGGCTGATGCACCACCAACACGGGTGCCTCGGCAATCGTGTTAAGGTTTGCATCGGTCACCACCAGTGCGACTTCGATGATGTGGTCATGTTCGGGCACCAATCCCGTCATTTCCATATCTATCCAGATAAGATTATTTTGATTCTGTTTTGCGTCTTGAGGCATGAGGACACGTAAAATAAAGTTTGAACAACAATGATTGTCTCACGAAGCACTACGCCTACGATCTCGCTAGCACCATGAGCCCTGAATACTTGATGGATTGAATCTTTTGAATGCCTCTCTTTTCACCACCGCTTTTGTCGTTTTTTTCGCTGCCATGCTGTCTTTCCAGACGTGGTTGTCATTGCGCCATCTCAAACACGTTAGCGCGCATCGCGCCAGCGTGCCGGTTGAATTCAGTGATGTTGTCGCCCTAAGCGCCCACCAGACTGCGGCCGATTACACGGTGGAAAAAGTCAAACTGAGCGTCATCGAAAACCTGCTGGAAGCCCTGCTGCTGCTGGTTTTAACACTCGGTGGCGGCATTTTTTTGATCGATCAGCTGGCGGAAAATGTTAATACCGGCTTCACCTACGGGCGTGGCTTGCTGCTGGTATTTGGGGTGATGCTTGTGTCATCTGTGATTTCGATTCCATTTGGCCTGTATCGCACTTTTGGCATCGAAGCAAAATATGGGTTTAACAAAATCACCTTCAAGCTTTACGTATCAGACGCGCTAAAAGGATTACTGTTATCGGCGATCATCGGGGTGCCATTGCTGCTGGTCGCTTTTTGGTTAATGGAAAGAATGGGCAGCGTGTGGTGGTTATATTTGTGGCTGGTGTGGGTGGGCTTCAGTGTGATGATGATGGCGGTTTACCCAAATTTTATTGCCCCCTTGTTCAATAAATTCACGCCGCTTACCGATGACGGTTTACGCAGCCGAATAGAAACCTTGCTTTCGCGTTGCGGGTTTGCATCCAGCGGCCTGTTTGTGATGGATGGCTCCAAACGTTCCAGCCATGGCAATGCATATTTCACGGGCTTTGGCAAAACAAAACGCATCGTGTTTTTCGATACCTTGATCGAGCGTTTGACGCCACCGGAAATTGAAGCCGTACTAGCGCACGAGCTGGGCCATTTCAAACGCAAACATATTTATAAAATGATCGGCGGCCAGTTTGTGTTGATATTCGTGATCCTTGCCTTGATGGGCTGGGTGATTGACAAACCGTGGTTTTACGAGGGGCTTGGCTTCACGACAACGGGTGCTACACCGCCAGTGGCGGTATCACTTATGCTGTTTTTTATGACGCTACCGGTCTTTACCTTTTGGCTTACTCCGCTCGGTAGTTTGCTATCGCGCAAACATGAATTTGAGGCCGATGCCTATGCGGTTCAGCAAACGAATGCGGACGATCTAGTGACGGCACTGGTCAAACTTTATCGAGATAATGCTTCCACACTCACACCGGATCCCATCCATTCTGCGGTGTACGATTCGCATCCGCCTGCGGCAATTCGCATTGCGCACCTGAATGATCTCAAACAATCTTTGACAACAATTCAATGACCAAACTCTCAGAAATGAAATGCAGCGCGGGTGGCCAGGCAAAAGCGCTGGGTGAGGCTGACATTACGGCTCATCTCTTGCAGCTTGCCGACTGGCAGCGTGATGCCAGTAATCTGCACGAAATCGTGAAAACATTTCGCTTCAAAAACTATTACGAGACTATCGCGTTTGTGAATGCCTCTGCCTGGATTTCACATGCCGAGGATCACCACCCTGATATCGGGCTGCAATATAACCGCTGCGTGGTTCGGTATTCCACCCACGATGCGGGGGGCATTACCTTGAACGACTTCATTTGCGCCTCCAAACTTGACCAGTTGTGCATCAAATGAGCACGGTAAAAGGGTTGGTTACAGGTGACTTTGGCCGGGATTTTTTGGTGGAATTAGCGGATCGCACCTCACTCACGTGCAGCCGTAAAGGCAGGAAGCAGGACGTTACCTGCGGCGACGAAGTCGAGGTTGCGCGAAATCCCAACGGCAATGAAAAGACTGGTCGAATTGACGCTGTTTTACCGCGCCGTAATGTGTTGTTCCGCAAAGACGCGTGGCGAGAAAAAACTCTTGCCGCGAATATCGACCAAGCGTTGATTATTGTTGCGCCCAAACCCAGCTTTAGTGAAATGTTTATCAGCCTTTGTTTGATCGCCTGCGATGCGGCGGCTATCGCACCGATTATTATGCTCAACAAAAAAGATTTGCCCGAATTCGATGCGGCGATGGAGAGCCTGAAACACTTTCAGGACATCGGGTACGAGATTCTGCCGATGTCCGCAAAATTTGATATCGAACCGCTGCGCGCTTATCTCTCTGGAAAAACCACCCTGCTGGTGGGTCAGTCCGGAATGGGCAAATCTCGTACCGTGAATAATTTGGTCATGCGTGATGTCGCCAAAGAGGGTGAGTTATCCGAAGCGCTCGATTCCGGCAAACACACCACCACTTACACACGTCTCTACCATCTCGATAAAGACTCGGCGATTATTGATTCCCCCGGGCTGCAATCCTTTGGGCTGTTTCATTTAGCGGATGACGACATCGCTTATGGCATGCCGGAGTTTCGGCCTTATATCGGCACTTGCAAATTCAGCAACTGCGGGCATCTCAACGAGCCAGGATGTGCAATTCTGGCGGCGGCCGAAGCAGGGAAAATCAACCCCGCCCGATTATCGTTTTATCAGGTTCTTATTGAACAACAACGCGAATTGCGCATTTCGCATCCCGACTGGAAATCGTAACCATTGCGTTTTAGCTAGACGTCTGGGACATGATGCCCTGGCGCGAAAAATGATCGCACGCAGTGTCGAAATTTGAAAGAATCCCGACGTGACTTCTGCGTTCCTACGGCTACACCGGCGTGTCTACATCGTCGCCTACTTTGCCATCCGCATTGCCCGTTACGCCAACCCTGACGGCCACAATAATGGCATCAGCTATCACCGGCTTAACCAGAAACGCAGTTCAATCGGCTGCCATTGCATCGCGCTGCAAAGTGTTGTCGTCATGCGAAGTGACAAAAATTATTTTGGAGAGTGCGTTGGGCGGGATGCACTTTAAATTATTCACAAAACCAATGCCATTCAAACGTGGTGTGTGAATATCAATATTCGCGATAGCAAACTCACCACATCAACTTAATTCGAGTAACGACCCTTCTTCGGCGTCGATAGCCTGCTACTTCCGCTTTTACAATATGGACTTGAATTGAAAGACAAAGGCATCATCATTATCGACAAACGAGGCTGGTGGATGTCGACTACTTTCGCTTTTGGGCAACCCCACTTGTTGTTTCGCTTATTTCACGCAGTCAACGTAGAAGACCTGTTTGCCGTCCGCGCCTTTTTCGCCTTCAATCAGGCCATGCACGTCGGTTTCAAAACCCGGAAACGTGGCGTTGAAATCACGCGCAAAACGAAGATATTGAATAATAGTCTTGTTGAATCGCTCGCCCGGAATCAGTAGCGGAATACCCGGTGGATAAGGCGTGAGCAAAACGCTGGTGGCGCGGCCCTCGAGATCATCAATCTCAACGCGATCCACATCACGATGCGCCATTTTTGCGAACGCATCAGCCGGACTCATGGCGGGCACCATGTTGGACGTATACATTTCAGTGGTCAGGCGGGCGATATCGCGGGCCTTGTACATATCATGAATTTGTTGGCAAAGATCGCGCAAGCCGACGCGCTCGTAACGGGGCTGGGTGGCGACAAACTCTGGCAAAATTTTCCACATCGGCTGATTGCGGTCGTAGTCATCTTTAAACTGCTGAAGCGCGGTGAGCAGCGTATTCCATCGGCCTTTGGTAATGCCGATAGTGAACATGATGAAGAACGAATAAAGCCCGGTTTTCTCCACAATCACGCCGTGTTCAGCTAAAAATTTGGTCACAATCGAGGCAGGGATCCCGGTTTCTGCAAACTTGCCGGACACGTCCAAGCCCGGCGTGACAACCGTCGATTTAATCGGATCGAGCATGTTAAAGCCCGGCGCCAGGTTACCAAAGCCATGCCACTCTTCATTGGCCTTGAGTACCCAATCGCTCTGTGCGCTAACGCCCTCCTCGGACAATTTCCCAGGACCCCAAACCTTGAACCACCAGTCATTGCCAAATTCGTCATCGACCTTCAGCATGGCACGGCGGAAATCGAGCGCTTCCGCAATCGATTCCTCCACGAGCGCCGTACCGCCTGGCGGCTCCATCATTGCGGCCGAGACGTCGCAGCTGGCAATAATGGCGTATTGCGGCGAAGTGGAGGTGTGCATCAAGTAGGCCTCGTTAAAGGCGTGTCGATCAAGCTTTCTCGTATCTGAATCTTGCACAATAATTTGCGACGCTTGCGAAATGCCGGCCAACAATTTGTGGGTAGAATGCGTGGCGTAAATCAATGCCTCTTTTGAGCGCGGACGGTCTTTACCGATCGCATGCATGTTTTTATAAAAATCATGGAAGGTCGCATGCGGCAGCCAAGCTTCATCAAAATGCAGCGTCTCTACCTGGCCATGAAGCGTTTCTTTCAATGTCTCCACGTTATAAAGTACGCCGTCGTAGGTCGATTGCGTGATCGTGAGAATTCGCGGCTTGGCAGTTTTATCTTTGATGAACGGATTCGCTTCAATTTTTTTCTGGATGCTTTCCGCCGAAAATTCAGAAAGCGGAATCGGCCCGATAATACCCAGATGATTACGCGTCGGCATCAGGAAAATCGGGTTCGCACCCGTCATGATAATGGCGTGCAGAATCGATTTATGGCAGTTGCGATCCACGATCACAATATCGCCCGGTGCGACGTTCGCGTGCCAGACCATTTTGTTGGAAGTCGATGTGCCATTGGTGACGAAGAAACAATGGTCGGCATTAAAAATACGCGCAGCGTTGCGTTCAGATGCGCCGACGGGGCCATCATGGTCGAGCAATTGACCCAACTCTTCCACGGCGTTGCAGACGTCAGCACGCAGCATGTTTTCACCAAAAAATTGATGAAACATTTGCCCAATCGGTGACTTCAAAAATGCCACTCCACCGGAGTGGCCTGGGCAATGCCAGGAATATGAGCCGTCTTGCGCATAATTAACCAAGGCGCGAAAAAACGGCGGCGCTAACGAGTCCAAATATGATTTGGCCTCACGAATAATGTGACGCGCCACAAATTCGGGCGTGTCTTCAAACATGTGAATAAAGCCGTGGAGTTCGCGCAGCACATCGTTCGGCAGATGGCGAGAGGTGCGCGTTTCACCGTACAGATAAATCGGGATTTCAGAATTCTTAAAACGAATTTCTTCAATGAATTTTCGCAGATTGTGAACCGCGGGGTCGATCTCAGGCCCCGGCGTAAATTCTTCATCATCAATCGACAAAATAAATGCCGAGGCGCGGCTTTGCTGCTGCGCAAACTGCGAAAGATCGCCGTAGCTGGTGACGCCGAGCACCTCCATGCCCTCGGTTTCGATCGCTTTTGCCAGCGCGCGTATGCCTAAACCGGAGGTATTTTCCGAGCGGTAATCCTCGTCAATGATGACGATGGGGAAACGAAATTTCATGGCGGTTCCAATTAAAGCAACGCAATATTGTAATTAAGCGCGGTTTTTAAGCTTAGTTGCTAGGCACTATTGTTAACACGACGCGAAATACCAAGCGTCTATTTGGCTGGAGTATACGGCAGGAAACAAGGCATAAACATCGCGGGTAAACAGCGACGCGAAGCTCATAGATTGAGACGCAATGCAGGCATGCGGATGTGGCATGCGCTTGGGTAGAGTGGTGGGCGGTACTGGGATCGAACCAGTGACTTCCACCGTGTGAAGGTGGCACTCTACCGCTGAGTTAACCGCCCGATCCCAAAGTATATCTTGATGGATGGCGAGTCGAAAAAATGATCTATAAAATATTTATGTAGTTCGTCATTTCAAGCTGCTTTTGCGAGGGGTTGCTGGCGAGTGGTCCTTGCGCAACGAAAAATGGATCACGCGCAGAGACCGCTTGGCGTCGCATCGATAAAATTAAATACACCTTTAGACGCGGGCATTTTGAAGCATTTTAGGGCCAAGATACCCGTCGAATGGCAATCCACGAAATCGAATACCGCCCTACTTCCGCACCCCAAAACAATGCTCTGGTCGCGGGAATTCATTGGCACGCACTTCTTTCGCATACGCGGCGGCCGCCTCCGAAACAGCCAATCCCATATCCGCAAACCGCTTCGCAAACTTCGGCGTGAAGTCGGGAAACAATCCCAAAATATCTTCGGTTACCAACACCTGTCCATCGCACGCAGGCGAAGCACCAATACCGATGGTAGGAATTTTTATTGCTTCTGTCACGGCGCGCGCCACTGGCTCGACGGTGCCTTCAATCAAAATACCAAACGCACCAGCCGCTTCAAAGTTTTTCGCAATTACGGTCCATTTTGTCGCAGCGTCCTCTTCGCGACCCTGCGCCTTGAATCCGCCCATTTCATGCACGCGCTGCGGCATCAAACCAATGTGCGGCATGACTGGAATGCCGCGCGCTACTAAAAATTCAACAGTCTCCACCAACTCCGCACCACCTTCGAGTTTTAGACCCTGCGCACCCGATTCGGCCATCGCCCGCGCGCAGTTACGGTAGGCTTGCTGTTTCGACTCCTGATAGCTGCCAAACGGCATATCGAGCAGCACACAGGAATGACTTGAGCCGCGCATCACCGCCTGGGTATGAGCAATCATGGTGTCCAGCGATATGCCCAGCGTGCTATCCATTCCATAAACCACCATTGCCAGGGAATCGCCCACCAGCAATACATCGCAATGCTCGTCAATTAGCTGCGCCATCGGCTTGGTGTATGCCGTGAGCATGACAATTTTTGCGACGCTCTTCATGTGACGAAGGTCTGGAATGGAAACGCGCTTTTGCGCCGTATGAACACTCATGTATTTTTGCCTCTGATATTTACAAAATTTGGCGCACGGTAAAAAAGTCAAGGTATTATGGCGCATCAATCTACAGGGAAAACTCAAATGACGCTGATACTCCGATGGTTTCTCAATGCACTTGCACTCATGCTGGTAGCTTACTTTTATTCTGGCGTGCAGGTGTCCGGCATCAGCGCGGCGCTTATTGCGGCACTTGTGCTGGGCTTGGTGAATGCGCTGATCCGTCCCGTGCTGATTTTACTGACGCTGCCGGTCACGCTGCTCACATTGGGATTATTCATTTTTGTCATTAACGCCCTGATGTTTTGGCTGGTGGCTGAAATGGTGCCGGGCTTTAAAGTGTCGGGCTTTTTGGCAGCACTGCTCGGCTCACTAATGTTCAGTGTGATTACGATGGTCACGAGCTTTCTGATCCCAGACGGCAAGAGCAACTAAAAAAAGTTTCAGCAAATCCCCTTGAAATTTAGGGGTATGTCCCAAATTCCTTCGAAATGTACGTTCTCACAGGGAATTAAGGATGAATACTGAAACAAACACGAATCCATCGACTAACGACAGCTTCGACTCCATGGCGGACGAAGCAAACCCGTCGGTTGAAACCAGCGCATCCGCGGTCGCCGAGTTAGAAACGAAACTCGCCGATGCGCTGGCGAATGCCGAGAAACTCAAAGACGAATGGCTGCGCGCCAAGGCAGAAACGGATAACATCCGCCGCCGCTCGGCAGAGGATGTGCTGAAAGCGCAAAAATTCGGTGTCGAAAAAATGGCAGATTCATTGCTCGCGGTTAAAGATAGCCTCGATGCCGCGCTGGTAGTGGAAAACCCCTCGCTGGAATCGTTCAAAGAAGGCATCGACATTACCTCACGACAATTGACCAGCGTGTTTGAGCGATTCTCGATTGTAGAAATCAATCCGGCTGGCGCTAAGTTCGACCCCACCAAACATCAAGCCATTTCCGCGCTCGAGAGCGAGCAGGAACCGAACACCGTGCTCAATGTGATGCAAAAAGGTTATATGTTGCACGATCGAGTATTGCGCCCTGCGCTAGTGACGGTCTCAAAAGCAAAATAAATACTTGAAAGCCCTATCAGTAACCTTATCTATTACTTAGATTACATTGAATCGAAAAGTTTCGTTACATCAAAATTGAAGAGGAAACATAATGGGTAAAATCATCGGAATTGATCTGGGCACCACCAATAGCTGCGTCTCGATCATGGAAGCGGGCGTGCCAAAGGTTATTGAAAACTCCGAGGGCGCACGCACCACGCCATCCATCGTCGCGTATCAGGATGACGGTGAAATCGTCGTGGGTGCATCTGCCAAACGTCAAGCCGTGACCAACCCCAAGAACACCATCTTTGCCGTAAAGCGTTTGATCGGCCGTCGGTTTGAAGAAAAAGAAGTACAAAAAGACATCGATTTAATGCCCTACTCCATCGTCAAGAACGATAACGGTGATGCATGGGTGGTCGCACAGGGCAAAAAAATCGCACCGCCGCAAGTGTCATCTGAAATCCTGCGGAAGATGAAAAAAACGGCTGAAGATTACCTTGGTGAGGAAGTAACCGAAGCCGTTATTACGGTACCGGCCTATTTTAACGACGCGCAGCGTCAAGCGACTAAAGACGCGGGCCGCATCGCAGGTCTGGATGTAAAACGCATCATTAATGAGCCCACTGCTGCGGCACTTGCATTTGGCATGGACAAAAAAGAAGGTGACCGCAAAATTGCGGTGTATGACTTGGGTGGTGGCACGTTCGACATTTCAATTATTGAAATCTCCGAAATCGATGGCGAACATCAATTTGAAGTACTGAGCACCAACGGCGATACATTCTTGGGCGGTGAAGATTTCGACCAGCGGTTGATGGATTATTTGTGCGACGAGTTCAAGAAAGATCAGGCGATTGATTTGCGTAAAGATGTGCTTGCCCTACAACGCTTGAAAGAAGCGGCTGAGAAGGCGAAGATTGAATTGTCCAGCACCAATCAAACCGAAGTGAATTTGCCTTACATCACGGCAGACGCGACTGGTCCGAAACATATGGCGATCAAGCTCACTCGTGCGAAATTTGAAGCACTGGTGGATGAGTTGATTGAGCGCACAGTCAAGCCTTGCGAAATGGCGATTAAAGACTCGGGCCTGAAAATTGCTGATATTTCGGATGTGATTTTGGTCGGCGGTCAAACCCGCATGCCAAAAGTGCAGGAAAAAGTTAAGGCGATTTTTGGTCGTGAGCCGCGTAAAGACGTAAACCCGGATGAAGCGGTTGCCGTGGGTGCCGCGATTCAAGGTGGCGTGTTGAAAGGTGACGTGAAGGATGTATTGTTGCTTGACGTGACGCCACTGTCACTGGGTATTGAAACCCTGGGTGGTGTATCCACCAAGCTCATCAAGAAAAACACCACTGTGCCCACCAAGGCATCGCAGACGTTCTCGACCGCAGACGACAATCAATCAGCGGTAACGATTCATGTGCTGCAGGGCGAGCGCGAAATGGCGTCGGGTAATAAATCGCTTGGCCAATTCAATCTCGAAGGTATTCCGCCGTCTGCGCGCGGCATGCCGCAGATTGAAGTCACGTTTGATATTGACGCGAACGGCATCATGCATGTTTCGGCAAAAGACAAAGCGACGGGCAAGGAAAACAAAATTACCATCAAGGCTAATTCCGGCTTGAGTGAGGAAGAAATTCAGCGCATGGTGAAAGATGCGGAGGCGAATGCGGAAGAAGACAAGAAAGTATTGGAACTGGTTTCAGCTCGCAACACCGCTGACGCGCTGGTGCATTCAACCAAAAAGTCGCTAGCTGAATACGGCGACAAGCTTGAAGCAGCTGAAAAGTCAGCGATTGAAGGCGGCATCAAAGAGCTCGAAGAAGTGTTGAAAGATGCATCTGCCAGCAAAGATACGGTGGAAGCTAAAACCAAATCGCTTGAAACATCCGCGCAAAAACTCGGCGAAAAAATGTATGCCGAGATGCAGGCTAAGGCGCAAGCTGAGGGCGGTGCGGGTGGTGCCGGTGCAGGCCCTGCTGGGGCAGGTGGCGGCGCGGGTGGCGCTGAGCCCGCCAAGGAAAAAGACATGGGTAACGTAATGGATGCTGAATTTACTGAAGTAAAAGACAAGAAGTAAGCTGCAAATCGCCGCTTCCCGCGAAGAAATTCCGGGGAGCGGTTTTGCGTTTGTGACGATTTTTCACACATCACTGTGTGGCGTGCATAACAACAGCTTCTTCGTACCCCCGACAAGGGATCTTCGCCGAAAAACGTTCGGAATGACACGTCTTTGATTTAATACGATTTATTTGATCCAACTTAACAACGCTCATGGCAAAAAAACGCGATTACTACGAAATCCTTGGGCTTGCCCGCGATGCTTCCGAAGAAGACATTAAGAAGTCCTACCGCAAACTCGCGATGAAGCACCATCCGGATCGCAATCCGGACGATAAATCTGCTGAAGAAAAATTCAAGGAATCGAAAGAAGCCTACGAGATGCTTTCGGAGCCGGACAAGCGCCGCGCCTACGACACCTATGGTCACGCGGGCGTTAGCCAGAACGCAGGCGGTGGCGGCGAACAGGGTTTCGGCGGATTCTCGGAAGCGTTTGGCGACATTTTCGGCGATATCTTTGGCGGCGGCCGAGGTGGACGGGGCGGTGGCTCGCAGGTTTATCGCGGCGCCGATCTGCGTTACAACCTCGAAATAACGCTTGAGCAGGCGGCTCGCGGCACCGAAACCAAAATTCGTATTCCTACGCTCGAAGAATGCGATACCTGCAACGGATCAGGTGCGAAAAAAGGCACCACCGCGAAAACTTGCCACACTTGCGGTGGCGTCGGCCAGGTTCGTATGCAGCAGGGTTTCTTTTCGGTTCAGCAAACCTGCCCGACCTGTAAGGGCACCGGCAAATATATTCCCGATCCCTGTACCGTTTGCAGCGGCACGGGCCGGATCAAAAAACACAAAACGCTCTCGGTCAAAATCCCCGCTGGCGTGGACGATGGTGATCGCATTCGCCTTGCGGGCGAAGGCGAGGCTGGCGTTAATGGCGGCCCATCTGGCGATTTGTATGTTGTCGTGCAGTTGAAAGAACACAGCGTTTTTCAGCGCAATGGTGCTGATCTACATTGCGAAATGCCAATCAGCTTTAGTGTCTCCGCTCTGGGTGGCGAAATCAGTATCCCCACGCTGGATGGTGAGGCGAAGATCAAAATCCCGGCTGAAACCCAAAGCGGCCAAACATTCCGGCTGCGCGGCAAGGGGATCAAGCCCATCAGGCAAACATCCGCAGGCGACTTGATGTGTCATGTCGTGGTCGAGACCCCGGTCCGCCTGACCGATCGACAAAAAGAACTTCTACGCGAGTTGGAAGAAATCAACAACAACGACGGCGACAAGCACAATCCTCGCGCGAAAGGCTTCATGGATAAGGTGAAAGAGTTTTTCGCGGGATAATCCCGAGAGCAATCATTGAGGGAAAGCAATGCAACGTAATCTTTCCGCTAGAATCGGCTTTAACAGGCGCTGACGGGTTTAAATTTACCTGAGGCGAGATCGGTTTGAAGATTCCGATTACGTGGATCTGACTTTTATTTCAAAGACCGGATACTTCCGTCATTAATGGCGATGACGAACCGCGTTGCTCTCAGCGCCGAAAACGTCACTTAGCCCTTATGAACATGAATGTTCGCGCCTTCGTTGAAACAATCATTGGCAAAAAGCGGAAAACTCGCGTTCTGAAGATTCCAGTGAAGGCCGTGATACATAAACTCTATTATTGGCGAGCCTCTTCAACCATAAATGCTCGGAAATCCCCGCCAGTATTGGGCATTGATACTTCAATGGCCTGCAAAAACTGTTTCAAATTCAATAAAGCGCAACAAATCAAGCCTAAAGCGTTATTTTTTAGCAACAGTTGTTGCGGCGCACCAATTTTCATGTAATGTCATCGCATGGTTGTCAGGCTCATCAAACCCGTTCTCGCCCCCGTATTGCGCCTCCAAGCCAAGCGCCTAAGAAAGGTCGCGCTTGAAATGCCGGAACCGGAAGGTTTGCGATCCGGGCTGATTGACCATCCAACGTCGACGTCCGCACCGCTCTCCATTTTAATTGTCGGTGACTCTTGCGCGGCTGGCGTGGGCGCGCCGACCCAGCAAGAGGCGCTGGCCTCAAGAATTGCGCGAATATTGGCCACGCGACTTGGACGGCACGTGCAGTGGCATTTGATTGCGCAGACCGGTCTTACTTCACACGGGCTACGTGATTTGTTGCGAGAGAGCCCATTACCGCACGCGGATGTAGCGATCGTCATCATCGGTGTTAACGATATTAGTAACGACTGTCCACTGCCGCTTGCGCTACGCAGACGAGAGGAGATCGTGCGTCTGCTCGTCGCGCGGTCGCGGGTTTGCCGAGTGGTATTTCCGGCATTGCCTGAGGTCGAGCGATTCCCGCTACTGCCACAACCGCTTGCGTGGTATGGCGGTTTTACGGCACGACAAAATAACGCGTTGCAATTACGCTGGGCCACGCATCCACGGCGATCCCATTTAATCTCGCATCTGCCCATGCATGGGCTGATGCATCCCTCGCTGATGGCCGCAGATGGCTTCCATCCTTCGCCGCCGCTATATGAAAAAACCGCGCAGCGGATTGCGGAGCACATTGAGACGCTGATCTTGCCGATGGGGGTCTCGTAGACGCAGCGGGCGAAGCATATTTGCTAAAAATTTGTTGAGCCACGGTAAACATATCGCGATTACGACTACCCATAAGCATAAACGACAGCACCTCCATTTATGGCGCAGAACACTAGCCAAATCGAACCCGCGTGACGTCTTTCCATTTGTCGCCCGGTGGTTGCGCCCACTTACCTGCCTAATTGCGTATTCTGCCAAGCTGCGGTACCTGAATTCGGCTGCTCCATACTTAACCACCAAATTATCTGCCTCATTGTTACAGGACGCTGCGTTGAGCCGGCTTCGGTGGATCGCGCCCACACTCTGAACTGGCGTTGGCGATTGGCGTCGGGTAACCACCGTACTCGCAGCGCGCGTTTCGGACACCGCGACCGCCGCCCGCGCTTTAGTCGACCATGTTGCATCGATGCTGTTTATTTTGTCTCGCGTCGCGGGCGCGAACGTGACGATGGTGGTGCGGCAAAACTTTGACGCTATCGACGCGATACTGCATCTATTCAGCGTGACAGTCGCTGTGATTTTTGCACGACCCATCATGCGGCTAATGAACGGGCTTGCCGAGGTACTGTCGATTGCCGCACCATTTCTGCAAATGCCGGCATTGCTTCTACTGTTTGATGCGTGAATCGCTTCCCTTGCCGTGCTGTTGGTGATGCACTTGCAGTATCCGACGCTTGCACTGCCGCTCATGTTAGGCGCGGGGCCCTGGCCGGTACCGGCACAGGGATTGACGGGCTTTGCGATTGCGGCGGGCGCCAGACGGTTGGTAGCGCGGGTGCTTTTTATGAGGCTTTGAAAGTTGCATCTAAATCTTATACTGTATTCGAGCGACTGGTGGCGAATGGTGCGTGATCGCCCGGCACCCATACCTCACATTGGCCTGCAGGGCGCGACTGAAAATATGCAGTTGACTGGTGTTCATGGTGAGTGTTGCGGCGATCGGGCGTCTTGGCGCACTGCCTCTTGCGACTTAAGCCTGTGCACTACAGATTAGCGAGGATTTGTTGTTGTTTGGGTTGGCCATCGGCTTCGGCGTCGAAATTTGGTGCAGGTAAACGTCGCAACGCGCTGGTTATTGTCCGCCAGGCATCACCACCCAGCCTCCACTTCAGCCAAGTAGCAACGCGGTTCGCCGTATGTGCCGCACCTTGCATTCTTGGACAATTTGCCACCATCATTTGCAACGGTGTTGAGGCCTTATGGCTCGGCATTGTTCAAGGGCTGGGTCGCACTTTATTGGTCATCCTCCACGCACAGCGCGCCACCGGCGATGCGCACTATCCACTGCTCGCGGGCAGTGCATCGATGTTGGTCATGCTGGCTGGCCGAAGCTGGCTATTGGGCGTGTATTTTGGCTTCGGGCTCATGATGTCTGGGCTACTTATCTCGCTGACGAATGTATCCGTGGACTCATTATGTGCCGGCGCTATGCGAACTACGGTTGGCTGAAATACGCGAAAGCCTCGCGCAGGCGCGCGACGGAAAGGAACGGATTAGCGAAAGCGTGGATAAAAGCCGCGTGAATATGACAGCGCAGAATGTAGCAACTAACTTACCCTGCGCCAATAAATAATCAATGCTGCCAAAGGTGGGTAAAACGGCAAGTCTATGAAACCAATCAGAGTTACTCGCTTATCTCCAAACCACTTCAATCGATTAAATAATTGAATGACGAAGGTTAATATGCAAAATATCGCAAGCTGGGTTGCCATATTGACTTAAGTAGCCATCAAGATTAGCATAACACTGTCGAGATATGGTTCTTGGCCACAACCCAAAACCAAAGAGCAATATGAAGACAAAACTATTCAGCCCTGCTGGCCGATTTGCACAAATCGCAGCAAATATTGGCGTCGCAAGCGTAATTGCCATGTTTAGTATCGGCGCAAACGCTCAAGGCGTCACGAATGATACTGTGCTCATTGGCCAATCCGCGGCACTCACCGGTCCGGCTGCAGCATTAGGCAACGAAATGAAGCTAGGTGCGGAAGCCTATTTCAAAGTCGTCAACGACGCTGGTGGCATCAATGGACGCAAGATAAAATTGATCTCGCTGGATGATGGTTACGAGCCAGATCGCGCCAAAGCGAACACTCAAAAATTGATCACTGAAGAAAAAGTACTTGCGTTATTCGGTTATGTCGGCACCCCGACATCAAACGCAGCGCTGCCGCTTTTCACTGAGGCAAAGGTTCCATTCATCGGCGCATTTACAGGCGCGCAAAGCCTGCGAGAGCCGTTTAATCGCTATATTTTCAATATCCGCGCCAGTTATTTTGATGAAACCGAACACATTGTTGAAAATCTGGCTTCGCAAGGCATCAAAAATATTGCTGTGTTTTACCAGAATGATGCGTATGGCAAGGCCGGATTGGCGGGGATGGAGCGCGCAATGAAAAAACGCAACCTGCCCATCACTGCACTGGCAACAGTTGAACGCAATACGGCCGACGTGAGCGATGCCGTCAAAAAAATGGTGAAAGCAAACCCGACGGCAATCGTGATGATCAGTGCTTATAAAAGCAGTGCTGCGTTTATTTCCGAGACGCAGAGAGCAGGCAAGTTTCCGCTGTTCTGGAATGTGAGTTTCGTCGGCTCAAAGGCATTGGCCTATGAATTGGGCGAGTCATCGCGCGGCGTACAAGTCTCACAAGTTGTGCCTTTTCCGTGGTCAACAGATTCAAAAATAGTGAGCGAATATCAAAAATCGATGGGCAGCGAGGCAAACTATTCATTCACCTCGCTCGAAGGTTATATCGCCGCGAAAATCCTGGTAGTGGGATTAAGAAAAGCTGGAAAAAATTTGTCACGTGAAACACTCGTCGACGCGCTTGCGAGTTCTTCTGTAATTGATCTGGGCGGATTCAAGGTGGAATTTTCACCCACTAATCACAATGGCTCCAGCTTCGTTGACCTCACGATTATTTCAAAAGATAAAAAGTTTAAGCGATAGGAGCAAGCCGGGCGACATGAGAAATACGCAGCGCTATGCAGACCTTAAACTCTACAATAGACGGGGGCTTTAGAGAATAAAATGACGTTAAGCCGCCCTGCCGCCAGGCTTTTAAAAGTATATAGGGTATGTTTTCTGTCCTACGTTATTTCCGCCGCTTCTCGGTCAAGCCGCCTGGCTTGTCTTCCAGTACGATCCCCGCCGCATCCAACGTTTTGCGAATTTCATCAGCGCGGGCGAAATTTTTCGCTTTTTTGGCAGTGTTGCGTTCGACGATGAGCGCTTCAACATTTAATCCATCTGCCGCAACGACTCCTTGGGAGATGCCGAAACCTATTCCAGTTGCGGTAACAACAACATCACAGGCTCCCTGAACGAAGAATTTCGGTTCATCCTGCAACAGCCCAATCGTGCCCCCCAACGCCTTTAGCAATCCCGCACTAGCGCTTGACTGCGAGCGATTCACTTCACCGCGCAAATCATGCAGCACCGCGAATGCCATCGGCGTATTGAAGTCGTCTTCCATCGCCTCGCGAAAGCGTTTTGCGTATGAATTTTCCCAATCAATCTCAACCTCGTCCGCTTTCACATCTTTTAGCGCCACATAAAGACCGAGCAAGGACTGGCGGGCATCTTCGAGGATTTCCCAGCTGTAATTTACTTCGCTGCGATAGTGGCCACGCATCAAAAAGAAACGAACAATTTCGCCACCTTGTACAGCATCAAGCTTATCGAGCACTTCACGCAGGGTGAAAAAATTGCCGACCGATTTCGACATTTTTTCTTGATCGAAATTAAGGAACGCTGCATGCATCCAGTAATTTGCGAATGGTTTACCGTTTGCCGCCTCGCTCTGCGCGATTTCGTTTTCATGATGCGGAAATTGCAAATCCCAGCCGCCGCCATGAATATCAATCGTATCGCCCAACACCGCTTTACACATCGCAGAACATTCGATATGCCAACCAGGCCGACCACCGCCAAAAATCGAGGGCCATTGCGGCTCGTTCGCCTTGGCCGCTTTCCATAATACAAAATCCAGTGGATCGCGCTTGTTTTTATCAATCGCAACGCGCTCGCCCGCCTGCAAATCATCCAGATTTTTTTTCGACAATTTCCCATAGTTTGGAAAGCTGCGTACCGCGTAATAAACATCCCCGTTCGGCGCACGATAAGCCACGCCCTTCTCTTCCAGAATCGCGATCATCGCCAGCATGTGGTCAATGTACGCGGTCGCCCGGGGGTTGGCGTTGGGGCGAAGTAGATTGAGCCGATCTGCATCCTCAAACATGGCGGCCGTCATACGCTCTGCCAATGCCGAAATCGACTCTTTATTTTCCGCGGCGCGCTCAATAATCTTGTCGTCAATATCCGTAATATTGCGCACCGAATTCACCGCATAACCGGTCGAGGTAAGCCAGCGACCCACCATGTCGAAAGTGGTAAATGTGCGCGCATTACCAATATGAAAAAAATCATAAACAGTCGGTCCGCAAAAATAGAGGCTGACTTTGCGAGGCTCGATGGGCGTGAAAACTTCTTTTTTTCGGCTGAGAGTGTTGTAGATGGTTTGCATACAATTTTTAGAATAGCGTTAATGGCTTAACCGTGCCTGAATCGAATTCTTGCGGCGCTTGCGGGCCAGTCCGGGCTTAATTATAAGAGCTTCACTTGTTGTAAGGCCATTTGCAAAAAGTAAGGTAGAAGGATCGGCTTCCTGCGAACCAAAACACTTTTCCTACATTTTTGTTCTCATGTCGAAATATATGCCCTCCTTTATGTGTGTTTGATTCAGATAAAGCGTCTAGTCGACGACAGCTTTAAGCTAATGCAAGCCAAAACGCACATAAATGACAGAGCTTCAAAAACACCCCTAGTTATTTTGATGTGAGTTTTTGTGGATTTTTTTCGACGCGGCTAAAAAGTTTTTGCCGCACTTCTGGCATCAGCTGGCTCATCAGCTTCATGCGTCCTTGAGCACTCTGGTGATACAAATCAAAAAATGCGGTGCAGTCGGTGCCGTCTCGGGCGTAAAACAAATCGGTGTAATCGAGCAGTTGGATCACCCCCTCGTCTGCTAACGGTTGAAGAATGGACAGCGTCCACTCGTGCAACCCCTTTGGATAAAACTCATCCACTAGCATCTTATGTACTGGCAGCAGCACGATCAGCGGCGGAATCTTCCAACCGATCTCACGAATCTGCCGCGCACGAATTTGCTTTAGGCGCATAAATTCTGGCGATAGTGCGAGGAGCGATTTCGATCCTTCAATACCGCCTAGATCGCCTCGCTGGGCCGGCGGCGGGCCAAGACTTTTACAATGTTCCACCAATACGCGTTCCGCAGGGGTTGTAGCCACGAACGCCGCGCATGCAGCTTGCTTACGAATGGGCACGGTGCAGCTATTGTCAGGGTTTGCTGGAAGATCAAAAAGCCAATTTGCGCCTGTACGCGAGACTCTCAAGCTTCGCCATCGATCAAGCGGGTGCACGACTAAATCTCGAATGTCTGCGCGATATTGAACGAGCGCTGAGTAGCTACCGAAAGTTGCAGGATCAGTTGCATCCGTAGGAACATGCAGTGCAAGCCAGGCGCGGTCGTCAAAGCCACTAAACGGATAAACGATCCCGAGTTCATGCGTGCCGTTGCCGACAGAAGTAAATTCCGCAATCGAAGTCGCAATGATTCCTCCCTGTACCTCAGGTCTATTTCGCTTGAGCCAATCTGTAAGCACGCCAATAGTCATCCAATGTGTTCCACCGAAAGACATATTGATGTGCGTAAGACCTCGTTCATGTGCGGCCGCCATCAACATCGCGTGATCTAAGCCCCACTGCGCTCTTGAGCTACCCAACAGGACTGTATCGACGGGTTTCTCTAAATGATTGATGGCACGTTTGATCGTTACACTGATGCCACTGTGACTATCGGGTTTTGCAACGGATTCCCACACACCTGCGCGAAACAGCACCTCGGCGAACAGTAGCAAGCTGCCAATGATTGCGAGCCGCTTAAATATAAAAGTGACCATGCGCATGGTTGCTAAAATTGAAAGTAGATAAACGGCGCACTCTTGGTCGGTGTAAACCAGATCATGCAAAGTAGGGATACGGTAGCGAAGATCGAAAAAGTCCAAACTCCCGCACCCGCCAAGCGATCTTTGATGCGGCCCCCTGACATCACAATATGCAAGACTATTGCACCCGCAAGTAAACACGCGAGCCCGCCATGTTCTGCGCTGTCAAACGCCGTACCTGAGATCGCCGCAACCTTTTGAACAACACCAAAACTGGTGGAGAGATCAAGTGCACGAAAAAATATCCACGCAAAGCAAACGAGATGAAATACGATCAGCCAGCGCAGTATGACAGCCCACCACGCTGGCAAACTCCACCATTTCACACGCGAACCGACAACGCGTTCGGCAGCAAGGTAGACACCATGCAGCCCACCCCAGATAATGAAATTCCAGCTTGCGCCATGCCACAGGCCACCCAGCACCATCGTCGTGATCAGGTTGGCCAAAGTGCGCGCAGCACCTTTGCGATTACCACCTAATGCGATGTATAGATAATCGCGCAGCCATCGCGATAGTGTTATGTGCCAGCGTTGCCAGAATTCCTGAAACGACGTGGCAAGATAGGGGTAATTAAAATTCTTCGGGAATTCGAATCCGAACAAAAGTGCGAGGCCAATTGCAATATCGGTGTAACCGGAAAAGTCAAAATAGATTTGAAACGCAAATGCGTACACCGCCAACAACGCAGCCCACGGCGACACTGAAGCAGGTGAGGCAAAAGTCGCCTCGACATTGATCGCAAGATTGTCTGCAAACACCACTTTCTTAACATAGCCCGCGATGATCAGCACTAGCGCGTATTGCAACGCCTTCATTTCAATCGGTTTCGGCCGATCAAGCTGGGCGAAAAATTCCGACGCACGCACGATCGGCCCGGCCAGCAGTTGCGGAAAGAACGTGGTGAACAAGGCGTAATCCAACACCGAAGTCCTGGGCGCAAGTTCACGTCGGTACACGTCAATTGAATAACTCATATTTTGAAATGTGTAGAACGAGATACCAATCGGCAGCACAATATCCAGCGGCGTCAGGCTCCACGCAGAGTGCGCAGCAAGCGCAACACTATTCGCGGTTTCAATCAGAAAATTAGCGTACTTGAAAAATGCAAGTACGCCAAGATTTGCACACACGCTAAGCGTCAATAACAATCCGCGTCGCGTCGAGTGCTGCATCAGGCGTGCGATGGTGAAATCAACCGACGCTGTTAGTACAATCAGACTTAAATACTTCCAACTCCATTGCGCATAAAAATAGCAGCTCGCCGCGACGATAAAGAGCTTCCAAGCCGTGCCGTAGCGCGGAAGCCAGCATGCAATGGCGATGACGACGAGAAAAAAAACAACAAAGTGCCAAGAGTTGAATAACACGTAGCCCCAATAGGATCGCTAAGATTTTCGTATTTGCGCCTAAGCTCTACAAGCTCTCGCTCGGCAGGAAGTTCATGCAAGCGCCGAGATAGTGATTGGCAATGCGGGCGCCAGTAGATGCCATATTCCGGGCGAGGTATACATACAACTTTCGTTGATGAAAATCACGCATTTACGAACTCTTTTTGTAGATTCATTTTTGTTCACTCACCATCGCGTTAAGTTTACGAATTGCGTCGCGCTGGGCGCCGACCTTTAAGTCACGGTCGTAGACGGCGGATGGCTCAAGCACTGTAAACAATTCGACCAAATCAATTGCGAGCGCATCAGTGTTCGCCTTGATGGTGAGCAACAATTCGGCGCCGCGCTTAACTTTTACGCATTGACGCTTTTCGCCCTTACGCCAGGTCATCGTGACTGCCTGATCACCCGTGACCAGCTCAAGCCGCCGGTTGTCACCAGGACCAGGCGTAATACACACATTCAGTGGCTCATTGCCGCCTTTCCATGCGCTTCTTTGTTGAACAGGGATTTTTTGTGAGACTTCGTTGCCTTTGTCAAGCAAGGCCGCGTAATGACCATCGGCGAGCTTGGATACTTTCACGCCTTCCGATGCACGCCATCCCTCCAAGCCCAGCGAAAAGTGCGCGTTGTACACCGCGTTATCGACGTAGTCTCGGTAGTACCATAGCGCATAGCTAATATCTAACTCACGAAAGCGTTGCGCTACCGCCTGCAAAAAAATGTCACGTTCTTCGGGTTTTATTTGCGTATTTCGCTTGAATTCTTCTAGCTCGTAATAAAACAGAAATTGATCGAGAAAGAGATGCTGATGATTTTTCTCCGCAGCAAGATGTGCAACAAATCGATCAAAGCCTTTGATCGCATCCGCTGCGCTCACAAAATCTCCTTCGTTTTTCATTCCCCACGCGATAGCGTAGTAACTGGTCAAGGTGTCAGTGCCGGGCAGCGCATAGGTTGAGGCATGGTTTTTCCACGTTGTTTTGCCATCTTTTTCCCACACTGGATCCCAATCGCTTCGAACCTCAAGGGACAGATTGGGAAAATTTTGATTAGCCGGAATAAATAAACGGTTCAGCAAAGCGTCATCCCAATAATCGAGCACCTTTGCATAGGCAGGCGATTTTCTGTCCGGGAAAGGCAACGCATCCCAGCTAGAAATAGTCTTACCGTATAGCGTCGAAATATCACTCAGCGTGGAAGTGCGCGACAAATATTCTCGGTACATGCGCAGCATATTTTGATCGCTCAAATTAGGTGTCATGGACGTTATCGCCATTGGATATAAATCCTCCCAGGACAAAAACGCCAAGCGAAAGGCTGGGTGTTTAGCAACATGCGTATGAATTTTCGCCAAATGTTTAAGCCATGTTTGGCGCATTGCTTCATCATGAAACACGCCGTGCATGCGATTAAAAATACTGTTTTCTGCATCTGGACGATAACTCCAGACATAAGATAATCGCAGTACCACCCCCAGCTCATCGGCAGCGGCCGCATCCATCAACATTTTTAAACGATCAAACATCTTTTCGTCATAACCGTTGCTGGTAAGGACGGGCTGGAATTCAGCCCAGGGCAACACAAGGACGATTGCATTAAAACCGTCAGCTTTTATTTGCTTAAAGTCTCGCGCGACATCGGCTGGCTCAAATGAATTCCAAAAATTCTTGGGATATGTATCCGCAAAATAATGGGTGGCTCGCAGTCGATGATAGCCGCGCGCAACCGGCACGTCGGGCTTCTTGTCATCGATACCCGGCGGCGGCGTGAGCGCAGAATTTTTTTGCGTCCATATTTTCTTGATTCCAAATTTCTGCGTAACCGTAATACCGACCACGATCGCTACTAGCGCAATCGCTAGGGCAACATAGCAAAATCGTTTTCTTGAATGCTGCATTTTGCCCCCATGTCGTCAACTCACTGTAAGGGCGCAGTAGCAGCCTTACAATCCCCGCAGCAAATCCCGCTGCAAATCTTCTATATTCTCCAACCCCACCGCCACCCGCAATAAATTCTCGCCAATCCTCGCCGCATCGCGTTCTGCCTGCGAGATGCGTGCATGCGTTGTCGTGGCGGGGTGCGTGATGGTGGTTTTAGTGTCGCCCAGATTTGCGGTGATCGAAATCATTTTGATGGCGTCAATGACCTGCCACGCTTCTGCCCGCCCGCCTTTCACTTCAAATGACAGCACCGCGCCTTGCAGCGGCGCTTGGCGCATGGCGAGCACGTGTTGCGGATGTGTAGCGAGACCCGCATAGTGAACTTTGGCAATGCTTGGCTGTGCCTGAAGCCATTGCGCCAACGCCATCGCGCTACGTGATTGAGCTTCCATGCGCAGCTTGAGGGTTTCTAAACCTTTCAAACACACCCATGCATTGAACGGCGAAATCGCGGGTCCCGCGGTGCGTACGAAGCCATACACTTGATCAATCAGCTCTTTACGGCCACATACCGCGCCAGCCAGCACACGACCCTGGCCGTCAATATATTTAGTCGCTGAATGGATTACCAGGTCAGCCCCGAATTCGCAAGGTCGTTGCAGGGCGGGCGTTAACAGGCAATTATCGACGGCAAGCCACGCCCCTACTTGCTTTGCGATTTTAGCTAACGCGGCAATATCGCAAATCTCGGCGAGCGGATTCGATGGCGTCTCGCAGAAAAGCATCCGTGTAGTTGGACGAATCGCAGCGCGCCATGCATCTAAATCAGTCGGATCAACCCATGTCGTATCGATACCAAAGCGTTTGCATATCTGGTTGAGCAATGGCATGACGGTGCCAAACACACTCTGCGATGAAACGATGTGGTCGCCCTGCTTCAGCAGCCCCATGACAGCGCTTGATATCGCGGCCATACCTGTCGACGTGGCAATACAGGCCTCGGTGCCTTCCAACGCTGCCAGACGATCCTGAAACATCGTTACCGTGGGATTGGTGAAGCGGCTGTAAATGAAGCCGGGCTCTTCATTGGCGAAGCGGCGCGCCGCTTCCGCCGCATTTTTGTAAGTAAAGCTTGAGGTTAGAAACAGCGCTTCAGAATTTTCCTGGAAACTGCTCTGCAAATATCCTGCTCGAACAGCCAGAGTATCAAAACCAACGCTATCCAAATTTGAATTCGATTTATCTGCCATTGCATCCTGCTCACTTTGATTCGATAACGTGATCGTTTGACTACTCGACCGTTGAGAGTCCGAGGTCCAGCTGATATGAGGAGGCACCACTTTCGTTGCCAACATCGCTTCCGCTGTCGCCTGCGCCACGAGCTTCGCTATTAGCACGACTGGTTTCGATACCGGCTAAATATTCAGCGGTAACGCCTCCAGTGATGTATTTGCCATCAAAACACGAAGCATCAAAGCTGGTTATGGCAGGATTACACGCGCGAATATCTTCAATCAACTCATCGAGCTCTTGATAAAACACCGCGTCTGCGCCAATCGCCTCGGCAATTTGTGCCGCGTCTCGTCCACTTGCGATGAGTTCAGAACGAGTGGGCATATCGATACCGTAGACATTGGGAAAACGCACCGGTGGTGCGGCTGAAGCAAAGTAAACTTTTTTCGCACCGCAATCACGCGCCATCTGCACAATTTCTTTTGACGTAGTGCCACGCACGATGGAATCGTCCACCAGCAATACATTCTTGCCTTTGAACTCGATGCCCATCGCATTAAGTTTTTGGCGCACTGAGCGCTTGCGCTCTTCCTGCCCCGGCATAATAAAGGTGCGGCCAATGTAGCGGTTTTTGATAAAGCCTTCGCGATATTTAACACCCAATACTTGTGCGACTTCCACTGCTGAAGGCCGGCTGGTGTCGGGAATCGGAATCACCACATCGATTTCAATATTCGGATTTTCACGTTTTATTTTCTCGCCGAGCGAAGCGCCCATGCGGGCACGGGTTTCATAAACGGAAATGCCGTCGATAACCGAATCTGGGCGCGCCAGATAGACAAACTCAAAAATGCACGGATGCAAGCTAGGGTTTTGCGCGCATTGGCGGCTAAAAAAATTGCCCGAGGTATCTATCAGAATGGCTTCACCTGGGGCTACATCGCGCATGACTTTGAAGCCCATGACGTCAATCGCGACGCTTTCCGATGCCACCATAAATTCAACGCCGCCTTCGCTCTCACGCTTGCCGATAATGAGCGGGCGGATACCATTGGGATCACGAAAAGCCAACAAACCAAAGCCGGAAATCATCGCAACAATCGCGTATGCGCCCTGCGCACGGCGATGAACGCCCGCGACGGCAGCAAAGATTGCGTCAGGATCCAATCGTTGCCCTTTTGCGGAAAGCTGAATCTCGTGTGCAAGCACATTCAACAATACTTCTGAATCGGAATTCGTATTGACGTGACGTAAATCGTCCTGGAATAGGTCATTTTGCAGCTGGGCCGTATTCACCAAATTGCCGTTATGACCAAGCACCAGACCAAACGGCGAATTCACATAAAAAGGTTGCGATTCCGCCACGCTGGTGGCCGATCCTGCCGTGGGGTATCGACAATGCGCGATCCCCATGTTTCCTTTGAGATTACGCATATCGCGAGTCCGGAAGACATCACGCACCAAGCCTTTATTTTTGTGCATATGAAAAGTCCTACCTTCGGCAGTCACAATGCCCGCCGCATCCTGGCCGCGATGCTGCAGCACCGTCAATCCATCATAGAGCAACTGGTTTACCGGACTTTTAGAAACAATACCGACGATGCCACACATAGTTTTCTCCTGCGTTTAAACTTTTTTCGGTACCGACAACTGACTTGCGGTGGATTTTCGATATTGAATGCGAGCCGCTACTGTGTCGGGCAAAAGACTCCGTGAATAAAGTGCCGCCACTTCAAGCCAAGGCGTTGCTGTCGCCTCTCGCCACATACTAGATTGCGGAACCTTGGTGAGGCCCGCGGCCAACGTTAACACTAACAAAACCAATGCACCGCGCAGCACGCCAATCAACGCACCTACGCTACGATCCAACCCGCTCAAACCCAATTTTTTGATTAGTCCTGTGACCAGGCTTGAGACTAACGCCACACCAAGCAAAACCATCAAAAATATTATCAGCCATGCAGCCACTAAACGCAGTACCGGCTCTACAGCCCAATCTGCAAAGTATGTCGCGAGATTCGCCGCGAACGTATGCGCCAGAATAAAGGCAATCACCCATCCCGCAATATTCATCACTTCACGAATCGCGCCACGAACCGCACCGACGATTATGGACAGCAGCATGATGGCAACGATCGCGTAATCCAGCTCATTCATCGGTGCAAACCGACTGCATCATCGCAAAAGCTATTCAGCAAAACTATAAAATGTTTATAAGCTTTGAAAAATTTAGAAGCATTAAGAAAGTTATGGCAAAGGAACAATTTTCCCGTCCGAACCGGTGAGTTTAAGTTGGGCGAGCGCCGAATCCGCCTTTTGTTTGGTTGCGAATGGGCCGACACGTACTCGCGTAACCGTGCCGCCAGAAATCGCGATTGAGTCGGTGTACACGGGCAATTTCGCTACCTTGGCCTGCGCGATAATTTGTTTGGCATTTTCAGCGTCTTTAAACGCACCTATTTGCACCACAAAACCTTGGCTAAGTTCAATGGCTTTAGCTACAGGCTTGGGCGAAGCTACAAGCGCAGGTGTCAGGCTAGGGGCAATTTTTGCAACTTGTGTCACGGGATCAGGTTTCTTTTCGTCCTTTTTTTCGTCTGTTGTGATCTCGACTTTTGCAGGCGCTTTCAATGCGGCAGGCGGTGCAACTGGTAGGACAATAGATGCCACAGCCGCATTAGGTATTGGTTCTGGCGCTGGCAGCGGCGGCAATCCCTCTTTAGGTGGAATCTGGATCGATATTTCTTGGGAGCCGGGCTTGATTTTCGATTTGTTGCGCGCCGGCTCTGAATCAAAAATCATCGGCAAAAAAACGATCGCCAATAAGCCAATCGTAATTGCACCGATTAATCGCAGCCTGCCGCGACGTTTTATCTCTAATTCAGCGGCTGAAATTTCGCCGGCTTTGGGTGATGCCATTTTGTCCATCCATCGGAGCATGCCCCGCAAAATAAAGCTGAATCTTTATAATTTAAATATCATTCTGACTGCTAGGCAAGGCGTTACCTCACTTTGAGCGCACTCATTACCTCTGCGACTGTGCCGAATGATCCAAAAACTAAAATTCTATCATTCTCGCTCGCTTTTTCCCGTGCGGCAGCATATGCAAGACCGACGCTGGTATGCAGTGAATACTTGCCTTCAAGGCCCGACGCGCGCAGTTTTTCTGCTAACAATTCCGCGCTCAGGCCGCGCTCTCCGGGCAGTCCCGCCACAAACCAGAAATCAATGCGGCCTTTGATGATATCGATTACCGCATCAATATCTTTATCTTTGAGCATGCTGAAAACAGCAAACGTGTTTTCGTAAAACCCCATCGTGCCCAGCGAATCTTCCAATGCCCGGACGGCGTGCGGATTATGTGCTACATCCAGCACTACCGCAGGTCTGCCCGGCAGCACCTGCATCCGCCCGGGCCATTCCACTTCAAGCAAACCGCGCTTGATGTGGCCAATCGATAGCGGCAACCGCTCCTGCAATGCCGACAAGGCCGCAAGCGCGGCAGACGCGTTTTTCAGCTGATAGGCGCCGCGTAAAGCAGGCCACGGCAGCGAATGGCGAGCAATATCACGGCCTAGGATTTTCCCCTTGAATTGCCACTGATTGTCCATGCGCTGGTACTGATAATCGCGATTGAGGAGAAACAGATGTGCGCCGATGGAATCAGCATACGCAGTAAGCGATTCAGGCGGAGTGACATCCGCAAAGATCGCAGGTCTGCCTGCGCGATAAATATGCGCTTTCTCCAAACCAATTTTTTCTTTTGTGTCACCCAAATAGTGTTGATGATCAAGATCAACGCTCACCACCACGCTGACATCGGCATCAATAATATTTACCGCATCCAGTCGCCCCCCCAATCCTACTTCGAGGATTGCCACCTCTATGTTCTGATGCGCAAATATCCATAGCGCGGATAACGCACCGTATTCGAAATAGGTAAGCGGGATGGTGTTCGGCACAGAACGGGACGCTTCAATCGCCCTGAATGAGGCAATCAACATTGCATCACTTGCCTCAGCTTTATCAACGCGAACCCGTTCGTTGTAGCGCAATAAATGCGGCGATGTAAAAAAGCCTGTCTTGAAGCCGCCAACATGGAGAATCGATTCCAGCATGGCGCAGGTGGAGCCTTTGCCGTTGGTGCCACCAACGATAATATTGACGGGCGCTTGCGGGCAACGCATGCGCTGCCAAACCTCACGCACCCGCTCCAGCCCCATTTCGATTTCCGCCGTGTGCTGGTGGCTGATGTGCTCGAGCCATTGCTCTAGGGTCGTCAAATTTTCAGTGGACGTGGCTGCACTCGTTTTAGTTTGAACGTCAAGTGCAACGAATCCTGCTGCTTGCATCAAGCTAACGCAACCACCGGACTTATCACCGGCGCGGGCTCTTTTTGTAACAACGTCACCAGCGCCGCGACTTTCTCACGCATTTGGCGACGATCAACGATCATATCGATTGCGCCCCTTTCCAGCAAAAATTCAGCGCGCTGGAAGCCTTCCGGCAGCGTTTCGCGCACGGTCTGCTCAATCACACGTGGCCCCGCAAAACCAATCAGCGCCCCCGGTTCTGCGATGACCACATCACCCAGCATTGCAAAACTTGCGGAAACGCCACCCATCGTAGGGTCGGTCAGAATCGAAATAAACGGCAAACGGGATTGCGAAAGTTGATGCAGAGTTGAGGTCGTTTTCGCCATTTGCATCAGCGATAACAGCCCCTCCTGCATCCGCGCGCCACCTGTCGCCGTGAAGCAGGCAAAAGGGATTTTTTCGTCCGCGCATGCTTCCACCGCACGGGCGAATCGCTCGCCGACGACCGAGCCCATTGAGCCACCCAGAAAGCCGAATTCAAATGCCGCCGCAATTAACGGTACACCACAAACGGTGCCCTGCATCACCACCAACGCATCGGTCTCGCCAGTGGACTCTTCAGCCTCATTCAACCGATCAATATACTTTTTACTGTCCTTGAATTTCAGCGTGTCAATCGGCACAATTTCCGAGCCAATCTCGGCGCGCCCATCGGCATCAAAAAACATATCCAAACGCTGGCGAGCGGAAATCCGATTATGAAAATTACATTTCGGACAAACACGCTGATTATTTTCCAGATCGGTAAAATAAAGCGTTGCTTGGCATGAGGGACATTTACTCCAAAGCCCTTCAGGAACCGCTTTTTTAGCCGCGACGCTCTCACGTTTGATCTTCGGCGGGAGCAGTTTTCTAAACCATGACATTTAAGGGTTCCTATGCGTCCAAAGCGCGGCGAATACCTTGCAGCAGCGTTTTAACGTTGTCTATCGCCGCACCTGGTGGTGAACTTTCCAGCTCCTGGATGATGCGCGAACCAATAATGACCGCATCGGCAATATCACCCACACGGCGTGCGATTTCACCGTCGCGGATGCCAAAACCGACACCAATGGGCAAATCGGTTTTTGCCTTAATTCGCGCCACCACGGCAGCGACTTCGGCGGTATCAATGTTGGCCGCGCCAGTCACGCCTTTAAGCGAGACATAATAAATATAGCCGCGCCCCACGCTGGCCACCATCTCAATCCGGGCGGGCGTCGAGGTGGGTGACAGCAAATAGACCACGTCAATCCCAACAGCATCCATGGTGCGAAGTAGCTCGTGGCTTTCTTCCGGCGGATAGTCAACCACGATAAGTCCATCTACACCTGCCGCTTTGGCGCGATCTCCAAAAGCCTGCATACCCATCCGCTCAATCGGGTTTGCGTAACCCATCAATACAATCGGCGTCACATCATCTGTTTGACGAAACTCACTCACGTACGCAAACACATCAGCCACGCCCACGCCGAGCGCCAAAGCGCGCTCAGATGAACGTTGTATGACAGGGCCTTCGGCCATCGGGTCCGAAAAAGGCATCCCCAATTCAATCACGTCAACGCCCGACTCAACCATCGCGTGCATCAGCGGTACGGTGATTTCTCGTGATGGATCACCGGCAGTCACGAAGGTAACCAGCGCTTTCTTTTTCTCAGCTTTCAGACGTGTAAAAGTCGCACCAATTCTAGTCGCCGCCTTCTCGGCTTTAACGTCAGCGGCTTGCGTTGGTACAAGCGAATTTGCGGATACAGTCATCTAAGTCTTTGCGTTTTGTTGACAGCTTGCGCGGCAAAAAAATTGTAGCCCCGAGCGCTCCGCCACTGTCGCCATATCCTTGTCTCCGCGTCCGGATAAATTTACCAGCAACACTTTGTCTTTGGCCATCGTCGGTGCCATTTTGATCGCCTGCGCGATTGCGTGACTCGACTCAAGCGCAGGGATGATACCTTCAATACGACACAAGCGATGAAACGCCGCGAGCGCCTCTTCATCGTTAACCGCCACGTACTCTGCACGCCCTGAATCTTTCAACCACGCATGTTCGGGGCCGACCCCCGGATAATCCAGGCCGGCTGATATTGAATGCGTATCAATAATTTGACCATCTTCATTTTGAATCAGATAAGTCCGATTGCCGTGCAATATACCGGCACTACCTGCCGACAAAGACGCCGCGTGTCGACCCGTTTCAATACCTTCGCCACCCGCTTCACAACCAATCAGCCGCACGCTTTCATCGGCAATGTAATCGTAAAAAATGCCCATCGCATTCGAGCCGCCCCCGACACAAGCTAATACTGCATCGGGCTGTCGGCCAATCATTTCAGGCATCTGCCAGAGGCATTCTTTGCCAACCACCGAATTAAAATCCCGAACCATCATTGGATAGGGATGAGGACCTGCCACAGTGCCAATAATGTAGTAAGTGTTTTCGACGTTGGTGACCCAGTCGCGCATCGCCTCATTGAGTGCATCCTTAAGCGTTTTTGAGCCGCTTTCAACCGGCACCACAGTAGCACCAAGCAGCTTCATGCGATACACGTTTTGCGCCTGGCGCTTCACATCCTCAGAGCCCATATAGACCACACACTCCAGCCCATAACGTGCCGCCACGGTCGCACTCGCCACGCCGTGCTGGCCTGCGCCAGTCTCGGCAATGACGCGCGGCTTACCCATGCGACGCGCGAGCAGTGCCTGACCGATAGTGTTATTTATCTTGTGCGCGCCAGTATGATTCAGGTCTTCACGCTTCAAATATATCTGCGCGCCTCCCAAATCATCTGACAGCCGTTTGGCGTGGTAGATCGGGCTAGGACGGCCCACATAATGTTTCAACTCGCGTTGAAATTCGGCGATGAATTCGAGATCCGTTCGGGTTTTTTCGTATTCAACTTTTAGCTCAAGTAATGCCGCTTGCAGCGTTTCAGCTACAAATACACCGCCATATTGGCCAAAGTGTCCGCGTGCATCGGGAAGATCGTACATTTGCATGGCTGTTATTCCTTGTCTTGCTTGTTCAACATCGGTTGTTTACAGGGTTTGCCGGTTTAGGCACAGTTGTCTGGGTTTATGCATCCGCGCTTCTGACCGCCGAAATAAATGCCACTATTTTTTCGGGATCCTTGATTCCTTTTTTCAGATTGGTGCCCTCGCCCATCTCAATACCGCTCGATACGTCAACTGCCCAGGGCCTGATTTTTCGCACTGCGTTACCTACATTGGAGGGCGTCAAGCCGCCTGAAAGCACAATTCGTTCACACATACTGGCAGGAATCAACCCCCAATCAAATGATTCCCCCGATCCACCGTATTGGCCCGCCGACAGGGTATCCAGCAGCAACGCTTTGGCGGTCGAAAACGTGACCTGCAATTGTAGCAAATCATCCGCTTTCATCGATGCCCCGACACGAATTGCTTTGACATAGGGACGAGCGAATGATGCACAGTAAGCATGATCTTCATCACCGTGAAATTGTATTAGCGACGGATTGAGCGCGTTGCATACCTCTATCACCCGAGCGCGTTCGGCATTCACAAACAACGCCACGGTGGACACAAACGGTGGGAGCGCATCGCGTACTGCAATTGCTAATTCGAGCGTGATTGCTCGCGGCGAAGGCGCATAAAAAATAAGGCCAATTGCATCAGCACCCGCGTCTGCCGCCATCAGCGCATCTTCGACCTTTCGTACTCCGCATATTTTGATTCTGGTTTTATGCATGCTGCTAATGGCGTTCGCTAAAAAAGGGGTGGCGCTCCAGTGGCGCGGCGCCGACTGGCAGACCGAAGCCAGGATCGTACTCGACATCCGTTAAATACAGTCCTGCGGCTGAAAAAGTAGGCGCGGCTACGACGCGGTTTCGGGCTTTAAGAATATCCATAAATTGCTGTTGAGAGTGCCGTTCTGCCCCTACAGACACCAGACCGCCGACAATGTTGCGAATCATGTGGTGCAAGAAAGCATTTGCGCGAAATTTAAAAAAAATATGGCGGCCACGCCGCTCGATTGTTGCCTGATAGAGCGTTCTAACCGGACTTTTGGCTTGGCACTCAGCGGCGCGAAACGATGAAAAATCATGTTCCCCAAGCAGCATGGTTGCCGCGGCCTGCATTGCTTGTGCGTCAAGCGGCACATGAAAAAAGCCCACTGACCTTGACGTCAGCGCACCTTCCACAGAGTCGTTCAACAATATGTACTGATAGCTGCGTGACTTCGCTGAAAATCGCGCGTGAAAATCATCTGATACCGGTGTAGCCCAGACCACGCGCACGCTGCCAGGCAGATGAGCGTTAGTTCCGCGAACCCAGGATTTAACGTCACGAATAACTACGGTGTCGATGTGTGCGATCTGCGCGAGTGCGTGTACGCCTGCGTCCGTGCGGCCTGCGCAATGCGCCCTGACTTCAGCGCCCGCAAAAACACCCAGGGCTGACTCTAACGCATCCTGCACGCCGCAGCGGTTTGATTGCGACTGCCAGCCGCAGAAACCTGCACCGTCGTATTCGAGGGCCAGCGCGATACGCATATCTAATTTACAAAACTTTCATGGCTTGTGAAAAATTTGCGCTAACTCCGCCTCAAACGGTTAGGCTTCGACTAATCAGCATCAATAAGTGCGGCCAAATTCAAAAATAAAAAGGGCGCGTAATTCCGCGCCCCCAATAAAATGTGCCCGTTTGCTATCGGGGCATCAAATACCAGCCAAAATCTTGTCCGCGGCTTCGCGCTGCGCCGCGGAACCTTCGCGCGATACTTCCTGAAGAATTTCGCGGGCACCTTCGGCGTCGCCAATTTCGATATAAGCCTTCGCCAGCTCAAGTTTGGTTGCGGTGGCAGTGCCAGTGTTGCCGTCGACAGCTCCTGTATCCAGATCAAAACTTACACCACTAAGCGATTCTGCCGCAGGCTTAGGCTGCGCGGCCAGCTCAGTTGCTTTGGTCCTGATTGTCGTCGCAAATATGTCATCCAGCGCCGTCGATGCAGATGGTGGGGCTGAGGGCGATGGAGCGGAAGGTGTGGGCGTCGTATCGAGTGACAACGACGATAAATCAAAATCAAAAGTTGACTTTGAAGCCGGAGCCGTGGCTACCGGAGCCGGTGGCGTCTCCGGCGGCACATCAAACGCAAGGTCAAAATCAAGCATGCTGTTTGCTTCCTGCGACGCTGCACCATGCGGGAGTGCAGCCAATTCAGACGGCGATACTGGCGAATTCAAGTCCAGATCGAAATCCATGGCAGGCTTTTTCCCTGCCGAACTTGTACCTGCGGAGCTCATGGTGGACATCGTCGCTGGTGCAGTCTCAGTAAAACCTAAATCAAAGTCCAGATCCGGCGCACTGGAAATTACCGGCGCTGTTGAAGCCGCACTGCCCATCGCTACTGCGCCTGCGGCGAGCGCCGCACCACCGGCTGCAAATTTACCGGTTGAAATGCCCTCCAACGCGCCGCCCACACCACCATAAAGCGGATTGGCTGGATCAATCGACGCACCTAGCGCAGCTACTTTCGCCCAGGTTGGATTATCCACGCCGATGGCTTCTTTTAGCTCACGGGCAACAGGTTCAAAAGCCTGTGGGCTTTTACGTGAGTGATAAATTTCAAGCAGTTTCACCGCAATTTCGTGACGATTCTTATCACGACCCATCGCCTCTTTAAGAATTTCTTCGGCTTGGGCATCGCGGCCATAAGCAATATAGACCTCAGCCTCAGCGACGGGATCTACCTCATCCGTATCGATCATGCCGGGGCCGGTCTTATCAAAATCGGTCAGGAACGAGCTATTGCCGGTATCAACCAAGCCACCTGCACGGTTACCCGTAACCGTGTTTGGCTTCATGTCACTCGGCATGATTGACGAGGTATTCACCATCTGGCTTGACGGGGGTGGAATCGATTTTTTCTTGCGGCGGGACGTAAAAAGTAAACCTGCAGTGGCCAACAAAACCGCTATCGCGGCGAAAATTGCAACTGCATTTTCTTCAATAAAGCTTGGTTCTGTGGGCGCACTAGGCGGCGGTGCTTTGGCTATTACTGGCTTTGCCAAATCAGCTTTTGGTGATTCCACTTTTGGCGCGTCTGATTTAGGCGCTTCAGTCTTGGCCGCATTAGCTGCTTCAGTCTTGGCCGCATCAACTTTAGGCGGCTCTGCTTTTGCAAGATCGACTTTCGGTGCGTCCACTTTGGGCGCTTCCCCCTTGGCCGCATCCACCTTGGGCAAATCCACCTTAGAGCCTTCAATTTTCGCGGCGTCCACTTTCGGCGGTTCGATAGCCTTTGCCGGTTCGCCTAGCTTGCCGGGCGCCGCTGCCGGCGTAACCTGTGCTACTGAGGGTGGCACTACTATCTTGGCTGGATCTGCAGCTTTGGGCTTATCGTCAACCTTCGCAGTTTTAATGTCGACGGCTTTCGCATCAACCGCTTTTGAAGGCGCGGGAACACCTTTTAATTCCATCAGCTCGCGCATCTTAACAATTTGCTTTTCAAGCTCGGCAACGCGCGAATTAGCCTCCTTCAAGCGGTTATCCTTCGCAATCGCTTCTTCTTTCAACGCGTTTAACTGGTCCTGTACCGCACTTGATGACCCTTTTGCACCTGCACTACCGGTTTTTGAATCACTACCTTCAGATTTAGCAATCTTTAACTGATCACCCGACGATGACGCGGCAACAGGCTTATCTGGCTTTGCCACGGCAATTTTGCCCGCGCCTTCATTGCCAGAAGAGGCTTTCGCAGGCATCGATTGTGCAGCACCCGCGACTGAATCACGGTAATTTTTCCAATCCGAAACTTGGACTTTGATTTCGTTTTGAGCTTCGGTACGGGTGATTTTCCCGACGTCTGCGGCCGAAGGCACACGCAGAATCTGGCCGGTCTTCAACTGGTTCATGTTGTTGCCAATAAACGCCGCCTTGTTCTCGCGGTACATCGCAACCAACATTTGTTCAAGCGAGACAGTATCCGGCTTGACGCTGGAAGCAATCTGGTTGAGCGTGTCACCGCTCTTAACCGGGCCATAGGTATCACGTGGTGCGTCTTTGGGTGCGTCTTTCCGCGCTATGCGCGCGGCAGGTGGGCTCGAAGGCTGCGTGGCAATAGCGGGTGCCACATTTGACGCTGTGGGTTTAATTACCACCACCGCAGCGACGGGGGGTGCCACTCTGCCTTCGCTGAAACCAGGCGGGTCCAACAAAATGGGGTATTCACGCAACAATTTTCCCGAGGGCCAGTTCACCTCGACCAGTACATCCAGAAACGGTTCATTGATCGGTGCCGAACTCGTAACTTTCAGTACTGGTTTGCCATCGGCGCGGCGTTCAGCCGTAAAACGAAGCTGGCGCAATAACGGCGAAAACTCGATTCGAGCATTGGTGTAGGCCTCCGGGCTGGCAACGCGCGCCGCAAGCGCCTCAAATTCGCCAGGCTGCAAGGAAACGAGCTCAATTTCAACAGATAAGGGCTGGCCCAATGAGGAATTAACGGAAAGACGGCCTAGCCCTGCCGCCTCTGCAAAAAATGTTGAGGCTGCCAGTACTGCGCCTCCCAACGCCGCAACTAATTTTGTTCTTGGTGGACGGTTCATTCTTGGCCCCAGCCCTTCGTTTTTTTAGACAAATGAAAATAACATCAACGAGTTATTGTTGCAATCTTATTCGATTTCTCACATTAGAAGCCAAAGTCACGGATTTTTCAAGCCTTATGCGTTATTTATGCCAATCTGTGCCCGCGCGGTCGCCAGTGAGCCCAAAATTTAGAGGCTTGGTTCCCGCATTTGTAAAATAAAAGCACGTCGCGGCTTGCGGGACTTTAACGGCTATTTTTCCAACAAAATCCGTAACATACGCCGAAGCGGCTCAGCGGCGCCCCATAACAACTGGTCACCGACTGTAAACGCACTTAGATACTCTGGTCCCATTACCAGCTTGCGCAAACGGCCCACCGGGATGTGCATATTGCCCGTCACGGCGACTGGCGTTAGCTCACGAACACTGCACTCGCGATCATTGGGAATGACGCGCACCCATTCATTATCGTGGGCGATGATAGCCTCGATGTCGGCCAGAGGCACATCACGTTTCAATTTAATCGTCAACGCCTGGCTATGGCAACGCATTGCGCCGACACGCACGCACAAGCTGTCAATCGGTGTTGCGGCCATCTCAAACCCTGGGCCGCGACCCAAAATTTTGTTGGTTTCGGCCATGCCTTTCCATTCTTCCAGCGACATCCCGGTTCGCATATCCTTATCGATCCACGGGATAAGACTGCCGCCCAGCGGCGCGCCGAAATTCTGCGTTTCCTCGGCGGTGAACGCATGCTGTTTTGCCAGCACCTTGCGGTCTATTTCCAGAATCGCCGAATGTGGATCATCAAGCAACGATTTCACCTCTGCGTGCAACGCACCATACTGGGTCAACAATTCGCGCATGTGCGTGGCGCCGCCGCCCGACGCCGCCTGATAAGTCATCGACGTCATCCATTCGATCAAATCAGCTTTGAACAGTCCGCTTAGGCCAATCAACATACAACTCACGGTGCAATTCCCACCGATGTAATCTTTCACACCTTTTGATAAGGCACTCTTGATCACGGGCATATTCACCGGATCAAGAACAATCACCGCGTCATCATTCATGCGCAGTGTTTTCGCCGCATCAATCCAATAGCCTTTCCAGCCCGCGCTGCGTAATTGCGGATAAATTTCGGTCGTATATTCACCGCCCTGACAGGTAATCACCACATCCATTAACTTGAGCGCATCAATATCCTTGGCGCTTTTCAAAGGCGCGCCCTGCGCCTCGACGGGAGCGGTGCCGCCCACATTTGAAGTCGTGAAAAAAAGCGGCTCAATCAACGCGAAGTCATTTTCTGTGCGCATCCGATCCATCAATACCGATCCCACCATGCCACGCCAGCCAACCAATCCTACTTTCAACATTTTTTCCGCTCTTAAATTTACATAATTAAATATCAAACTCTAAGCACAGTGGGCCGTTTGAGTCGAAAATGCTTGATGATGCTCGTTAGCCGAAGTGCTTCGAATTTTCTTCTGGCTGGCTGCAGCCGAAGGCTGGCAAATACGCTGCGATCCACATCAAGCATTTGAAAACCGATGGCGCGGATCGCCTCATTCGCGATCCGGACGCTTCGCCCCGCGTATGACTACAGGAAAGAAACCACCGCATCGCCCATCTGCTGCGTACTTGCTTTCATTTCATTTACGTTCGCAATATCGCCAGTACGCAGCCCCGACGCCAGCGCTTTTCGCACCGCGGTCTCAATTCTGGCCGCCACATCCGGCAGATTAAACGTGTAGCGCATCATCATCGCGGCAGACAAAATTTGTGCGAGCGGATTGGCAATGCCCTTGCCTGCAATATCAGGCGCGGAGCCATGAATTGGCTCGTACAAACCCTTGCCACTCGCGTCGAGCGAAGCCGACGGCAGCATGCCAATCGAGCCCGTTAACATCGACGCCTCATCGGACAAAATATCGCCAAACATATTGCCCGCCACCATCACATCAAATTGTTTGGGATTGCGGATTAGCTGCATCGCGGCGTTGTCTACCAGCATGTGCGTCAGCTCTACATCAGGATATTCCGGCGCGATCTCAATCGCGATATCGCGCCACAATTGCATCGCTTCCAACACATTCATTTTGTCGATGGAGCATAAACGCTTATTTCTCTGGCGAGCCGTCTTGAAACCAACATGAATAATGCGGCGAATTTGTGCTTCGGTGTAATGCATGGTGTTGATACCGATGCGATTTCCCACTTCGCCGTTCACGCCTTTGTCGCCCGTAATGCTACGCGGCTCGCCGAAATAAATATCGCCTGTCAGCTCACGAATAATCATGATGTCGAGGCCGGCGATGATTTCCGGCTTCAAGGTTGACGCATCAGCGAGTTCGGGAAACACATTCGCAGGACGCAAATTTGCAAAAAAATCGCACTCTTTGCGCAATCCCAGAATCGCTTTTTCAGGGCGATGTTCGCGCGACAGCGTGTCGTATTTCGGGCCACCGACTGCGCCGAATAGCACCGCATCTGATTGTTGCGCTAGCTGTAAGGTCGCCGCAGGAAGAGGATGCCCATGTACGTCATAAGCAGCCCCGCCCACGAGCGCCGATTCCGTCTCAATTTTCAATCCACCACGGCGCAAGACATCAAGCACTTTCAGCGCTTCCGCCATAATTTCAGGGCCAATGCCGTCCCCCGCTAAAACTGCAATTTTCATTTTTATTTTTCTAAAGTTAATTAAAAATCCACGGCTCAGCGCGAGCGCGCGTGGCCTCGTACGCCTTAATTTTGTCGACGTGGCGCAGCGACAAACCAATATCGTCCCAGCCGTTCAGCAAACACTCTTTGCGATGACCTTCAACCTGAAATTTGTATGCGAAATTGCCAACCCCGGCGCCAGTAACTTCAACCGCTTGGCGCTCCAAATCCACCCGCAATTTCATGCCTGGTGTGGCAAGCACCACATTAAAAAGATGATCGATTTCTGCCTCGCTCAACACCACCGGCAACAAACCATTTTTAAAACAATTGTTGTAAAAAATATCGGCAAATGACGGGGCAACAATCGCTTTAAATCCAAATTGCTGTAGCGCCCACGGAGCATGTTCGCGCGATGAACCACACCCAAAATTTTTCCGCGCCAGCAAAATCGTTGCACCCAGATAACGCGATTGATTCAGCACAAAATTCGGATTCAATGGACGCTTGGAATTGTCGACACCGGGCTCGCCATGATCCATATAGCGCAACTCATCAAACAAATTCGGCCCGAAACCGGAACGCTGAATTGATTTCAAAAATTGCTTCGGAATAATCGCGTCAGTATCGACGTTGGCACGATCCATCGGTGCGACTAAACCCAAATGTTCACGAAACTGTTCCATATTTTTTCCTTGAACTTCTTTAACTTTGGCGTCTCCGCGAAAGCGGAAACGAAGATATCCAATATTTTTATCAGAAAACCCTAATAAGGACGTCCCGTTCAAGCCAAAACCACCTCAAACCCCGCCCCAGTAATAAAGAAAAATCTATAAAACCGTGCGCACATCCGCAAATCGCCCCGCAATCGCGGCCGCCGCCGCCATCTCCGGACTCACCAAATGGGTTCTGCCACCCGCCCCTTGGCGACCTTCAAAATTGCGATTTGACGTTGATGCGCATCGCTCACCCGGCGACAGGCGATCATCGTTCATGCCCAAGCACATTGAACAACCCGGCTCACGCCATTCAAATCCGGCGCTTAAAAAAATCTTGTCCAGCCCTTCGGCTTCGGCCTGACGTTTTACCAGCCCTGACCCCGGCACCACCATCGCTAACTTCACGTTATGCGCAATGTGTCGCCCGCGCACCACGCCTGCCGCCGCGCGCAAATCTTCAATACGCGAATTGGTGCAGCTGCCAATAAAAACCTTATCGATTTTGATTTGCTCAATCGGGGTGCCCGGATTCAATCCCATGTATTGCAGCGCGCGCTCCATCGCCTCGCGCTTGATGGGGTCAGACTCCTTATTCGGCTCCGGCACATTGCCATCAATTGCGACCACCATTTCGGGCGAAGTCCCCCACGTGACCTGCGGTTTGATTAATGCTGCATCCAGTTCGACCACATAATTAAATTCAGCGCCCGCGTCACTATTTAATGTTTTCCAATACGCCGCTGCCTGCTCAAACATCCCACCCTTGGGCGCGTAGGGCCGTCCGCGCAAATACGCAATCGTCTTTTCATCCGCGCCAATCATGCCCGCTCGCGCGCCCGCCTCAATCGCCATATTGCACACCGTCATGCGGCCTTCAACTGACAGCGCGCGAATCGCCGACCCTGCAAATTCAATCGCGAAACCGGTGCCGCCCGCGGTGCCGATTTTGCCAATAATCGCGAGCACAATGTCTTTGGCAGTCACGCCGCGACCGACTTGGCCTTCGACTTTTATCAGCAGCGATTTCGATTTTTTTGTGACCAAACATTGCGTCGCCATCACATGCTCGACCTCGGACGTGCCAATGCCGAACGCCAAAGCGGCAAACGCGCCATGCGTGGAAGTATGCGAATCGCCACAAACGACCGTCATGCCCGGCAACGTCGCACCCTGCTCCGGACCAATCACATGAACGATGCCCTGCCGGGCATCGTTCATGGGAAAATAATCTTTCACGCCAAATTTTTCAATGTTTTTATCCAGCGTTTCCACCTGCAGCCGCGAAATCGGGTCAGCTATGCCGTTTTTACGCGAAGTCGTCGGCACATTGTGATCCGCAGTCGCCACAATCGACTTAAGCCGCCAAGGTTTCCGCCCCGCAATCGTAAGTCCCTCGAACGCCTGCGGGCTGGTGACTTCATGCACCAAATGCCGGTCGATATAAATCAGCGCCGTGCCATCCGATTCTTCGTGAATCAGATGCGTTTGCCAGAGTTTGTCGTAAAGCGTTTGCGCCATGATTTTTCCGAAAGCGTTTTATTTGGTTTAGCTCTTGATTATAGCGCCGTGGGGGAAATTGGCGCAGTGCAATATTGGAGCATTGTTTGTTTGAGTCGGTGATATTCGCTATCGATTAGGTGATTCAATGGCATACGCTAAATTTTACTTTTCTATCGAGGTTACGCCCAACGCGGAGTCATATTCGCAAGATGCAGTTTCAGGAAATATAACTGGCTGCTTGTACAGAAAAAATAGCGTTGAAAACGCCGTGATATGAAAAAAAATTCGTGGGCAAGGCCGTCCTATGACAATGCCAAAATGTCATATATATTGGCAGCACATTAATGATAAGTTGTAAAAAACCTAAGATTTACTTGCGCAAATATCGAAATAAATATGATTAACCTCGAACCATTCTCGCATCCGTTGCAGCGCATTTTTTACCGTTTTCATCGCAATGTTTGTACTAGCGCCATCAGCACGCCGAATCACGATTGCGCAAGAAAGGCAACTTATTCTAGCGGCGGAAAAGCAAATAATGGTTGCTGCACTTTGGGGGGGAAGCGATCTGTGAAGCTCCTCCAATGAATTCGGGTTCACTTGCGCCAGCAGCTCTATCTGGCGCATCGAAAGTAATTCAGGTTTGTCTATTGACAGTTGCCTATGTTGCGCTAGCCATACTAGGACGAAGCGTTGGTGGTCGATATGTAACATATGGCTCACACAGTTCCTTAGTACTTTGGCTGCTTCTCACGATCATTGTGATTGTCATGGGTGAAGACTTTTACGCGCAATGGGGCCCAATTCTCGGGGAGGTTCAGCTTCCGAGTATTCCTCGAGGGTTAGCATTTGCTGCTGTGTTCTCTCTCGATATCATATTTGTCACAGTATTGATTTATCGAACTGGCGGAGCCAAAAATAGCCCATTTACAAGCATTCTGTTATTGCTCCCAACTCTAGCAATTTTCCTCCGTGAGCCGTCATGGCGATTTTTGGTTTATTCCGGTTTAGTTGGTTTGGTCTATGTGTCGATGCTTCGTGTTGAGTCTATTTATTCCAGAACTGCAACTCGAGACAAGTCTTTCGAGATAGATTATCGCGGCGAAGAAAAAGCCCACGATTGGGCGACACGTTGGACCAATATCGCGTGCCTAGCGCGAGCTACGCTTATTGGTTACATCACCCAGCCAAAATGAACGATATCGTTTAGCCCGTAGGTTGGGATGGTTTCATTAAGCCCAACGTGAGCGATTGTGTTGAAGCTGCTGTTGGGCTTGTTGAGGTTATCCCAACCTATCTGCCCCGGCTTGGAAGGGAGATAAAACTGAAACTTCTGAGATAAAAACCATGAAAAAACCAGACGCAAGCGAGGGCCTATCAGCATCAGAACTCATCTCGAAGCGAATAGCCGACCTCGGCGACTGGCGCGGGGAAACGCTTAAGCGAATGCGCAAGTTTATCAAGGACGCCGACCCCGACGTCGTTGAGGAATGGAAATGGATGGGCACACCGGTTTTTTCGCACGACGGCATCATCTGCACCAGCGAATCCTACAAGGACAAAGTGAAGCTGACCTTCGCCAAGGGCGCGTTTCTAAGCGATCCGGCCAAGCTTTTTAATTCGAGTCTCGACGGCAACATGCGTCGTGCGATTGATATTTTTGAGGCGGGTAAAATTGACGGAACTGCATTCAAAGCACTTATTCGCGAAGCCGTCGCCCTCAACAGTGCTGGCAAATCGAAGGGGTCGAAAAAAGCGAAGTCCTGAGCAATGTTGTGTTTGACTAGGCTCAAATATCGAGCTGGTTTGGCGCAGGCCAAGACAAATGTTCAAATACCAATTTCGGTATTTTCAGCGTGCAAGTAATGATGTTTTAAGTGCCAAGCTATCATTGCAAACATCCAAATTTCGCTAATCCAATTGCTCGAGTCATTACAGCTATGACCAATATGTCCACCACCGCCCTCCTCGTGATCGATATTCAGCGCGGCGCATTTGATGGGGTGCGCTGTCCGCCCATACATGGTCCGACTGAACTCGTTGCGAATGCTTCATTGCTCATTGCAGCGGCTCGTGATGCGCGATCGCCTACTGTCTTTGTTCAACATTGCGACGTAGCCGGTGCGCCGTTTGAAGAGGGAACACCGCATTGGGAATTGCATGAGCAGCTTGTTCCCAATGTAGGTGAGACCATTATCAAAAAGTACGCCGCCAGCGCATTTGAAAACACGCTGCTTGGCGAAACGCTCGAGCGGCTTAAGATTAATGATGTGATTCTGTGCGGCCTGCAAAGCGAATTTTGCGTTCGCAATACCGGCAATGCCGCAATCGATCGCGGCTACAACGTACGCCTCGCCCAAGATGGCCACGGCACTTGGCCGTCCGGCGGGCAATCATCTGAAGTAATTTCGGAAAACGTGAATAAAGAGTTGGCAGCGCGCGGCGCGATAGTCGCGTCGACGGCTGATTTGGCAGCGATGCTCCGTGCCGGGCGCATGAATTAAAGCTCGATAATGAACATCAAAGCGTGAACGGCTAGCGCCGCCGAACCTACTCGCTTTTCCTAGCAACCGCGGGTATTCTCGGCCACTTGTGCTTGAAGAGACCCGCCAATACTAGAGTTTCTGCGCCTCCCGCTCATAAG